>JGI24891J29808_1000161_pt1 | contig 82318 bp, 112 predicted proteins | sample FreactcultuFSWF8_FD_29808 | JGI IMG/M metagenome (IMG submission 29808)
CCCGCAACTTACGCGTGCCGGCCTGATCCGGGCGCTGGAGAGCATCACCCCGGCCAACTACGATGGCGGCGGCTTCAGCCTGCAGTTCGGGCGCACCGATCACAGCGGGTCCGATTTCGTTGACCTCACCGCCATCGGCACGGGGGGACGCTTCATCAATTGAGGGCAGGGCAGCGGAGCAGCCGCCCGGCGCGTCCCTGTCCTGATCGGCTACACTGTGACGCTGCGCCCGGCGACCGTCCGTACGCCATCGCTTCCCTTGCCACCCTCATCAAGGATCCGCCGTGTCTGGTTCCCGCTCCTCTTCGCTGGCTGCGCCCGCCTACTCCGGCGTGGCCCTGATGGCCGCCTGCAGCGCCGGTTTCCTGTGGGGCACCGGAGCCCTGGTGGTCAACATCCTGATCGCGCAATACGGATTCGCGCCGGGCGACATCTCCTTCTGGCGCTTTGCGGTCGGTGCGGTGTTCCTGTGCCTGGTATTCGGCGCACGCATCCACCTGCCGACCCTGCGCGCGCTGCTGCTGCCCGTGGTGCTGGCCGGGACCACCATGGCCGGCTACGTGCTGTTCTGGTTCCTGGGAATCGAGCGCATCGGCGCGGCCATTCCCACGCTGATCGCCCTGTGCCTGCCACCGGTGTTTTCCACCGTCATCGCGCTGCTGCGCGGGCAGGAGAAGCTGGACTGGACACTGGCGGCGGTGCTGGCCGCCGCACTGGGCGGTACCGTGCTGATCGTGGCGCGGCACGATACGAGTGCCGGTGCGGCATCGGGCCAGATGGACCTGCTGATCGGACTGGCCTGTTCGGTCGCCTCGGCCTTGCTCTATACCGGATTCACGCTGGTCAGCGGACGGCTCTCGACGGCGCTGGGGGCCGGCCCCTCCGCAACCTGCCTGACCGTGGTGGCGGCGCTGGTGATGGGCCTGGCCAGCCTGGCGCGGCCGCTGCACTGGCCCAGCGGCTTGCCGCCGCAAGCCTGGTATCTGTACCTGGGCGTGGTCACGGCGGCGCTGGCGCTGCTGGTGTTCAGCTGGGGCGCCGCACGCCTGACGCCCACGGCGCTGACCGTGGCGACCCTGATCGAACCGCTCACGGCAGTCCTGCTGGCCGCCGTATTGCTGGGCCAGACCCTGAGCGCTACCCAGTGGCTGGGCGGCGCGCTGTTGTTGCTGAGCATCTGGGGCCTGGGCAAGCGGCTCGGGCGGCCGCCGCACGGGTGAGCAGGATCAGTTCTCCGGCTGGCCGTTCTTGTCCACCTTGATGCGGATGTGGCGCGTCACGCCGCTCGGGCCGGGGAAATCCTCGAAGGCCGCGCGCACCATGGCCGGCATGGCGGCCGTCAAGCCGGCACGCTGGCCTTCGCTGTCGACCACGACGTCGAACAGCTTCTTGCCGTCGCTGGCCTGGCTGATGCCGATCTGCAGCCGGCGCAGGAAGACCGGATAGCTGGTGGTCTGCATCGGACCGCCATACCAGAAGGGATCATAGAACGGTCCGTAAGGGCCGTAGAAGCCGAACGGGCGCGGACCAAAGCGTCCCCAGCCCGGCCCCGGTCCATAGAAGAAGGGATCATAGGCCGGCCGGCTCACTACCACCTGCTCGGTATTCATCCCGTAGCCGAAGCTGACCTGCAATTGCGCCGACTTCAGATCGCGCGCCTCGGTGAAGCCGAGGAATTGCAGCTCCTGGCGGATCAGCCCGGCGTAGTTCTGGTATTGCAGGTCATTCTCCTGTTCCTTGGCGGGCGCAAAGGCATAGGCGCGCTGGTTGTAGTCGGGCGACCAGGCGTGGAAAGAGGTGACGTTGCTCTCGATCACCGAGGCGCAACCGGACAGCAGCAGGCTGGCCGCTGCAAGAAGGGGATAAAGCCAGCGTTTCATGAACGAACTCCATCAGAAAAAAGCCGGGCACCGGGCAGAAGGCTGGGATGCCGTGGGAAGGGCGCTTGCGGGGCGATATGAAGCAAAATGCCAAAAACCTTGCCTCGTCAGACCCTGCGCGCGGCCATTTTGATCCCGCGTGGAAAGCGACAGCCGGAAAACCCCGCTGCGCCTGCCTGCTTCGCCCCAATCTGGGGCAAGGGCCGGTTTCGCCATTGTACCGGCCGGAGGCCGATATGAACCATGCTTCCCGCCAACAGTCCCTGATGGAGACGAGCGCGGCAAATCCGGCCGATTCCATTCGCGCAGTGCGGGATGATTGGTAAAATCGGGTTTTTGCTGCACCTGAATTGGCTTTCTGCTGTCTTAGCCTTCACTTTAGCCCTCATTTTCTGACCTCCATTTCCCTTCCCGGACAGGCCTCCATGCGCACCGATACGCCCCAGACGATCTACCGTAAAGATTACGCCGCTCCCAATTACCTGGCTGACACCGTCGAGATGGGTTTCGACCTCGATCCCGCTGACACCCATGTGGCCACCCGCATCACCCTGACCCGCAACCCGGCCGCCAAGGGCCGCGACCTGATCCTCTTCGGCGAAGAGCTGGAACTGGTAGCCCTGCGCCTGAACGGCAAGACGCTCTCGCAGGCCAAGGGCGATTTCCGCATCGCTGGCGGCGTGCTGACCATCCCCGCTGCCCCGGCCAAGGTGACGCTGGAGATCGAGACCCTGGTCCATCCGGACCGCAATACCTCGCTCATGGGCCTGTACGTGTCCAACGGCAATTTCTTCACCCAGTGCGAAGCCGAAGGCTTCCGCAAGATCACCTATTTCCCGGACCGTCCGGACGTGATGGCCAAATTCACCGTCATGCTGCGCGCCGACAAGGCACGCTATCCGGTGCTGCTGTCCAACGGCAACCTGATCGAAGAGGGTGAGCTGCCCGATGGCCGCCACTACGCCAAGTGGGAAGATCCGTTCAAGAAGCCCTCTTACCTGTTCGCCCTGGTGGCCGGCCAGCTGGTCTGCCAGGAAGAAACCGTGCGCCTGCACTCCGGCCGCGATGCGCTGCTGCAGGTGTGGGTGGAAGAGGGCAACCTCGACAAGACCCAGCACGCCATGGAGTCGCTCAAGAACAGCATCACCTGGGATGTGGAACGCTTCGGCCTGGACCTCGACCTGGACCGCTTCATGATCGTGGCGGTGGGCGACTTCAACATGGGCGCCATGGAAAACAAGGGCCTGAACATCTTCAACACCAAGTACGTGCTGGCCAATCCGCGCATCGCCACCGATGTCGACTTCGCCAACATCGAAGCGGTAGTCGGCCACGAATATTTCCACAACTGGACCGGCAACCGCGTCACCTGCCGCGACTGGTTCCAGCTGTCCCTGAAGGAAGGCCTGACCGTCTTCCGCGACCAGGAATTCTCGGCCGACATGATCGGCAGCGACAGCGGCCGTGCCGTCAAGCGCATCGATGACGTGCGCGTACTGCGCCAGGCGCAGTTCCCGGAAGATGCGGGCCCGATGGCGCATCCGGTGCGTCCTGACTCCTTCGTCGAGATCAACAATTTCTACACCGTCACCGTCTATGAAAAGGGCGCTGAAGTGGTGCGCATGTACCAGACCCTGCTGGGCCGCGACGGCTTCCGCAAGGGCATGGATCTGTACTTCAAGCGCCACGATGGCCAGGCCGTGACCTGCGACGATTTCCGCGCCGCCATGGCCGATGCCAATGGCCGCGACCTGTCGCAATTCGAACGCTGGTACAGCCAAGCTGGCACGCCGCTGGTGCAAGCCAGCGCGGACTACGACGCCAAGCGCAAGACCCTGACCCTGACGCTGGAACAAAGCTGCCCGGCCACGCCCGGCCAGAAGAAGAAACAGCCCTTCCACATTCCGGTGGCCGTGGGCCTGCTGGATGCGCAGGGCCGTGACCTGGCGCTGACCCTGCAAGGCGAGAAGAAGGCCGGCGCCACCACGCGCGTGCTGGAACTGACCAAGGCCCAGCAGAGCTTCACTTTCATCAACGTCGATGCAAAACCGGTGCCGTCGCTGTTGCGCGGTTTCTCCGCGCCGGTGGTCCTGCAATACGACTACAGCGATGCCGAACTGGCCTTCCTGATGGCCCACGACAGCGATGCCTTCAACCGCTGGGAAGCCGGCCAGCGCCTGGCCACGCGCCGTCTGCTGAACCTGACGGTGGCCGTGCAGGCCGCGCGCCAGTCCGGCCATGTGGTGGCGGTCGACACCGTGCTCAACAACATCGAGCACGATGGAGCACTCGCCGACGCGCTGCACGCCACCCTCAAGGACGAGTCGCTGGACCCGGCCTTCCGCGAACTGGTGCTGACCCTGCCGTCGGAAACCATGATCGCCGAACAGATGGAAGTCATCGACCCGCACGCCATCCACGTGGCGCGCCAGTTCCTGCGCCGCTCGCTGGCGCGCGAACTGCGCGATGATCTGCTGGCGGTGTATCGCGCCCACCAGACCCCGGGTGCCTACAGCCCTGATGCCGCTTCGGCCGGCCACCGTGCCTTGAAGAACGTGGCCCTGTCCTACCTGGCCGAGCTGGATGATGAAGAAGCCATGGCCCTGGCCCAGCAGCAGGACCAGGACGCCAACAACATGACCGACCGCCTGGCCGCACTCTCGGCGGTCCTCAACAGCGCCGCCCCCGGCAAGAGCGAAGCCCTGCAGCGCTTCTATGCCGAGTTCGAACAGGAAGCCCTGGTCATCGACAAGTGGTTCACCCTGCAGGCCACCGCCCGCAACGCCGACGTGAACACCGTGCGTACCCTGACCGAGCATCCGGCCTTCACATTGAAGAATCCGAATCGCGCACGCAGCCTGATCTTCAGCTTCTGCAACGGCAACCCCTCGGCCTTCCATGCGCTGGACGGCAACGGCTACGCCTTCTGGGCCGAACAGGTGATCGCCCTGAACGGCAGCAATCCGCAAGTGGCCGCGCGCCTGGCGCGCAGCCTGGACCGCTGGCGCAAGTACACCCCGGCGCTGCAGGAAAAGATGCGCCTGGCCCTGCAACAGGTTGCGGCTACCCCCAAACTCTCGCGCGATGTGGCCGAAGTCATCACCAAGGCCCTGGCCGATTGATCTGTCAGACAGATAATTGACCCCTCATTCATTCATCCGATTCATTAAATAAAAACCACTGCAAGGAAGACCACCATGAAACGTATCAGCCTCACGCAACACCTGATCGAGCAGCAGCGTCTGCACAACAAGATCCCGTCCGAACTGCGCCTGCTGATCGAAGTCGTCGGCCGTGCCTGCAAGTCGATCTCGCATGCGGTCGGCAAGGGTGCCCTGGGCGAAGTGCTGGGCAGCGCCGGCAGCGAGAACGTGCAGGGCGAAGTGCAGAAGAAGCTGGACGTGATCTCCAACGAGATCCTGCTGGAAGCCAATGAATGGGGCGGCCACCTGGCGGCCATGGCCTCCGAGGAAATGGAGACCATCCACCGCATCCCCAACCGCTATCCCAAGGGCGAATACCTGCTGATGTTCGATCCGCTGGATGGCTCCTCCAACATCGACGTCAACGTCTCCATCGGTACCATCTTCTCGGTGCTGAAGGCCCCTGAAGGCATGACCGAACCCAGCGAGCAGGACTTCATGCAGCCGGGCACCAAGCAGGTCGCCGCCGGCTATGCCGTCTACGGCCCGCAGACCGTGCTGGTGCTGACCACCGGCGACGGCGTGCACTGCTTCACGCTGGACCGCGAAATGGGCGCCTGGGTGCTGACCCAGAAGGACATCAAGATTCCCGAAGACACCAAGGAATTCGCCATCAACGCCTCCAACCAGCGTCACTGGTTCCCGCCGGTCACCCGCTACGTGGATGAAATGCTGGCCGGCTCCACCGGCCCGCGCGGCAAGGATTTCAACATGCGCTGGATCGCCTCCATGGTGGCCGACGTGCATCGCATTCTGAACCGCGGCGGCATCTTCATGTATCCCGCCGATGCGCGTGAGCCGGGCAAGCCGGGCAAGCTGCGCCTGATGTACGAAGCCAACCCGATGGCCTTCATCGTCGAGCAGGCCGGTGGCGCCGCCACCGATGGCCAGCAGCGCATCCTCGACATCCAGCCGGAAAAGCTGCACCAGCGTGTGGCCGTGTTCCTGGGCTCGAAGAATGAAGTGGAGCGCGTGACCTCCTATCACAAGGAATAAGCGTCCGGCGAATCACTCGCCTGCTGCAGAACATGCCGCCCGGTTTGCACCGGGCGGCATTTTTCATGTCGGCTTTTCTGTGCGCTTTACTGCAGGTTTTTCTGTGCGTGATTCTGCTGCGCGAGTGTCATCCCTGCGCCGATGGCGCTCCCGCCTGCGCCAGCCGCACCTGATTGCGCCCGCCATGCTTGGCTTCATAGAGGGCCGCATCGGCGCGCCCCAGCAAGTCTTCCACGGTGCGCTCGCCTTCTGGCAGCAATTCCATGGCGCACACGCCCGCGCTGGCCGTGACCACGCCGCGCGGATTGCCGCGATGAGGCAGGTCCAGTGCCTGGATGCCCGCGCGGATCTTTTCCGCCACCTGCACCGCACCGGCGGCATCGGTATCGGGCAGCAGCATGAGCATTTCCTCGCCGCCATAGCGCGCGGCCAGATCGCCCGGCCGGCGCTGGCGCTCGCGCAGGACGGCGGCAATGCGGCGCAGACATTCGTCGCCCGCCTGATGGCCGTAGAGGTCGTTGTACTGCTTGAAGAAATCCACATCGATCATGATCAGCGAGAGTGCCGACTTGCTACGTGCGGCACGCCGGAATTCCGCCGCCAGCACGGTATCGAGATGACGGCGGTTGGCCAGGCCGGTCAGGCCATCCTGATGCGCCAGCTGCTCCAGCCGCTGGTTGGCCTGGTGCAGCTCGCCCATCACCTGCAGCGCGCGATCCTCGGCCACCAGGCGTAGCTCGATCTGTCCGATCAGCCGCCAGCCGAACAGACCGATGATGATCAGCAACAGCAGCACCGCCGCACCATACACGATGGTCTGCTGCCGCCACGGGGCCAGCGCTTCATCCCTCGACGTGGTCACGGTGACGATCAGCGGGAAGCCCTGTACCGGCTGGTACGACACGTAGCGATCGATGTCGTCCAGCGGCGAATGCAGCAGTACATGGCCGCTGGTTGGACTGGCCAGCGCTTCGCCGATGACCGGGTCCAGGCTCAGGTCGCGATTGATGAAGGCGGGATCGAAAGGCTGCCGCGTCAGGACCTTGCCGGGCCGCAGGAGCAGCAGGATGGAACTGTCGCGGCCGATCTCCACGGTCTGGTACAGGGCATTGAAGTGGTCCAGCCGCAAGGTCGCCAGCAGCAGCCCGGCGAAGCGGCCATCCGGATGATTCAGGCGGCGCGACATCGGAATGATCCACTGGTCGGTACTGCGGCTGAGCAGGGTCGCATGTATGTGCGGTTCGGGATCGTCGTGATCGCGGTGATAGATGAAATACGCGCGGTCGCTGTTGTTGGCATCGCTGGCGCGCGGCGGCGAGGAACTGGCCACGCGATTGCCGTGCTCGTCGAAGATGTAGAGCCCGTCGAGCTGCGGCATTTCGCTGGCCAGGCGGCGCAGGACCGGGCTCATGGTGTGCAGCTGCGCGTGGGTGGTGCCGGCATCGTCGATACGGTCGCTGATGTTGATCAGCGCGCCGTGGGTGGCCTGGAACACGTCATAGGCATGGCGCGCCAGGGCACGCGCGATGTTGCCGGAATAGGTGCGGGTGTTGTCCAGCTGCACCGTGCGCGCGGCCAGGCTTTGCCAGATGTGGCCGGCGGCGATGGCCACGCAGATCAGCACGACGAACAGCCGTGCCCGCCGCGCCACGGAATGGCGCGCTACCCGCCCTGCCTTTGCCAGCATTGGCCGCATCGTCCGTGTCTCCCCTCCCGGCCGGTCTGTTCCCTCCCCAGGGTGGACCGTTTGAACCAGTATAAGGAGATGGCTCAGCCGTACTGGCCGCGATCAGTCCGTGAAAAAGCCCTCAATTCGTGGGCTGCGCCGCCGGCCGGCGCATCAGCTTGACGCTGTGCAGTGCGGTCAGCAGCACCGACAGCCAGATCGGCACATAGGTGCCCAGCTGCGCCAGCTGCAGGCTTTCGCCCAGTACCGCCATGGCCACCAGCACCAGCAGCACCGGTTCCACATAACCGAGGATGCCGAACAGCCCCATCGGCAGCAGCTTGCCGGCGCGCAGGTAGCTGGTCAGGGCGATCATGCTGAGAATGCCCAGGCCGGGCAGCAGCAGCCACATGGCGGGGGTACGCAGGGTAGGGCCGGTGGCCGGGCTGAGCACCAGTGCCAGCAGGGAGGGCAGCGCCAGCACCATCAGTTCCACCGCGAAGATGAGCATGGAATCGAGCCGGATGCGCCGGCGCAGCATGAAGTAGGGCGGATAGCCCAGCGCCACTGCCAGCGTCGGCCAGGAGAAGGCGCGCGTCATCCACAGTTCATGCGCCACGCCGACGCAGGCGCACAGCACTGCGAGGCGCTGCAGCAGATCCATCTTCTCGCCATAGTGGAAGCGGCCTACCAGTACCATCGACAGCGGCAGCATGAAGTAGCCCAGCGAGACTTCCAGCGCCCGGCCATTGACCGAGCCCCACAGGAACAGCCATTGCTGCAGGGCCAGCAGGGCCGCCATCAGCACCAGCAGTGCGATGCGCCCGGGGCTGGCCAGCAGTTCGGCCATGGCCGCGCGCAGCCGGGGCAGTTCGCCGCGCCAGGCCAGCAGGCCGAGCACGCAGAGCAGGGTGATGAGGATGCGCCAGGCAAAGATGTCCGTGCCATCCAGCGGGGCCAGCAGGCGAGTGTATCCGGACAGAAACGCGAACAGGGAAGAGGCCAGCACGGACAAGCCGATGCCGCGGCCGACAAGTTGAGGGTTCATCGCAGGACCAGGTGCGTCCGGCGCGAGGAAGAGGCACCGGCAAAAGCGCGATTCTACGGCAAGCCGGGGCTGCGGGTCGCGCGCATGCAAAAAGCCCCGGCCTGAGCCGGGGCTTTGAGGTCGACGCGAGGACGGAAATTATGCGCCCGGGGAAGTGCCCAGCGGGCCGTCCTTCTGTTCACGTGCATAGTTGTTGGGCTGGCCGTTCGGGACTTCATAGCTCTTGCGGTCCACATACTGGCCATTCTGGCCGCTTTCCTGCATGGCCGCCGGCGAGGCGGTCTGCTGGCCCTGGTAGTTGTAGTACTGCGACTGCGAGGACGAATCGTATTGCTGCTGCTGCGCGCCCTGCATCGAGCTGCCGCCCTGGTCATAGGACTGGGCATAGGCACCGGTGGCGAAGGTGGCGGCGGCCAGTACGGCGGCGGTGAGGAAGGTCTTGGTCATGGCTGTTCTCCTTTATCCTTGGTTGTGCATTCGATGGCGCTGAATGCAATCGGGACTTCAGTTGCAGTGGCGGATACGATCATGCATGTATCCGCAGTTTGGCCTTCGTTTCCCAAAAGCAGGCACGGCACGATAAGACTTGAAGACATGTGTCGGGTGGCCTGCATTGCCTGAAAACTTGGGTTCATCATAGGAAGACCGCAGCGCCGCGACAGTCGGAAAGCCCAGCATGTTCTTGTCGGACATTTCGCGCGCGTCTGACAGCCGGCTTGATCGGCGTCCGAGCGCAAATCCAGGATTTTCGATTGATGCAGAATTGAGTGCAATCCAGCTCATCCATGCACAGGCCGCATCAATCCGGCCTGTGCAAATGATCAAAGTGCGAGTCATTTTCGCGGTGACAGGCGCCGGACGTGTCAGTCTGCAAGCTGACACCTCGCCCCAGTTTCGTTACAAAACGTATCACTGCCTCATTCTGGCGCAGTGGCAAAACGCTAAGTAAATGTCCTTTGCGAGCTTGTGTGAGAATGTGGGTAAATGCGTTCAGACGGACAGAGGGTCGGACCACTGTGCGCCCATCCGGCCTCATTCGACCCCACGCCCGCTTGATCTGCGACAGGGAAGTGCGACTCGCTGTGGCAAAAATGCGCATCTCTCCCAAGCGGCGCGAATTGCGTTTTGGCGGGTGGCACAACCGGGTTATTCTCAGTCGCATGGGTTTGCTCACACCGCCTGTCCAAGGTTGCGTGCTGAAGCAGAACAAGGGGGACATCATGACCAAACCAACAAGCACCGCGATGCTGGCCGTGCTGGCAGCAGTGACTGCGCTCAGCGCACCGCTGACGGTCCACGCTGCCGAATGCAGCAAGGTCGTCATCTCGGCCGATTCCGATTACGCGCCCTTGCACTGGTACGACGGCAAGCGCCTCACCGGTGCCAGCATCGAGATCGCCACGCGCGCCCTGAGTGCGCTCAACATTCCCTATGAGGTACGCTACGTCGGTCCTTTCCACCGCGTGCTCAAGGAGGCCGAGAGCGGGCAAGTGGCGATGGTGTCCTCGCTCAAGAACACGCCGGAACGCCAGTCCTACCTGGCTTTTGCTTCGGTGCCGCTGTTTTCCAATCCGATTGCGGTCTTCGTGGCGCGCGACAAGCGCTTCGCCTACGGCGGCTGGAAGGACCTGATCGGCAAGCGCGGTGCCATCACGCTGGGCAACCAGTTCGGTGGCGGCTTCGATGAATTCCTGCGTGACAATCTCATCATCGAGACTGCGCAAAAGTTTTACATGAATTTCTCCAAGCTCGATTCGGGTCGTATCGACTACCTCATCACCGGTTACTACAACGGCGTGATCTACCTGAACCAGAACGGCCTGGCCGATCGCTTCATGCCGCTGCGCCCCTTCGTCAGCGAGAGTGACAACTACATCGCCATGAGCCGGGCCAGTCCCTGCGTGAAGCTGCTGCCCCGTATCAACGCGCAGCTGGAAGCGATGCAGAAGAGTGGTGAACTGCGGGCTGTGCTGCAGAGTTTTGAAACCGATTTGCGCATCGACACCGCCAACCCCGATCAGAGCGGCCGTGCCAGATGAGGCCGGGCCTGCAGGCGCAGGCTTTATTTTCGTTTCCCGCAGCCGGACAACAATGTAAGACAGCTCGCTGTTGCTCGTCACGCAGAGCCGTCCAGCGGGGTTCTCGTTTTCCATTCCTTCGTTCTCACATCCGCCGTCTCCGGCGCTGCGCATCGCAGCGTGCAGAAGCGGCGGATTTTCTTTTGTCCCGCGCACGGGAAAATCGCGTGAGTTTCAATGAGACGCTGTGAGTTCCGGTGACACATGCAGCCATGCACGCCAATTTTTCTTTCCGTGCGGAACTCTGCCAGCATGGCCATAGTCTAGTCAGGGCTCGTATTTGCATCGGGAACAGCGATGTGAGGCGAGACGGTCGGAAATGCACAACAAAACTGGACGCCACTGTTGAAATCCATAGGGAAAACAGGGTGGCATCCGTAGAATGCCCGACTGCAAAAAGCCGCATCGACGCGGCTTGATGGTGCAACGGAGCGTCTCGCGCAACAGCGCAAGTGGCCAACTATAGCCCTATCTACACTCCAACACCAACAACATCATGCGCTCCTGGATCAATCATCTCAATTACTCACGCAAGTTCGTCCTCATCGGCGCACTCGCTTTTATGCTATTCATCGTGCCGACCACCATCCTGGTGCGTAGCAACCTCGACGACCTCGCCACTGCCCAGCGTGAATCGCTGGCCCTTGCACCCGGACGGGAACTGCTGCTGCTGCTCAAGCAAATGCAACAGCATCGCGGTCTGTCGGCCCTGTATCTGGCCGATGGTGATGGCGCAGCCGCCAGCCGCGCAGAGCGCCAGAAGGAAGTCGATGCCACCTTCGACCGTGTGCGCAGCGGCCTCAAGCCGCTGGAGGACAAGGCCCTCACCGATGCGCTCGACGGCCTCAATGCGGACTGGCGCGCACTCACGCAAAGTATCGCCAGCAAGTCCATCAATGGCGCGCAGAGCAACCTGCAACATGCGCAACTGATCAAGCGTGAGCTGGATCTGCTGGACGACGTGGCCAACAGTTCCGGCCTGGCGCTGGAAGCGGAGGCTGCGCTGTTCTACGTGCAGCGAGCGGTCATGTCCGAACTGCCGCAACTGACCGAAGCACTGGGCCAGGCCCGTGCGCGCGGTGCCGTGATGCTGGGACGCGGCCAGGCCGATGCGGAAGAACGCGCCCGCCTGGAAAACCTGTCCGACCGTGCCCGCCGCAGCTATGAAAGCGCCCGCCGTTCGCTGACGCTGGCTGCGGGTCGCCACCCCCTGCCGGCCGAGGTGGAAAGCGCCCGTGCAGCAGCCGTCACTGCTGCCGACGAAGCCTTCAAAATGGCCGACAGCGCCATCGTGCGCGCCGATCAGCTGACCATGCCGGCACCGCAATGGGTGTCCACCATGACGCGCATCATCGATACGCAATTCGTGCTGGTGACGACGTCCTTCGACATGATGCGTGACGAGCTGCAAGCCAAGATTCCGCGCCTGCGCAATGAACTGATCGTGCTGTGTGCTTCGCTGGCGGTGCTGGCCATGGCTGCGCTGTGGCTGATGGTCGCCATCACCCGTGCCACGACCAGTTCGCTGTCGGAAGCGGTGCGCTTGACCGAGGCGGTATCGGCCGGTGACCTGACCCAGCATGTCGAGGTCAAGGGCAGTGATGAAGTGGCGCGTCTGCTCATGGCGATGCAGGCCATGACGGCGCAACTGAGCATGGTGGTTGGCAGCGTGCGCAGCAATTCGGAGAGCGTGGCCACGGCCAGCGCCCAGATTGCCCAGGGCAATGCGGACCTGAGCAAGCGCACCGAAGAGCAAGCCAGCGCCCTGCAGCAGACTGCCGCTTCCATGGAAGAACTGGGATCGACCGTGCAGCAGAATGCCGACGGTGCCCGCCAGGCCGGCCAGCTGGCGCGTGACGCCGCCGAGGTGGCCAGCCAGGGCGGCGCGGTGGTGCAGCAGGTGGTGCAGACCATGCAGGCTATCCACGCCGGCTCGGACCGCATCAGCGACATCATCGGCGTGATCGATGGCATCGCTTTCCAGACCAACATCCTGGCGCTCAACGCGGCGGTGGAAGCTGCCCGTGCCGGCGAGCAGGGACGCGGCTTTGCGGTGGTGGCCACCGAAGTGCGCAGCCTGGCCCAGCGTTCGGCCACGGCGGCGCGCGAGATCAAGGAACTGATCACCGCCAGCGTCGACCAGGTCGGGCAGGGTACGCAGCTGGCCGATCAGGCCGGCAAGACCATGGAAGAGATCGTGACCTCGATTCGACGTGTCAGCGACATCATGGTCGGCATCAACGCCGCCACGGCCGAGCAGAACACCGGCATCGCCCAGGTCGGCCAGGCCGTGACCCAGATGGACAGCACCACCCAGCAGAATGCAGCGCTGGTGGAAGAAAGTGCCGCTGCGGCCATCAGCCTCTCGGGCCAGGCCCGCGAGCTGGTGCAGGCGGTGGCCGTGTTCCGTGTCGGAAGGGCAGCACTGGCGGCATGATCGGTTTGGCTGATGGCAGTACCGGTCTGATATCGGCTGGACGGATCATCTGCCCGATCGCTCAATCAAGGCAGATTGAGCGATGCCGTCGATGAATCCTGACGGCGTGTTTTCCGATCTGCCAAGTAAAAAGAAAAGGTCCGCAGCATTGCTGCGGACCTTTTTTGCATGCGGGAAAGAAATGTGATGGCGCTGACTGTGGCGCGCGGCTCAGCGGTAGAACGGTTCTACCCGCCCCTTGAGCTTGGTCAGCATGGGATTGCCCTTGCGGTCGAGTGCACGGCCGGCGGGAATCTTGATCCAGCCTTCGCTGATGCAATATTCGCTGACGTTGTTGAATTCCTTGTCGTTGAGCTTGATGCCGATGTCGTGCTCGAAGATGGCGGCAACGTAGTGCGGGCTGCGGGGATCGACGCTGAGGCGGTCGGGGAGGGCGGGGCGTTGTGCGGTATCGTTCATGGGCGCGATTATCGGACATAAAAACCGGCAAGACAATGGCCTCTGACGCCGCCCTGCTGCATCCTCCTACCGCCCGCCGGGCATTCTCCGACACCAAGGCTGGCCGCCCGCTGATAGCGCTGGCCCGCGCCGGCGCGCATGCTCCATGCATCTGACTTTGCGCGAGGATGTATGCGATCTACCGTCGAGGAAATGCAGGCCGCCCGCTCGGCCGCCCAAGCCTACCGCCACCAGCCCGGCAGCCTGCAGGCCGCGCACGTGTATGCGCAGCTGTTCGTCGCAACGCCCGACGAGGCCGCCCTGGCCATGGGCCGCGACTACCTTGTGCAACAGATGCAGGAAGCGCAGGAGCTGCCCTGCGACCTGCCGCAGGAGCCCGCTGCACTGGCCAGCTGGATGGAAGCGCGCGCTGCCGAGGTCGGCGTTGCCTATGAAAGCTATCTCAAGGAACGCCAGCAAGGCGCGCCGCGCCGCTACTTCAGTGGCCGCGCCCATGCGCTCAATTTCCTGCGCTGCGTGGGCCCGACCAAGATGGTCGACGGTGCCTGGCTCTACAGCGCCATCCGGCGCTGGCGTGATCCGCTGTTCCGTCCGCTGATCCTCACCTATCTGGAAGAGCTGGGCGATGGCGATGCCGCCATGAATCACGTCACCCTCTATCGCAGCCTGCTGGCTGCCAACGGCTGCGAGCACGGACCGGCGCTGTCCGAAGAACATTATGTGCAAGGGGCCATCCAGCTGGGGCTGGCCCATCACGGGGCGGAATTCGAGGCCGAGGTGTTCGGCTTCAACCTCGGCTATGAGCAATTGCCGCTGCACTTGCTCATCACCGCCTACGAACTCAATGAACTGGGCATCGACCCGTATTACTTCACCCTGCACGTCACCATCGACAATGCCGCCAGCGGACACGCCCGCAAGGCCGCCGAGGCGGTCGCGCAGGCGGCCGCCCAGGCTGCGGATCCGCAAGCCTTCATGCAGGGCGTGCGGCGCGGTTATCTGCTCAATGAGCCGGGCGCGAGCACGCTGGGCGTGATCGGCTCCTTTGTCCTGCAGGATGAGGTGGTCAGGGTGCTGGCCGAGAAAGCGCCCTTCGGCCGCATGATGCACTCGGACTATTGCCGCATCGGCGGCAAGACGGTCAACCAGTGGCTGGAACAGCCCGATGGCATGGCCAGCTTCCTGGCGGAGATGGAAAAGGCCAAGTGGATCACGCGGGGCAAACCAGCCGAGGAGAGCCGCTTCTGGCGGTTGATCGATGCCGCCGGCGGCCAGATGTTCGGGGTCTTCGAGGGCTATGAAAAGCAGGTCATCCGTGAGTGGATCGAGGAGGGGTGGAGCGATGGCCGCCGTCAGCCGAGCTTCCGCGCACTGGCGCGCGGCCGTGAGAACGCCGCTGCCGAAGCCCCCGCCGTTCCGGCCGTGGCCTTGGGCGAGGTCGATCTCGATGCGCTGGTGGCCGAGCTGGCACCGGGGCGGCATCATTTCGTGCCCGGTTTGGAGGCGACGCGGCGCTACAGCGAGCGTTACCGGCGTGCATGTGTGGCGTGAGCGCCGCGCGACGCAGCGCCGGTGACGGGAGCGCAGCGGCAGTCGGCTATAATGTCGGGCCTTGGCCGCTGGCCGCCCCGCAGGATGCACGCTCGCAGCCGATGTGAAGTTGCAGGCGCGGAGGCCGCGGCCCGACCCGTCAACCCGCCGGCACTCCGCCGGCTGCTGGAGAAACCATGAACATTCGCGCAAGAAAACGCCTGATCTATCGCCGTCACCGCATCGGCATGCTGATCGCCGCCATCGAATCCCTGATCGCCCTGGAAGAGTCGATCCTGGAAGGCAAGCAGGCTGCTTGAGTTCGCTCAGGCGCGCTGCCAGCAGCGTGATCCCTTGAAGAACCGGCCTTGCAGACAGCAGGCCGGTTTTTTCTTGGGTGCAGCGGCTGTCGATGACCGGTGGACGCTGCGGCATTGACATCCGCGCCAGGCGACAGCAGACCCTCCGCCACCGCGCCCGCGCTGTGGCACAATCGCGGCTCCTTGCTGCGACCGGGATCCGCCCTGCCATGTGCGTCAACTACAAGCCCACTCCCAAATCCATCATCACCGCGCTGACCGGTGCCGACACCTCCGCCACGCCAGACTGGCCCGAGGAAACCTGGCAGGACTACGCCGCCCCCGTGGTACGGGCCGGGCTGCAGGGCGAGCCGGAACTCATCGTCGGTACCTACGGCATGATGCCCCGGCGCAAGCTGCAGGGCGGATTGCAGATCTCCACCATGAATGCCCGCGCCGAGACCATCGGCGAGAAACGCAGCTACGCCGGCCCCTGGCGGGCCTTGCAGACCTGCCTGTTGCCCATGCACTGGTTTTATGAGCCCAATTACGAAGCCGGACGCCCGCAGCGCTGGGCCATCGGCATGGCCGACGACCAGCCGTTCTGCGTGGCCGGCCTGTGGCGCGCCTGGGAGGAGCCTGAAGGAGGGTATGCATTTTCGTTTACCCAGATCACCATCAATGCCGATGCGCATCCCCTGATGAATCGTTTTCACAAGCCGGGCGAGGAAAAACGCAACCTCGTCATCATCCCGCCCGCCGACTATGCGGACTGGCTCAACGTCGGTGATACGGAAAACGCGCGCAGGATGCTGGTCAACTATCCCGCGAGCGCCATGAAGGCCTGGCCTGCGCCCAAGAGCGAAGCGCGGAGCAGCTCAGGGCAGGGTTCGTTGCTCTTTTAAGGGCCGGCCGCTGCCGTTTCGCACGCCAGATGTAAAGAATTGTTGACCTTCCCCATGATTTTCTGTGAAATTGCGCGGTGGCATCATTGCCGCGCTCAGGTGCGGCACAGGCAGGACTCACGTCATCATCACAACATCAGGGGAACGCGGCATGCGGATCAAGAGGGCGGGGCCGATGTGGAGGGCATCCGGGTGGGCTGGCGTGCTGCTGGCCAGCGCTTCGCTGCTGGGCCAGGGCAGTGCAGCTGCGCAGGAAGCCACGGCCAGCCAGGCCGGCATCGTCAAGGTCCTGCAAGGCGACGTGCGCGCCGAGCGCAGCGGCAAGACCCGCCCGCTGGCCACCGGCGAACGGCTCTATGCGGGTGACCGGGTACTGACCGGTGCCGCCAGTGCGGTCGGTTTTACCTTGCGCGACGATACGCTCATTTCCCTGGGCTCCAACAGCCAGTTCCTGCTCGAACAATTTGCCTACAACGACAAGACCGACGAGGGCAGCGTTGCCGTGCGCCTGACCAAGGGCACACTGCGCTACGTGTCGGGACTGATCGGCAAGCACTCGCCGGAGAGCCAGCGGCTGTCGACCCCGACGGCCACCATCGGCATCCGTGGTACCGACTTCATCGTGGAGGTGGCCGGTGAATAAGCCATCTCTCCATTCACTGTACCGGCCGCTGATGCGCTGCGCCTTGCTGGCCGTGGTGGCGCTGCTGGCCGCATGTGCCGGGCCGGCGGAACGTTTCGTGCTGCTGCCGCAGGCCGACGGCTCGGCCAGCAGCATCGTGGTCAAGACGGCCAGTGGCGAGACGGTACTGACTTCGCCCTATGCAGCGGTCGAGACGCGCGGCGGCAAGCCCGCGCCGACCCAGACCCTGTCCGCTGCCGAGGTGGACCGGCGATATGCCGAGGTCATGCGCAGCCTGCCGGCGCGTCCGCGCAGCTACGATCTGCTGTTCGAGCTGGGCACTGACCGTCTGACGCCGGCCTCGCAGGAATTGCTCAAGAAGGCCATCGCTGAAATCAAGGAATTCCCCGCCGGGGAATTCATCCTCACCGGCCATGCCGACAGCATCGGCAGCGATGCCACCAACGACGCCTTGTCGCTGCGGCGCGCGCGCCTGATCGAGCGTGAACTGCAACGGGCGGAGGTCAAGGCCCTGAGCATCGAGGTCATCGGCAAGGGGGCGCGTGATCCGCGCGTGCCGCAGAAGCGCGGCGTGGCGGAGCCGCGCAATCGTTTCGTCGAAATCAAGATCAGGTGAGCCGGGCGGCACGCTGCCGATGCAGCGTCGCCTGTCGTCCTGCCATTCTCAGGGGAATCACATGGGCAATCGCGTCTATCTCTACTGCGCTGACTTCGAGGGTCTGCCCACGGAGGAACAGGCCGACGAATTCTTTACCATGATCGGTACCGAATACGAGGCCACCGCGCGCCTTCCCTTGTTCTGGATGTGCCTGTTTTCCGGGGACGATATTCACGTCACGTCCGGCCCTGCCATCGAGGGCGAGCACAGCGGCAAGCAAGGCCCTGAAGGTGCGGAGGACGATGATGAGTACGATGATGAGGAGTACGACGAGGAAGCTGACGAGGATGCGCCGCGTCCTTTTGCCTACCTGGGTTGCGAACGTCTGGCGGGCATCGCCCGTCTGCGCCAGCGCTCGGCGATGCTGCGTCCGGTGCTGGGCGAGGAGCGCCACGCCTTGTACGAGGACTGGATCGCGCGCCTGGAAGCCGAACCCCGGCGCAACATCGTGGTGAACACGGAAGAGCTGGACGGCATGTCCGATGATGGCCAGCTGGAGCAGCAGCTGCGGGCAGCGTATCAGGAACTGGCCGTGATGGATCAGCGGCAGGCATGGCAGATGAGCCCCTTGCTGCATGACCTGACCGGCTTGTACGAAGAGCAGGCAATCAGCGAGGTGGCCAGCTGGACATTGGCCGGTTCGGCCAACGGGGCCACGCGCTGGCCGCCCGCACTGGCGCAGCCACAGCAGTCGGAACAGTCCGCCGGGGCGACTGCTGCGTTGCCCGCGCCATCGCCGTGGTGGATGTTCTGGAAGCGTTGAACTCCGCAGACGGGTGGCGCTGAACGCAGGTATGCGCCGCCTTTCGGACATTGCTTATTGTTGAGTTTGATCGTGGACTATCGAATAGCTCATCAATGGCGTGTGCGCGACACAACTAGGAAATTTCCTGATATTCGCGAAATGATATAAAACATAAGATCACGCCATTGCATCGACCTTTCCATCTCAAGGAAGCATGGCCATGATCCAGTCCCTTCTGCACTACGGCAGCTATCTCGCTGCGTTCTATGCGGCTTATGTCGTGGTCGGCATGGCGTTGACCGGAGTGTTTCTGTGGCGTGTGCTTTCGCGCAAGCCGGCGATGCAGAGCCTGCCGGCGAGGGTCGAGCCGACAGCGGGCGACGAATCCCGCGCTGCCTTGCATTGAAACCGTAATGAAAAAAGGCCCGGACGCGCGCTCCATCTCCTGGAGAGCGTGTCCGGGCCTGCCCGGGAAGGCAGCGTGATCAGCGTTGCTGTCAGCTGTTCTTGTGACTCTGCTGTCCCGCCTTCACGTGCTGCTCATGGGAGCCGCCGCGGCTGGAGTCGCCCTGTTGCTGGCCGGAGCCACTGCTGCTCTGGTTCTGCTGGTCATTCTTGTGGCTTTGCTGGCCTGCCTGGACGTGCTGTTCGTGGGAACCACCGCGGCTGTTGCCTTGATTCTGATTCGACATGATGTCACTCCTTGATGAATGCCCTGCGCTTGTGCGCAGTAACTACATCATCGTCCCCTGACTCCGCCGCAGACATCGGCCAAGCTCCCTTGATCCTGTCGGCTGTGACTGTCGGACGCGTCTCCAATGCAATACATCAGCTTGGCCGACGGGCCTCTGTCATCGCTCTGCGGGAGCAGAGCATGAGCGTGCTGCACGGACTTACTGCACGGATTCGATGGTGGACAGCAGGTGTTCGAAGGAACAGGGTTTGGTGAGCAGGGCGGAGAACACTTCGAGTGCCTGCCAGGAATTGCTCATGGGAGTGGCACTGAGCAGGACCACCGGAATGGCCGAGAAGCGTTCATCGCCCTTGATGCGGGTCGCCAGTTCCAGTCCATCCATCACTGGCATGCGCAGGTCAGTGAGGACCACGCTGACTGCTGGGTGCTCATGGGCCATCAGTGCCAGCGCCTCTTCCCCGTTGCCGGCTTCGAGCACGTGATAGCGGACGCCTTGAAAGACTTCTGCAAAAATGTTTCTGACATCCTTGTTGTCTTCAACGATCAGCAGGGTGCGAGCGTGACTGCTCGGATTCATGAAGCGATCTCCGGGTGGATGGGCTACGTCCTGAGATCAGAACGAACGGCTCCGCGATTATGTGACCGAAATGATCATGGTTGCATCAGTCAATTCCTGTATCGCGGGAAAATCGCGCTGACATCCTCGTAAGAATATGCGCGTCACCTGCGCGTCAGGTGGCGTGCCGCTAGAATATCGGCTCCGGTGACGTGCCGCGTCGCCCTCATCTGCCAAGGAGCCGCAATGTCTCTGGAAAGCCTGCTGCTGTTCATTCCCTCGTGTTTTGCACTGAACATGGCCTTCGGCCCCAACAACCTGCTCTCCATTACCATCGGCGCCCATCACGGCCTGCGCCCGGCCTTGCTGGCAGCGGCCGGCCGGCTGGTGGCCTTCGCGCTGATGATAGGGGTGGCAGCGGTGGGCATGGGCGCACTGCTGATGGCCTCGCAGATGGCCTTTACGGTGGTCAAGGTGCTGGGGGCGGCCTATCTGATCTGGCTGGGCTGCAAACTGTTTTTCGCCAGGGTGGAGCTGGGCGGCCAGCCGCTTGAGCCGCAGCAGCGCAGTATTGCCGGTTATGTGCGCAAGGAGTTTCTGGTCGCCATCGGCAATCCCAAGGCCATCCTGGTCTTCACGGCATTCTTCCCGCAGTTCGTGGTGCCGGAAAATTATTTATCCAGTTTCCTGACCCTGGGCGCGATTTTCCTGGCGCTGGAGGTGGTCGCCATCGCCGCCTATGCCTACGCCGGCACGCGCCTCTCCGGACTGATGCAGAATGCGCGCGGTCTGCGCTGGATGAACCGCATCAGCGGCGGCATGATGATCTTCTTCGGAACCTTGCTGGCATTGGCCAAGCGGCCGGCAGCCTGAGGGACTGGGGGGCGTCAGGAGAAGCTCAGCTCCAGCCCCATCATCCTGGAGATGAAAAAGGTTGCCACTCCCAGCACCAGCAGCGAGATCACGAACAGCGCTGCCACTTTCCCGCTGGCGCGCAGCACCGCGTTGCGCTCGGCCTGCTTGCCCTTCTTGCCCTGATCGTAATGCCACTTGATGGCGTAGAACATGCCGATGCCGAGCACGGCAACCTTGAAGATGATGAAGACGATTGGGACCCAATCCATGATGTCGACCATTTGAATCGCTGGAAGAAAAATCCGGTGCCAGCTTTGCGAATCTGAAAGTAGCAGAGGCGAGTCACTGTTTCCGTAACAGTGTCCTGTGCATTCTAACCAAGGCGATGCAGGCGGGTCCAGCAGACATGATCCATACAAGCCGCAGTACTGCACAGACGAGCGTGCACCAAAGCTGGCGAGCCGGCGTTAAGGGAGTCCCTTCCTCGTCGCCGACACGCAGCCATATGCCTTTCTATCGCCACAGCCCGGTGGGTACCAATTCCGCTGCTTCGCAGGTCAGCCCGCCGTTTCCTGCGCAGCGCCATGCTCGTTGCGTGGCCCTCGCCGTCTCATTGATGCTGAGCATGATGCCGCTGGCCACTCACGCCGAAGCGTCCTGCCAGCCGCCGTCTGCGGCGCAACTCGGCGCGCTGCGCCGCGCAGTCGACAAGAACCTCGCGCCGCAGCCGCGCGCCATTGCGCGCGTCCATACCGAAGGCACCTTGCCCCATCAGGGAATCTGGGATGCCAGTGTCGAGGCCGAGCGTGACTGGCCGCTGATGCGCCAGCTCGCGCAGTTGTGGCAGGCCGGGCGCGCGCCCGAGGATGCGCGGCAACTGTCGCGCCTGATGCGGGCGTGGGCCGAGATCTACCAGCCTGACTTCAATCCCGTCGATGAGACCAGTCTCGATGCCTACATCGATGCCTATGTCATCGCCGGGGAGGCGCTTGATGCCGATACCCGCCAGCTGGCCGCCAGCTTCATCCGCACGCTGGCGGACGGCTATCTGCAGCAGATGGAGAGCGGCTTCCGTCCGCGCGATCCACGCTGGCAGAACAACTGGAATTCGCATCGCGTCAAGCTGGCGGTGCTGGCTGCCGCCGCACTGCAGGACGATCGCCTGTGGGGCCGTGCGCGCCAGGCCTTCGACGCCCAGGTGGCACGCAACATCCGCGCCGATGGCTCCACCCTCGACATGGAGGAACGCGACGCCCTGCACTATGTGGTCTATGACCTGGAGCCGCTGGTGCGGGCGGCGCAGGTGGCGCAGGGCAGGGGGGAACAATGGCTGACGCACAAGAGCAACGGCAGCGGCAGCGTGATGGCAGCGCTGGACTGGCTGTTGCCCTATGCCGATGGCAGCAAGGCCCATGAGGAATTCGTCCATTCCCGCGTGCCTTTCGATGCCAAGCGCCGTGATGCAGGCCTGTCCGGCTATTCCGGACCGTGGCAGGCCAAGGGGGCAACCCGTCTGTTTGCGATGGCGGCTTCGCTGGACGAGCGTTATGCAGGCGTGGCACGGCAGCTCGATCCGGCGGCTGGCACGCTGCTGACTTGCTGGCCGAAGCGCTGAGCCAGCTGTGCGGCCTGCGCATGAGGTGCACAGGCCGCAGCTTTCGTAGCCGCGCGGCGCTTACTTCATCAGGACCTGCAGCTGCGTCACCGCTTCGTTGACCTGCTCGATCTCGTTGATCTGGTCGTTCGCGGAGGTGCTGATGGTCTCGATGATGCCGGTGATGTCGTTGATGGAGTTGACCATGGTGCTCATGGTCTTGCCGGCATTCATGACCAGCTCTGTACCTTGTCTTGCTTCATTGACCGAGCCGCCGATGAGCGTCTTGATTTCGCTGGCCGAGGCCGCCGTGCGCTGCGCCAGGCTGCGCACCTCGCCGGCCACCACGGCAAAGCCGCGGCCATGTTCGCCGGCCCGGGCCGCTTCGACGGCCGCGTTCAGGGCCAGCAGATTGGTACGGAAGGTGATTTCGTCGATCACGCCGATGATCTCGGTGATCTTGGCGGCACTGGCGTTGATGGCGGCCATCTTGTTGACGACCTCCTGCATGACCACCCCGCCTTGTTCCGCGATGGAGGAGGTGGCCTTGACCAGATCGTTGGCCTGCTGCGCGCTGGCCGAGCCCGTGCTCAATGCCTCGGACAGCCCGCCCACGGCGGCCTGCAGGGTTTGTGTGGCGTTGGTCTGGATGCTCACGTCGGTGGCGTACTTGACCACTTTGAAGACCCGCCCGTCCATGTCGAAGATGGGGTTGTAGTTGGCCTGCAGCCAGAGCGCATCGCCATTCTTTTTGACGCGGCGATACAAGCCGGCATCGTATTGGCCGGCCGCCAGCCGCTTCCAGAATTCCTGATATTGCGCCGAGGCGCGCTCGGCGGGTTCGACGAAGATGGCGTGATGCTTGCCCACGATTTCGGACAGGGAATAACCAACCGCGCGCAGGAAGTTGTTGTTGGCGTGCAGGATATTGCCGTCGACATCAAACTCGATCACCGCCCGCACCTTGTTGATGGCGGTGATCTGTCCGGAGAAATCGGCGGCCTGCAGCTGCTGCTGCGTGACGTCGCGCGCGTACTTGACGATCTTGAAGGGGCGTCCCAGGGCATCGATGATGGGATTGTAGGTCGCCTGGATCCAGACCTCGTGCCCGGATTTGGTGATGCGGCGATAGAGGCGCTGGTCGTATTCACCGCGCCCCAGTTTCTGCCAGAACTGCGCATAGGCAGGCGCGTTGCGCTCTTCCTCGGCGACGAAGATGCGATGGTGCTGGCCTTTGATCTCTTCCAGCGTGTAGCCCATGAGATCGAGGAAATTCTTGTTGGCCTTGATGATCTTGCCATCCAGCGTGAATTCGATGACTGCTAGCGCCTTGTTGATGGCGGCCAGTTGACCCAGCATGTCGGCCTTGCGTTTGCTGAGACGTGAGAGAAACGAGAGCGAGTCGAAGAAAGCCATGATGGGCGCCTGATCCTGAAAATGTTCTTGAAACGCATCTCATCGCCGTCGACGAGATGCTTCCGGATTTATTGTTGGGGACGTCAGCCGAGGCAGGAATATCGTTGTCTCATGCCACGCGGGACCTGCCCCGATTCCGCTTCTCATTGTATGAGTCGCGGGGGAGAAATCCATCGGGGATTTCCTGATGAACTGGCAACAAATAGTCGACTCGGGTTAACATGCGGCCAGCATGGTAACAAGACAGAAAAAGGCAGCACCCCGCAAGCGGGCCACCTCCAAAAAAAGCAGGCAGAAGGGACTGGGATCATTCAGTCGCTTTCTGATTTCCTTCACCAGCACGACGATCCTTGTCTTCGGCATCGCCAGTTGCGTCATCAACCCGCACCTGACGGATGGCCTGCGCGAGCGCTTCAGTCTGCCGCACCTCGAATTGCCGGCCGAGAACGCGCCTGCCCCGGTGCGGCAGGCCGAGCCGGGGCACACGGTTGCGCGTTTTGCGCAATGTCCGCAGTTCTTCCCCGGCGCGCATCCGCCGCAATTGCCTGCGGGTGCGCATTTGCGGGAATTGTGTTTCAGCGCGTTTGCGGTGCTCTACAACAGTCAGACCAAGACGCCCTTCGTGGTAGTCGAGCGGCTGAACCGGACCGCTCTTCTGCATGCGCGCGAGCAGCATCGCACGGACCGCTTCTACCCGGAGGCGCGGCTGCCGCGCGCCGAGCGCGCGGAACTGGACGACTACCGGGGATCGGGGTATGCGCGCGGCCACATGGCGCCGGCCGGCGACATGTCCACACCGGAGGCGATGGCCCAGAGTTTTTCGCTGGCCAACATGGTCCCGCAGAATCCTCGGAACAATTCCGGGCCCTGGTCCAAGATCGAACGGGATACGCGCAAGTACGTGATGCGGGCAAGCGGGGATGTTTTCGTGTTCACCGGGCCGCTCTTCGATGCGACACCGGCCACGATCGGACGGGGCCACATTGCCGTCCCGGCCCGCTTGTTCAAGCTGGTGGTTGACGCCAGCACGGGCAGGTCATGGGCGTATATACAGGCCAATCGCGCCGATACCGAGGTGGGAGCGCCGATCACTTATGAGGACTTCGTGCGGAAGACCGGGTTGCGCTTGTTGGGGCAGGGGACGGGGCGGGGTTGAGCACGTCAGTCCCATCTCCTGATAAAGTTGCGGGTGGCCGCGAGCGGGTGATGCAGGCCGGACGTCTTTTCAACGAGACTGACGGTATTGCCAACATCCGCGCATTCTCAATGACCTTCAAGGATAAAAATGAAAAGCAGCTTGAAACGGACCCTCCTCGCGGCCTTTCTGGTTAACGCGCCGTTCGTGTCGATGGCGCACGCATCGGCTTCATGCGATGCCTGCACGGGCGATGCAGGTGAGCCGCAACTGTGTGCACCTGCTGCCGTCGACGGTCTTCAGCGGGTGTCGTTTCCCGACGCCGTGATCGCCCAAAATCGTGCATACCGCAACACTTTGCTGGCCGGCTACAACAAGGACGAGAATCGTCTGGCCGTCACTTTTTTTCTGTATGACAGAGTGGCAGACAGTGACGAGGAGGACGTCAAGGAAGCCATCGATGCGGCCAGGGAAATTCTGTCTGTGCATCCTGGCAGCAAACTCCAGATGGGAGGTCCGGCCTCCCTGCCGCTCGGCGGCGAGAACAAGCGTGGCAACGGTGCCATGATGATCTGGCATGAAGGCAGCGACGATTACGCCTCCTTCTTGTGGGTTCTGCCGATCGAGAAGCGATTCATGAAGGTGCGGGCGACCTACGTGCGACCGCACGGCGGCGAGGTTGAAGCCATGAGATCCGCGCTGGATACCGTGAAATCCTTGTCAGACCAGGTCTGTCGCTGAGTTGCTGGTGAGCGCGATCATCCGATTGGCCGGCGACGGCACGTTCGAGGTCACGTTCACTATCTGCCAATGGCAGTGATGCAAGCACATGGCAAAATCCTGCCTGCACCATCACGACATTTTTGCTTTTTTTCGGCGATGTTGCCGGTCTGCTGTCGTCCATGATCAGCAGCACCGTCTGGGCCAGGTCAGTGATTTGTCAGAGCAATGTGCGATGATCCTGCGGTACGCATCGTCAAGAGGGCAAGACGTTCTGGAAACGGACAGATGTGTGCGGCGAGGGATTGGCTTCCGGCCTGTCTGTTCTGGAGTGCATTCCTGCGATTTTGCGAGCATGCACCTGCACCTTTCTCAAGATTCCGTATGCGCAGACGACTACCCAGCCTGGCCCGGCAGATGATCGATTCCCTGTTCCATATTCCGTCGTCTGTTTTTCATCCTACAGCGCTCGTTGGCAATAACGCTGTAGTCCGTGTGCATGAACGGGATGGAAACCATATGAACGGTATGAAAAATATTGGCTTTCTGCGATCGGCCGCCGTGATGCTGTGCAAGCTGGCGCTTGTTGCCGGGCTGTTCCATGCGGCGCAAGTGCGTGCCGATCCGGTAGTCATCGAGTTCCGTGGAGATTCTACCGGCCTGGGCATCGATGGAAAGTTGCTGTCTCAAAATGCTGCCGACATCCGCGTGGTGGCACAACCTCCTCAGGCATTCATTCATCTCGCCGGGGTGGTCATTCGCAATGTCTCGGTCAGCGGCGAGTCCACGGCGACGATGCTCAATGGCCATTTTTCCGGCCATCCGTGGGAGCAGGCTGCGCAAGGCGACTGCGCCGACATCGTGATTTTCAATTACGGAATCAACGACAGCCTCACCTTGGACGAGAAGACCTACGCAGACAATCTGGAAACCCTGATTCGTATTTCAAGGCACAACAATCTGGAAATCTTCCTGCAGACACCGAATCCATCCAGGCTCACGAAGGTTGCGAACTATGCGCAAATCATGCGTGATATCGCCCGCAAGCACGACATCAACCTCATCGATGTCCACCAATATCTTTCTGCGCGCATCCCTTCCGGTCAGCTCAGGAACTTCATGCCGGACGGCATCCATCCCAATCAGGAAGGCTATGCGCTGATAGGCAAGTACATGCAGGCCAGGCTCAGGGATCTGCTGTTGAGGCGCAATCTCATCGCGCTGACGCGGGGCGATGCTCATGCGGTGCTGCGCGATGGTGTCTGGCATGGCCGCTTCTCGTACGGACGCAGGCCTGCATTGGGGAAAGCGGCAAACTCCTGTCAGAAAAGGCAGACCTGATGCTCGCTGCTTGATAGCAAATCTCTCTTCACACAACAAATGGAGGCAGACTGCGATCTTGCAGCGTTGCATGCGGCGCAGCCAATGAACACCGGCGGACCACCTCTGCAGATCGCCATAGCGAGATGCCCAAGAAAAAAGCTCCTGATCAAGGAGCTTTTTTCATGTACTGAAGTATCCGACGGGGCGACTGTCAGTTCTTGTGCAGATCGCTGTTCAGGATGTCTTCGCCATCTTCCAGCTTTTTCGCGAAGTCGATATTGCGGCCGGTACGCAGCACTTCGAGCGCACCGGTGACGTCATTGCGGCGGAACGTCGCTGCATTGATGCCGGCCAGCTCTGCGGCCTTGACCACCTTGCCGTTCAGCGGGTGGCCTTCGATCTGCACCGAGACGCGGGACGACGCCATGACCGCGGTTTCGGCCGCGACGATGACGGCATCACCGACCGGAATGCCCAGGGCGGAATTGACTTCCAGCAGGCAGTTGCGGCCCAGGGAGATGAACACGTTGTTGCCACCGGAGAGCACACCCAGCGTGGACGCGCCGCCGCCGATATCGGTACCGGCACCGACCAGCACGGAGGAGCTGATACGGCCTTCCACCATGGAAGCACCTTCGGTCCCTGCATTGAAGTTGATGTAGCTGGCACCCGGCATCAGCGTGGTGCCCTCACCGAGGTAGGCACCCAGGCGAACCTTGTGCTGATCGGTGATGCGCACGCCCATTTTCAGGGAATTGATGCGGTGGACATACAGGGGGAACTTGTCGACCATGTGCGGTGCGAAGCTGCCATCGCCGAAAGCGGCCGACATCAGGGACTGCTCGACTTCCTCGGCGTCCATCGGGGTATCGCCAATCCAGGCCACATTGGGCAGCTTGGTGAACACCTTGGTCAGGTTCAGCTGGTTGGGCTTGAAGCAGCGATGGCTCAGGCCATACAGCTTGAGGGTACTGTCTTCCACGCCTTGGGGATCGATGTCATCGAAGATGAAGGTGATGACGACGCGATTGGCCGGGCCGGCCTTGGTGGCTTCCAGCGCTTGTTCCAGCGCGATGACGTTGCCGTGATACTTGCCGTCGTTCTTGAACGGGGCAAAATAGGCCAGGATCTCGGTCAATTGGGCGGCGGACACCGTGATATTCTGCACGCCGGTCGGGGTAACCCCCAGCACTTTCATCCAGATCGCTGCGCTTGCCGTATTCTGGCCAGGGCCATTGACGACCGGATAGCGCACGGAGGCCAGGGTGCCATTGCCGGTAAAGACGCGGCTGCCGACGGCGAACAGCAGCGGCTCCTTGTAGCCGGCGCTGGCCTTGAAGTCTTCGACGACCTGTTTGAAAGCGTCTACGGTGGCGGGATAGGTGGATTGTGGTTGGTTCATGGGTTTCTGCTGAGAAATGCTTCTTGAGTGTTATAGCGCGTTGGGAGCGCTATTTTAGCGTCGGTTCGGGTTGTGGAGGGCGTTGTTGAAATATGAGGGGAGCTGGGTATCGCGGCAATATTATCGGTATTGCGTTCTACTTGTGCCTCGCTTCGGCACTTTGGCCTGCCAAGGAGAGGAGACCCCACCGGCGGTCCGGGCTAGGCCTTTGCTTTTTTCTTTTTGCATTTGGCCGCTCTTCCTGGTGATCTCTGTTGAGTACTCTCGATCCGATGGAGCCGTCCCAAGTGAGCCGGTCGGAAATACTTGATCGGTCTTGCGGGAAAGATGACCTTCGTAGATTCGCCGGGAAACTGATCATGTGGCGGCTGCTGATCGATCAAGGCAATTGAGGCATTGATTTTCTGGGGAGCTGCCATCAAGGTCCGCAATCGTCTCGAAGCAGCCCATGAATCCAGCTCGGCCACTTCTACAAAAAATGCTTCAAAAAATAATCACACGATGAGTCGCGACAAATCACCAGAAGAGCGTTGGAAAGAACCCCTCTTTTCGCAAACGATGTTAGCCGCGTGCTGGCGCAGGGGCGGGGCAACAAGCATTGTTCTACTCGGTTTGCTTGCCTGTGCAGCGCCGCCGGGAATATTTTTCGGGCTGCTCTGGCTCGCCTGTGCCCTGGCCTGCCAAGGGGGCTGGCCATGGATGGTGTTGCTGGGCGGACCGTTCCTGATGATGGCACTCTTTGTGGTATCGATGGTATCTCTGTATGAGCTGACCGATCGTGTTGAAGGCAAGTCGCGGCGCTACCTCAAGATCTATTTGGGGGTTCTCTTCGTGTTGGCTCCCATGGTGGCGATCAAATTGGTGTTGTTTCGTTGAGTGAAGATAGTCTCCACATTGGGCCGTTGATGTGCTCATGCTGGTGTCTTCCTGGGCCGGGAGGCCGGGATCTTCTGGCTGAGGCATGAAACTCCAGGGAGTCAGGATATGGCATTCGAATCTGGTTCTCCCATGGAAACAGACCGACTTGGAAGACCGTGAACTGGAGCTGGTGCTGGTAGCGTTACGAAAGGCCGACGATAAAAATTATCATGGGGAAGAAATTGAAAATTCGTACACTCTGCATGGCTTGTGCCGCTGTTCTGCTTTTGGCGTCGTGCGCTGCTGCGTTGGTGCCGAAAGTTGATGATCCCGCACGCAAATTACAAATTGCTCAAGATCTCTTTGAAAATCACAACCGCCCACTTGCGGCTGAACCGATGATCATCGATGCCATCGCCATTTATCAGGAAAAGCATGATGTCGCGGGACTGGTCGAGGGGCAACGTGTTTATGGACTGTTCTTGAGGTCGGCGGCCGTGAGCGGATCAAAGCAACACTATCTGCAATACGGATTCAGGGACAAAGAGGTCAGCTTCGACAATCGTTTGAGCGCAGCATTACTTTATTTTGAACGGGCAACAGCCTTGGCGAGAGAAGCTGGACTGGTCGACATTATTCCCAATCTTTACGTGAACATTGCACTTACACATTATGCACAAGGCAATAAAGACGCAACTTGTACGGCGTTCGATGAAAGCCTTCATGCTGATGATGTCCGAATTCAGCACGATCCCCAGCGTAAGATCATCTTGCCGCGTGAATATGCGAGTTTCAGGGAGGGTGTGAAGGATTTGAAGATGAAGGCTGGATGCTCGAGCTGAGCGTCCGCAATCGGTCGACAGGAGTCCTTCAATGAACCGACCGCAAGATGAGCAAGCTGGATGAGGTCAGGCTGATTTTCTGCTACAGTTCCCCGACAAAAATCCAAGGGGGAAAGAGAAATATGTCTCACAAAAGCATCTTCATATGCCTGCTGGCCATATTCCTGACTGCTTGTGCCGTATCAAATGTGGATCGCGATTTTTCGCTGGAGAACAATCCGGATGAAGGCATCGTTATCGTCTCCGTTTCATTTGATCGCGCCGGATCCCGAAATTTTCAGGCCATGTTTTACCTTGACGAAGGCATCCCCGGCGCACCTGTTCCGCCCAGGCGTCTGGAGGCGCTTCCTGAATATGCGACGATTCGCATGGGAAGTCAGTTCAAGGATAGTTATGGGCAGGTCCTTGCCATTTCATTACCCGCTGGCAGGCATACCATTTCGTCATGGCGCCTGGTTCGGAACGCCGGATATATCCTTTCGCCATCAGCGAAGATGGCCCCGCTGGAATTTCATGTGGCAGCCGGCAAGGTTCAATACATTGGCAATCTGCACCTGAACCTCGCCGAGGGAAAAAACATCCTTGGCCTTACGGTAGTGGCAGACGCATCTCCTGAGATCAGGGATCGCCAGGATCAGGACTTGCCCATCATCAAGAAGAAGTATCCACAATTTGCCGACCGCACGGAGATCAGGCTGCTGCCTCTCGGAACATGGGGAGGTGGTGGAGCGGCAAATAGAGAGATCCAGCCCATCGTCATCGTGCCGGTCAAATGAATCAATGTATGCGCGCGCTTCCTTTCATGATCGCTCTCAATGGCCTGCTTCCGGCCAGTTCATGATGCGCATAACTTACGGGTTTTTATCAATTCGACAGTGCTTTTGACACGCTCCTGTCTCATCCTCCAATATCAACCTGTGGCGTAGGGCTTGTCCACGGAACAGGAACTTGGTGTGGCTTGCCGTGGGTGTGGTTCATTGGCTTTCCGCTTGCAATAATTACGGCGCTTATCCTTGGCTTACCGCTTGCGCTTTTGTTTTGGAAGTTTCGTCTAACGCAGTGGTGGCAATTCGGAATAACTGGCTTTATCAGTGCCATACCTGTTTGGATCGTACTTGCTCAACCGTTCACATCTGTTCGCTGGGTGCAGTCTGGTCTTTATGATTCTCTGAACTATCTGGGATCAGGACTCGCAAGCGGAATCGCCTACTGGTGGATATGCCGGAAAGTAGGCCTTCATGACGACACTGCCGACGCAACCCCGAATTGTTGATTTGCGAGGGTAGTTGACCCAGTGTGATTTTTGAAGTCCCAAGGCCAAACCGAGGTGGAAGATGGTGGTCCCGGATCAAGAGGGCCATACAAATCAACACTCTGTTTTCGGCCAGAAACGGTAGTAGCAAGCTGAAGGAAAGAGATGCTCTACCGGCGAAGTTTCTGTAAATTAGCCTATTTATTGATCAACATTCAATGCAAATCGGTGAGCCCAAAATAGCATGTGGCGGTTTGCGCCAGCGTTCAATCGGATGGCGCATCGCAAGCTGCCTCGGATTCTGCCTGATGGTATTAGGCCCGGTTGTGTTGCTGGTAGCTTTCGCATTCCTGGATCATGCGGCACCGGAGGCCCATGAGGTGTATAACCCCCCATCTCCAGACGGAAAGTGGATCGCAACCCTGGAGTTGGTGGACAATGGTCAAGGACTTGGCCAGGGAATGGTCTATGACGAGGTACATCTTCATTCGCCTTCAACAGCGATCAAACGACATGGCGAAAGTGGAGGCGATGTCATTTTCTATGCCAATGCAGGAGGGGAAACCCTGCGCCGGTCTCCACAACTAACATGGGTCAATTCCAAACGACTCCTGGTTACTTACTGCCCCGAGCGTATCGACGGTGGCATGCCGGGAAAAGCACTGATGCAATATGAAGGTGTTCAGATCGAATATCGTCGCCAAACGAACGACACGCAGACGTTTCGTAACGCGAGCGTTGAGTAATTAATGTCTCCTGCAACGGGGCTGTCTCAGCAGGTCGGCTATCGGCCAAAAGCAGAAATTCTCATTTGCCATGCAACTTCGAATTACAAGTATCACCTCGTCGGAAGTAGGGGCGGAGATTAGCGGCATAACAACCGTGCTGGAGGACAGACTCTGTCCGATCATTGAACCAAACCAGTACGGCACAGGAATAGACCTATTTGTCGCGTTCTTCGTGTCAGTTGATTCCGACCCAATGGAGAATGAACGTTACTGCATCGCAAATAACCGGTCGGGACGCTTTAAACACATATTGACTGGTGAAACAGTTCGTTTTGTCGGAATCGCCGTTCCGGTCGCCCCAGAAATCGTTCTCAAACATGCACCCGGAAAATTATCTTCCCACCTTCACGAATTGTTCTTAGAAGAGCTTGCATCGCCAGCCTATGTCATGCCGAAGAGATTTGAAAGAGAAAGACTGTGGCACGACATTTCAACTGCGCTGAAAGGCAACTAGCGGCCAGTAAAGGACTTGTCGTCTATTGAGGCTTGATTGATGCATCTCCTGAAGACGCTCTGTCCAATAAACTAATTTGAGCTAGTTGAAACAATGACTGTCTATTCTGAGCACTACATTCCTGTCAAAAATGAGGCTCCATTCTTACTGCCGCAAATATCCAAGTTGGCGGAAATCTGGTTCGACATTGCTGATGATGTGTCGTCTGCAGTCAGGAAATGGGAAGAGATGGACTTCATCAGGTTGAGCTCGACCGATGGTACTAATGAAGGCCCGCAGGATCAGACTAAGTTCATCAACCATGCCATTGCCATAGGTGCCTCGTTAGTTGTTTATAACAAGCGGCAAGTCCCTGAGTATCTAGCACCGTTGTCGCTTTCCGCGCGTCAGCAAGCGGAATTGTTCCCCAAGTGTGGGAGTTGTACTGCCGTTATTCATGGTGCCGTACCGACTGCAGCCACGCATATTGCGCCTAGGATCTTTGATGCGTCGCTTGTTCATTTAGTACATACGACTGACCTATCAGGCGATGTGTCAGCATGGAAAGAGAAGGGTTTTATCACGTTAGGTACTGCAGATATCGTTGCTAAAAACGGCGACCAGGGAGTTACTCTGCGCTTAAAGTCTGCGGCTATTTCTGCAGACGCCTCGCTCGTTTTTTTTCAGATAACACCTGCCAAGCTGCGGACCATTCGACGAGATTTGAATGGGCGTATTGATATGGGGGCCGTGCGCGCAGATCCTCCTGCGGGCATTCACGCTAGTGGAAGTAGCGTAATGCAGGCCGTATTCCTGGCGCCGATATCGTCCCAAGCCCGGGAAACCGCAAAATCTGAGCTACCTAGTAGCTATGTTCCTGTGGAATTGAAACCAAATTAGAGAATTTATCGTCCGCAATCGGCCCGAAGCCGACGTTCAAAAATAATGGGCTAGATAATATGCTTCCGTCGATACCACGCAGCTATTACGACTACATTCAAGAAAATGGTTTGTTCGAAGGGTTCACTGTCGATGAGGCCCGCCCAGGCTACATTGTCCTCTGGGCTAAGGACGAAATTCCTGGAAGCAATTCTGATATTGAAATCGAAACGTACGCGCCCGGCTTCGTTGCTTTTGCGGGAGATGGCGGCGGGGAAGTGCTAGCCTTTGATGAACAAGGCGCAGTCTACATGCTGCCACTAATTGGAATGGCGCCTGAGGCCGCCATCCGAATAGCAGATGACTTTCAATCGTTCGCCAGTAGATTCGTCCGCTAGCGGCCAGTAACGGACGTCAGGAATCTTTAGAAAGGGCAGTATGGAATATCGGTTTCAAATAGCGTCGGACGTTATCCGCGATGGCCTGGGTTTGGAACTGGTAGATCCCATCGGCAAAGTCCTTGCCGAAGTCTTCCGATGTGACGCTGATCATTCGCTGAAAGTCTCTCTTTTTACAGACGAGCTGCCATTTCCGCTGATGGAGAAACTGGTTCTCATGGCACGTACTGAACTAGGTGTTTTTGAAGATGGTATTCCGTTGCCGAAACCAGCATGACGACAATTGGTTGGAAGCTGACAATGTCGGAACGAAAGCAGTCCAGTTCAACTTGAGTAATAAATAATAATTCGGGGAATTTGAATCAAATGAGATATGCCGTCATTGGCTTTATCCTCACATTGATTGCTGGTTCGGCTGCGGCGCAATCAACGTCCGTATGTACAAAGGCAGATGAAATACGCTGGGAAGCAGCGACGATCCGTGAAGGGATGCCTGCGATCATATATCCACCTCAGGCGCGTCAAGAGGAGCGAGAGGGAAGCGTGCGCATCCAGTTCACCATCGACGGCGATGGCAAAGTTTCCGCAATGACGATTTTATCGACGTCGGGATATCAGGATCTTGATGCCGAAGCCGCACGCGCAATTGGCTCGAGAATTTATCCGCAGATGATGTGTGGAGGGATCGCTCAGGAACATACAACGGCGCAGTCCATCAATTTTCGTCTTGACCATGAGCCCGCACCACCGGCGGCGCCACTCACTGAAACCAAGCGCTCTTTGATCGAATCAATCCTGAGAAAGCTACCGCCCGACCAGATTCCGCCCGCTTATGCGGCACACCTTGTCGACAAGGTTCCGAAACGACTTCTGATGGAATATCCGGCAATTCCACCGACCGCACTCAAACAGATTGTCGACGAAGTTCGGGAGCAACTTGACGCTTCCCGCAAAAAATCATCCGGGCTGCATGAAAGCCAGGTTCAATATTTCAATAGCCGGTATAGCGACGGCGAATTGCAGCTGCTGGAGCAGCTGGCCAATCAACCAGGCGGTGTGGCGCTGTTGAAAAAACTCTCTGCTTTGTTTCAAGACCAGCGTGCAGTTACCGCACGTTGGCACGATCGTATTGTCGAGCGTGGCCTCGAAGAGGCACTGGCGAAACAACAAGCGCAATTGTCCAATACAGGCTGGTTGGAAGGGCGCAAGTAGGGCCTTGTCCAAGCGTGAGGTCGCTGGGGTGGCAGGCTTGCTCCCTCTCGGCTTAGGAGTCGATGCCTATTACGCATTGCTCGTGCGGGCCGACCAAAGGGGGCGATTTTTCAACTGGCGGAGGATGCTGGCTTGAACATTCGGGAATCAGACGATGTTAAACATGAGCAATTGCACGATTGTCGATTTGCGAGAGAAATTGATCCACTGTGATTTCTTCGGTCCCAAGACCCGGCGAAGTAGAAGAGTGCGTGGTCAAGGAACAGGCAAGACCGATTCTCAAGGGGTAAGGCAGCTCAGGCTCAGCTTGGCCACAAGAGCGCGACAACGACGGAAATCTATGTTTGAAAGCGGCGGGCCAGTAGGCTATGCCGAAGAAATGAATTTGCCGCCGTTAGGGGGGACATTGCGGAGCAAAGCCGGAATTGCGGAAATAAAGCGGCTTGCATCGCTGCAAGCCGCTTCTGTTCTGATGCTGATGGGCGGAATCGAACCGTCGACCTACTGATTGCGAATCCACGGGGGAAATTATATAAATCAATAGGTCAGGTCGGTTTTTGCTCCGCAATTCAAAAAAAGTGCCGCCAGCAAAGCTAATTTGGCAGCGGGTCAATTTAGATTTGCGGAGCGCTATTCGTCGTGCGGAATGCGAATGGCCTTCTTCGTTATCCGATTGGCGACATACCCAAAGCTACCATGGCCGAGTGCTGTTGCTGAGGATGCTCATCATCCACACAGTGCAGGTCAATGCGAGCCATTGCCAGTGGGTTTCTCAGGGATTTCCTGATGCTCCTGGGAAAACAGCTGTTTTATGCTTGAGCTGAAAATTCTCTTGGAGGCAACTATGAGCATCGCCGCCTTAGCCGTCAGTCATCATATGATTCTCGTCAAGAACGTTGCCTACCTGGCAGTCAGCGGATTGGATTTCACCGACCGGATGCTACCGGTTCTTTCCAATGCGGTTGCCCATATCAGTTCTTCAGGCATTGTCAAAGAGTCTGAAGCAATATTGATATTGCGGAATGCGGTGGAAGAGGAACTAGGTCAGCCTCGCATAGAGCATCCTCGCTACGCCGAGGCCCTGCGGTTCGCCAAGGAAATGTTGGCGGCTGATTTGTTGCCTGCTTAATCTCATCTCGGCTTGCCAGGCTTGGCCTGGCAAGGGGATCTAATGGCCATTTTCGCCTTTTACAGATTTCTGGCACGGCCGATCGCGGACAAGTCCTTGGGTGAAACTCGTAGATCCTCATCCATCACGCCAGGGTCTTGCGGGCTAACTTTGATCCAAATCATGTTTTGCTGCTTTTCTTCAAAGATTTTTTCCGGTTACAGGGAATTTCCTGGTCGTTGAGATAGGGTGATGCTCCTATAACTACAAGCTGCACTTTTTCAATTCTCGTGGGGGGAGTATGAAGAATCTCAAAATCGGCCAGCGCCTTACCTTAGGACTGGCTGCTGTCATCTTTTTGCTTGTCTGTGTCGCCGGATTCGGTCTTCGGCAAATATCTTCACTGAATGACCGTATAGAATTCCTGACCTCAGTGGATGAGGGAAAACTGAAGGCGCTTGCCAAGACACAGTTTGGCATTACGTTGCGTGCCATTGCTGCGCGCAACCTCACTCTCATCACTGATCCCGCTTTGCAAAAGAACGACGCGCTGCTGGTGGCCAAGACGCAAAAGGACATCAATGACGGCCTCGCGGAATTGAAAAGATTGTTGGCCGAATCGGCAGCTCCTGAAGCCGAACGTCAGTTGATTGACCAATTGGCTGATCTCGAAAAGCAGTATTACCCGGTGGCGGTAAAGGTGGTGGAGCTCGCGATGGCCTTGAAGAATGACGAGGCGCGAGTTGTTCTGAACAAAGAATGCATGCCGATTCTTCAGTCGGTCATTACGCACGTTCAGAAGATCAACGATTACCTCTATCAAAACTCTCAGGAAAACGCAGCTGCGGCAGAGCGCGCGTATTCACAGTCGAAAATGACGATGGTGGGTATCAGTGTGCTGGCATTGGTCGTCGGACTGCTGATCGCATGGAAGCTGACCCGATCGATCGCAGCACCCTTGGCGAGTGCGGTAGAGATTGCCCGAAAGGTGCGTGACGGCGACCTTACCAGCCGCATCAAGGTGGACAGCCGCGATGAAGTGGGTGAGCTGGTCGGCGCGTTGAAGGATATGAATGAAAGTCTCGCCGCCATCGTCACCGATGTTCGCGAGGGGACACACACCATTGGCGCGGCTTCCGGAGAAATTCAACGCGGAACTGTCGACCTGTCGGCGCGTACGGAACAGCAAGCCAGTTCGCTGGAGGAAACTGCGTCCGCCATGGAGCAGCTTACGGCAACCGTCAAACAGAATTCAGAGAACGCCGTTCAAGCCAATCGACTGGCCAACGATGCTTCGAACATTGCGGCCGAGGGCGGCGAAGCGGTTGCTGTTGTGGTCGATACGATGAGAGCCATCAGCGGTTCATCCCGTGAAATCGTGGAAATCATCAGCGTCATCGACGGTATCGCGTTCCAGACCAACATACTTGCCTTGAATGCCGCTGTGGAAGCCGCCCGGGCGGGCGAGCAAGGGCGGGGATTCGCTGTCGTGGCAGCAGAGGTGCGGGCGCTGGCCCACCGGTCCGCCAGCGCTGCGAAGGAAATCGAAGCATTGATCAATCAGTCGGTGACCAGGATTGCCACTGGCGAGCAACAGGTGAACCATGCCGGCGCGACAATGGGCAGGGTGGTCGAGAGCATCAAGAACGTCTCGGGCATCGTCCAGGAAATCAGCGTTGCCAGCGCCGAGCAGACGCGAGGACTTGAGCAGATCAACCAGGCCATCGCACAAATCGATGAGGCGACGCAGCGAAACGCCGCACTCGTCGAAGAAGCTTCTGCTGCATCGTCAACGATGAAGCAGGAAGCGGCCTCGCTGACGCAACTGGTCAGTACCTTCAAGCTGTCTTCGACGGCCGGCACAGTAGTGGCCGAGATCCCGCGGCGTCAGTTCGAAACGCTGCCCGCCTGAGGACAAGCTTAACAACCTTTCCTTCATGCCTATGCTTTAGGCGGCTGTGCGTTGGTACAGCCGTCCGATAGGCATCCCTCATACGCTCATTGTTCTGCAGCAAAAGAACAAGGCATCTCCATCTTCACCAAACCATCATGGATAATTTTCAAAAAGAAATCGATGAGCGCACGAACCTGACTTCCACCAATAAATTCGAACTGCTGCTCTTCCGTGTCGGAACTCCTGATGGCTCCACCGAAAGGCCGGGAGAACTTTACGGCATCAATGTTTTCAAGATCCGGGAAATCGTTCCGATGATGCCCATCACTGCGGCAGCGGGCATGACGTCGCCGATGTTGGGGATGGTCAATATTCGTGGCCAGGTAATGTCCGTAGTGGACTTGTCGGCCGTCACAGGTTGCAGGGCGTCGCAAGGGCTCAATATTCTTCTGATCACGGAATTCGCCCGGCATACCCAAGCCTTTGCGGTTGAATCGGTGGAAGAAATTGTTCGCCTGGACTGGAGCCAGGTGCTGCCAGCTGATGCTCACGCCCCCGGCGGTTTGGTGACCAGCATCGCGCGCATGGATACTGAACGGGATGGAGGCCGGCTGGTGCAGGTCCTGGATGTGGAGCACATCCTGAACCTGGTCTCTCCGATGAAGGAATCGATCGAGCCGAACAAGGGCGGTGTCCGCCCGGTCACATTGAAACCAGGCACTGTGGTCCTGGCTGCTGACGACTCGCGAGTGGCACGCGCATTGATAGAGCAGTGCCTCAAGGAATTGAATCTGCCGTTCATCATGGCTACTGACGGGCTCCAGGCTTGGAACAAGCTGCAGCAGCTGAGTGCTGAAGCCGAGGCCGAGGGCAAGTCCGTAATGGACAAGGTGGCGATGGTGCTGACTGATCTTGAAATGCCGGAGATGGATGGCTTTACCTTGACCCGCAAGATAAAAAGTTCTGACAAATACAAGCGCCTTCCCGTAGTGATCCATTCATCGCTGACCGGGGCTGCCAACGAGGATCATGTGCGCTCTGTCGGGGCGGATGGATATGTCGCCAAGTTTGCGCCCAGTGATTTGGCTGCGATGTTGGGAAAGGTGCTGCCTGCTTAGTACTCATTGCCCGGCGATTTTTCAAAAGAGGACAGCAAGCCTCAGAAGGCTTGCTGCCGTCGCGCCGGCTCCTTCAGCAGCCTATACGGTAGGAACAGTACCGCCATCTATCCGAACCTCGGTCCCGGCCATCGACGCGGATCTTGGGGATGCCAGGAAAGCGATCAGATCAGCGACCTCATCGGGTTTCGCTGGCCGTCCTGCGGGAATACCTCCCAGCCACCCCATGATGATTTTTTTGCCGCCCTCGTAGTCTGTGCCGGCATGCGTGGCCGTGCGCTGCGCAAACGCTACCGATGCCTCGGTTTCGATCCAGCCAGGTGCAACGCTGAGCACGCGAACTCCCTTGGGCGTTACCTCTCTGGCCAGTGCCTTGCTATAGGTCGAGAGGGCCGCTTTTGCGGCGGCATAGGCGGTCGTCGATTCGGGCAAAGGCAGCACGCGCTGGATGGAGCTGACGTGAATAATGACCCCCGACCCTTGGTCCAACATGCCCGGCAACAGCGCACGGTCCATGCGCACGGCCGGCATCAGGTTCAGGTTGAGTTCGGCGAACCAGTGCTCATCACTGATTGCGGCGAAACCGCCCCCGGGTGTCTTCGATCCGCCGAGCACATTGATCAGGATATCCACGCCCCCCCATTGCTTCAACACCGTCTCGGAAAAATGCCGCGTGCCCTCTGCCGTCGACAGGTCGGCCGCGACGTAGGTGACGCCCTCGGCCGAATGCTGGGGCAAGCTACGGGCCGATGTGGCCACCCGTGCGCCAGCCTGCGCAAGGGTTCTGACGACTGCGGCGCCAAGACCCTGGGTGCCGCCGGTCACCACGGCGCGCAGGTCGCTCAGGTAAAGGTCAACGCTCATGCCGTGATCTCCAGCGATGCGATCAGGCCTCGTTCGAGGCCAAAGCGGTAGGACAGCACAATCGGACTCCCGGGGAAGTTGCCGGTGACGTTGGCGCGAACGCATTGGAGGTCTCCCTCCTGCTGGATATCCAGGGGCACGCTGGTCGCACCGTACTGGGCCGATGCCTTGGCCAGGAAGGCCGTGATCGCCGCGACTCCGGTGTAGGTGTGGCCGTCATCTTTCATGACGGCCTGCGCCGTGAAGCAGCGCGCCAGCGCTTCAGGATTGTGTTCGGCCGCGAAGTACGCAGCGATTGGTGGGGGCAGGATCAAGGTGTTCACGTTGGTTGGCTCCATACGGTCAGTAAGGCCACAGGATGCGCGTCAAAGTGAATTTAGTTAATATCCCTTAATCTTGATGAACTATGTAGTAAAAAATACATAATGCGCGGATCCGATTTTAACGAATTGAAGGCATTCGTGGCCGTGGTGGAGCGCCAGAGTTTTGTGCGCGCGGCGGAGCATCTGGGCCTGTCGCCGTCGGCACTGAGCCAGACCATCCGGCAGCTCGAAGAACGCATCGGCGCTCGTCTTCTGAATCGCACCACGCGCAGCGTCGCGCCCTCGGCCAGTGGAGAGCTGCTCTACAGTCGTGTGGCTCCGCTGTTTCGGGAAATGGCTGCCGCCGTCGCAGAGGCCAGCGAGGCCACCGGAAAAATGAGCGGCACGTTGCGCATCAACACATTGGGGATTGCCGCGAGAACCGTCATTGCGCCTCGGCTGGCGCGCTTTCATCAGGCCAACCCTGGCGTGGTCCTTGACATCGTGGTTGACGATACGCTGGCCGACATCGTGGCGGGCCGCTTCGATGCGGGGATCCGCGTGGGTAACCGGGTCGAGAAGGACATGGTGGCCATTCGCCTGACTCCTGACCTGAAGATGGTTGCCGTGGCTTCTCCAGAGTACCTCGCGCGCCGGGGGATCCCCAGGTCTCCTGCGGATCTGCATGCGCATACTTGCATCAACTGGCGGCTGCAGACGGACGGCAGGCATTATCGCTGGGAGTTCAAGAAACGGGGCCGGCAAGTCGACGTCGCGGTGGAGGGGCCCGTCGTGACCAATCATGCTGACATCGGCATTGCGGGAGCGCTGGACGGGCTTGGCATTGCTTATCACTTTGAGCGGGATGGCGTGGATGAACTGCTGGCCCAGGGACGGCTGGTCCAGGTGCTGGCGGACTGGTCGATATCGCGGCCGGGATTGTTTCTCTATTATCCGAACAGGCGGCACCGGCCGGCGCTGCTGGGGGCGTTCATTGATTGTTTGCTGGATCGACGTATGGCCGATTGATACGGTGCTCGCTGGCATATCCGGGTGTCCGCCTCGACCAGAAGAAAAATGGCATTAGCCGGGTATTCTGGTTCAAGCGAAGAATAGACCCATTCACGCTTTTCAAACTGGGAGACCTGTCATGCCACGTTCCTTATCCACCAGCTTGACCCGGAAGCTCGGCATCACCTTGCCGATTATCCAGGGGCCAATGAATGGCGGTTCCACTCCGGAAATGGTCGCGGCCGTTTCCAACGCAGGCGCAATGGGCTCGCTTGCCGCGGCCAATTTTGATGTTCCCACGATTCACGCCAAGGTAGCCGCGATTCGCGCGTTGACCTCCAAGCCATTCTGCGTGAATCTCTTTGTGCTGGATACGCCTGCGCCGGCGACTGATCAGGTCCGGGCTGCCCTTGACCGGCTGCACCCCATTCGAGTAGAACTGGGGCTCGCCCCCGGCACTGTTCCCGCGCGTTACTGCGATGAGTTCCGCGAGCAGCTTGATATGCTCGTCGCGCTCAAGGTACCGGTGGCGAGCTTCACGTTTGGCCTGCTGGACGCTGCTTCAATCCGCCGGCTTCACGATGCAGGCAGCCTTGTCATCGGCACGGCAACCAATGTCGCCGAAGCCTGCGCGTGGGAGAAAAACGGTGCCGATGCCGTTTGTGCACAAGGCGCCGAGGCAGGTGGCCATCGTGGCACATTCCTCGGGTCTACCGATTCAAGCATGATCGGTACACTGGCGCTCGTGCCACAGATCGTGGATGCCGTCTCGCTACCGGTCATTGCCGCAGGGGGCATCATGGACGGCCGCGGCATCGCAGCTGCATTGACGCTAGGTGCCCAGGCCGCCCAACTTGGCACGGCCTTCCTGATGAGTGCGGAATCGCCCATCCATCCGGCCTGGCAGGAGAAAATTCGCAGTTCCGTCGATACATCCACACGCACGACGCGTACTTTTACGGGGCGTCCGGCACGCGGGATCGTCAACGACTTCATGCTACGGATGGCGCCATTTGAGGAGGTGGTGCCGGCCTATCCGATCCAGCATGCGCTGACGACGGAAATCCGCAAAGCGGCGGGTGTTGCCAATCGCCCTGAATTCATGTCGCTGTGGGCAGGCCAGGCCGCCGGCTTGAGCCGCCGCCGTGCTGAGAAAATCCCGGCGGCCGAGTTGGTTCGAGTGCTGGCAGAAGAGACGCTTGCAGCATTTGGCTGATCTATCGAGGGTAACAAGCAAAGAAAAGGGGCCGCTTTGGGCTGGAAACCGACATCCAGGCAAATTAGGATGCCCGCAATCTGCGGAGCGGATTTTTCGTTGTTGAAGGAGAATCTCATTGCCGATTCTGATAAGGTTTGCCAGGTCTGCAATCGGCCAGGAGCTGCCTTTACCGAATCCTAACGAAACATCAAACCAGGGCAAGTATGACAAAGAAAACTTCACCGGATGAACAACCTTTCGTTTACGACAAGGCTAAGTATCACTATGGCGCAGACGACTTCCCGTCGTCGTTTCCCGCCACTCAGGCTTATGTGCATACCGGCGTTTTTGTCGGCTGGCTGGCTGATATGGATTTTCTAGATGACAGCACACCTCATATCGCGGATGCCATTGCGCAGTTCAAACGACGCGAGCTGACCGGCCCCCAGTTGTATGCACGATTGGGTGAATGCTTGATTGATTACATGATTACCAGCACCGGAAATCGCTTTGCACGAGACTACTTTGATTTTTCTAAGGGTATGTTTTTGAAAGACTATCGGGAACTTCTGGTCAAGGATTTGGGTTCCGATTACGCGGTGAAAGATACTTGGGAAAACTACGAGCTGATCAAACGTCGCTTCGATGAGCGGTTTTCCGTATGGACGCAGTCAATTTCTGCTTAGTCGTCAGCTCATTAAGTCAGCTGTCGGCCAATAGCAGTCGTCCTCAAGCCAAGCGAAGGAACTGATTGGGAGTAAGAAATAGATGAAGACTGAGGATTTCGTGTCTGCATGGGCTCGTGAGAAAGATAGCTTTGTGCAGATGTTCACGAACGTAGACGAGGAGTGCATGGTATCGACTCTGCTGAAAAGCATGGAACTCTCGCCGCAGCAGCAAGAGATTTTTACCAAACTGATGGATACCGCGTTATCGGATGTTTTTTATGCTTTGCTATTAGGGCTTGATGGCGCCGCGAGCATTGGCGGAACTCAACATACATTTAGCATTCTCGGAGAAGGCAATCTTCCCATTGGAGCTTCTGGTGAGATAGAGGCCGTTGCTTGGCGTCACTTTCACTCAAGTTAATTCTGGGTCCGCAATCGGCCCAAAGCGGACTTCATACAACGTCTTGCAGAAAATCTAGGGGACTGTAAATGCTCAAACTGCTCAGTAGACTTTGGGGACGGAATTCGGCCTCCCCAAAGGTGCACTCTGTGGAGGAAGAAGAAATTCTTTCGGACGCACAAATTATCAAAGAATATTGGCCTGTCTCAGAAGAGGATAATCAGGCGTTAAGGCGTTTCGTCCGGCTAATCACTGTTCAATTAGGAGCGGAGGAAAGCGACCGCTTAACCACATTGGTTATGTCAGAGCGAGAGCCCGGCGACGCAATCGAAGCCGGCATCAACGCCATACTTGATGAAGACGGACAGCGGCGGGGGAAGTGGGTCTTGATACAAGTCGATTGGAAAGCAACCGAAGAAGTAGAGTGGCAGGCGAATGAACTGCTAACTGCTGCCGGGATTGCCGAAAACTGGCATATGGAAAACGGAACGAAAGTGACTGTTCCGCATGCGCTAGTAGAGTTTTCAACCTGGGTCAGGCCGAGGGGATTTCGGTTGCTCCATCTCGACTTGGGAGACGATTCCTATTACGCATTGCTCGTGCGGGAGGACCAATTGGAAGAGATCGTTCTAGCGGCGGAAGATGCTGGTCTTGACGTTCAAGAATCAGATGATTTTGAACGTGAGCAATTGGGCGATTGTTGATTTGCGAAAGGGAAATTGACCTGCGGTGATTTCGTCGGTCACAAGACCAGGCGAAGTAGAAGGCAGTGGGGCAGGGTCGAGGAACGGACGAGACTGACTTCCCGGGGGGAGGGCGGCTCAAGGCGAGCTAGGCCAAAGAAGCGTGACGACGACGAAAATCTACTCTCGAAAGCGGCGGGGCAGAATGTGATGCCGACGAAATGAATTTGCCGCCTTTAGGTGCAAAAAATTGCGGAGCAAAGCCAGAATTGCAAAAAAAGCGGCCTGCATCGTTGCAAGCCGCTTCTGTTCTGGTGCTGATGGGCGGAATCGAACCGTCGACCCACTGATTGCGAAATGGCTGCGCTCCGGGCCAAAATCGTATAAAAATCAGAAGGTTAGGGTAAGGTGGCTGGGTTATTCAATAGTCGAAATTCGGCTCTAAATGTCTGATTTTATTGGAAGAGATCTTGGCCAATAACCCATATATAGTCGGGTCATGAGCCCGATGGTAAAGTCTGCGTCACTCTATCCAGCTGTGAACCTTCTGGCGATCCTGACTGTACTCATCGCGCCGTGGAGATATCTCTTGCAACATGAGGCGTTGCTACCCGCAGACATCGGCATGCCCTTTGCACCCGCGTTATCCATGGCCCGCAGGTGGTAAGGGCGGAGGTGCTCAGGATTGGCAGACAGGCTGTACAGTGTGCACTGCCCGTGGCTTGCGCTGAACCACCAGGAACAGCAGCAGTCCTGCCAACGTGAGCACAAATCCTGCCCAGACTGCCGACAGCAAACCGTAGCCTTGCGCAATGGCCTGTCCACCCGACCATGCGCCGATGGCATTGGCGACATTGAGCGCCGCCAGATTCATGGCGCCCATCAGCGTGGGCGCATCGGGTGCCGCTTCGTTGAGACGTACCTGGATGGTGGGGATGGCAACCATCATGGTGGCACCCACGGCAAACAGACCGGCCATCAAGATCCAAGGGACCGCGCCCGCCACTGCCAGCCAGGCCAGCGCCAGCAACGCACTGCCAAATCCGGCTACCAGACCCATCGAACCATGGCGATCGGCCAGGCGTCCACCGAGGGCGTTGCCGGTGGTCATCCCCAGGCCGAACAAGGCCAGGGCGGGCGGTATCCAGTGCTCGCTCAACCCGGCAGTCTGAGTCACCAGCGGGCCGATGAAGGTATAGACGGCGAAGATGCTGGCCACCCCCAGTGCAGCTACGGCGATCAGCGCCCATACGCGGCCACGTTTGAGGGCCAGCAGTTCTTGCCGGACAGGCCCTCCGTTCAGGGCGCTGCTGCGCGGCATCCAATGCCACAGGCTCAACAGGGAGACCACCCCCAGTAGCGAGACCACCAGATACGCATTGCGCCAACCCAGCGTCTGGCCCAGCAGCGTAGCCAGAGGCGAACCGACAATGGTTGCTACCGTCAGGCCGGACATGACCAGCGCAAATGCGCGTCCTCCCTGGCCGGGTCCTACGATGTAACTTGCCACAACCGCACCGGCCCCGAAATAGGCGCCTTGCGGAATCCCGCTCAGAAAGCGCGCCAGCGTAAAGCTGCCGAATCCGGCCGCCATGGCCGAGAGCAGGTTGCCTGCCACAAACAGCGCCATCAGGGCCAGCAGCAGGTGCCGCCGGTTGAGTTTGGCCGCCAGCAAGGTCGCGGCTGGCCCACCCAGGACCACACCCAATGCATAGGCTTCAACGGCATGCGTCGCTGTGGGAATATCCAGACCGAGTTCGCCCGCAAACAATTGCAGCAGTCCCATGCTGGCGAATTCGGAGGTGCCGATACTGAAGGTACCCAATGCCAGGGCCAGCAGGGCCAGGCGGGGATGGCGGGTGCGCTCGGCATCAGGCAGGCCGTGGACGGCCGACGGAGCGCGATGGGTTGGTTTGTGCATGGAATTTCTCCTCGATGTTTGACATTGCAAGGACAAGCGCTCCCTCACCGGTAGCATTGCCCGGTGCCGGTCAGGCCGAGGAGGGAGGTCGATATGCGGTGTGGCCGATCAACTGCCTGCAGGCAGCGGTGCCTGCGGATGGATCAGGCCGGCTGCGCGCAGATCGCGCCAGAAATCGGCAGGGATGATTTCGGCCAGGGCCGCGCGATCCTCGGCAAGGCGTTCCGGACGGCTTGCCCCTGGAATCACCGCTGCCACCGCAGGATGGGCCAGCGAGAACTGCAGGCCGGCGGCTTTCATGCTTACACCGTACCGTTCCGCGAGCGTCTTGATGGCCTGTACGCGGGCCTGGATGGCGGGCGTGATGGGCGCATATTCAAAATTCGGCCCGCCGACCAGGGCACCCGAGCTATAGGGGCCACCGACCACGATACTCAGGCCTCGCTCGCTCACCCGCGGCATGACACGCTGCAGGGCGCGCTCATGATCGAGCAGGGTGTAGCGGCCGGCCAGCAGGAAACCATCCGGGCGCGGCTCCTGCAGGTCCAACAGCAGCTCGATCGGTTCCACCCTGTTCACACCCAGGCCCCAGGCACCAATCACGCCCTCATCGCGTAGCCGGTCCAGGGTCTTGAAGGCGCCATTGCGGGCGGTCTCGAAGACGCTCAGCCATTGGTCGCCATAAAAGTCCTGGGCGACGTCGTGTACCCAGACGATATCGAGCCGGTCTGTCTTGAGCCGTCGCAGGCTGTCGTCAATGGAGCGCAGGGTGGCATCTTCCGAGTAATCGTTGACGATGCGGTTCGCACGGCCGTGACGGAAGACATCACCTTTCTCGCCAAGGTCGCGTGCGCTCACGTCTTCCAGTTCATCCATGACCAGCCGGCCGACTTTGCTGGCCAGTACATAGCTGGAACGGTCCTTGCCGGCAAGCGCTTCGCCCAGCCGCGCCTCGGCCAGGCCTGCACCATAGAAAGGTGCGGTGTCAAAGAAGCGGATGCCGTCGTTCCAGGCAGCCTCGACGGTGGCGCGTGCTTCCTGCTCGGGAATGGCACGAAACATGTTGCCCAGCGGGGCGGTCCCGAAGCCCAGTGTGCCGGGGAGAAGGTTCTTCAAGCTCATGGTGTACTCCTGTTCAGTTGTGGTTGCGATGAACGACATCTTCGGCATTGAGGAGAGATTCGGCAAATTTATTATTGATAAATCAGATTTATTGTGCAGAATATATCTTCATGAGATATGACCTGAATCTGCTCCCCGTTTTTGTCGCCCTGATGGAAGAACGCAGTGTCACCCGCGCCGCATTGCGCCTGGGCATGACACAGGCTGCCGTGTCCAATGCGCTGGCACGGCTGCGTGGCACGCTGCAGGATCCGCTCTTCATCCGCGAGCGCTACAGCATGCGTCCGACCCCCAAGGCTGAGGCGCTGGCTCCGGTATTGGCCTCGGCACTGGCGTCGATGGATGCGGTGGTCCTGGGCCAGCAGGCGTTTGATCCGGCCCGTGCAGATCACCAGGTGACGATCGCACCCAACAGTTACGTGGAGTTCGTGCTGGTACCCAGGCTGGTAGCCCGCCTGAGCCAGCTGGCGCCGGGAATAAGGCTGCGCACCTTGAACTTTGGTACCGATCTGGCCGAGACCGGGGTCAGTGCGGGCGATACTGCCATGGTGCTGGGGAGAATCGAGGAGGCGCCCGACAATCTGGTGGTCCAGCACATCGCCGACGACGGGCTGGCATGCGTGGTCCGGGCCGACCATCCCGTCATCGGCAATCGCATCGGCAAGAACCAGTACGAACGGCTCAAGCATGTGAACGTTCTGCCGTCGGGACGCCTGCGCACGGGCGTGTTCCAGGCCCTGCAGAGGCAGGGGCTCAAGCGGGAAGTGGTGGCGTCGGTCACGCACTTTGCATCGATTCCGGAAATCATTGCCGCCACCGATTACTGCGCCACCTTGCCCCGGCTGATCTGCCAGCGCCTGGTGCAGGATCGCCGGCTCAAGGTGCTTTCCACGCCTGTGGATCTGGGCAGTTTCCCGCTGCATATGGCATGGCATGTGCGCTACCGGGATGATCCCGCGCACGGGTGGTTGCGCAAGCTGGTGGCCGAAACCGCCGCCGCGTTGTAAGACCAGCGATGGACATGCTGAGGAAGGACCTCGAAATATGCGAAAAACGCAGCTCGATATCGGTCAGTGCCTCGGGCTTTTTAGCTATTCCTCAACTGATTGTGAAGGGTGGATAACGGACAAATCCGTTCGCACCGCCCATCTAACCCTTTCGCGTGATTTGCTAGACCTGCGTGGAAGTTTCCACATCCGGCTATCCTCATGGTTTCTTGGGGACAAGATGACCGCTATCGGCCAGAAGCAGACCGCTCCTGACCAATTTTCTTCACTGGCTCAATCCATTTAACTGGTCAAGGATGAAATCCGCCCGTTGAGAGACTGGCAGTTTAGGTACAGTCCGAAGATCGTAGCCATAAGCCGGATACGCCCCGATGAGCCGGTTATACTCTGACAGCGCCTGCTTGAAGTCATGCCGCCGTTCGCTGTCCTGCACGTAGATTTCAGGCCAAGGTGGGATCATGAAAGCGCAGCGGTGATAAGTACAAGCGTTATTCACCCAGATCTCGTCTGGTTTTTCCTTGGTCAAGGACGCTAACGCGCTCAGAGCGTCGACGAGCCCTCTGTCAAAAAATACAGGCCCAAGCGATGCTTGCGCCGCGTTCAAATCATCGAGTGCCAGACGAATGACCCTATGCACGAAGGCGACCATGTCAATCCATGGCAGGGCCATTCCACCGCTCCTCATCTCTGCGGCAACCACTCTGCGGCCCGGCTCCTCGACTACTGCGAATCCACGCCACTTCAGTTCGGCAAGCAAAGTTGATATCAGCCGCCCTGCAAGGATCGGCAATACGTTGTCTGCGATGAGGAGGCGGAAGGATTCGTGGAGTAAAAAAAAACGGCTCACATCGCTGTGAGCCGTTTCTATTCTGGTGCTGATGGGCGGAATCGAACCGTCGACCTACTGATTACGAATCGGTTTGCGTACTGGCTGTAAACACAGTATGCGCCTGCAAATCCGCGCCAGTCCTGCATTCTTCAACTTGGCTTATTTGGCATTTTTCGCGCTTTTGGCATGGGTGTGGCACTTTTTTGGCCCCCGAAACTGGTGATGGCGTTGAGGGCATGCTTCTTGTTTTCCATGCTCAAGTGCGCGTACCGTTGCGCGTTCTGGATCGTGCAGCTTAGCACCTCCGCGACGGTGGCCAGGTCGAAGCCCATGTTGAGCAAGAAGCTCGCCGTAGTGTGCCGCAGGTCATGGAACCTGAGCGACTTCTTGCCGATGGCCTTGGCCCCGGCCCGGAAGTATTTGTAGATCGTGCGCGGGTCCGGTTTATCGGCGCTGATCCATGCTTCCAGGGCAGGGCGCACCTTGGCCGAGATGGGAACCATCTTGGGGCGTCCGTTTTTCGTCAGCCCGAGGAATATGCTATCGCCGCGCACGTTGGCTTTGGTGAGGCCCAGCAGCTCGCCGCGGCGCATGCCGGTGTAGGCCGCAATGATCGTCATGTGATTGGCCGGCTCACGGCAGGCTGCGGCCAGTTGGTCGACCTGGTCGGCAGTCAGGTATTCATGCCGCTGGTTGTGCTCCGGCAGCAGGCGGATGGATATGGGGCGGTCCAGCCAGTGCCATTCCTTGTAGGCCAGGTTCGCCACACGCCGCAGGATGGCCAGGCGGCGGTTGATCGTGGCCGGGGTGAGCGGCTTGAGCTTGGCCAACTGCAGCAGCCGTGCCTTGCGCTGCTCCGGCGTTTCCTGCTCGGGGATCGGGCGGCGAGACTTCCGCTTGGCGCTGCGCACCCTGGCGGCCGCTTCCGCGATCTGGTCCAGATACAGTCCTTCGGTGAATTCGAGGACCGCATTGATGTTGGACTTCACGCGATCGTTGGACCGGTGATTCGGTACCTCATCATCAAGGTACCGATCTAGGGCTTCGTCAAGGGTATAACGCCGCTTTTTGCCAAGGTCGCCTTGCTCGAAGATCTGCTGCATCGCTGCGCTTTGGAAGGCTTCGGCTTGAGCTTTTGTAACAAACGATTTCTTAACTGACGCCCCGCGTCGACGGATTCGAACGATATAACGTTTGCGCTCTTCGTCGTAGGTGATTCCCATGTCGTCTGCTCAGTGATGTATTTGGTGATTTCTTCTTCTTGGATTGCATACCGGCCTGCAGATACCTGAATGCGGTGAAGCTGGCCTGCCGCAATCAATCGATCCAGCGTGCGGCGCGAGACAGTCAGGATCTTGGCCGCCTGGTCGAGTTTTATCAGGCTAGCGGCCATCATGCACTCCCGGCCTCCATGCGGCAGCTGCTGCCATGGTGATGGCGCGCCGGATGACGGTCATTTCATCGGCATCGCGGATTTCCAGAAACAGTACGCCGCCGCCCAAGTTGTTCATGATCTTGACGATGCCATCTTCGACCAGCAGGCCATAGTCAACCTGGCGCAGTAGTCGGAAAGCATCACCATCGTCTTCCAGCGAGTCCCAATTGATAGGCATTCCAGTTGCAGATGCGTATCCAACACCGTCATGGTGGAGCCCCGCCGCCTTAGCAGCCATTTCCAACAACTCGCGATCTGTGCTCATGACAACCTCTCCGAAAGGTCGATTGCGTAGACTTCGACCTCTTCAGGCCCGAAGTGCGGATGTGTCAATTTCGTGCGCCGGTAGCCATGCCATGCGAATGTCATGATCTTTTCCAGTTCATGATTTGCCGGATAGCCAAGCCGGATTTCGATCGCGTCGTAGTCGCGACCGGCCAAGCGCTTTTGCCAGTATGGCGTGCACAGGCGGTATTCCTCGCCCTTGGTGCCGATGCGGATGCTGTCGAAGTAGATGCGCTTCAGATTCAATACGAGGATGCTCATCCTTGCTCCTTCTTCCGGTTCTTCCTCTCCCTCACCCAATCAGGTATTCCGAAGAGTACGGTATAAAATGTTTTCCACAGGAGGATTAGGAGGCGGTCTAGCATTCTTCCTTCTCCTTGACTACGCGGTAGGCGATGATCGGCGTTCGTTTTGACCATTTCAATTTGCACGCTACATTTTCAAATGTCATCCCTTTAACTGCGCGCGTTGAAACACGGTATTCAACTATGGTTAAAGGGTCTACCGGAATTTCCCCACCCTTCCACTCAATCCATTCAGACATGCTCTATCCTTTCTTCCCGTATCGCTTTTCCCATTCAGCATCACGCTGATCGATCTGCTCTGGGGTTATTGGCGCGCCAGCGTAGGGGATTGCAATGCAGCTTGTTGGCGGGTAGCTCCAGAACTTTCCTTTTCCGTCAGTCAGCTCCCACCACTTGCCAGGGTTCAAGCGCCCGCTGTTGATCTTTTCTCTGACAAACATTCCATCACGTTGCGGGTTGGATTCAGAGGCGAAGACGCCGCGTATCCATTCGCCGAATTTCGGTGTTTCCATCATCCCTCCTTATTCGCCGGTGCTGCTGCCAATACAGCGCGGACATCAGCGCGCAATTTTGGAAAATCAACGTGGCCAGGGTACAAGACGCCATCGCTGTCTTCGCTTCCGCCGTAGTCAAAATGCTCCTCTGCGGCAAGCAATAGCTTCTCCACGGCATTGATCCTCTCTTCTGATACGCCAGATGTCTGGATCGTGATCGGCGGGACAGCTTTAAGCATGGCCTCCCATTGCTCTTCACCATCTTCACGGTCAAAGCCTGCGGCGATCAGCATTTGTCTCGTAGGGCGCTTCGGCACCACAATGTGCCCCTCTGGGATGGCGCGGGAGAGAAGGGCGCGGGCGAAAATCACGAGTTCAGCGTTAGAAAAATAGTGCTCGACATCGTTATCGTATTTTTCGTCGCACGAGTTTTCAGCAAGTTCAATAATCTCTTGGTCGGTCATGATGGGGTCCTTAATCTTCCTTTGTTTTTCCGCAGAACACGCCGCATTCGAAATCCATGTTTTTCATGGGTCTGCCCTGTGCATTCGGGTCAAGCTCGTCAAGAAAAATTCTTTCGTCGTTCACGCGCACCAGCTTTGCCCCGAGATCGCGTGATTGTTCTGCGCGCTCCCGGAAAATGAGCGGATGCACCTTTCGAACATGATTCCAGTACGTGGGGCTTGTGGCCTTTGAGCAGCCGATGCAATTCGCATTCGGATAGCCCAGGTCATACATGCGCGGTCTTTTGATATCCTGCTCCGCAATAAACTTGAAGCAGTCGGCCTTGGTAATGCCAGCATCAATCAGAACAGGCAATATGTCCTTTTCCGATGCAACGAAATCCTCATGCCTATCGGCCTCGTCTGCTGTGAATCCGAGCACGTGGTGCATGGGGTTGTTGACCTGCTCCCACTGGCGACGCGCTTCCTTCTTTAGCTGAGTGGTGCACGGGGCACCGTGCGGTGCGCTCATGAACTGACTGCGCTGCCAAACATCAACCGCCGAACACTTCGGATAATTCTTGTTCATTGCGGTTTCGATCTTTACCCCAAGGAGGGTTTCGATGTCATGCTTGAAACGCAGGTTATCTTCGTCTTCCTCGATAACCGGGTTGTTGATGATCCTCACTGTGTATTGTCCGCTGTATTTCTCCAGCGTCTTCAGTGCTGCGACAGCGCTGGCGGCTCCGCAACTGAACCATACGGCGATTGTTTTCTCCGCATCATTCGGAGCAAATGCATCAACCTGATAGCTCATCGCTTCCCCCACTGGCACTTACCCGAAGAATGCCCGGTCATTCCGCAGAGGCAGCATACAGGCTGCTCTGCGCGTTGGATGGCGGTGGTAGGGGTCATGGGGTGGCCTTTTCACGCAAACTGCGGCGATAGCAGGTCGAGCAATAATGCTCTTTATCTTTCAAATGAGCGCCTAAAAGCTTTGCCGATTTTGCTAATTCTTTTCGCGGAATACTTCGTTCATAAGACCAGCGTCCAGTAATGACATTTGCGCATTCGAAGCAGACAATTTCAACCCAAACAGCAATCACGATTTCCCTCCTTCTTCTGCTGGCTGGCAGAGTGCGGCGCGGGCGAGCTTCCAGCCTTCCCACATAGCTGCGATATGCGGACGGAAATAGACCTCGGAGCCGAAGTTCTTGACGAACCGTGCATCATGCTCACCTTGCTTGCCTGCCGCACGTTCGAATGCTTCCCGCTCATCCGCCACCGGCTGCGCCACCGCTGGCGAGCGGTCCAGCAGTGCGCCAAGTTCCTTCATCGTCTGTTCGTGCTCTTCAGGCGATTCCGGCTCAAGGTGATAGTTGATCGCTTGAATCGCCTTCAACAGCAGGCGGCGCGATATCACTGCACCTTTAGGCACCGGCCCTGCTGGTAGCGCGAGCTGGGAGGCGGGCGATTGCAGCACGACTTGGCGCACGGACATCGCGCCATCCTCAGCATAGCTCTCGCGGAATGCCTCACCTATTGTCGGAGTGCTCCAACTTTCGCAATCTCCGATTGCCGTAAAGTCTGCATCAGCTTTGTCTTTGAACAAGACGCCTTCGGTTCCGCCCGGATTCAGCACGGCATAGAAGATATCCGCCTGCTTCTCTTCCGGCTCCAGTGCGCGCTCTGCTAGGGCGGTCTGGCACAAACGCAACAGCCACCCGGCAGACGACTCCACATGCTCATCGTGATCGCCTTGCACCGGGCCAATGTTGATCGTCAGTTCTTGCGTTTTCAGCCACTCGGATACGCCTTCCAGCGCTTCGTGGTCGGCCAGCATGCTAGCCAGCTTCTCGGTTGTCATGGTCATGGATTATTCCTTTCCTTGCGCGGCGATGGCTGCGTCAATGGCGACGGGCTTTCCAAGATGCTCGACCGCCTTTTCATAGATTCGCTTGATGTTTTCCCACGACACCGGGACAATCTGCGTCCACGTTCCTTCGCCCTTGCATTCCAGGCAATCGTCGTCGTGCTCCTCGAAATGGCACGTAGCGCAATTCCTTTCGACCTTCTCTGAAAATTCACCAGCCAGCGCTGCTTTCGCGCCATTCCTAGCGGTCAACTTACGCGGCATCAAAACCATGTCGGCATCCAGTGCATCATCCTTCCCTGCATCAGAGGAGGTGGGGGAGAGAGCGGCACGGGCTTGCCATGCACGCCATTCGCACTGAACCTCAAATATCGAATACTCGTCAGGTTTGGATGGATCGCGGCTGAAAAATCCTTGAGAACCCGGAACCGTGTCGGCAGCAAACCACCTTTCGAACGCAGCCCGCTCTTCCTCCAGCCCTGCTGCGCGCCCTTGGGCAGATGCATGGCCCATGATCAAGCTGACCATGGCCAGCATGTTCTCTTCGTGCGCGTCGGCCGCGAACTTGTCCAGTGCTTCGCGCACTTCCGGTATGTCGCAGATGCGCTGCGCTTCCGGCCAGGCGATGGGGGTGGTGGTCATTTCTTTCCTTTCCGGTATGTTTTGGTCAGATCCGACTTGATGCTGTATCCGTGGCGCATTAGCTCCTTCGCCAGAAGCGCACGGTCGTGGTGACCATGGGATGCCTGGCGCATCAGGCCGAAATAGCTGTTGCCGGTCTCAAATGCCTCATCAATGGCGATATTTCTGGTTCGCCGAATGGCATCATTGAACGTGCGACGGCGCAGAGTTCGTCGCCATGGCTTGATGACTTGGCCAACGAAGTCGATGCCACGCTCAATTGGCTGCAGAATGGTTTTCTTCGGATTGAGACGAGCGGCCAACTTGTCAACGAGAAACGCCTCGATCTGTGACTTTGCATCGTTCAGCCAAGCGGCCGATTCATGGAGCAGCAGGAAGTCATCGACATACCTGATGTAGTGGCGGCAGCCCAGGCGGTGCTTAACGAACTGATCTAGCTCATCCAGATAGACATTCGCGAAGAACTGGCTAGACAGGTTGCCGATGGGCAGACCAAGGTGCGCCGGCTGGTTGGTCAGGCGCTTGTGCGGCGGCACAAGATGCAGCGCCGCCGAGTCGCCGCGATAGGCGAAGTGCTGGCGGGGGTCATGGAACAGCACGGCTTCGGCGAGACCCATCCATGCCGGCTCAGCAATGCGGCGCGCCAGCAGATCACGGAGAATGCGCTTGTCGATGCTCACGAAGAAGTTGGCGAGGTCGCATTTCAGATAGAAAGCGGAGCGCCTCCAATTCTGGGTAATGCTGCGCACCTTTGATTCCAGCCGCTTTGCGCCATACAATGTTCCGCGACCCGGGATGCAGGCGCAGCTGTCCACGATGAAGGATGCATAGAACCGAGGCGCGATCCGATTGTGAAGCAGGTGATGCACGATGCGATCACGGAAGTCGGCCGCCCAAACCTCGCGCGGCTTCGGGCGAGTGATGACGAAGCAGAGCGAGCGGCCAGGGGCGTAGGTGCCTCTCTTCAGCTCATCATGCAGAGAGCGCAGATTTCGCTCCAGATTGACTTCGAATGCCAATGCGCTGGGGCTGTTACGCTTCGTGCGCCGGCAATCGAAGTAGGCCTGAGCAAGCTCAGAGAAAGAAAAGTCAGGTGTGCTCCAGCCTGCGGACGGCACGCGCGCGGAGCGCGTTGTTGGTGTGGTTGTTGTTCTGGTTGCCGTTGTTGAAATTCTGATTCCAGGCCCAGCCGTATCCATCGTGCTTTCCACGTCGCTCTGCCGAATCTTCAGCGGAGAAACTGCGCCAGACCGAACCCGATGACTCTCGGTGGTATCTGCGGTGCGCATGTCGGTGGCCTTGTGAGCCAGCGGCACGACCAGATTGAAAGATCGCTCAGTCATGACGGCCTTGACCTCCATGAAGCGGGCGATTTGCGGCACGGCGCCACCCATTGGCTTGCTTTCCGATGCTCGTGGTGAGATCAACTGCCTGGGCATATGCTGGGCGCGAGATCAGCCGCTTGTCCATCGACAAGCGAAGCATCAACTCGGCCACCTGCAGGCGCTCCAAAAGCTCCAGAAGGTGAGGACCTTTGTCTTGAGCGACATTGGCGCGGAAGATCAGCACCGTGATTTCGATGCACTCGTTGCTAATCTTCTCCCCGATGGAGCGCTTGAAGTCGCGCTGCATGTTCTTGACGACGTTGGTGACAACGTCGAGAAGATCGTATGCGACCTTGTAAATCGGAAGATGTGTATGGGTGGCCATCTGACTTTTCTAAATAGCTAAATTACTCAATTACCAATCTGCGGACGGCACGCGCGCGGAGCGCGAGGTCGGTGTGGTCGTAGTACTGGAGGCCGTCGTAGAAATGCTGAAGCCAGGCCCAGCCGTCGCCATTCGGTTCGCTCGACCAGTACCAGGCCGATTCGAATTCAGCCTTGAGATTGGCGAATAGCAGCGATTGCTCACGGCGCTTGGGAAGTTCCCCGCCGATGCTATCCGCCCATGCCTTGGCTTCTTCCCAGGGCTTTTTGGTCTCGCCTGGCAGCAGAATGATGTGCTGGTCGGGCTCACCATTCAGGCCGAGCAGAATGCCGGCATAGTGTTCACCTGGTTTTAGGTGCATGGCCAGGAATTCTGCCTTATGCTTGGCTACGCTCATTGCGCTCTCCAAGAAATGGATAAAGGATCAAATGGGCAATCTGCGGACGGCACGCGCGCGGAGCGCGCGGCTGGTGAGGCCGTAGCACTGGCCGCCGTTGTGGAAAACCTGAATCCAGGCCCAGCCGTCGTCGTCCAACTGGTTGCTCCAATACCAAGTCTCTTTGAACAGGGCTTTGTGGCCGGCGAAGAGCATGGCCTGTTCAACACGGTTCGGCAGATCACCGCCGATGGATTGAGCCCATGCGAGTTGGTGGGTATGACTGGCAGGCTCGCTGTCGCCCGGCAGCAGCACGACGTGATAGACCTCGCCTTGAGCGTCGCCGATGGAACCGATATAGGTTTCGCCTTCAGCCAGCGGTGGGATTTGCAGTTGTTGCATGCGTTTCTCCTTTGATGTTTCCCCGATCTGTGGCTCGGGGTGGCCATGTAGGTGGCAGCCTATTTCCGGCCGACTACCAGGGCGACCCGCTGGGGCGGCGGGCAGGGGGTTACTCTTCGTGTTCCAGAATGATCTGGGTCTTGATGTGCTCAATGTATTCCTGCGCGCGGCGGCACTTGATGAGCATCTTTCGCTCCAATTCCAGATCGCGCTTGTATGTGAAGCTGGTATGCCGCAGCGTCGGCGGGATGTGGCTGACCTGATGGATCTCGGGTGGCTCGTACCGGCACAGTTCCTCGGGCGTGTCCAGCATCAGGTAGTCCACATGCCACTCGTCGCGGTCATACAGGTGCATGTAGCCGCGCATCTGCCATTCGTAGAGCTGGTCATGTGCGTCTTCCTTCACGCAGGGGAACGTCTCCAGGCTCCACGAAACCTTGATGTCCCGGCCGTAGTTCTCGCCGGGCGGCAGGATGTCGGCCTCGCCGGTAAGTAGATCAGTTTCCAGGCGCAAGGTGTTCTTCACGTACCGCTTGAACAGCAGTGCATTCAGCATGTCAATGGCCTGTTGCTCGCAGGCCAAGCCCTTGCGCATGTACTTGGTGTCGACCTCGAAACGAACGTCATAAACCGACTGCTTTGCCAGCGACTTGAGGTAGGTCTTGGCACCGACCGAAAGGGTCTGCTCCCACAGCGGCGCGAGAATGGCCTTGTCCTCGTCGGTCTTCTTCGTCTTGCGGCTGATCTCGGCCAGATCAGGAGTCAGCAGCTCGGGGTCAATCTTGACCGCATCAGTCATGATCTTGCCGATGGAACTCGGGTGCAGGAGGATCACTTTGCGCGCTCCTTCTCGGCATCGCGCAGCGCGGTTTCCTGATCTGGCGTGACGGTGTTGGATGCCAGAATCTGCTCAACCGTATAGGTTCCAGCAGTCACCGCTTCGAGAGCGCGCTTGAAGCCCTTATCGGTCATGGGGGTTTTGGGTGGCTGAGGATCCTGCTTTTGATCATCCGCACCGCCAGCGCCATCGTCATCCTGTCCCTTGGTGGACATGCCGGTGGCCGCCAGCAGGGTGTAGCGCTGCAGGTAGGTGATGGTTGATGCCTGCTGCTGGATGGCGTTCTTCTTGCCGCTGGCGTCCGGCTGGCCGGTCATCGTGACCTTCTCGGAGTGGCCCATCACGTGCATCACGATGCAATCCACAGTGATGCTGCCGCTGTTCTGGTGGATGTCCCAGCGGAAGCTCAGCTGGTGCTTGGCCATGGCCGGGCCGATGGCGTCAGTGACGTCGGAAAGTTCGGCGTGCTTGTAACCGACGAAATCACCTTCCTTGGTCTTGTAGCCGACTTCCTTGCGCTTGAAGATCTCTACAGGCTCGGCCTTGAAGGCAGTCAGCGCGGCGGCGAATGCCTTCTTGGCCTCGGCCGCGTCCCAGCGCTCCTTCACTTCCAGGAGGCGCTCCAGCTTCACCATGTCGAAATCCGGCTTGGCCATGGCGGCCTCGATCAGCCGCATCATCACTTGCGAGTCACTGCCGGCGCGCGGCGCGACTTGCAACTGCTGCGGCTCCATTTCCACAATCGCGTTCATGTCTATCCTCAGTCTTTGTTTTGGGCCGGCGGCAGCATTGCTGCTATCGCCGGGTCAGGAAACTTGGTGAAAAGCCGCGCCTTCAGCTTTGCTTCTGCCTTGGCTTGTGCTTGCTCGTTCTTCTCTTGCTCAATCGGGGCTGTGAAAGAACTCACGAAGAAGCAGAAGAGCAGGGCGGTGGCGAAGATGGCCTTCATGCTTCGGGCCACACGTGGGCGACGATGGCGGCGTCAATCTGACCGCGCTCAATACCGACAGCGATGCGACAGATGCGGCGGCCGAGAGCCTTTTCCGGGTCTTCAATCTCAATGACCGAATAGCCATCTTCACGCGGCATGATCGAGAAGAAGCGGCCGCAATATTCGGCCTCCGATGTGCCGCCGATCTTTTCATCCCATGTCAGCACGACCTGTTCGCCCGGCAACGGCTTCCCCAGCATCCAGTCGATCCAGGCGAGGCGGTCGGCGCGGACTTGCTCGTCGGTTTCACGGTCAATGCCATTTCCGTGCTGCCAGTCGTCAAGACCGCGCCAGCCGCCGCCAAGCTGGTAACGTATGTATGCCTTGATGCGGTAGGCGGCCGCGTGGTCGACGCCATCAGCGTCATCCAGCGCAAAGCAGATATGTTCCTGGCGACCGCTCGCAATCAACTCCCGCGCCAACTCCAGCGCCCGCCGTTCGTCCTTGGTCAGTGCCATCACGCACCTCCCCAATAACGCAGATGCTGGATGACGGCCAATCCAAAGATGCCGCCGCACACGGCCAGAACGCCAGCGGCGATCCAGAAGGCAGCGAACAGGAGGGCAGCCTTCATGCGGCGCACGAAGCGGCGGACGGCGGGGCGGCGCTTTCCGCAGTCAACGCGTGCGCGCCAGTCGATCAAATGCAAATGGCTCATCGTTCTCTCCTCTTAGTAGGGCGGCCAGGTCACCCAACCTGGCCGAGCGCTTCTGCTTGCGCTGCATGTTTCAACAGCGAAGGAATGGTTCGCGCCAATATCTGGCCGGGCGGTGTTTATCCGCGCTGCAACGTCTGTGCTCCGGACGCATGAACCGTTACACCTGCCAGATATTGGCCCTGGCCTTTATCGACGCCAGGGCGGTCTACTCACAGGTGCCGCTGTGATACCGGGGCGCTGGCCAGAATCAAATTCGGTGTTTTGTTTCGGAGAACACCCAGGCATGCAGGCCTGTTTGAAACTCCGCCATCTAGCCGTAGTCCAGTTGTCCCGGCCTCGCCGGTTCTGACCCGCTACCTGCGGCATCTGCACATGCGTCAGGCTTCAGCGGGGTGGTGGTGCTGCACATGGCAGCGATCAGGATGAGAAGGAGCATCAGATCACCATCAAGCGCCGCTCTACGCTGTCGCGCCCAAAAACGTAGTCAATCGGCTCACCGCAGTGCGGGCATTCAATCGCGTTGTGATCGCCGCATGTTTCGCATTCAACATGACCATCAACCCAATCAAGAGCAGGAGACCATTGGCCACAGTCGCTGCACTTGATTTCATATTTCTCACCATCAGGCCACCAGGTCCGAACCTCGCTGCTTGGCGGATCGGCGGCTTCACGGTATTGATAGGCCACGAGTCAGCCCTCCAACTGCGACAGCCGCAGCTTGCTCACCGCGATGTCGCGCAGCAGAACCGAACGCTCTTGCGAAGTCGCGGCGGCCAGCATGCCCGTGGCGTTCTTGATGGACTGGCGGTGCCAGAGGATGCGGATGGCGCGGATCATTGCGGGGCTCCTGCAGCCTTCAGCGCGATCCACTTTGCGGCGAACTCGCGCTCAATATCAAAGACGCCTTCGACCTTGATAAACGGCACCGGAGTGCATTCAATGCCGAGCAGGTTTCCGCAGTGCCATTCATTGCGCTTCAGGTAGATGCTGCCTGCGGGCGTTCCATCCGCCTCACGGATAGCGCCATGACTATCAATCGTCAGCACGGACTTGCCGGTTGGCGTGTGGATCACATGGGCGATGTCTGTGGTGGTGTCGAGGCTCAAAACGTGGAGCCCATCAACGCGGCGCATATCAATCATGTTCTGTCCCTATCTCTATGCGTTGTGGTGGTTAGGCGGCGATCAGGCCGCACTTCTTCAAGTCTTCGATGATGGCGATCTGTTTCCCAGTGAATCCGGTGATGTCGAGCAGGCGACGTGCTTGCGTGTTCTGGCGAAGCTGCACCGCGTCACCGTCGCGCTTTACCAGGAACACTTCGTCGCCGAATTTGCCCGGCGCGCTGGTTACTTTCATGCCAAGCGCCCTAGCGCGAAGTGCCCAACCGGATTCAATGTGCGAATTCAGAACGGTCACTTTGCTCATCTCAATTCCCCTGTGATTGGTGGTCAGATACCGGCGTATTCGTGCTCATCACGCTGCACGGCGCGGGCATCCTCGGCCCGCTCGGCGGCGTACTGCTTGCCGATGCCAGCGGCGCGCATCTCGCGGTTGAAGTTGTCCAGCAGACGCTGGCTCAGTGCGTCGGTGAGGTCGACAACCTGGCCGCCGACGTTGATCGCGATGGCCTGGGCCTCAAACTCTTCCGAGAACGGGCAGAACGTGCCGTACAGCTCAACCGGCAGATCGCCCACGCTGGTGACGTAGGGAATCAGCATCAGGCCATTGGGTACGGCGGGGAATTTGGTCGGCAGGGACATCGCGCTCACCCGATCAGCCGAAAGCCAGTTCGCTGACCAGCGCGATGTGCGCGATGCTCTTGGCAGCTTGTTCGGCAGCCTTCTTCTCGGCGCGAGCAGCTTGTGCCTTGGCTTCTGCCACCATGGCGCGTGCTTCTTCGCCGGTTATCTTGGTCAGGCCGTTGTGCGGAACGAAGGAATAGAACTGCTCATTGCGCGACAGCAGGTATGCATCCGGTGCGTTGTCGCCAGGGGTCGGCATGGCCGCAACCACCATCAGGTTGGACACGAAACCGACCTTGACGAACTGGCCGACTACCCATTGCTGTTTGCTGTGCTTGATCATTTCTTCCTCCATCTCGTTGTGTGCTGCGATGGAATGAAGTATAGCGCAAGCTATACAAAAGGCTATATTTATTTATAGCCTTGGCTATATCAATGGGTAATATGCAAATGCCTTTCTAGCTAGCTTTGGAATATAGAAAATGAGGGCGAAAAAAAGCCGCCCGGAGGCGGCTTATTCGGCCATGGGCGACCGGGTTATTTTTTACAGACTACTTCGAAGCCGGCTTCGGCGACTGAGTCGGGCACAATGTCATCCATTGATGAGGACAGCAATGGATAGCTGTTGCTGAAAGCAATGTCACCAGATTTTGCAGGCCCTGTGTAATAGACAACTTGTTTTGTCATCATCGTCTTGTCTTTGCAGCTGAAATAGTTCATCAGAAGCGTAGACTGATATTTCTTTCCGTTACCTAATGCCTGCATGGATTTGTAGTCGTAGATGAACCATGCCTTTACATAATTATCAGCTTTGCCAATAGATTCAGCATCAACCAGCAAGGTCATATTTTCTGAATGGCCGATCTGAACCCAATTGGCCGCTTGGCATATAAACGGAACTGCCGCCGAAACAATCAAAGCAAAAAGCCTTTTCATCTCCCCCCCCCAGCACTGAATTTAGAAATCTTCCCGCTGCAGCATGACCACGCGCCCGATCACGATGCAGTTGCCTTGCGTGCATTCGTGCGGGTGGTAGCGCTGCTGGTCGGGATTGTCCGAAACTAAGAACCAGCGGCCAAAGCGGCGGCTCATGCGCTTGATGACCGCCTCCCCGTCCAGATTGACCGCATAGGTCTTTCCGTCCTTGGGAATGGTGTCTGCGATGTTGATAACCACCGTGTCCCCGCCTGACATCGTGGGCTCCATGCTCTCGCCCTTCACGCCGATGGCAATCAGCTTCTCGGCGGCGTACCCCTTCTTGATAAGCCATTCCTTGCGGAAAGTAATCGGCCTGCCGTCCTCGATGTCCGGTATGGCGTCGAATCCCGTGATTCCAGCTGATAAGCGCAACTTCACCTTCCTGATCTCGGCAAATTCATCGTTGTCCGGGTCATGCTCGATCACCGGCGTGTAATTCAGCGGGAGGTTCGCCGGCTCGTCCTGCATGAGCTCGGCCAACGACAGGCCCAGCGCTTGCGCGATCTCTGGCAAGAACTTGCTGCGCTTGTTCTTCCCTGATTCCAGATTGGCCAGGGTCGGCTGGGATATGCCCGCGCTCTTGGCCAGTTGGACCTGATCCAGGCCCAGTTCTTGGCGGCGGGTTTTGATTTTGTTTCCGAGGCTATTCATAGCGGTAGTTATAACAAATTCGTATATAGCCTGCGCTAATAATGCCTTGCGTTTTGGCTATAGCGTAGGCTATATTGGAGGAACACGAATAACCACGCATCGCTATGGAAACCCTCTCCGACATCATCAAAAGCCTGCGCGAAATCGGCCTGACTCAAGCCGAGGTCGGCGCGAAGCTGGAAATCTCCCAGGCCTACGTCTGCCAGCTTGAGAAGGGCGAGCGCGGCGGCCGCACTTCGTTCGAAACCATGGACCGTGCCAAGCGCGTGCGCGACGAAATCATGGCTTCTCGCTCCGCCTGAATCTTTCAAGGCATCTTCCTGATGCCTTTTATTTTCGAATTTTTCGTACAGGAAAGTAGAGGCAATTGTCATGTCGCTTCAACCCACTACCCAGCTGACACTCGATTTCACTCCCGGCCTGACCGAGCGCTTCACCGGTCTGCTGGACTGCATCCGCCAGGGCGCCTACACGCACCGCAACCCGCTGAAGACCATTGCGGCGGACATGGACATGAGCCAGTCGGACCTGTCGCGCAAGCTATCGGGCAACCCGGACGACCCGCGCCGCATGTCGGTGGATGATCTCGAAAAGTATCTGGCTGCGACTGGCGACATGACGCCCATCTACTTCCTCATCGAAAAGTACCTGTCTGATGAAGAGGCGAAGCGCAAGCGTGCGATGGCGGAACTGGCAAGGAAGATGCCGGAATTCATGTCCCTCTTCCAAGCCGCGATGAAGGTGGAGGGCGTATGACCACCACCATCGACATCAGCAAGGTCCCCAGCAACGCCATGTTGAAGGAGCTTTCCTCGCGCGGCCGCCAGAAGGGTGAAGAGGGCATCGCCCTGGCCGTGGAGCACGCTGGCGACTGCTGGCTGGACAACATCCTCCCCGTCTTCCATGACTGGCTGATGGTCCGCACCGAGGCTTTCGCCATTGAGGACTTCCGCATCTACGTCGAGCACCACCGCCCGGAACTCTGCCCGGTGTCAAACAAGGCTTGGGGCGTCATGCCCTCGGCGGCGAAGTCGCGCGGCTGGATTACTCGCTGCGGCAGCCGGCCGGCTGCTTCCCCCAAGACACATGGCCATATCGTGGCTACCTATTTCCGCGCATAACGAGAAGACAAAATGACAAGCGAACTCACCTACGAACAATTCCTGGCATCGAAGCAGCTGGCAGCTATCCCGTGCGGTTTTCATGTGCCTGTTGAAGAGGTTAGCGCTGACCTTTTTGATTTTCAGTCGGTGATCGTGCAATGGGCGCTCCGCAAGGGCCGCGCCGCGATCTTTGCTGATACTGGCCTGGGCAAGACCGGCATGCAGTTGGTATGGGCTCAGCACGTGGCAGACCATACCGATGGCGATGTGTTGATCCTGGCCCCGCTGTGCGTTGCTCATCAGACCGTGAATGAGGGCCGCAAATTCAATGTGAGCGTGCACTACTGCCGCGATCAAGCTGGCGTCCGTCCTGGCGTGAACATCACCAATTACGAAATGCTCAGCAAGTTCGACTTGAGCAAGTTTTCCGGCATCGTCTTGGATGAATCTTCAATCCTGAAGAATGCCACCGGCGCCACGCGCAATTCGATCATTGAAGCTGCGGCATCGGTGCCTTACCGCCTGTCCTGCACCGCAACACCTTCGCCTAACGATTTCATGGAGTTGGGCAACCAGGTGGAATTCCTCGGCCTGATGAAGATGCAAGAAATGCTGGCCATGTTCTTTACCCACGATGGCGGCGAAACCTCGAAGTGGATTCTGAAGGGGCACGGCAAGTCGCGTTTTTGGGAGTGGATGGCTTCGTGGGCAGTCTGCATCAAGAACCCTTCCGATATCGGCTATGACGGCGCCCGCTATGTGCTGCCGCCTTTGGAAATCACGGGGCATGTGGTCGAGTCGGCGCCAGTCGATGACCTGTTTGCCAAGCCTGCCACTGGCCTGATGGAACGCAACCAGGCCCGCAAAGAATCCATTGAAGAGCGCGTGGCAAAAATTGCCGAAATCGTCAATGCCTCTTCCGAACAGTGGGTGATCTGGTGCCACCGCAATGAAGAAAGCGAAAAGCTGGTCAGCATGATCGCTGATGCCAAGGATGTGAAGGGCGCTGATTCCGTCGAGCAAAAAGAAGAAACGATTGATGCCTTCACGGCCGGCGCCTTGCGCGTCCTTGTCACCAAGCCGTCCATCGCTGGTTTCGGTATGAACTGGCAGCACTGCAACCATACCGCATTTGTCGGCCTCTCCGATTCCTGGGAACAGTATTACCAGTCGATCCGCCGCTTCTACCGCTTCGGCCAGAAGCGCACGGTGCACGTGCATATCGTTTCCGCCGAATCTGAAGGCGCTGTGGTGGAGAACATCAAGCGCAAGGATGCGCAGAACGCCGAAATGGCAGATCAGATGGTCTCGCACATGCGCCAGATGATGCAGAAGGAGATTTTCGGTTCGGCCATTGAGAAGGCAGATTATCAGCGTGACGTTTTCAAGGGCGAAGGCTATGAACTGCACAAGGCTGATTGCGTCGACCTGGCCTCCGAAATCGAATCGGATTCCATCGATTACAGCATCTTCTCGCCGCCGTTTGCCAGCCTATACACCTATTCGAACAGCGACCGTGACATGGGCAACTGCGCCAGTCACAGCGAGTTCTATGAGCACTTCCAGTTCTTGATTCAGCAGCTGTACCGCATCACCAAGCCTGGCCGCCTGCTCTCGTTCCACTGCATGAATCTGCCAACGTCAAAGGTCAATGACGGATATATCGGCATCCGCGATTTCCGCGGCGAACTCATCCGCATGTTTTCTGATGCCGGCTGGATTTATCACTCGGAAGTCTGCATCTGGAAAGACCCCGTGACCGCCATGCAACGCACCAAGGCCCTCGGCCTACTGCACAAGACTATCCGCAAGGACAGCGCCATGAGCCGCCAGGGTATTCCTGACTACCTGGTCACTATGCGCAAGCCCGGCGACAACCCGAAGCCGGTCAGCCATACGCACGAAGATTTTCCGGTAAGCAAGTGGCAGCGCTATGCCTCGCCTGTGTGGATGGATATCAACCCGAATCGCACTCTGAATCACCGCGAGGCTCGCGAGGAAGACGACGAGCGCCATATCTGCCCGCTGCAGCTTGACGTGATTGAGCGCGCGATTGACTTGTGGACGGCACCGGATGATCTGGTGTTCACGCCTTTCTTGGGCATCGGCAGCGAAATCTATACCGCCGTGAAAATGGGGCGTCGCGGCATGGGTTCCGAGTTGAAGGAATCGTACTGGCGCCAAGCAATCAAGAACTTGGCCGAGGCCAAGCAGTTCAACCATGACCTGTTTTCCCTGGCTGACGACCAGGAGGCCGCATGACGCAGACCCTCATCATGCGCGACCACAGCATCAGCCTCACCGAAACCGAGAAGCAGATCGGCCAGAAGGTGCTGACGCAAGTGCTGCGCGGCGTGGACGAGAAGCACCACAAGCGCTGGCGCCGTGTGGTGAATACCTGGTTCGGCCTGGAAGAGGGCGAGATCACCACGGTGGACACGCGCCACCCGCGCAGCGGCCCATTCCATCGCTTCCACATGGCTATGGAGCAGGCTGTCTTTGATGGGCAGGAACGCTTCCGTGACTTCGAACGTTTCCGTGACTGGCTGAAGATCGGCGCGGGCCATGTGGAATGGGTGCCTGGTGCCAAAGGTGGAATCGTGCCGTTGCCACTTTCCACAAGCTATGCCGACCTCGAAGAAGTGGCAATGCGCGAGCTGCACAAGAAAATGCTGGCCTTCCTGCACGGCGACCATGCCGCGCCATATCTGTGGCGCCACCTGGATGCCGAAGAGGCCGGCGCCATGATGGCCAGCATTCTGGACGGGTTCGACAAATGACCCGCTCCCAACTCACCCGCAAGAAGGCAGATAAGCCTCGCGAGCCGAAAAAGGTTTCCTGCAAGGTCTGCAAGGCCAAGTACGTGAAGCTTTCGATGTCGCACGTGGCTTGCTCGCCGGCCTGCGCGATTGAATGGGCCAAGCGCCAGCGCGAGAAGCGCGAGCGGGAGGCGATGCGTGCCGATCGTGTCGCCGATCGCGCGAAGAAGGAAGCGATGAAGCCGCGGCCCCAACTGATCAAGGAGGCGCAGACGGCCTTCAATAGGTACATAAGGGCCAGAGATGCCTTCCAGCCTTGCATCTGCTGCGGACGCCCGCTGACCGGCAGCCAGGGCCTGAACTCGCACAACGTGGACGCCGGTCATTACCGGTCCGTCGGCAGCGCGCCGCACCTCCGTTTTGACGAGCGCAACGCTCACGCCCAGCTGGTTCAGTGCAATCGATACGGTGCCGGCCGCGCGGTGGATTACCGACTGGGCCTCATCGAGCGCATCGGCCTTGAGGCCGTCGAGGCCCTGGAATCTGACCAGGAATCACGCAACTGGACGCATGACGACCTGCGCTCCATCCGCAGGATCTATGAATTGAAATTGAGGGATTTGCTCGCAGCGCGGGCGGAAGGACAGGCGGTTTAATGGCAACCAGAAAAAATATCAGCAAGAAGACGCGCTTCGAAGTCTTCAAACGGGACTCTTTCAAGTGCCAATACTGCGGGCGTTGCGCGCCAGAAGTGATTTTGCACGTCGACCATATCCACCCGGTTAGCAAGGGTGGAGAGAACGACATTCTGAATTACATCACTGCCTGCGCTGAATGCAACGGCGGCAAGAGCGATCGCCTTTTGTCCGACGATTCGGTAATGGCGAAGCAGCGCGCGCAACTCGAAGAACTCAACCAGCGCCGCGAGCAGCTGGAGCAGATGCTCGCATGGCGCGAGGGTATGCGGGACATTGATGACGTCGCCTTTGCGGCCGCATCCGAAGCTTGGCATAACCTGGTCCCCGGATATTCGCTGAACGATCACGGCGAGAAGCAACTGAAAAAGGTCATCGAGAAGTTCGGCCTTCAGCAGGTTCTCGCGGCCATCGATACATGCGCCAACTACCTGGAAGAGGGTGACGGGAAATTCACCCACGAAAGCGTAGCACTTGCATTCAGCAAGATCGGCGGTATTTGCCGCATGGCATCCGAACCCGACTGGAAGCGTGATCTTTATTACATTCGAGGCATAGCTCGCAACAGATTCACCTATGTGAATCAGGTCGAATGCCTCCGCCTCCTGGAAGAGGGCTATCACGCCGGGTTGGAGATCAGTGAGATGAAGCAAATCACGCTGACAGCGCGCAACTGGACAGCCTGGCAGCAGGAAATGCGTTCGGCAATGGGGGTCTAGCATGGCTCGTGCGCGCAATATCAAGCCGGCGATCATGGTGAACGAGGATCTCGCATCCTTGCCGCCTCTGACGCGCCTGCTGTTCATTTACCTGTGGATGCTCGCAGATCGCGAGGGGCGGCTTGAAGACCGTCCGAACCGCATCGCAGTGCAGGCGCTTCCTTACGACCGGTCTGCCGATGTCGAGGCCATGCTCGACACCTTGTGCAATGAGGGCTTCATACAGCGGTACGAGGCGGCCGGCGTGAAGGTGATTCACATCGTCAGCTTCCCAAAGCACCAGACGCCTCATGGAACTGAAAAAGACAGCGATTTGCCGGACCAAAACGGCAAATTGTGGGTTCATGAGCGGGGTAAAAACGGATACACGACTGGCTCTGTCTCGTTAAAAGACGCGCCTGTAACAGATGTCAAACAGTCTTCTAACGATTCTTTAACAGTTAAAGAACACCCTGATTTATTGATTCCTGATTCTCTGATTCCTGATTCTCTGATTCCTAATACATCGCCTTCGGCGAAAAAGGCGAAACCCGTTGCTCCCGCCTATTCGGCGGAAGCTGCTTTGATCGAGGCGGGCGTTGACCAGCAAGTAGCCGCTGACTGGCTGCAGGTGCGCAAGGCCAAGAGGGCCAAGCCGACCAAGACCGGAATTGATGGCGTCTTGCGAAATATCCGGAAAGCCGGGATGACCCCCGATCAGGGGATTCGCATTTGCTGCGAGCGCGGCTGGATTGGCTTCAACCCCGAGTGGGTTTCTTCGCAGCAGGCACGCGCCTCGCCTTCAGGCCCATACGAGTCGGCGAAAGACAAATCCAGGCGAGAGACCTACGCAGCACTGACAGGACAGAACCATGAACAGCGAACCCTCATTGACATCAACTAGCGCCGCGGCACTTCCGATCCACTGGATCGAGAGCCTGTTCCAGCGCATGACCTTCGCCTACGGCGCGAAGTTCGCTGACCAGTGGAAGGGCATCGACCCCGAAGGCCTAAAGCGCCACTGGGCTGAAAAGCTGGCCGGCCTGACTGGCGAACAACTGAAGGCCGGCGTGGCGAAGCTGGACACCCTGGATTGGCCTCCGAGCCTTCCGCAGTTCATCCGCCTATGCAAGCCCACCGTGGAGGCCGTAGCGGCTTATTACGAAGCTCTGGCGGGCATCGAAGCCCGTAAGCGTGGGGAAATGGGCAAATGGTCCCATCCGGCCATTTTCTGGGCCGCTACGCCCATGGCTTATGACTTCGACCAGATGACCTATTCGCAGATCAAGCACCGCTGGGAACGCGCCCTTGACGAGCAACTGGACAAGGGGGAGTGGCGCGACATCCCGAAGCCTGTTCTCGCGCTCCCTGAGCCGGGCAAGACCGGCCTCTCCCGCGAGAAGGCGGCGCAGCTGGTGAAGGACTACGGGGCGGAGGGTGTGGTGAAGAGCGCCACCAGCAAGACGGATCACAAGTACTGGGCCAGGAAGATCAAGGCGCGCCAGAAGCGCGGTGACAAGTCCCTGACGCTGATCCAGATCAAGTTTGCTGACGAGGCGCTGGCCGGCGCTGAGGCATGAAATGCCTGGACTGCTCTCACATGACCTCGGGCGACGGCTACAGCAGCCAGAAGATGGCGCGCCACGGCTTCAGCCTGTGTGATAGGGAGCGGAGCAAGGCGCACTTCCGGAGCATGACGGCGGAAAGAGAGTGCGGGAAGTTCGAGAAGGCAGCAGCGGAAGAGATTGAAAAGCGGATCAACTGGCTGGAGAAACAGAATGGCAAAGAAGACAAGGAATAAAGCATACAAGCCCAAGGGCGTGATGCCGAATTGCATGGACTGGGCAATCGCCGGCGCGCACACGCTGCTGCTCGGCCAGCAGGAGGCGTTCATCAAGCCGGTGGACGACGCCCTCGACCTGCTGCGCCAGGGCGTGGCCACGCGCGACGACTGGAACATGGTGGCCAGCGCAATGAACATCGCCGTGGCCCTGGCCCACCTGCAGATTTGCCCGAACTTCGTCCCGGACTTCGAGCGCGCGCAAGAGGCGCTGCGTGAGATCGCGCGCCGGATGATCCAGCGCGGCACGTCGACCTGCTACGCCACCGAGTTGATCCTGCTGCGAGAAGCCCGCGACCTCTACCGCATCCAGCTGCGCTACTGCACCCAGGCCGAATCAAGCCGCGCCATCAAGCGCGTGAAGGACACCCATCGTTCTGGCGGCATGCAGGACATGGCCAAGCTGTTCCACCGCATGCCTGCTTCGGCAGAAATTCAGCTTCAGCAAGCGTAACAGGGAGGCAGCGTGAAAACCACAGCGAAAGGATCGGCGGCGGAAAGGCGCAGTGAGCTGCACGCTTTGATCCTCGCGGAACTGCGGAAAGAGGGTGGCCTCGCCTTTTCAGAGCTGGCCGCACGGGTTACGGATCAATGCAATTTGCCGCTCCAGCAGGTGAAGTCGGCAATCCAGTACATGGGCCAAGTCGGCCGGTTGTCGCGAGTGGTCACCGGGAAGAGCTTTCGGTATTGGGCTCCCGGCGATCTGCCCACTGATGCCGTTCGCGATCCCGACCGCCAAGTGGTGCGCCGCAAGTTCTCGTTGCCGCCGAACATGAATCACGAAGTCATGAGCCCCCTGCAGTGGTCCTTGCGCCACCTGCTGGGACAGACAAACTAACCGAGGAGAGAAAGATGGATGCGACGCAAAAACTGAAGCACTTGATCTTGCTGAAGCTGGCTGAATGGGATGGCCGCGAGCTTTCTGGCGTCACGGTCGAGAACATCGACCGGCTTTACGACGAAGACGAGAACAAGTGGGACGCCATCAATGAGATCCGTGGCGGCGACGTTGAGACCGGCTTGCCGACGCCTTACGTCCGATATTTCGAGGTCAAGGCTGTGGCGGCCAAGTACATCGACGGAACCTGGGTCGGCTGGAATTTTTACTACGGAGGCGGTAAGCATTCCAATCCCGAGGCCATTGACTGGATTGATGAAGCCTATGACGTCTCTGTGAAAGAAGAAGAGCGGCTTGTCCTCGTGCGCGAATTCACCAAGATTCCGGCCGTGCAGGAAGGCGGTGCAGCATGAGCGCCGCGGCCCTTTTCGACAAGGTCATCAACACCCTGGTGCTGAAGAACGACGCCGGCCTGGCGCGCGAGATGGACGTTGCCGCGCCGGTGATCAGCAAGATGCGCAACAACCGCATCCCTGTCGGCCCGATGATGATCCTCCGCATCCACGAGGCCACCGGCTGGCCTACCAAGCAGATCAAGGCGGTGATTGCAGGGGAGGGCGCGTGATGGGCTTGATTCCTCAATACCGGCTGGCGGACTGCCCTTTCTGCGGAAGTTCCGAGGTTCGCCTTGACTCTGTGGATCAGGTTGACGCCGTCACATTCACAGCAAACATCGCGTGCGACAGCTGCTACGCCAGCGTTTCCGACCAATACGGCGCATCCACTGAGCAGGATGCGAAAAACATCGTGGTTGCACTGTGGAACAAGCGCCCGGCGCAGAAAGGCGGTGCGTGATGGCCACCATGACAGTAGCGAACTGCGAAATCGTCTGCACGATTGAAGGCTTGGGCGGATTCACAGCGCCTGTCCAGCTGTTCGAGGTGCCTGTCGGCATCTCGTTCACGCTCCAGCCCTCCACCGATCTGGAAGCGCTGGATGCGTTGGACATCCTTCTCTCGCCGCCCCGCACCTGCCTTTCCTGCGGAGCCAAGACCAACACCGCCGGCGAACTGCCTTGCGGACACTGACCACCACCTGGAGAACAGCATGATGAACATCGAAATCAACGGCAAGGAACTGGGAGATGTCGCATCCATCCTGGCCATCTTGGCGTTCGGCGCCATCGTGGCCTTCAGCATTGGCGCCATCTACAAGCGCATGGAAGCGACGTCGGCATGCCTGCAGGCCGGGTATCCACAGAGCAAAATGGACTGGCAGCTGAAGACCTACTGCGTGAAGCGCCAGGACCAGAGCGACATCGTCTTGCCGCTGGCCGAGGTGCGCAAATGATCGCCGAATTCATCACCCGCTTCGAGGCGCACAAAGAGAAGCTCCGTGCGCTTTTCGCGGCCGCCCATCCCGGATCGTATCAGGACATCGTCGGCGCAGTCGTGACGATTCTCCAAACCAATGACGAGTACGACGATAGCCCTGACCCCAACCGCGTCTATGAAATTGACGATGGCGATTATCAAGGCACGCTCGTGTATGTGATCGGGGCTAAGGGATATCAGCCCAGCGAATACTGGTACGTCAAGGTCAGTTACGGCAGCTGCAGCGTCTGCGATACCCTGCAGCGCATCCATGAATACAGCGATGAAACGCCCACGGAATCTCAGGTCGAGCAATACATGACGCTCGCGCTGCATATCTTGCAGGGCCTGAAGCGCATGGGCGACGACAACCAGGGCGGCCCTTTTGCTTAAAACAAGGAGAACACGATGAGCGCACCGACAACCCAAGTCACCCCGGCCACGATCCAGGCATTCCTGGCCCAGTACCCCGGCAGCACCCTCCGCGATGTCGTTGCGGGCGTGCATTGCCATTTCAATACTGCCGGCCGCCTGCTGGAAGAGATGCGCGAGCGCGGCGAACTCACCGCCACGCCCAACAAGGGCTACAAGGACAGCTTCCTCTACTGGCCGATGGAGCTTTCCATCGCGCAGCCGCGCACGCCGCCGGCAGCCAAGGTGTTGGAGCGCTACGACCTCGGCGCGTTCATGCGGCTTTGCAACGGCGCGCGCAACTCGGTCACGGGGGTTGTATGAAGTTTTCCGCGCGGATCCGGCGCATGCCAAAGCGCCGTCAAAAAATCGCCCTCAAGCGTCTCTTGACTAGCCGCCTCATGTGCATGGTCGGCAAGCCTGTGTCGTCGGCCACCCTCGAAGAGGTCCATCAGATTGTTTTTGCGACTCTCGGCATCGTCCCTTTTGAAAGTGAGGCATCCGCATGAACACCTTCACCGCAAAGATCAGCATGGAAGGTCCCACTGGTGAGGTGCTTGCCGTGGTGACGAATCCGGAAGAGGCCACGCCGGCGCTGCAGGCGTTTTATCTGGCCGCGTCAGCCATCTGCAACGCCGGGGCGATGGAGCGCATCCGGGCCGAGATCGAGGAAATGGGCCGGAAGGGAAGGGTGCTGAATTGAGCCGCGCCAGAAACAGGAGGGGATCCTGATGGCGCTGCCCAGCAAAAGTTACCGCGACCCATTGGAGCAGCTCATTGAACGCGAGGAAAGGACGTGCAAGGGTTGTTGCCATGAAATCCAGATTTTCAACCGCCTGACCTGCGACAAGAAAAACCAGAAATACGGCCGGCGCTGCCGGCACTACACCGAGAAAGAGGGAACTGCCAATGTTCAATGCAAACGCGAAACGAGCACCTAAGCCCGTGGAATCGATGAACGACCGCCAGCGCGACGGCATGGAGTACTGCCTGGCCGTGTGGTCCGATTGGATGCGCAAGGACGACCGGGACCTTGGCATCAAGAGCATGTCAGGCGAGAGCGAGGCCGATGCCGCACTGGTGCGCCAGGACAACGCCATCGCCGAGGCCACGGATGCCATGATGAAGAGCCTGGTGCCGCGCCACCAGTGGGCGATCCGTAAGAAGTTCGGGCTGGCCAAGGTCTGGGGCTTCCCGAATTCGGACCTCGCGCAGTCGTATGCCGACGCTGTTGCAGCTTTGGAACCACTGCTGCGAAAAAATGTTGCAACCCGAATGCAATTCTCGTAAACTTCTGATCACTGGCTGTTTTGTCGCGTCCAGCGAAAAGTAAATAGTCACAACGAAGTCCTGTTCCAGCAATGGAGCGGGACTTTTTTGTTATGGGGCAACGGAAAAATGGAAAAGCAAATTCCCGGGTTTCTTGACTACACCGTCGATGAATTGGGGAATGTCTATTCCTACAAGTGCCACAGAAAAATGAAGCTTAAGCCGTGGCTTAATAAGAACGGATATCACGAGGTTAGATTCCGTAATGGAAATGGCCCTTGCAAGGTTTTCAAGGTCCACAGGCTTGTCGCACAGGCTTTCGTCCCTGGCTACAGCGAGCTTCGGAATGAGGTCAACCATATTGACTTGGTGAAAACCAACAACCGCGCCTCCAATTTGGAGTGGATTGACCGCTGCGGGAATATGTCGCATGTGCACCGAGTTTATCTTGAACGCGGTATTACCATGGCGCGTGGTGAAGCCAGAAAAAGTTCCAAGAAAATCATCGCCACTTGCTTGGCGACCGGCGAAACGCGCCAATATCATTCTGCTGTCGTCGCAGAAAAAGATGGTTTTGATCGCCACTGCATTTATTCGGCAGTGGCCGGGAAAATCAAGACGCACAAGGGATTTACATTCCAGCGTGCCTAGCATTTCAAGCCTCGCCGGTTCGCCGCGCGGGGCTTTTTCATTTCGGCCCGTCAAGTCGAATCCGCCCCGCCCGCCAGCGGGGAAGTGGCAAGGACTCATCCACCTGGCCGCGCAATACCGTCAGCGATCCTCGCAGGCGGATTGTTCACTTGCTAAGTGCTGTATCAGCGGGGTGACCCGTCACGCTTAACCCGCAGCCGGAACGCTGTACTCCGGCACCAGATTCTGCCGCTGTAGCTCAGTTGGAAGAGCGTCGGTTTTGTAGTCCGAATGGCCGGGGTTCGACTCCTCGCGGCGGCACCAAATTTTCGCTTGTCTCCTCCCTGGTTGATCCGACCAGCTTGCCGCAGCCTTCGGGCTCGGCCTTTTTATTCTTGACACGCTTAAATCGGCAGATGCCGAGCCAAACGGTGCGAGTTTTGAAATTTCCAGTAGGGCGGCTTCTTCGGAGGCCGCCCTTTTTTATTGGGGTTTCAAAAATGAATGTGCTGACAGCTGAACGCTTGCGCGAAGCCATTGAATACGATCCTGAAACTGGTGATTTTCGATGGCGCATAGGTCTTTCCCGGAGAGTTTGCCCTGGGGCGCCTGCTGGATTTATCGTTGATGGATATCGACGTATTGGCTTAGATGGGAAGAGGTACTGGGCCGCTCGGCTGGCATGGCTGTACGTGCATGGCGTCCACCCAACTGGCCAAATAGACCATATTGATGGCGACCCGTTGAATAACCGCATTAGCAACTTGCGGGATGTTTCTCATGCCGTTAACCAACAAAATCAGCGGCGGGCACATCATCAAAACAAACTGGGAATGCTTGGGGTCGTAGAAGATAAGCGTTCTGGAAAATTTCTTGCCCGCATTTTCGTGAATGGCAAGACCAAGTTTTTGGGCAGCTATCGCGATCCTGCTGAGGCGCAGCAAGCCTACATAGAAGCCAAGCGTGCTTTGCATGCTGGGTGCACGATTTAATACATCCGCGCGCCAAGAACACGGAAAAATGCTTGGCAGATCGACACGATATGGAAGCCGAATCCTTCGCCGGTTGCAGCTCCGGTGTGCTGTCGGCGCGGGGTCGATCATCCTTCCCATTGATAGAGGTTCCCCATGGGCCGCAAGTCATCACTCACGGAAAAGCAGTGGGCTGAGATTGGCGAACGCCTCTTGAAGGGGGAGGCGGGCCGAGTGCTCGCCCGCGAGTTCGGCATCTCAGAAGCCGCCATCCGCAAGCGCTTTGGTGCGCAAACAAAACAGATAAAAGACGTTGCAAATCAATTGGTTGCAGCGGAAACAGCATTTTCAGCCCTTCCGAAAAGTGCGCAAATTAGTGCGCGTACTTTGGCCGATGAACTAAAGGCCATCTCCACCCACCTTGCCAGCGCTGCCAAGTATGGCGCAATGACTTCCCATCGCCTGATGGGGATCGCCCACGGCCAGGTGGAGCAGGTAGACGACGCCGAGCCGGAGAAATCCGCCGACGCCCTGACGCGCATCATTGCGCTGACCAAGACGGCCAACCTCTCTGCCGAAATCCCGCTTCGCCTGCTGCAAGCCAACAAGGACGCAGTGAAACCTGAAGAAGAGCCGCCGGGCCCGGTGGAGATTGAATTCGTCACCAAGGACGCCCGAAAGCCTGCTCATGAGGAAGATTAGCTTTGAACTGAACGTGCCGCAGACTGCATTCCTGCAGCTGCCGCACAAGTTCAAGGCATACGTGGCCGGCTTCGGCTCAGGAAAGACCTTTGTGGGCTGTGCTGGCATCGCCAAGCACTTCTGGCGCTGGCCTGGCATCAATCAGGGCTACTTCGCGCCGACCTATCCGCAGATCCGCGACATCTTCTACCCAACGATGGAAGAAGTAGCCTTTGGCATGGGCCTGCGCACGAAGGTGAAGGTGGCCGACCACGAAGTCGAGGTCTACGAGGGCCATCGATATCGCGGCACGATCATCTGCCGGTCCATGGAGAAGCCCGAGACCATCGTCGGCTTCAAGATCGGCCATGGCCTGGTGGACGAGCTGGATGTGATGACGCAGCTCAAGGCGCAGACCGCGTGGCGGAAGATCATCGCCCGGATGCGCTACAACGAGCCCGGCCTGCTGAATGGCGTGGACGTCACGACGACGCCCGAGGGTTTCAAGTTCGTCTATCAGCAGTTCGTGCGCGCCATCCGCGAGAAGCCGCACCTTGAAAAGCTTTACGGTCTCATCCAGGCCAGCACGTATGACAACGAGCTGAACCTGCCTGAGGACTATATCCAGTCCCTGTTTGACTCCTACCCGCCGCAGCTGATTTCGGCCTATCTGCGAGGCCAGTTCGTGAACTTGGCCAGCGGCAGCGTATATCCGGACTTTGACCGCCGCCTGAACCACACTGATGCCGTGCTGCAAGAGAAAGAGCCTATCCGCGTGGGCATGGACTTCAACGTCCTGAACATGACGGCCTGCATCAACGTGATCCGCGACGGCCTGCCGCTGACGGTAGATGAGCGCGTGAAGGTGCGGGACACGCCGGCCATGGCCAAGGTGCTGAAGGAAGATTTCAAGGACAAGGGCCACCACGTGACCATCTATCCCGATGCGTCCGGCGGCAACACCAGCACCAAGAATGCTAGCGAGTCGGATCTGTCGATCCTGCGCCAGGCGGGGTTCTCGATTGACGTGAACTCGGCCAATCCGGCGGTGAAGGACCGGGTGAACTCGGTGAACGCCATGATCTTGAATGCGTCAGGCGAGCGCCGCTGGAAAATCAATACCTATCGATGCCCGGTCACGACTGAAGCCTTCGAGCAGCAGGTCTGGGGCCAGGACGGCCAACCAGACAAGAAGACCGGACACGACCATCCATGTGACGCACAGGGTTATCTGCTTGTTAAGCATTGGCCCATCGTCAGAAACCAAATGCAACGAGTGACCATAGGCGGAGTGTAATGGGCGTCAAGTATCAGCATCCTGACTATAAGGCGATGATGCCGCAGTGGAAACGCTGCCGCGATGCCGCCGCCGGTCAGAGCGCGGTGCATGCCGCCGGGGAGGCGTATTTGCCTCGCCTGAAGGACCAGACCGACAAGGAATATGCCGCCTATCTGGGCCGCACGCCGTTCTTCGGCGCGACCTGGCGCACGCTGGCCGCCATGCTCGGCCTGATCTTCCGCAAGCCGCCGACCATCGATGTGCCGGAGGCGGCCGCCGAGATGGTCGAGGACGTGACGCTCTCGGGCGTACCACTGGACGCCTTCGCCAAGACCCTGGTGGAGGAAGCGCTGACCGTGAACCGCGTGGGCGTGCTGGTGGACTATCCGCAATCGTCGCCCGGGGCCACTCTGGCCGATGCCGCGCTGCTGGGCCTGCGCCCTTCGCTGTGCATGTACTGCGCCGAGTCCATCATCAACTGGCGATTCGAGAAGATCGGCAATGCCCACCAGCTGACCATGGTGGTGCTGGCCGAGCAGCGCCTGGACCGCAAGGACGAGTTCGAGGACGAGCCCACCGACCAATGGCGCGTGCTGGATCTGGAGCGCCAAGAGGGCGGTACCGTGCGCTACCGCGTGCGCGTCTTCGAGGTGCAGAAGGATCCGGTCACAGGTAAGGAAATCGACGTGGTGGTGGAGGGCCCGGCTTATCCCATGCTGGGCGGCAAGCATCTTGACTTCATCCCGTTCAGCTTCATGAGCGTGGACGACCTGACGCCGACCGTGGACCTGCCACCGCTGGTTGACCTGGTGGACATGAACTATGCCCACTACCTGGTCAGCGCGGACTACGAGCACGGCTGCCACTTCGCTGGCCTGCCCACTCCGGTGGTGACCGGCTACACCCCACAGAACGGACCGAACGGCGAGCCGCCAGAAAAGCTTTACATCGGCAGCGCGGCTGCCTGGGTTTTCCCTCAGCCAGATGCCAAGGCGTATTTCCTGGAGTTCGAAGGCCAAGGGCTGGACGCTCTGGAAAAGAACCTCTCGCGCAAGGAAAACCAGATGGCCATCCTCGGCGCCAGGCTGCTGGAGGCCCCTAAAAAGGGCGTCGAGGCGGCGGAAACCGCCGGCATCCACCGCGCGGGCGAGAACTCCGTCTTGGCCAGCGTGGCGCAGACGCTCTCCGAAGGGCTGGAAAAGGCGCTGGAACTGTTCATTCTGTGGGCAGGCATCGACGGCGAGGTGGAATTCCACCTGAACCGCGACTTCTTCCCGATGCCGATGTCCTCGGACGAGCTCACAGCCCTGACGCAGGCCCTCCTGCAAGGCGCGATCAGCTTCGAAACCTACTTTGCCCAGCTGCAGGCCGGCGAGATCATCGTCGCCACTCGCACGGTGGAGGAAGAGGAAGCAGCCCGCAAGAAGGACAAGCCGGACGACCAGGCCGCAGCGCAGAAACAGCCCCCAGCAAAGCAGCCCGAACCGCAAGAACCATCCGAAATCGAGTAGCGCCGCCAGGCGGTGCTGCACCTCATCTTTTCAAGCTCGGCCAGGCCGGGCTTTTTTTACGTCCGTGCGGCAAGGCCGCTTTATCAACCATCCCAAGGGGATAACTCATGCAAGTCTTTTCCGTCAGCAAGCTGTTCAAGAGCCTGTTCCTCAACTTCTTCCGCTTCAACGCCACGGATGACACCGGCGGCGGAGGTGGTGGTGGCCCCGAAATCACGCCGGAGATTCAGGCGCTGATCGACGCGCGCATCAACGAAGCCACCAGCGGCCTGAAGGCCAAGAACAGCGAGCTCCTGGGCAGCCTGCAGAAGCAGAAAGAGACGCTGAAGCAGTTCGAAGGCATCGATGTGGAATCCGTGAAGCAAATCATGGCCCGCTTCGAGAACGACGAAGAAGCCAAGCTGATGAAAGACGGGAAATTCGACCAAGTCATCGAACGCCGCACCGAGAAGCTGCGCGCGGAATCGGAACGCCAGGTGCAGGAGGCTCTGCAGAAGGCTCAGGACGCTGAAAAGCGCGCCAAGAGCTTCGAGGGCCTGGTCCTGGACAACCACATCCGCGCCGCCGCCGCAACTGCCGGCATGCACCCGCAAGCCATCGAGGACGCTCTGTTCCGTGGCCGCTCGATCTTCACCCTCGACGCTGAAGGCAAGGCCATCCAGCTGGGCGAAGACAAGCATCCGGTGCTCGGGAAGGACGGCAAGTCCCCGTTCACTCCCGCCGAATGGCTGGACAGCATGAAAGCGACCGCGCCGCACTGGTTCCCGACCGGGAGCACTGGTGCAGGCGGTGGCCAGGGCGGCAACAACCGCTCTTCGGCCAAAACCATTACCCGTGATCAGTTCGAGCAGCTGGATGTCGCCGAGCGTGCCAACGTGGCGCGCAGCGGCATCACCATTGTCGACTGACCGCGCATCAACCCAATCAAGCCGCCTCCGGGCGGCTTTTTTTATTGAAAGCCGAAAATGTCGAACACCATCACCGGTCTCGTTACCACCATCTACAACTCGCTGGACGTCGTGTCCCGTGAGTTGGTCGGCATGATCCCTGCGGTCACCTCCGACATGACCTTCGAACGCGCCGCTCTCGGCCAGACCGTCACCTCGCCGGTCACCCAGATCTCCGCCGCCACCGACATCACCCCCGCTGTGACGCCGCCGAACGATGGCGACCAGACCGTGCTGCCGACCACCATGACCATTTCCAAGGCACGCCGCGTGCCGGTCCGCTGGAACGGTGAAGAAAAGAAGGGCCTGGACAACAACGGCGCGAGCTTCAACGTCATCCTGCGTGACCAGTTCACCCAGGCCATGCGTACCCTGGTCAACGAGATGGAAACCGACCTGGCCAACCTGTTCGCTGGCGCGTCGCGCGCGACCGGTACCGCCGGCACCACTCCGTTTGCCAGCACCCTGACCGACACCGCGCAGGCCCGTCGCATCCTGTCCGACAACGGCGCGCCGCTGTCCGACCTGCAACTGGTGATTGACACCGCCGCCGGCGCTTCCATGCGCACCCTGACCCAGCTGACCAAGGCGAACGAAGCAGCGGATGCCTCGCTGCTGCGCCGCGGCGTGCTGCTGGATGTCCATGGCTTCGCCATCCGCGAATCGGCCAAGATCGCCACCCCGGCGATCGGCACCGGCGCCAGCGCCACCACCAATACCGCAGGCTATGCGGTCGGCGCTACCGTCATCACCCTGGCCTCTGCCGGTACCGGCACCATCCTGGCCGGTGACATCATCACCTTCGCCGGTGATACCAACCGCTACGTGGTTGCCCAGGGCAACGCCAGCGTGGCAGCGGGCGGCACCATCACCCTGGCCGCTCCTGGCCTGCGCAAGGCAATCGCCGCCTCGGCTACCAACATCACCGTGGTGTCCGCGTCGACCCGCAACATGGCCTTCGCCCGCACAGCCATCGCCCTGGCCACCCGCGCCCCGGCGCTGCCGGAAGGCGGCGACATGGCCGCTGACCGCATGCTGTTCACCGACCCGCTGTCGGGCCTGACCTTCGAAGTGGCGATCTACAAGCAGTACCGCCAAGTGCAGTACGAAGTGTCGGCATGCTGGGGCGTGAAGCTGGTGAAACCTGAGCACGCAGCCATCCTGATGGGCTGATAAAGCCTGCACCTGAAAGCGCCCGAGGCATCCGTCACGGGCGCTTTTTCTTCCCCATTCCCGCGAAGGAAAACCGCATGAGCGACTCCGTCGAGACCGTCAAGGTCAAGCCCTGGTCCCAAGACCAAGGCGATTTCGTCCTGATCAACAAGGACGACTTCAACCCCGAAGAGCACGAACTGCTGGAAGACGCCGGCAGCGGCACCAAGAAGGCCGATTTGCAGGCGCAGTTGACCGCCAAGGGCATTGACTTCCCATCCAATGCCAATAAGGCCGATCTGCAGGCACTGCTCGACAAAGCCAACGCCCCCGCCCAGTAACACCCGCACCCAGCAACAAGGCCAGAGACCATGACCACCACGACGACCACCACCGCCGGAAACCACCAGACCGTTACGCTGGACGAGGGCCAAGCGCTCAACATCCTGCCAGACTCGGCTGGCACCGGCACCGCCTATCTCATGGACAACACCCTGGGGCTGGGCAACTCGACGCAGTCGTGGTCTCTGTCCGCCGGGCTGCCGCTGAAGGTCGGCCCCTTCTCGGGCACGCGCCGCGTGCGCATCGTCTGCGCCACCGGCACCATCGCGGCCAGCGCTGTGCCTGCCGTGCTGAACCAGGCCCCCGGCACCCCGCGCACCATCACCGCATCCGACACCGTGGTGGCCGCCGACGTGAACGGCCTGATCACCTACAACTCGGCTTCGGCCGGGACCATCACCATTCCCAACGACGCCACCGGCGGCTTCAGCGCCAATGAGTTTGTCGCCGCTTACCAGGCTGGCGCTGGCGCTGTTTCGTTTGCCGCCGGCTCCGGCGTTACCCTGCGCTCGCCTTCTGGCGTGGCCGCTGCTGTCCAGTACGGCACCATTGCCGTGCAGCGCGTCGGCCCCAATGAGTGGACCCTCGTATGAAGCTCCGTGATTATCTGCGTTCCGCCCGGCACCGTAGCGGGAAAATTAACGCTCTTTCCTCAATCACGGTCCTTGGCGATTCGCTGATGGCCTATGGAAATCCAGCTCTTGCTGGAGGCAGCCCTGCAAGCGGCGGCGGCACATCTCAATCGCATCTGAGCTGGGCAAATGACAAGCTGCGCGAAATGGGTTTTCCTGGCTTCGACATATTGCAGTTCCGTGCTGTTGGCGGCACCAACTTGGCGACCTGCCTTTCCACGATGGTCCCGCCGACCGTCTCGGATACCACGGACGGAGCATGGGTTCACATCGGGGTCAACTCGTTCAACAACGGCATTTCCGGGTATGACACCCTGGCAAACAACATCGCTGTC
>JGI24891J29808_1000162_pt1 | contig 81893 bp, 73 predicted proteins | sample FreactcultuFSWF8_FD_29808 | JGI IMG/M metagenome (IMG submission 29808)
ACTGAGTTTGAGTTTTAGGAGAAGGAGGGTGGTGGCGATGGAGGGGCGGATGGTGGGGGGGGGTGGATGGTGGCGGGTTCTCGTCTGCGGAATACTTGATCGTGCGGGTTTTTGGAGCTATCGGTGGAGAAGTGGATTGGACGTGTCAGAAGGGCTTAAGTGAGGGCGAAGAGAGTTGTGAGGGTGATGATGATGCTTTTCATTGTTGCTTGTGTTGATGGATTTGATTTCGTTGGTGGTATGAGGGTTTGAAGAGGGAGGCAGTAAGAGAGATATTGGATGGGAAAGAGCAATGGACTTCGAGCGCGAGAATGTGTTGGTACGGTGACTCTTACGAGACTTGCTTAATTACGAGCATCAAGATTGATACAAGATTTTCGCCTTGAAATGGGGAAAAGAATTGCTAGTAAGAAAGGAGGCACCGTTGCCGAATGGATTCAGCAAAGGCGACAAAGGTGTAATCCATCAAAACCGATGCTGAAACGATTCTAAGTCGGTGGCGGTAAGAGTGGCGATTTCCTCGTCTTCCTAGGCGTGAGGTTCGATGAGTTTGTTCATGTAGCTTTTCCAGCGCGGAAAGTGAGTAATCCCGACTGACTTTGAGAAGCACATGTCAGCACAGAGATCAGTCATGCCAGCCAGTCATAGCAGCCAGTCACCACAGAAAATATCTGCGCCTGAAGGTATAAAACCGAGATCATCACCTACTTCCTCCATCACCACAAAACCCAAGTTCCATCACAAAATCTCAACAAACATCAACTCAAGCTCAAATCAAAAACATGATGAACAAGTCCGTTCTCCTCGTGGTCGCCTTCCTAGGCTTCCTCAACGTTGCCACCGCCAGTCCTATTCGTCCTCCATGGAGACCACACGTAAAGACACCTCTGGGCTCTATGGTCAATCGCGCCGTCATCCCACCTCAAGAGATTGACGATTGCTTGGTCAACCTCGTCGCCGCCCTCAACAACGAAGCTCATAGCTCTCCCGCCATCGACATCACCGCCACTGACGCCGAGTTCTTCGACGCTCACATGTCCGCGGAACCAGTCTTCTTTGAACACCATCTCTACATCATCAGAGCTGGTTTCGGAGATGTTACCTGTGCAAAGCAGCAAGGCAGTTGTAAGAGAGCGCAGTGGAGAAAGACGGCACATGAAATGAAAACTGTCTTCCAGGGAGGATGTTATGGAGAAAGATGTTGTGGAGGTGTGAAGGGCAGTTGCTTTGACAGAGTGGAGGCGGATCCCGATCTTGAGTTGATCGACGACGCCACACCAGGGCCCAATGCCTCCGATTCGGATAAATTCGAGGGATTCGATCATGAACCGAATTGGTTTGTGAAATGGTTACGAGAGATGAGAGGTACTCGGGATGACGATGAATGAAGAGCGGAGGGCTTGCCTGGAGGATAACGTCGTGGAGTTCTCGGGGGTAGATAGAGAATGCAGTACGCAAAATGAAACAGTGTGTGTGCCGGTTGGCATTGTTACAGATACAGATGACCCCATCCCTCAGAGTCGTTGCAAGTCGACAAGACATGGTCCTGAGTACTGCTTGAAATGTGGAAGTGGCCTTGTGATCGATACGGTAGTCCGGTATGTGCCTCGCCACACAGCCATCAAGATGCATGATTGTTCTGATGTTGGCATGATGGTCCAAAGAGGGCACGCCAGAGAGAAGATTATTTGGGATCTTCCTGTTGTGCGGATTTGGGTGATTTGAGCGAATCACGCACGGCAATGAGTTCAGGATTCCTGGGCTCAAAGAAACGATATTTTCCCATTGTCTGAATGGGCGCGATGCTTGACCAATCTGAAAAGGCATAGCAAGACAAGCAGTCGTATTCATGCTGAGAATCAGAAGCAGAGTCGGACGACTTTCTCCTGAACCAGAGCTTTGTACCAGACAACCTCAACTCACCACAAGCGGCGCACGTCCGCTCGACCTTTTCAGGGTAGTAGATGGGCTCCCAACGTTTCCACGTGAATTGAGACAGATGGTCTTTATTTCGGTTGAACCAACCGTGAAGTGCACTTCGCCATCGATATCTCGGCTGCTCAAGACGATATTTGCGGGCAACTGCGGCACTTTTGGCTAGGTATGCCTGATACAAAGACGGATCTGCACGGATCTTCTCTAAATTGCGTCTGGTTGGAGCGAGCAGATGCTCTCTACGCCATTCAGTGTCCTTTGCTTTGCGCATGTTGTGATTTGCCCTGGCGCGTTCCAATTCTTTTTCTCGAAACTCGGAGTCATTTTGGTATCTCTCGATATCCCTCTTGCGCCTTCGCTCTCGACGCATGGCATCACGATCTGATGCGGCATCAGATGGTGGCTGGGGAGAGTTGAGTATGCGGCAAGACGAAAAGGCAGAATACTGAGAAGAGAGGATAGTGCTAAGTTTGAAAGGTCGGAAGGCCGTTTGAAAGGTCTGGCGAAGTAACAAAGCCATAGTCGATACTCGAGTAGGTAGAAACAATTGGTTGTTGTAGAAGATGAAGATGCGGAAGGAAAGCGCGACGACGCATGTGAAGGCCAAGACACGAGCGTCATTATTTTGTATCTCTTATCCGACACAAGCATCTCGCATCTCGCATCTCGCATCGCGCATCTCTTTCCTGTACAACCAAAACGACCAAATCACCATGAACGACCTTGTAGAGTTTCTGCGAACACACGAGGAGGCATTCCGTAGGTACATGCCCTCGTCTACGTCTTTCTCTCACGCGAGACAAGGCTAATACCACGAGCAGTCGCAACCGCCTTCAGTCTCTCTATTCCGACTTCCGCCTACAAAAGACATCAAACCCGGATGGATACCAAGCAAACTCTCGAGCATGGCTACGTGGCCTGACGGCTGCCGCACGCGCTGGACGATTACCACCCACAACCACGACATCTGAACGCCCGAGTCACGTCGCCTTTGGCAGCGGTGAAGATCTGTCTCGTGCCTTGAACTCGACACAATGGGGTCGGCCGCTGGCTCTAGGTGCTGTCATACAGGATGCTCTTGACAAGCGCGACTTTGTTCCGCTGGACGATTTTCTGAACTCGACCAAGAGTGTCTATGCAAAGACCTGGATACCCTCACCATGGCAGCTTGTGAGCTGGGGCCTTAAGCAGGTCGGAGTCGCATCACTATTCGGTCCATCAGACAAACTGTCAGTCGGCAACTTTGTCGTCATGGCCAATGTCGAGGTACAACCACTCTCTCTCAACACTTCTACCTCCCACTAACACCAGCACCAGGAAGCGGCCAATGCAATCATAGCCAAAGCCTCTCAACTCGATCAATCGCTCACCTCCCGCATCTTCTCCCGCGACCTCTTCGAATCAGAATTCGCCCTCGTCCTCGATCCAACAGCAAATACCACAGACCACCCTGAATTCGCCCTCAGCAGCACCGACTTTACAATCCTCCTCCGCTACCTGTCCCGCGATAAACCATACCTCTCCTTCACCTCTACAACAATCAAGCTCAAACATCCATCCGAAACCACTCCTCAACCAATAACCCAACACGACACGGATATCGCAAATCTACGCACCTTGATCTCGGCATTAGAAACACAAGTCAACGCCTTGACCTCCCGGATCACCACCCTCGACATCACAGCCAGAGAAGCAGTCGCCGCAAAACGCACCATCCAAGCCAAATCCGCCCTCCGCAGTAAAAAGCTCGCCGAAACAACCTTACACACTAGATCCGCCACCCTGTCCCAGCTGGAAGAAACATACACGGCAATCCAATCAGCAGCAGATCAAGTGGCAATCGTATCCGCCATGTCCGCATCAACAGCGGTGTTGAAATCACTTCACGCAGAAGTAGGCGGCACGGAAGGAGTAGAAGAAGTCGTCGATCGTTTACGCGAAGAAATGCAAAATGTGGATGAAGTTGGCCGTATCATTAATGAAGCCAATACTGGAGGACAAGTGGATGAGAAAGATGTGGATGAAGAGTTTGCGGCTATGGAGAAAGTTGAGAGGGAGAAGAGGGAGCAAGAAGAGGTGGAGAAGACGAAGCAGAAATTGGCGGAATTAGAAAAGGTGGACGAGATGAGGGAGGACAAGGACAAGAACGAGGAAGGAGAGATGAACAAGCAGTTCGAGAGCACAGAACACAGAGAGGTGCAAATGGAAGGGGTGTAGATGTTGATTCTGTAGATTTGGACCTGACTGATGAATGAACGATTGTTTTGTACCCCTCAACTCCTGTTCAACCCCGTCAATACCAGGAAGGGATCAAAGACACGAACACCTTGATGGTAGGCAAGAGCGTTGTTCCCGAATTCTTAGACGGTGTTGAAAAGCAAGCTTATGTATGATTGGGCGTCTGGCGCAGTGGTAGCGCGTCTGCTTTGCATGCTGAAGGTCTAGGGTTCGATCCCCTAGTCGTCCATTTCTTTTTTTGCTCTTTTTTGCATCTCCTCATCGTCTTTTAAATCAATCGCTGTCCTTTGCTGTGTTTTCGTTTTGGTCCAGACATCGAGTGGTCACTTTTTGAAATCGTGAGATAAAGGGGAAGCTGAGCTTAGACTGAAGCCTGCTTGCTGTTATTCGGCTGCTGCGATAAAGGTAGAGAACTTTAATCATGTTCCAACTGTTTTCATTTGTTTGGTGCTTTTTGCTTGTACGTATGCTTTTTCGTTATGCTAGTGATGAATGGATGAGAAGATGCACTACTTCTTGCGCTGTCTGACCTTACTTCTAGTAGAGGCAGCAGGCACCTCCCCGAGGCTGTCCTCATCCACGGCGTCTTGCTCGCTATCACTGTCCGCCTCAATATCATCTTTATCGGCCAACTTTTCAGCACCAGAAGCCTCCTGCATCTCTTTCGGCTTGCTATCGTCGACCTTTGACCCGCCAGCAATTTCCCTAATCATTGCTTTGGCTTCCGACTCTTGTCCGTTCAAGGCATGGCATTCTTTACATCTCCACGCGCCCAAGTCTTCCAAACTTCTCGTACCTGGTGGGGCTTGGCCGTTCACGAGGCGACATTTGCGGCAGAGGAGAACGATGCGGTTTTTGGGTAGGGTTTCGTCGTCGCCGAGAACGACATCGAGGATGCGATCGTACCATCTGGGGCCGGAGGAAGCGTAGGACTCTGTATGACGGGGAGCGGGCGCTGTGAATGCATTTGGTGCAAATTCGGCTTGGGGGTCTGGTTGAGGTTGTGTAGGTTGCTGTTGCTGAGGGGGAAGAGGTTGGAACTGTGCACCTTGCTGAGGTGGGGTCATGGGGTTGAATGATGGGGGAAGTTGGCGGCCAGGAATGTTTGCTGTGGGTGGTGGAGGCAGTCCTGTACGTCTGACTGAAGAAGGCTGGGGCTTCTTCGTGGGAGTGTCTTGTGGCTTCTTTTGCTGAGGAGACTTTGTGGGAGTGGAGCCGCCATACTTGTCGAGCAGTTGCTGGGTCGAGTTGTACTTTGTGGCTTCCTTGAGCTTTGTGATAGCATCGTCGCGTTGCTTGTTCAACCCATTCAGGTAGTTCTGCGATGACGAGAGGCGATAGTTGAAGTATGCGTCAAGACCAGTCCTTACGCCGTAGATGAGGAGTGGTGAGGCAGCAAGACCGGTGTACTCTATGGCGGAGCAGTTCGGTAGGCCGGTGACGAGGATGAGGATAGCAGCGGCGAGGATGTAGGCAAAAGTAGTATATAGCGTCCATAGCACCTTGTAGCGACGTTGTCTCTGGCGCAGGCGATCATTGTGAGCGCTCTCTTTGTTGATCTTGGACGAGAGGGCAGACAGCAGCTTTTCGAATGACGCTGCCGAGGTAGAGTCGTGACCCTAGACAGTTAGGGTCAGTAGAGAACATACGGCAATAATAGAACAATGCATACCTTGAAGGGCCAGAATGAAACCATTATTGCTATGAGAGATGCATGGATATGCAAAAGCAGAAACGTAAAGAGAAAGAACGCGAAGGCGTCTTTGGCTATGACGAAGCATCTCCACACGCGTCGGTCGCTCCTTCCTGCCGCCAAAGCTCCAACGTGCTCCTTCCCAAGACCGATCACAGGCCGAAAGTCAGACTTGGCCGCGCCTCGGAAAGCCGCCCGCCCATCAACGTGTTGCGTCTCCATCAAACAATAATAATATTTGCTTTTCTTCTTGACATCTATATTGTTTCCTTAGTTATGCTGTTTATCCCATCATAAGCATCTCATCATGTTTCAAGTGAGTTTCTTACGTTGACGCTATACACGTATTCCTCCTGACTCCGACCCCCAGCGCCTCAAAGGCAACTTGGACTCCTTTCTGGACTCCAAGATCGCCGAGGAACAAGCCCGTCAAAAAGGCCAATCTGGTACCTCGTCCCCTGTAAAGCGAACCCCCTCATCCGCCGCTAGAAGAGGCGTCTCGAGAACAGAATCGCCCAACCGTCCTGCCAATCGTGCCCGCGCCGATTCGAATCGTGGCATTCCCGCCAAAGGTCCTGACCCGAGCGAGTTTGTCATTGAAGATGATGAAGCTCCCACTCGTACCGCTACGCCGAACCCTGCCGTGACCGAAGCCTCAGCCTCAGCCTCCTCGTCCGATCAACCTGCTACTGCGACCAATGAGAAAGAGCCAGCCCAGTCAGACGCCTCTGTCACTGAGAAGCCTCAAGATGGAGGGAAGCAGCCTGAAGAGCTACCTCAGGATGTCCGTCAAAAGTTGCGCAAGCTCGAAAAGCTCGAATCTCGCTACACCGAACTTCTCCGCTCATACCGCATCGCTCATGCAAGGGTCACAGCCATCGAGCCTTTCGAAGCCGCTCTTCGCGAAAACACCCCTCTGACCTCAATTGCCGATCCATCCGCTCTGGTAGAATACCTCATGCAACTCAACCTCAAGGGCGACATGGTCATGGAAGAGTACAAGAAAGTCACTGGTGAAAAGGACGACATCAAGCGCAAACTTGACGATGCTGAAAAGAGGGCAAAGGAAGCTTTTGATGAAGCTGCTGGTCTGAGGAAAGAGAGGGATGAGAAGAACAAAGCTACAACTGAGATGGATCCTTTAGGCGCAACCACTCTGTCGGTCCATGACAAGGACTCCAAGTCTACCAGAAAGAGCGAGGATTTCTTTTCTTATGAGGAAGAGGCACCACGTCTGCAGGAAGAGCTGGACCAGAAGACCCGTCAAGTTGAAGAACTGAACGAGAAGATCACTACTCTGGAGACCGACCTCGAGGCCGCCCAGAACGCCGATCAGAAGGCCCGCGACGAGCTGGAAAAGGCAACCAAGGACCAGTCAACCGCGAAGGAATCGCAAGACAAGTGCGACTCGGATTCCGAGAAGAAGGTGGCCGTTCTTGAAAAGCAAAAGTCTGATTTGGAGAAGCAAAGGTTGCAGTCTGAACAAAAGGTTTCGGAGTTGCAGAAGCAGACATCTGAACTGGAGAAGAAGTACAACGACTCCGAAGATGCTATCAACAAGATCAAGACCCAATTGAGTCAGGTTGACAATGTCTCTGAGTCGGACAAGAAGCCTTTAGAATCCCGCATCAAGTCTCTCGGCGACAAGCTCAGTCAAGCAAGCTCTGATCTGAAGACTGCGAACGGCCAGATCGAGGACTCCGAGGCCAAAGCCACTTCTGCCCAAGATGCATTGAACAAGCTGGAGAAGGAGAACAAGGACAAGGCCGTTCAGGATGCAAACACTAAGAAGGCTAGCGATGCTGACAAGAAGCGCTTGGAGACCTTGGACAGCTTGGTCAAAACCCTCAAGTCTCAGCTCGCCGATGCCGAATCCGCCAAGAAGTCGTTGCAAAAGGACATGGACAGCATGCGCAACGACTTGAAGAAGAGCGAGAATGGTCTCAAGGCTGCTGCTGAAGCTGCCTCTGTAGTCTCCACTCAAGACACATCATTGACTGCCCTTCGAGGTCAGCTGAAAGCTGCCGAGAGGGAGCGTGACGATGCTTATCAAATGATTTTGGCATGCGGCCATTGCAAGGTCCCCGAGCAAGAAGCATCAGAGGTCGTCGTGGCTGAGTCTACTTCTACTGCTACACCCGATACGGCCACACCTGCACAGGGAGCGGAAAGTGGAGCAGCAAAGAAGAAGAACAAGAACAAGAAAAAGAAGAAGGGCGGTGCTGCTGCTATTAATAAGCCTGCAGAGGCCTCAGAAAGCGCACCACCCTCATCTGCACCTTCACCAAAGCCTGAAGAGAAGTCGGAGGAGAAGCTCACGCCAACTTTGCAGGAGTCTGTTCTATCACCCGAGCAATTGTCCGCAGCCAGAGCACACATTGTGAATTCACTCGGCCAGTTGGCTCCTGGCAGAGATGTAAACTCAGAGGACAGTAGTGAGAAGATCACAGAGTTGAAGACTGTGATTGAACAGAAGGACGCTGAGATAAAAAACTTGACCACTCAGATCGAGAAGAAGGAGGCCGCTATTGACAGGCTCGATGCCAAGCTGAAGGGCGAAGAGGATCTCAAAGAGGAGATCGATGACCTCAGAGAACAGCTCAAGGACATTGGCAACGATCTGTGTGGCGCTAGAGATCAGATCAAGACGCTCAAAGCTCAGAAGGATTCGGATTCTGGAGAGCGTGCCGAAGAGATGAAGCAACTCGAAGACAGATGCCAGTCTCTACAGAAGCAATGCGATGACCTGAAGTCTGAAATCAAGTCAAAGACTGAGGTACACGCCAAGGTTCAGAAGGAGCTAGATGAGCTCAAACAATCTTCTGGCTCTTCAAGCAAGGAGTTGGAGTCAAAACTTGCAGCGATACAGAAGGAGAAGGTAATTCTGGAGACTACCAACAAAAAACTGGAGAAGGAAGCCGAGTCTCTCAAGTCAAGTCATAAAGACTCTAGCGAGAAGCACAAGAGCTTGGCCGCTGAGTTCGACGAGCACAAATCAACGACGTCTTCTCTACGAACTGACCTGTCGGCCGCGAATGAATTGGCTCAGACAAGATACAAGGACTTGACGGCTCTGAGAGAACATCTCAACAAGATTCAGCCAGAGTTGACAAGCCTTCGTCAAGAAGCTACCGAGCTTAAGAAGGCCAAGGAGGATTTGACTGCATCCAACGGAACTCTTCGCAAGCTGGAAGCCAAGGAGAAGGACTTGCAATCAGAAATCTCCTCTTACAAGACTCAGGCTAAGGAGAAGGATGCTGAGATTAAGTCTCTGAATGACAAGGTCAAGCAGAATGCAGAGCGCACTGCCACCTTGGAAGAGCAGACGACTAGATCACAGAAGGACCTTCAAAGAGCAGAGAAGTCACAGAAGGAAGCTACAGAATCTAGAGACAAGCTTCAGAAGGATTTGACCAAGGCTCAAGAGGAGTCTTCAAAGCAACGCGAGAAGCTTCAAAATCTCGAAAAGCAGGTCTCCACCTTGACTCAAGAGTCTGGCCGTCTGAAGGAGGAACTGCAGCTCAAGTCCGCACAACAAGCATCTGCCCAATCTTTGATGGACAGCATGCAAGATCAGACTCGCGAACTTGCTACTCAGATGAAGGAAGTCAAGGAGCGATGCGAAAGTTTGGAAGAGGAGTTGGCGGATGCTCATCGTCTTCTCAGCGAGCGTAGTAGAGAAGCCGAGACCATGCGACGCTTGCTAGCTGACGTCGAAGGTCGTGCTGAATCTCGTGTCAAGGAGATGCGCGAAAGAATGGACGTCGCAATTGAAGAACGCGATCGTGCTGAAGAGGAAGCATCGACCGCTGGTCGTCGCCGTGCCCGTGAACTTGAAGATCTTAAACATAAGCTTCGGGACGCAGAACAACAACTTTCTTCCATCAACGACGAGAAAGCAGATTTCGAGAAGAAAGAGACTGCTTGGCGGAAACAGAAGGTCGAGCTCGAGAAGAAGGCCGACGCAGCTAACGAGGAGTTGACGGAAGTCAGGAGTGCAATGACACAACTACGTGATGCACTTGATGACCACGAGCGCACTTCGCACTCTCTCGAAAAAGAGAAGACCGACCTCCGCAAGACCCTTTCTGATACAGAAACCCGTCTTGCTTCTCTCCAGAAATCCTCCAAGGCACTCGCCGATGAGATCAAGACGCTCAAGGGTCGAACATCTCAACCTTCTGCCCGCTCATCACTAGAGTCATCACGTATCGGTAGTCCCATGGGTAGCCGAAACGGTAGTGTGGCCACCACAGGTGGACCTGACGCCAAGGGTGAGAGTGTGGACTACGTGTACCTGAAAAATGTGCTACTGCAATTTTTGGAGCAGAAGGACAGGAAGCATCAGTTGCAACTCGTACCTGTGCTTGGCATGTTGTTGCATTTCGACAAGTAAGTTACACCCCTGAACGTTTGTAGTAGAGAATAAGATGCTAACAAGGTAAACAGAAAAGATGAACAGAGATGGGCTAGTGCTATTTCATCATTGTAGAAAATACTAATATTTCGCCCTCTCAAAGGGTTTTAATACCGCACGAAAATGGAGCTTCTTGGATCATGAGGATCAGAGTTGGAAGATGCGCATGTGATGTCTTAACGATCAGTCTACGCAGACGCGTGTCGGCGAAGCTTCGTGCCGAGGACAAAAGCTCCTTCTTGTTCTCAGCATCTCAAAACCGGCGTTCGAATTGCTCGAAATGCCGTCCTTTACAGACTCACATTTTCTGTCTTCTTGACACTTACTGACTGCAAACAGCGCTTGTGCCCTTACGTCGCAGAGATCAAAAACCTATTATCAATGATCAGCTCTCGAGCACAGGGGTAGCTCAACCAGGAGATTGCGGAATGTTCTTCAATTTGCGACTTGAGAACCGCTCGCACCGCGCTTCTAGTTCTTCGCTCTCATCTCCGCCCTTTTTGTGCAGCGCCCCGAGTTTATCTCTCCGCTACCACAATCACAATTGTATTTTCAAGATGTGGGCAGACCATCGCCTATCAAGTACTGGAGCATCGCGACAGACCAGAACGAACGCGATGCGTCAATCTGGGACGCCATCAGCTACTTCTAATCCCTCGTACAACTTACGCTTGCAAAACCAAAGAGAACATTACTACGAGCCTGAAGATGCACAAATGACACCGCGTCACCGAACTACAATGAATCGATCAAGATCGCGCCATAGGCCCATCTCTGGTCGGGCACACCAATCACGCTCACAATCCCGTAGACGCAACCCAGTCTCGACAACCTGCGGACACCATATCAATGACTGGCTTACGCGACGATCGAATGGCATGGGATATGCGAACTGGGCGTTGATTGCCATTCTTACCTTAACTCTGGTGCTTGCAATCTTGTTGGCCTACCGGAACACAAATATCTGGCAGTATGTTGCGGTACTGGGTTCGCTACTTCAATGGGCTTCGACGTACCTTACGCGATCCTTGGATCAGGTCAGCCCGGACTTGACCACCAGTCTTTGCAAGATGCCGACTGTTTCATGGGTCTTGGACTGTGCTTCGCCGGATGCCACGGACTCATTCATGGTTATTGATAAAGTAAACCGTGATAGGATCTCGGATGCTGTGATAGCGCTGACTGAAAACACCGAGGATATCTTCCAAGCATACACTTTGGTCAACCAAGTCATGCATGACCATGGAGTACTAGCTGACCAGTTGCCCCTGGATGCCTCCAGTGAGTATATAGAAGGACTTGCTCTACTGAAGGTACACATAGCTGCCTACGATTTTGATATTGATTTGACTTTGCGATGGATCCCGCAGATCTCTGCCAGGTTGCGCGACTTGGATTCCGACGAGCAGCCTTGGACAGAAAACATCTTCGAGCTCATCGCACCGTGGATCAACGCTCGAACGAAGTGGGGTAGCTTCCACGGCGACATGGTGCACCATCTCCGCGATTGGGCAACAGAGTTTACGAACCTATACAGCAGATCCAAGAGACTGCTATCAACATGTGAGACTGTCTCCATTACTATGAAATCTTTGAAAGCCGAAGCCGATCAAGCGACATCAGCGAAGACCGCCAAGTCTTGGAGATCCTTGGGCAAAGCTCCCGAACATACCACTGGCACAATCAAAACTTCCGAAGATCTGATCACCGCGATTGAAGAAGCCTTGCGCTTACTCAACACCACTCATAATGCTGCTAAGACCGGTCTCGCGTCCATGCAGGCAGCCGAGCGACGCATCAAAGCGAATGGGCCAACTTGGAAGAAATACTTGGGGAAAAGAGCTACACACATCACCAACACTCTTGCGGATTTGAAAGAAGTATCAAAACTCGCGTCTGAGCTCAGGGCGCATCGAAAAACATTGCGCGATGCTGTAGAGATTGTACCAGGCGGTGGGAAGCTGTATACTCCAGATATGTGAGATCGCTGTCTTGGTGTTCATTGTCAGGTGTTCGCTTGCTTGTCTGTTGGAACGGCGAGATATGGAGTTTTGGGCTTCGCGTTGTTGGTGTTTCTGAGATGTCACGACTGTGCGAAGGCTTCCTGTTGTTGCAACATGCATTTTGTCTCTGATTCCCAAGACTTGTGGCGGGCGGATCAGTCCGAACACAAGACAGACCACATTTTCGAATGATTGGTCTCACCTCTGATCAGGACATAGTCTTACGTCCATAAGTCCAAGCTCATTTACCAACAATAAAAGCCTGTCGTCCAACATCCTATCTCGACTTCGTTCGTCTACATTCATCAACCACTCTTATCAGCCATGACTCGACGACACGGACACGAATACTCAAGTTCGGGAGCGGATACTACTGCCGAAGAATCCCTCTCCAAATTCATCGGAAAGAAACACAAGGCCAGTCGCAATCATCAGGAGCCAGCATTTCCTTCGCCTTCTCCGAGTGATCATGATCATTCTGAGTTTTTCGGTTCAGAGGTCCCTACTTCATGTTCGGACGGCGATGAATCAGGGGAAGATTCACGCTCGCCTGTCAGGTCATCAAAAAGCTCTTCGCAAAAGCACCGCAGAATATTTAAGGACAAGTCCAAGAGATTTGGTTCTGACAAGCGTCGCTCTTCGGCCAGAGGAACGTCTGTATCACTCAGGACTCATATCAAGACCTACGCTATCTGGACCTTTGAGACACTGAGACCTCTCAACTTCTTCGGCCTCTCGGGCTGGGCTTTGTTGCTTGCTTCACTCTCGCTCCTGTCTCTTATGGTCTGGATTTTTCCCTTGGTCCAATCGTGCTGGGCAATCATTACTTGGGTTTTCGGAGTACTGAGCTGGGTGCTAAGGATTCCAAAGACACTGATCACCAGCATATGCGGCATTCCAGGTGTATCCTTGATAGCGGCCTGTACTCCATACTCAAATCGTCCAGTCAGGCAGAGTCACGCATTCTATCTCTGTCATCTTCAGGGTGCCTCCTTGGTCATGAACTGCAACACGCTTTATTCAACTCCAGCATCAGTTACTCATGTTGGAAGAGTTCTTGATCATCCCTCGGATAGTATCAAGGAACTTTCTAAGTCCCCTGAAGAGTTCTTCGAAGCATCGAAACTTCTCGCCGAATTCAGAAGAGACCTAGCTCCTCTTTCAGTCGGATTACCATACGGTACTACTCATCTTCTCATCAAAGAGGTCAACCAGGTCATCGTCGCACTTCGAAGATATGATGCCGACCATGACTCGCTGCTACGCTCTGTGAACAGAACTTCGACTGCGCTGGTCACCAGTTATGCCAAGCTACCGAAGAGGCGTTGGTACAGTTCTTGGGTCGATTTGATCCGTGATTCGCCTCGTGTCATGTTCCAACGCAACCTCGCTTTTGCTTTCCAAGAGTGGGCCACTAGTCTTGGTGATCTACGAAGAAAACTTGAAATCTTGATCAAAACTTGCGAGGTCATGCACGAGCAGACAAAGGTTCTCAATATCGAAGCAACCGAAGGTCTAGGCTCAGAGAACAAACAGCAAGGATTCTGGATGTACCAGTTCAATATCCCTCTGACTTCTGAACAATCTGCTTCTGCCAACCTGATACGAAAGTACAAGAACATCCTCAAAGTGATTGAGAAAGCAAGTCCGCTACTGGTAACCACGAAGGGCAATGTCGATTCGGCGCTTGTTGCGATTGGATCAGCCCATGGTCGAGCCACTGCTGACCTACTGGGTGTCTTCAGTCCTCGGGGTGCGACATCGGTCGACATCAGACTAGAAGCCGTCCTTGAGGATTTGGAGATTACCATGAGGGACGCCCGCGTTGCCAGAATCCACAGAGCCGAAATACGCGCCAGCATCGAAAGCGGATCATGATCATGCAGTGTCATCTCGGACAGTCAGTGGGGTCAACACACTGGTTTAACATGATTCTTATTCACTTTGTTCTTCTGGGAGGCGTCTTTTTGTTAGCGTTCTAGCTTATTCTTGGTAGGATACTCGATTCATCTCTTCCATGTAGATCTTCTTGTTGTGGCGACTCATTTCGTGTCTGCGTAATTTGCGTTGCCCCTCACTCCCGGGTTTGAGGAATGTAGGCATGATGACCCGCCCCTGCTTTCAGCAAGCCTTGTTCTCACCTTCGAACATCATCGATTTGCGCCTTGTCTACAACATTTGTTGGCATTTCTTAAGCATTCACTCAGCTGCAAACGCAACCGATAATCTGGAATTACCAATGAATCAACGCGGAGCTTTCTCGAGAGGCTGTCAAGGATCTCCGAGGCACAAGAGAGCCAGTTCCAGCAGGAGAGATGACCGCTTTGCCACAAGGAAACCTTCATTCATACGACGGGACTCTTCTTCGGTCCTCGACTTTTCGGGATGGATGTCAACTATGGTTGTTCTTACGTTCCTAGTATTAGTGACTTGGATGTTTCCCTCTCTTCGGCTTCTCTGGGGCTTTGCCTCTATGCCCTACTCAATCTGGACACGGAACCTCACGCGATCCTTAAATCAAGTCAGCCCAGGCTTGACCATGGGTCTTTGTAAGATGCCGGCTGTTCCATGGGTCTTGGACTGTGGTCTAGCCAACACTGCAAAACCGGACATTATTGTCAATCAAAGGAATCTCAATCGTCTTTCCGATGCTGTCAAGGCTTTGGTCGAGATTCCTGACCATCTGACTCAAGCAACTCACCTTGCTGATGAATTTCGTCGCGATCTTCTGCCATTAAGCATGAACTTGCCTTACAGCGCTACTCATACTCTGGTCAAAGAAGTGAACATTTTACTGGTGCAGATACCCTCTTATGCACGTGATCTCGACAGCAATCTTCGACTTATCAACTACACAGCGACTCAGCTGCTCCGCGAGTCTACAAAGGGGACACAGGCCGATGATTCGGTCCCCTCTAGAGAACCTTGGAGGGGCGTGGGCACCATATGGGGAGGCTTTCACAACCAGGTCGTCACCCATTCCAGTATCTTCATCACTGAGTTTGCAAAGATGCACCACAAAAGTGAGATGCTGCTCTTAATATGTCAGACAATGTCAGACAGTCTAGAGACCTTACGAATCGAGACCGAGCAATCACAGTCAGCCCAAGCCGAAATCGAGCAAGCGAACAAAGCAATCAGATTCTGGAAATTTTCAACCACGCTCGATCGCGATTCAACACATGCGTTGAAAATGATCAGCCATCTCCGCACCGTTGTCGAAAATGCACTGGATCTGTTGAGAAAAAATCACAATGCTGCTGAAGCTGCGCTGGCATCATTGCGGGAAGCTAAAAGGAATATCATTGCTGGCAAGCCGGACTGGAGAGTGCTCATCGGAAAGAGGGCGAGACATATCCCAGCCACTCTTGTTGATATGGAAGAGGCTAGGACGTTGTCCCTAGAACTCCTCGCGTACAGAATGCAACTACGCGACAAGGCGGATTCAGATCGTCACGCTCGAATGTCGAAGATCCATGACGGCCACGGACTTCATTGATGGGATGGTCCTGTCTTCTACGATCTCGGACATCCGCACCTACGCCATATTTATCATCTCCTAGACAAGGGGTCTCGTCTCTGTCAAACTGAATCCTAGACAAGTAAGCCATGCATGTCTCAAAACACTTGAACGGTGCATCTAGCTAGAGACAAGAACTCCGCACCAGCCTTCTAGGACGAGGGAACGATGATATATACATGCGTTCCGTCCTAGTCTATTTCCTTCTTGCACTCTCATCCTCTTTCATCATGCCTCGTCAACACAAATCGTCACACCCGGAAGGAGATGGATATCCCCCTCTCCAAAAGCGAAAAGACTTCCCCGTCAAACGCAAGACCAAGGCTACCACTGCGGAAGAATCACTGTCGAATCTTGTTGGGAGAGCCGACATGAGCCGCAAGAGCCACAAGAACTGCAAGAACCTTATACCAAAACATCGTCGATTTTCATCTGGAGGAAGTAGCATCGAAGAGGGCTCGGAGTCATCCGACGATTCATCATCTCACGAGGCAGAAGATCTTGACGAGGGTTCAGAAACACAGGAGACAGAACCTATGGAAAAGTCTGGGCGCGAACCCAAGGTGTCGCAAAACAAGAAGCGTCGCTCTCCAACATCGCGAAGGAATATGTCATCTCAACGCCAGTCGCACGTCCTGTGGCCATTCCGCTATCTGATCCAGATGTTTACTTCTGGTATCTCCACCTGGCTCTTAATTCTCCTGGTACTGTCTAGCTTGGCCTTCATTGTGATTGCTTATCCGTTTCTGCAACTCCTCTGGAACATTTTCGCTGCCCTGGTGGCATTCATCACCTGGATACCGAGGACAAGTCTACAAGCGAGTCACAGCGCGCGCATGACTGCAAACTTGTGCAAGATCCCGATCGTGCCTTGGGTCATGGATTGTAATACTTCGAAGACTTCGAAGACCTCCGTTCTTCTCGAGGTCAGAGTTTGTGACACGACTTCGGATGCTATGGACGCTCTTTCAAATAGCCCTGACGAGTTCTTCGACGTCACGCGCGTCCTCGCCAAATTCAGAAGAGATCTAGCACCCATTGCAGACCAACTGCCCTTGGACGCCGCTCACCAGGTCATTGAAGACATTACGATGCTCAAAGTCAAGCTGAGAAGATATGATGATGATCATGACTTGTTGCTGCGAAAGATAGACACGACCTCAACCGCTCTTGTCGACCGTTATTCCAGTCTCTCCGATCCTCCATGGTACAGTATGTTGTCTGACCTGTACTTGCAATCTTTCGGTATCCGTACCGCGCAGATAAGATTCCAGGGTGATGTCGCGTTCGCCCTCGATGACTGGTCCACGGATCTCGGACGTCTGCATTACCAACTGAAGCTCTTAGAGAAACGATTCACCGATACTTTCATCCACACACAACAGCTTGTGGTCACCACAGGTCATAGCTACAAGGACATAGAAGAGCAGAAAGGATATTGGATGTGGGTAGTGAACCATCCCGTCACACCGCATCAGCTTGCTCATGTCGATAAACTCAACAGCCATGTCCAACTGCTAGAATTACTTCACAAATCCTGGCCACTGCTCAATGCAACTGCCGACAATGTCTTGACCGCTCAGGCTTCCATCGATGCTGCTCGTCTTGAAGTAAACAGATACAAGCCGAGGATGATCAACTTGATCAACGGTAGATCGGCGCTTGTTGGGAAACAGCTACAAAGCCTGGAAGCAACAGTGCAGAAGTCTCGGATGGCAAAGATACATAGAGATGAGCTTCGCATCAGTGCTTACAGGGAAACAAAAATGGTGGAAGCGTCTATCGAGGTTTGAAACAGTATCAAAAGCTCGGGTGGCCATGTTCACTCACCATCTGAAGGATGATGGAAAGAAGGGGGACTGATCATGAGGGTTCATATTGCAGATTTTGGCGTTTCGGATTGCTTTGATTTTCATATGGGTTTCTGCTCTGACCGAATGACTATTACTTTACCATTGTCCTCGCGTTCACAATCATGGCGTTGTTTGCACTTCTGTATGCCTTCAATAAATTGCGCAATGTGCATTCCTTGCTTTAGATTTGGTCAGATGATCATTAGCAGAGCAGGGGATCCCTACCTTTCTCTTGAGCAGAAGCAGGGAATTTTTTTGCTTCGTCTCCACCACTGCTCTCGGCATTACTATCATGTATCGACAGTCGGGCCCTGCCTTCACTCGGTTTCCTGAATCGAGTAGACTCAAGATCTCCGCAACAAGACACGAACTTGAGTTTCAGTCAGAGCAGGAAGATGAGTACCGTTGGCCCTTGGATGAGGGCGATGAATCGAGTGGCTTTGACAACACCAGAGAGCTGCAGCGACCACGTCACTCATGGCGACGGACTACTTCCGCCAATTCCTCTCATTCTCATACTCAAGCACGTCAGCGGAGTGAACCGCCAGTCGTCGGTACCGCGCCATCGCCATCCTTCAGGCGCAAAAGCGCCAACTTCAGGAGGAGGAAAGACCGCCTGTCGACACAAGGTTCATCCGCTTGGCCACTGGCATTTGAGCGACTCGGGTCATCGTCGTTCCTTGGCCTTGCGGGATGGACGTTGATCATGGTTGTGCTTGCGTCGCTGGTGCTGATTGCTTGGAAAATACCCTTCCTTCGGTCTGTCTGGCGCTTTGCTGTCATCCCGTACTCAATCCGGATACGATTGGCAGATTTCACGACCGCACAGTCGACACAGCTCCACCGATTTAACTTCCCCTCGGATTCAACACTATGCGACATACCTGTTTTGTCTCATATCGTTGGTTGGAACCCCAATATCGAGGTCCATCTCACAGAGCCGTTGAGCAGTAGCATTGCGTTACTTGCCGACGACCCTGGTGAATGGATCCGTACAGCCCGTCTCCTGGAAACACTTTCAGCACATCTCTCTTCTTACGCCGAGACCGAAGACCAAATTATCGACCTCACACTTGAGCTTGAATTCCACGATGTTGAGATGGATTTGCTTCTGCGGAGAGTCGCCAGAAGCTCAAGTTCCATCGTCGATGTCTACGAAAAGCTTAGGGGCAGGAAGTGGTACAACTCTTTGCCACCAATTGTACATTGGCTGTTCGGCGATCGTATTGGAGATGACTTTCGCCGGGATGTCAAAATGGCACTCGACGCCTGGACGCATTCTCTGACAGAGCTGAGCGGTTCGATACAACACATCAAGGAAATATGCAATTCAACTCGAGAACACGCTGGGGCACTTAAAAGCAAAGCACTGGTGGCCATGAACAACAAGAAGCCCGAACAAGGACTCTGGCTGTGGAAGACCAAGTTCACCACAGATGAGGAGCACACGCGCCAGATCGCCAGCAAACATATTGAGTTCCTGGACGCTCTCTCCCAAACTCACAGCTTACTCGAATCTACCGCAAAGAACATCGACACAGTCAATCACAGGCTCAATCGCGCAAAGGCCCGAGTTCCTGACCAGCTTCAGAAGGTTTTGGTTACGTCAAGCACGAGAACAAGGTTGAATGGTGCGATTGTTGAAGAGTTCAGGGAAGTCGTTGGAGTGGCTGATCATACGAGACGGGACAGAGACGCTCTACGTGTTGCCACAGAAGAGGAGCTTGATGGTAAGACTGTCATCGCTGAGTCTAGACGTGTACATTGATGGAGTAGAAAGATCCGATACTTAGCCGTGTGTCCTCCTTCAATCGAAAAAATGATCACAATCAACAAGAAACATCCATGCAAGACTCGACATCTCAAATTCCAGAGTTCCACCCCCTTGCTTCCGAATCGTAAGGGGAGGAATGCGTGCGGAGAACAACAATTCTCCAGGCGTCACACTCTGGAAGTGTTCTTTCTTCTGCCTCCCATAATCGATGTATTTACCCGAGCTTACTTTTACAACACGGCAGCAACATGGACCAACAGCCCAGTTCGGCATACACCCGTTTCCCAGAATCGAGTAGATTCAGAAGCTCGAAAGCAAACTCCGAGGATGATTTTGAGGATGATCTCGAAGATGATCTCGAGGATGATTTACAATGGCTTGAGCAAGATTCACACGGATATTATGACCAGTTGACATCCGACTCCCAAGGTCGGTATGATCTTCTCAACGATAACATGGATGAGTATCGCCACGACAGCGCTCCAAGATCACGACCGCCTGGGCGAGGATCCGCCTACAGTACACATACCGCCTCACGCTCTCGTGCGCAATCGCGTCAGCGTGATCCAACCATACGCATCAACCTTCCACCTTTACCGTTCTTCCCTCGAGTCTTTCGTGCTCTGGAGGCAATATTGACTTCGGACTGGGCTGTACCTCTGCTTCTCACTGCACTGACTCTCTGGATATGGGAGATTCCTAGCGCGGCGCTGTTCTGGAATCCCGCTGCTGGTCTGGCATCACTCTCCGATAATTTGACCGGCCCCGTCGAAGGCATCCCTGGAAGCCTTGGGGCGGGTTTGAAGCACCAGATGTGCAAAACATCTGGCATGTCAACCCTGCTGCATTGCCCTCGACCAGATAAACAAACCAAAGCGAAGCCAAAAAAGTGGAAACCAAGGAAAGAGAAACCTGTGTATCCAAACAAATGGACCCAGGTATACTTCTCCATAAATGACCAGCGCCGCGACATGGTTTCCTCTGGCATTGACCTTGAGTATGGGACCGGCAGGGAAGTCATGAATCACATGTCACGCCTTTGGGCCAACTTGGATCAACAAAACGTCTACTACAAATTATACGACGCATCGATGCAGCGACAATGTAAAGCACGACTGTCAGCATACAACAAGCTTCCAGCGCAAATCCGGTTCGGCTTCTTATATGGAAGTGATTGGGAAGAGTTCATGTATGACCTCCAGTACAGCTATACAGACGCGATTGAAAGATTCACTCAGATCTCCGCTTCCTTCGTGGGTGTCAGGGAAAAGACAGATGAGCTCCTCAAAGCCGTTCGACAAATGTTGGTTACAGGGCGGCGTAAGCATGTCCCCAAACGATCAAGTTTGTCTAGCGATATGAAGAATTTGTTCCGCCATCCGGAGGAGAGGCAAGAAGAAGATGATGACGAAGTGGATGTTGAAGACCACGACTGGGTGGTCAATCTGGAAGAAATGCAATCTTTGCTTGTAGAACTCCAGAGAACACACAATTACGTCCTCGAAAAGATGGTCGAGATGAAGCTTCACATCAGCACCAACATCGAGTTGTCAAAACAGAAAGCTGCTACGGGCAAGAGACCGGCATTCTTGGAGCCAATCATGGCAAGTTTACGGAAGGAAGTCAAGGGATCAGGATATCCAAGGCTTCCAACATTGACTGATGCACCACGGACGGGTGATTGAGAGTATCTTGTAGATGCTCAAGTTGATAGGTCGTATGCTACTTAATGCTTTCGAGAGAATGTCTCATATGGTTCTAGCTACTTGATTAACAAGTTCATGTCTGCCCTACAACACATATAGGAGCAAGATGCTTTGTCCTCGTAATTTTCTCGAGGGGGTCATTGAGACTGGGCGTGAGCAGCTTCCGCATGCGGACGCGCGCCAAATCACAGTCTGCTTTGGATTGTCTCCGCTTCATCAACCTTACATTCCTCCAACGCGCTTTTCCACGCTTCGTAGATCAATCTTTGAACGACCGTAAATCATCGAACTGTTATCAACCATGTTTAGGGAGGAACCACCTAAAGCTAGATCTCGTTACACATCTAAATGGACTCGCGAAGTCATTGAACAAACTGATGCAGGGCGAGATGTAGAATATAACTATCGGGAAGAGTCTCGTCGACCTCGTGCCTATAGCGAAAGACAAAAGAAATCGACTCGTGCTCCATCTCGCTCACCTTCATACAGGAGGACTGCTCCTAGACGCTCATCATCTCAAAAGCCTCCTCACAGATCAACACGAGGATGCCTCCCTGGCTTCCTAACATGGCTTTTGGTCATCGCTGGGGTATACACTACCTGGTATACTTCAGCCATCAGCACTCAAACTGCACAGCAAACTTTGCCCAGTTTTTTCGGGTTCGGCAACACCAGATTGTCCGAGAGTTCAATTGAACGTTTAATCCCTGAATATCGTGCATATCCTATCCGAAGACCATGGCAATATCATCGAGGCAATTAAGCTCCACGACGAGTTTTCAACAAACGACATCTCACACTTTCCAGGCAAATCCCGTGACTCGATGCAGGAAAAGATCGCAATCATCAAGCAACACCGCGATATCAAACGGGCTCTTGGACGTATCAACAATGACAGAGATCAAATACTGCATACCATCAGCCGCGAATCCACATCACTGATGCATTCTTTCGAACTACAGAAAAAGTCCATGGATTCTTGGGAAGAACATGAGATCAAAGTCATCGACACTGTCAACAAATGGCCGAGCCATATAGCAACTTTGGGACAAAGGCTCTCCGTGTTGACTGCATTGTGTGAGAAATTGCACGCACAAACTGAACAATTACTTCGGACTAGAGACAGACAAGCACAATCTGACGCACGCATACTGCAAACCGACAGAATCACCCTCGCGAAGATCCAGAAGGTCTTGTCTTTGGTCAAGTCGACAGAGGCCAGTGCATTGGAAGCATACAATATGGCTAAAGCGGTCGGAGCGAAAATGGAAGAGCAACCTCGGTCGAAGCGTGTTGGGTTCTTAGGACCTGTTTCTGTTCCTCCGTTTGATGATGATGTGCATAAGGGGCTTGTTGAAGCGAGAAATTGTGCTGCCGCTCTCCTAAAAGCTGGGAAGAGGCGAATCTGATCATTGTAATGACATGGCGGTGTAAGAATGTCGTGGAAGGACTTGGTAGTACTAACACGACGTGTATCTTGAAAAGACATCATGGGAGATATCTCACTTGAGTTAGCAATCTTAATCACGAACCACGAGTTTTGAGAAACATTTTTCGTATAGATGATTCATAGGTACTCTCTCCAGAAGCTGGGCTGCGATTCGCATGTGAGTCCACTCCTGGATAACTCTCGAAAGATCGTCCTTTGAGCTGAAACGCTGCAAGAATTTTCATTGATGAGCGGGCTTCCGCATGCGGAAATATCTTTTCGGGATGGTTATGCTCGCTCTTCACCGTCTTGACTGCATTCCGCTCTACTCAATCATCCACTCATCATTATAAACACAATGCCAGCCACGTTCTCACATTGGGAGCCACGACGTTCGGGGGATGGACCTCGCTACGAGGGCGACGATTTCTCCGACCGCAAACTCTTTCCCTTCGGCAGCGATGCACGCGACTACCAAAAGTACGAGGATTTTCCCTCTCCTGCCCAAGTAGATCCACCTCGCAAGAAAGCTCAATCTACTTCACGTGTGAGAAGTATTTCTAAACACCGTACTGCTGTGAAGAAAACCCGCAAGCCAACATCTTTATGGTGGACACTTCAATGGAATCTCGTCAAATTGCTGCTTCTGCTTAAGCTGTTGCTTATTTTTTGGCAGTGCTTGACTAGGATTACTCCGATGGAACGTAGAGTTTCTTTTCGATTGGTGGAGGAATTCAAACATCAGTTATGTCAAATTCCAGGTACTTGGATGGTTCTCAATTGCAACCTACACAATAGCGATGCTTTGGGACCGGCTCAGAAGTCTATCAACTATCTGATCCCCGGGGCTGTCCACGCCATCTCTAGGGATATGAATACCATTCCGGACGCTCTGGATGCTATGATCTTGTTCCAGGGCGATGCAGTGGAGTTTTACCACAGACCTCGCAAACCGAGAACAACAGTCTACAAACTCACATCCAACATCCGCACCGACTTGCTCCGCCTCGTGGACGACAGAGATAGATTTTTAAAGCAGATCAACAGTGATGCAACCAAGATCGTCCAATCATACGATCCACGAGCTAAGTCTACGGCTCCATGGACTGATAATCAATACGCCATCACCAACACTATTAAAAGCTGGTTCGAACCACTAGAGCAAATGTCATATCGTATAGATAGACTTGGCACTTCATGCGATAAACTGTACAAACATACACAACACCTAATCTACACCGAGGATGACCCCACCGATGGCAAATCAAGCTGGCTAACAACCTCCAAGCCCAAGCCCAAATCTACATTCCCACGTCTTCATCAAGCCCACAAAGCCCTCCTCGGTAAACTCATCCAAACGTCTTCAGCACTGAAAGAAGCAAAAACCAATATACGCAGAGCATATACCTTTGCCAGAGCTGCTGAGAAGGAGATGAAAGCGCAAAGATCATCATTGCGTAAAACAGCATATACTCATGGTGTTTCCTCTTTCGATGGTAAAATCGTTGATGCGTTTGAAGAAGCGAGGATATTGGCAGGGACACCGGGAGGTGGAAAGTCTTTATTGACTGGTGCTAAAGTCAAACTTTTGACATATGTTGAATGGTTGTTGGAAGAGGTTGGGAAGGAATAGTAAGATATGAGATAGATGATATGGAGGTAAAGAGGGAATTAGAATGGCAGATAGATGACATTGTAACGATAGCAGTTTATCAGGTGGTGTTTTTTTGCGTATATGTCTTTCAAGGGAGTGACATGTTGCAAAGTGCGAGATCGAAGCTCGAGCTCGTAAGAGTCGCCAAGATTTCCATGTCAGATATACATGGCAGGAATGCTAGGAAGCGTTCACTCCAATGCCAGCTTCTTCAACTTCCGCATTCGGAAATCGGAGATCAAGACCTTGTCACCAACGTCAGCAATAGCATGAAAACATTCGACGTCCCTGTCTTTCCATCGTCAAATTCGCCATACCTTTGATTCCACTAAACAATGGCATATCGAGTAACTCCCGATCTCTTCAATCTCGCCCAAACAGACCTCCACGATTTCAGGAATGCAAAACCCCGATGGCAAGAATTAGCCGAAATCACCGCATCACCACCCATATCAGAAATCCGATATCCTGATAGACCTTTTTTCGCTCGAGATGAGAACTTTGACTTGAAAGCATGGAGGGACAAGTATCGCGGACGTCAGATGCTGGAGAATATATCTGTGGGCTTGGGGGCAAGTCGCTCGAGATCTAGATCGAGATCGAGATCGAGGTTGCGTGAGCGGTCATTCTCGTTGGGATACGGAGAGTCTTGGTTGGACGAGTGGTTTCGCGAATCGAGGTCTGTGCCGCCGAGACATCGAGTGAAGGTGCCGAAGAGAGAGCATTTCATTGGCATGGTTGCTCTTGCTGGCATCATGTTCTCTTGGCTGGTTCTCTTCTGGTATCCTTCTGCAGGCGTTGTCTACTCGATCAAGAGAACACCGTATCATGCCTGGCCGAATCTCAACTACGTCAACGCTGGTGTCAAATATGGTCTGTGTCGAATGCCAGTGTTTCCGAAGATCCTGGACTGTAAAGCTCCTCCAGAGACACAGCTGCTGGTTCGTGACATTTCCATCCGGCATGCCATCCCAGGAGTCTTGTATGCATTATCAGAAAGTCCGGAAGCTCTGGACGACGTACTGGATCTGCTTGCGAAAGCGAAGAAAGGGTTACATGCGTTGCTTCATGAGACGCCAGTCCGTGAAAAGCAGTCATCTCGATCTGCCCAGCCGGGTCGTGTTCATTCGCCCTCCAATAGGACAGCAGCCGAAGCAACGAATGCCGAGTCAGAGTCAGCCACTCTGACCACAGACACGGATCCGAGCCAACAGACCGAAGAGCCAGAATCGTCGCCTATGAAACCGGAATCATGGAAGACACCCCACACTCGCTCCGAAACAATAGAAGCCCTCATCACACTCGTCGCCTACCTCAAAGACCACATCGAGAAACTCGACAGCAACAAAGAAATCCTTCTCGAGATCATGCGGCGAAGAACGTACCATGTCGATAAGTTGTATGAGCAAATCAACAACAAAACCCAGACTGGTGTTCAATACAATCCAAAGCAATGGTTTGGTAATTCAAAGCTCCAGTTTCGGAAAGCTGTGGAGGACGATTTCAGGAATCATGCCATGGTGCTCGAGGGGTTGAGAGATGGACTCGAGGTGTTGGGTGGAGAGTGGAGTGCCCTGTTCGAGCAGACTGGGCTGTTGTTGAAGTCCGACGGACCAGCCTCGGGTGAGGAAGGAGACAAGTCAGCTCAAAGTCGTCGACGAAAGACCCTGTTCAAACGCTTCATCCTCTGGGCCTCCCCGATCGACTTCTCTCGCCCCTCCAGACGCACGCTCTTCTCCGATTTCGAGAAGAAAACACCTAAACCACTCACCCCAGCGCAAAATCAAGAGCAACTACTCGCCGCGATTCAAGATATGTACCCTCACCTCCGCGCCATTCATGCTTCAACATCTAAAGCATATACTTCAGCAAACTTGGCCAAAACAATGTCAAAGATGAGAACTCATCCTGGTGGACTAAGTTGGTAAGAAGCAGAGGGATGTTTGACGAGGATCTCATCAAAGGATTGAGGGAAACGGCGAGTAGGGTGCCCATGCTGATGGAACAAAGGAGGGGTCAAAGGGCCGAGAGGCAGTATGATAGGGCCTGGGCTAAAAGAGAAGCCAGGATGACGGGGGAGGACGAGGAGTTTGAAGAACTGTTGAGGGAGTACCGGAGGCGTAAGGAGGGGAAGGGCGATGAGTAGGTAGTGATAATCGTATAGATAGATTATGTTCCTTCTTGTCTCTTAATTCTTGTTGTTCCCTACATTTTCCCTTCTCTTCCAATCTTATATGCCTTGGATGGAATTGTGGTGGGCTTTGCCGCTGCTGGGATATTTTGGAAACGATGCGCCTGTAAGAGACGGACTGCGAGACGAAGACTTTCGGGCGGAAGGAGCTACTGCAGAAAGAGAGAGCTCTTACAGGCGCAGGGACGATGGGGTAATGGCGATGCGCAGCATGAGTAAAAGTCTACTTGATTAGCTGTGCTGCCATGGTGAATGCGGCAGTCGGCAGATGTGGGCGCCGGAGATACAGATGTGCGTGTCGACCTGTTCACCTCTCCTTGATCTTCTATCATGACTGCCGATGAGGTCCGCTTGAACCATGTCATGAAGCAGCATTGAGGAGACAAACCAGAAGGAAGTCAGGAAGAGCGTCACTGCCAACATCAAGGTGGAAAATGGAACAATCGGAGTCGCCCGTGAAAGCTTGGCGCATCACACCACAGTCTCAGGCACAGACCACAATCACGCCGTCCATCACCAGCTCTGCACTCTTGTCACCTCACGAATCACGCAAACAATCCTTCGTCGGTCAGCATCCCTTCTCCTTCCATGAATTTGCTATGCCGCACCTCGACTCCGTGGCCTTCGCGCCGCACTCTCCCGACTCCCCCAGATTCCTGACCTGTCAAACACGCCTTCTACTTGGCGGTATGCGGCAAGCACTCGGCTTCGTGCTGTCGCCTGTCATCTGGTGATCTGCTGATGTCGCTGCAATTGTCCGCTGCGAACGCTTTTGTTTGTCGTCCTGTTCCGAGAATATCTCTCATCCCGGATATCATCGTATGTCTATCATCTCTATAAGTATACTATCTTTCTTTTCCTTGTGTAACCCTTTCTCCTATCATCAACCATCACAACCAAAACATCAAAGCAACAATCTCCTCTCTACCAACCAACCAATCTCCACTCTTCGATCCAATCCATCTCGACCACTCGTACTCCACAACACCCAAACCCCACACACAACACTCCACAACAATGGCATTCAGACCTACCCAAACCCGTGCCTTCTTCCGCACTCTGAGAACTCTCATCAAGGAAGAACACCCTTTCGCTCGCAACACTTCAACTCTCATGCCCCACAAACACGACAACTCAATCTTGATGAGACGCACCTTCCGCACCGCCGCCACATACACACCATTCATCATGTAAGTCATTCCCCCATTCATTCCCCTTCTCTCCTCCGCTTTTACTGATCTAAAAGCACAGCACCGTTCTCGGATGGCCCTGGATGGCAGCCGGCCTGCTCCAAAAAACCGGCATCTGACTACTCATGCCCATCTATGTTCTTGTCGATGGCATGGGTCCTTCCGATCGCTTGACTTTTGCTGTCGGGGATACGCAACCCTCTGACCTTTTGACCTCTGCCGCTAAGGTGTTTGATGAGCATATCGTCAAGAGCGAAGATGGACATATTGGAATCGTGGAGGATGTCTGAAGATTTTCCATGCCGGGCTTGTTTGCTTCATTTTCATTTCTTATTTTTTGTATGCATGGCTGGCTGGGCGTTTTGTCTTTGGGGGGTCTAAAGCAGTGGAGTTTCTGTTTTACATCAGTGGTTCTTTATTCTTATCATGTTTATATGTAACTCCTTATACATACACATCTTCCTGTCACAGTCTATTTGCTTGACTCGCAGCCATGCGTTGGATCCAAGGTCCACGCAAAGAATGATATGCACCTTAAAGTAGGCGTTTCCTGTGCGACAATAATCGTGTCACTGCCCCAAATATCAAGTGTCCGGAAACTGTCGACGGCAGTAAACCTTGTTTGCCATGCGCTCTTCTGTACCACATTACCTTACAGCCTGTCTTACGGCTCAGTTACACCAATCCAGATCAATCAAGTTCCACCTGCCTGATTTCTCATAAACAAGACTTACTGCAGATAACCCCATGTTCTCTTTGCATTCTCGCCATGCGTCGAACCCGCAGAAAAAGATCATCGTCGCAATTCAAAATTATGCCGGATACCCAGAATATCAACGCGTGGATGGGTTATTGTGGTGGCACGGATCCTTATTGCCAACAAGGTTGCACATCGACGTGCGGAAACTACACATACATGACGGGAATCGAGAATGCGCGCGGGAACGAAACTGCGAATAAGATTGTTGAGAAGCCCGGGATCGGAGAACAGAAGGTTGAGATCAACCAACACCCAGTGGGGCAACGAGCAGTCCAGGAAGCCATGAGAAAGGTACAAGAGGGACCTGTTCCTGCAAAGACACAAGGTCTTCTGTCGCTGCATCGAGTATTGCTGCAAAGCCGGGGATCTACCACGACAGGTGCGAGGAGCACAGATGCTGCTATCGTGGCTGCTTCATCCACGGTCGCTGCAAGTGACGAAAAGCAGATTTCGAACGCCAGGCGGCTGCAGAACATGGTGAGTTCAACCACCGCACATGTCATCGCAGACGGAGACGACAGGGATGCAGAGTACGAGATGGACAACCTGCAGAGGTGTTCTTGGACGAATGAGTCGAGAGTACCACCACGTGCGCTTCAGAGACGCAGTCCTTAGGAGTCAGTACTTGGTATAGATTAGTCTAGCATGAAGAGTTATGGAGAATATTCGATGAACGCTTCTGCCGAGTCGTGTACTGCCTGATCGCCCAACATTCTGTTGTTGGCGGATTATGAAAGCTTCATGGAACGAAAGCTGACACTCTGCTCAGGTTTGAGAAGAGTCATGCCATCATGCGGGTTCCTTTCCCCAGCTGTGGCTCGCCTTGTGTGTTCTCGATGTTCGACAGAGAAGCCGATCTAGAAGAGTGTTGTGTCTTCGTGGGGAACAGCACGAGCAGTGGCGGAGTCATGGACCGATGAGAGCTAGCATTGGCACAGAGCCCCATGTGGTAGAGGACTGATATGTCGTGTTTCCGAGTTGATGCTGTTGGTCTGTGAGAAGCATGTTGAATGTCGGTGAGATGTGACGTCCGGCTGAATGCAGCTCGGCACGGGGAAGAGCTTTGTTTGTTGATCTGTCATGTTGTGGCTGTCTTCTGACGGAGCAACATGGAAAGTGGTGCAGAGCAGAGTCAGCTTGATCTTCATGGAGGTGAAATGTGAGTCGGGAGCGATAATAAACTCGAGTATCAAGTAGCCGAACCGAAGATGCAGGCCGGAAGGCTGGGTACGTACCCCAACTACCGTAGGCTTCTAATGACCAGTCGACTCGAAAAGAAATGAAGGTCCTTCAAGCTCGCACACCCCGCTAGTTGTACCACACTTGATGGTCTGTCAAGATGGTTTGGCGTTATGTTGTCAAGGGACTTGCACTCATCCGCACCACAAACACTCGACCTCGAAGACAGGTTCGGGTTGTCGCTTGGGTGTTCAATTGACGCCTAATGGGCTCGCTCGGACCTCGGAACAGGCCCTCCGTCCTCCCTGAGACCACAAGACGGCGGTGCGGAAATTCGATGATCGCATTCTAGAAAGAATTCTGGTTTCCTCCTGTTCTCCAGATTTGTTTGTTGAATATTCTCCGGATTAGAGGGATGAGAAAAGGAGCATTGATACTTTGTGCGCATCAGTTGATCGCGCAACGTTGTGGTCATGTGTTGAAGCACGCTTGGATGTTTTGTTTGTTTTGAGTTTCGTTGTCCAGGTTGACATCCATCGATTCTTGTGAGTCAGAGCATTCGACATGCATACTGAGATCTCGTTTCAGCATCTGCTTGCGACAGGTGACTTTGATGTTGGAATTGTGCAAGGCTGACAGGTGACTTGTCTGCAGGTGCGCGTCGCTTGCGAACAGTGAACAGTCGCGGTCCCCGTTAGCAACGGCTATCAGTAGATTCTTATCTACAAATAGCACAGTTGTCAACAGTCTTGACCACGAAACTTCCGGCTCCTCATAGATTGGACTCGTGGAAAAGATTCTAGACCTATCATTCCACATGCAAGAATATGCTTCCTAAGTTCTTCTGGCATCCTCCGTCGCATCAATATTGATCATCATTCAGTTCCGCGGTAGGAGGCGTAGAAAGGGGAAAGACTGCAGGTACGTTCGAGGGGTAGCTTCCATCCGCGAACTCTCGCTGTATTCGAGTATTTGTCGCAAAGTCGCAGCCTTGCGAGACTCGCCTCACACTCGGATAACGGGTCCATCTACTCTATCGTTTTCCGGTGTCGCAAAGGTAAACTGCCTTGCGCCCGGGGTGGCGATTGCGAATACGTCCGAGTCGGAAAGCCGTTGCTGTCCTTTGGGTTATTACTCACATTGCACACGTCGCATGACCAAGCAGAAATTGTAGAGGGAGAGGTCACGTCTTGCACGGAAGGGCGGACGGCCGAGTATGGGAATGGCGCCTGTCTGATGCAATGGAACAGGAGAACTCTCTTCCCCGCTCTACGAATGCTTTGTTTTCTGCGACGTATCTGCAGGCAGAATAATACTTTGCGAGCTGAGAATTCGAACTGTAAAGATGTAGATGTTTGTCTATCCAATGATCGACAAGATGTAGTAAAAGAGCTAATAGGCGACGGGCTACGAAATCCATCTCGTGTCCTTTGCGTGTCAACGTGGCTGATATTCTTTGCCAACGTTGCCATGCCGGCTGCGCTTTTGCACAATCTTTGCATGACGCATATTTCGAAACACAGGCTTGCATGATTGGAAGGAAATGAGAGGACAAGGCGAAGGGATGTGCTTGGAGCTTGGGTACGTAAACCTCAAGACGAATGCCCTGTTGATCAACCACGACATCATTCCGAAGATCTGCTTTGCGCGCCCCTCCGCGAAGCGACCTGTGTACGTGTGGGCCTAGCTTTCGTGCTAAGGGTAACGTGAGCCGAACTTTAGGCTTTCCAATGGTCCACCATGACCGTTGTGCCTGCAGGGATGGCTGGACCCTTTCGCATGGCTCGTGGTACAGATGGAATGGTACAAAGGACTTGTTGATCCCTCTTCTACTTTACTCTGATTTTCCTCTGCATACAACATATCATCCCACGATCAACATACCACCACACTTCCAACCACAAACTTCAATTACTCCACAACAATCAGCCTTCATAACAAGCACACAGCCAATATGGTCACTTCAAAGTTCACTGAGTTGCTCGACGACTGCACGCCTCCATCGCTTCCTGAGGCCAACGTCACTCTTGAAGACTGCCTCGAGAACCGCCAAAGATCTCCATCGTCAAGCAGCAGCTCCAAGGGCTCAATTGAGAGCGTCAAGTTCGCCTCTTCCACCCACAGTCCGCCAACTACACCTACCTCGCCTAGCATCTCAGGATTGATGCGAGCCTTCTCCACCAGAAGAAGAAACGCCCCTTGAAAGCCGTTCAGGATTCAAGACATAACAACACACTCCTTCGTCGACCAATCACACACTCGTCACCCGTTCCGAGAGCATTCCTGGACCATTCCATCCATCATCACATCAGACAACCTACAACCTACAGCTTCTATCGGCAGACGTTCGACACTGGCAAATCCTGATCAGCCAGATCAGCACCGCGACCATACAAAGCTTTCTTCAGTTTTTCGGCCATGGAGAGAAGACTAGGTGGGCCCCCCGGATCCTGAGTCAGGGTCTAGCGACCAGGCGGTTTGTCCATTCCGCCGCCACCCCGACTGTACCGAGTCATGGCCGCGACACATGTCCGTACAGCACCCAACGGTTCAAGCTCAGCTTGTCCGCGGTCGGCCGGAAACAGACAGACTTCTTCTCAAATTTGTTTGACAGGTCTGCATACGGGTTTTGCGGTGGACATTTTCTGCTCTTCTCCTCAGCTTCGCGAGCATTTCGCCGAGAAGCCGTTCACTGTTTCTTCCTCCAAGACTCAACATCGCTCGTGTTTTACGAGTATGGAAAAACAGACTTTTTCATTATTCTCTTCTTCTACTTTGCTTCAACGATTTTTATGACTGCTGTCGCCGAACAGCGTGGATACCCTTTCTGTACAATTAATATCACATTTTAATCTATTTTTTTCTCTTCGAATTTTCCTCTCCATGCATGACGCACTGAAATCTTCCGGTGATCCACGACCATCTCGCTTCGCTGGAACTTTCATCTACTCTGCCGTGTGCGACCACGTCAATTTCCTGCCTCGATGCTCAATCTATAAAAACTTGTGCTGTGCATCGAGCAGGAAGAAATTGCACGAATAGGAATCCGAGTCCGTCTATCTAGAAATCATTGAGGATACGAGAAAAGTGCGTTGCTCCACCTAAACATTGGAAACTCTATATTGGAAAGCCAAGCAGACCGCCTTGTGGAGCTGGCGTCTTGTTTCCCTTCAGCGCCGAACGAATTGTGGCTTCCGTAGAGGCGCTTCTCGGCCAAAAAAATCTGCGACAGCCTCGTTGACGCCCTACGCTTCCGTGTGCGATTGGGGCCCGCAGAAGAGCAAAACGATAGGTCGTACCCGGGATCGAACTGGGATTACCGGAATCAGAATCCGATGTGCTAACCATTACACTATACAACCATGATGTTGGAGCAAACTCCACAAAAGTGCAATACACACTATCTGTCAGAGCCACACAGAAATCAGTGCAGATTCGAGCAGCTCTCGTCGTTTCGCATCCCGGGGAAACAGTCATCGTCGTTTATCTCGCAAATCATGAACTTGACATCCATACATGAGTTTACTTCGACGAACGCAGCATTAAGGACAGATCTGGTAAACTCTTACCGAAGAAGATTTGAACATCATCACGCACGCAACCTGGCGTAGACCCTTGGATCAACACACACCATTTGCAAATCATCTCATTGATCAGCACACAGCAAACGTGTTCAGCAACGTCAACTTGCAAATCATCAAAAACGTGTGGCTATCTCCAGCCTCCACAGCGACGAAAAATAAATCATGAGATCTCATGGCATCAATATTTCTGGAAAAGAGAAACGGTTGACGCGTGCTTCATGGAGGCAGAGCACGATATGGGTGGGTTACGTCAGAGGCTCTTTCGGATGAGTCTCCGCTTGCTGCGTCACAGCCATCCAAGAATTTCCTTCTTGGTGCTCTTCCCTTTTCCTCACCACCTCAGGCGGCAGGCCATTCGAGGCTTCCGGACACGGAAGGCACGGGTTATGGAGACAAAACGGATGATAGATACGCTTCTACGCCTCTCCCGACCTCCCGCTCGACTCCCGACCCTTATCTCTTCATGCGATGCAAGACCCTGCGGAGAGGCGAGAGAAAAAGTTACGGCTCCATTGTGTGACGCGAATTCGTCAGCAAGTCGACTTCAGCTCCTTCGCTCCTCGGCCGACAACTTGGGAGATGTTTGAAGGATGTGCGAAGGCCCGAATGTCTGGCAAGACAATATGATGACGATGTTTTAGGTGAGTGAGGAATGCAATTCATGCACAGGTGGTTTTAGGATAGTCTGCATTCCAGAGCGCAAGCGTTTGCAGCAAGGGAACCTACTGCTGCAGCCTGCACCTGAAAGCCGGAAAACATGGCAAACTGACGCTTCCAGCTTATGGGTTTCTTCTGCCTATCGACCTTCGTGATTCACTGTATTAATGTCGTTTTGACAAGTACTCAGTAACAGCAGTCGTCATAACTAACAGAGTTCACCATGCCTCCAACCCATCTCAAAGTACAATACTTAATTCATGTGCATGGGGATTCGCGAGGTCCGAAGGAATGTCGATGGTAAACATTTCCGCAAACAGCACATTGTCTTCCGAGTGTGTCGTTTTCTCTGCTTTCGGAAATCATGGAATTAGAGCTTAGAAAATGAACTGAGTATTCATGGTCCAGGTAGGTGTCGTTCGGGTCTTCTTCTCACGTCCGCATCACAGCAGTAACCATGTCGACTATCACACAAACACGTACCAAAAACCGAAGTCGAAGCCGAAGCCGACCGGCGAAGGGATCTTCGAAGTCTGCAAGATCAGTCTCTAATGTTCAAACGACATCCACATTCGCAGACCCCAATTACAGTCAGCCAACCCCCGAACCCAAAAGTGCCTCCCTCTCGCCGACATGGGTGGAGGTCCATGGAACCAAAAGGGGAGAGAGTGAGCCTTCTACATCATATGTCAGACGCTCTGATTTGGCCGAACACACCTTGGAGTACCCATCCGATCGCAGCGATGTTACAGTCAGTCCCATCAACGGGGAGCCTTCAGTACCTTTCCCTGATTTCAGACACCCTAATGGACAACGTTACGTTCCACTCAGCACTTACTGCGCTCCTCCAGGAACCGCACTGGATGGGAGGTTCCAAGATCCAGTCTTAATCTCGAATTATCGCCGAGCCAAGGCCATGGCCTTTTCAACCCCTAGGACAAGATCAAGATCGACTACACCGAGAAAGCGAGTTGTTATTTCCACGGGGTACGACACTGAGGATGAGGATGACCAGTTCAGTCCGACCCATTCTCCGTCGTGGATCAAGCCCAGACCAGACACACCGACTTCGGCTCGGTTCGATTCATTCGGCTTCAAAAGGGCAGGCAACTTCTTTTTCTCTAATATCACACAGCCACTCATCTCGATCCTGATACTTATTGCCATGATCAAATGCTTGGCGTATCTACCCAGAGATGACACCCTCCATAGCGCACACCAGACGATATGCGATAGGTTCGGCAACCCTGCCGGATTGAACTGCAAGGGTGACATGAACTTTACCATTGAGAATGTCGTGAGCCATTGTCATAATGCCGCAGACAAGGTCGCCTCCAAACTCGACTTGACAAGCGCAAAGGCAACTCTTGAGGACGTGTGGGTTTCCTGCAAACATGTTGTCAGTGATGCGTCCAACAAAGCCGAGGATGCAAAAGTTGTAGCAGGAGAAGTCAAGGAAGCTCTGTGCAAGATTTCTGGGTCAGAAGGACTTGTCGATTGTGTAAAGGAGGCAACGAAGAAACCTCGCTCAAAGGCCAGTAAAGCATTTGTCTTGGTCGGAAGTGTCTTTTCGAATCCATTCAGCACCAGCACCAGGGCTCGTAGGTCTTCTGTGCCCCCTCTAGTTTCTACGATGAAAAAGGACTCTTTCAAGACTTCTGAGGGCCATCTTACAAGTGGCCGTGCCGAGAATCCCATATCCTCGGCCAAAAGTGCGTTGTTCTCTTCAGCAAGCTCTGTCAGCAGTGCTTTTGAACACAAGGTCAAGGAGCCAATAATCAGCATGGATCCAGGACAGGAGTTTGATTCTATCATGCAGAGCATCATGAACACATTCCCTACTCAGCAAGCCACAGTCCAGGAGTCGACCAACAAGTACTCGGACAGCACACCTTCTACTCAGCGAGGGTTCAACATGTCACGCGCGGTCGAGATTTTAGCCAAGGTCCGCGATCTCCAGCTCAGACACGACATGGCAGTCAACAAGGCTCAATTCAAGTACCTGAGAAAATCGGACCCAACCGAAGTCACCAAGGATACTGGAAGGAATACGAAGTTTTACAGCAACAAAGTGTTGAAACACCTGGCTTATCTACAATCCGGATTGGACACATTCTTGGATTGTGTCCTGGATCATTCCAACTCCGCAGTCAAGGAGCTCTCGAGGGATATCTCCTACGGACCTTGGACCGAGTCGTGGGGAAGCTTTTCGCTATGGCACATGGGTTTCACAGTCACATCGGTCAACAGCGCCTTTACAGCACTTGTTAATCAACCCAAACAATGTCGCAAGCACTTGATTCAAATCGACGCTCAAGTATTCAAACTCCTGAAAACCCGCAAAAAGCTACTCGCAGAAATCGACTACTATCTGGTGAAAACACTAGAACCGGACTTTGGAACAAGGCAATGGCCTTGGACTTTGCTGCCCAGAAGACCCACCTTCACCCTCCCACGCCCCTGTTTCTGGCCTTTCAAATGTAAAAAGCCATCTCGCAGCGAGGAAGAAAAGGCTCGCGCACACAGACTTCTTCACCTGCGACAGGCCCTCCGAGGAGCCCGCAAAATCACCGACGGCATTGTCGAGATCAAGGAATTGGTTGATCAAGGGTCTCACGAGTTGATCGAAACACAGCGGGCGATTGAACAGCACAAGTATAGAGTTCTTTCTGAGCCAAAGTATGGCCGCGCTTTGCTGAAAGGTGCACTGGTTGACATCAAGGTCGATCGTGCCATCTTGAAAAAGGTCATCGCAGACAGAAAGGCCTTGAGAGTCAGTATCAATGAGGGTGTGTGGGCGCGAGAAGCCGCGAATGGGACGGATGTGAAAGCGAAATGGATCAGTAAGGAGTTGGGTCTATAGGTGATGGATGTTTTATTGAGACATAGAGCACATTTTGCATTAATTTTATGAAAATTGACTGTAAGCGGTGTCACCCTGTCTTTATCATACACGTCTTGTGTATGGTTAAATGATCTTATATTTTCTATCTGAATCCCTTAATCGACACAGAAGAAGCCTAAATGTACTCCGATGTGCTTTCCAAGTATGTCAAAATGATATTGCCATCGTTGAGTAGAGTTTAGGTCTCACCCATAACCTGGTGCTCTTCTACATAGCTCTTAGTTGTCCTCCGAGATGAGCACTTTCCAAAACACATTTCGCTTGATTACTCGGTGACGAGTCTTATTAACTGCTAAAATGCATATACTAGTATACCGAACATCATCCGCAATATGTATTCTGCTTGTTTGCTAATGATATATGCTCGTGGGGGACCGACAATGTCGCCGATTGTCTCGACAAGGCTTGTAAGTGGTGCCACCCTGACTCTCGGATCTGTTCGGAAGCTGTCGGAAGCCGATCAGAATACCGGGAAACTTGATGGAAACATTAAATGGGAACATTGTGGGAGCAAGCTTTCATACACTCGAGTGGACAGAAATCGTCATAGAATAGTCCACAGTGTCTACATCATCTTGATAGCATCTCTACACCCTAAGAAGACAAATCAATACGTGGACCCTTGTAGTGCTTGCGAGCGTACACAAGCCAATTGATCCCACTAAACACTGCCATAGTGGCCAGAACAGCGCAAGTATAATCTGTGTCGCATTAGCAATATCCCCAGAGATATACCAGGAGGTAACTTACTCATGCTCGACCCGGTCGTCGGAATCGAAGTCGGCAGATCAAAAAACACAAGTTCAATGACGGCATAAACGACCACGATACCATTACACACCCATCCAAGCCACCCGGGAATACAAAACCACCTCCCCTTTGCCAAAAACCTCTCACTTCTCCCTCTGAGTAAAAGAAGCGCGCAAGGGATGGCAAAAGAAATGATCTGTAAAATTACAGCCGTATTGATCAAAGCGTTGAATGCGGCAGTTGAGCCTAGATAAATGCATCCGCATATGATTACAACCACCTCTTCGACGATGAGGGCCCATACGGGGACGCCTAGGCTTGCATGCATAAGGCTGAGTTGTTTTGAGCAGATGAGACCGTTGTCGCGGCCGAATGCCCAGATCAGGTGGGTGGATGTTTGGATGATGGCGTTGACGGCGAAGAAGATTATGGTGAGGGAGGTTGCGAGGAAGGCTGTGGCTGCGGTGTCGCTGCGGGTGGCTTGTCGCCAGAGTTCGTAGATGGGCATGCTTTGAAAACTTGTCAGCTACTACTTTTCACCATAGGATGTTCACACTTACGTTGTTGAGATCAGAGAGTCAAGATCTTGAATGCCGTAGCACATGGCGATACTGAAAGCGAATCCCGTGATGAAGCCGATCAAAATTGTGGCCATAAGAGCTCTTGGTACGGTCTTTTCTGGCTCCGTACATTCCTCTGCTAGATGCATAGACGCATCAAGGCCAGCGTACATGAACGCCGGCGTGGCAAGTCCAGTGAGGAAAGTCACACCAGAAGGCCAGCCGGTGTTGTTGTCCAGCGTTGCCCAGACATATTCCGAGCTGCGTTTCTCTGAGCGAGCTAGACAGGTAATGGTGATGACGACAAAAGCACATAGGGTGAGCAATACTAAGAGGAGTCAGCATCAGCAGATATAGAAAGCTTAGGAAGTAACATCTTACGTCCAAGGTTGTGCACCCATGGCGTCTTGACGAGAGCAAAAAGGTTGTAGATGAAGAGTACCAGATGGATGGCTTGATAGACAAGAAAGTAATGCCAGGCCTCGGGCACATAGCTCGGAAGGTAGAAGCTTATAATTGACAGGAGCATTTGCGCGCCTAGCAGAGTTGCTGCGGCGTCAATCGCTATCCATGAGAATGTTGCGATAGATCCGCATGCGTAGGAGAGACCGCGACTGAACCGTTTGGGAGCAAGGATCGAAGTGAAATGATATCTAAAGATGTCAGACTAGGCCCAGCAGAAGAGGAAGGAGAGACTTACTGTCCACCAGCTGTGGGATAGCAAGATGCTAACTCGGCGAGAGATGCTGCGGTTGCTGAGTATGCAGTCACCGAGAGCAGAATACCATAAATGAGCGTCGCTGGTCCTCCAGCAGAGATTGCAATGGCTAAGCTGGAAGCGATGGTACTCCAGCTGTTACAGATGTTGAAGCTCAAAGCGACAATGTTGAGCACACTGAAATGCCTACGCTCTGGACGTGGATAGAGACCCAGTTCGCTGACATCTCCTATTGACACCGAAACGCGCTCCGGGTCATGCCTCGCAAACTTGTTCGATGTTGAGTCCGCTCTTATTGCTCCTAGACGTAAAATGTCAGCTACGGTAACACACAATACTAGATAATGCAAGACTGTACGTACTGTCAGAAGACATCTTCTTCTCATCACCGGAATACATAGTAGGTGAGATATAGGAATTTGGCTTGACGGTATGAATCTTTGGGAAGGAAATGTCAAGGATACTTATGTTGGACTACACTGTAGAGATAAAGACTGAGGTACCTGAGCAGTGAGGAACCATTCCGTTCAGATACACAACTGTTCCTGGCTTGATACCCTGAGGTCTAGGGTAACTTTACCCCGCTCGAAACGAGAGCGGTACTGTCATGGCTTGTTTTCTCTGGCCGCAGTCGTATCTCACCCCAGTGAAGTCGAGATTGATAATGGTAGACGCGTCTCAGTTACTTATCAAGATAGTAGGGTCGTTCCCTATCTCAAGCATATACCAACGTTGACTGCGTGGAGTGCGCTCGAAGTGATACAGGATGAGTCCCCAAAGTAGAAGAAAAAATGAGACTGTCCGGATTGGGAAAGAAAAAGGAGAACTAAGCCCGATTTAGAAATAAAAGCGAGAAAGCTTCAGACCTTGGGCATGGTCCATGTGGACGGCTCAGGGAAACAGAGATGATAGGCAGGAACGGGAATAACCATTGGTAATGATATGACCAATATAAACAACTTGGAAGCCTGAAAGAAAGCACTTACAAAATAAATGATTGAGCAGTTCCTGACAGTCGTTCTTGAACGTTCGATCAACATCCAGCAAGACAAAAGATGAGTTCAAGAGACGGGTATCAATGGACAGAGTCATCTGGCCTCGTGAAAGGAGTCCCCAGTATTGGTGTCATCCAACCGCCAACAAATATTCAGACCGAGCACGAGCTGTATGATGTTATTGTCGTTGGCGCGGGTTACTGCGGCCTCACAGCAGCCAGAGATGCAGCTTTGTCAGGTATGTCTTGACCTCGATGCTATTTTCTTTTCTTCATCGTAATTCGAGCTTTGCCTGTACATAAAATTGGCTGACAAGTGTGTAGGTCTCAAAGTACTGTTACTCGAAGCGCGAGATCGAATTGGCGGCCGCTCATGGTCAAGCAATATTGGGGGCTACCCTTTCGAGATGGGTGGCACTTGGGTCAGCTGGGGTCAGCCACACGTCTGGAGAGAGATTTCTCGTTACGAGATGCGCGACCAATTGGAAATCTCGCATGATTATTCCAGAGGCGTCAACCATTTCTCGCTGAACTCGGCCAGCGGAAGCCGTAATATGAGCCATGAAGACGAGGTGAGGCGTGGTAAATCTGCACGAGGGACTCGATACTAAGTTGTTCCAGGATGTGTTGATGGAATCGGCTCTCAAAAAGTTCGCCAATGTTGATGGGCAGTATGGCAGAATTGTGATGCCATTCCCACACAGCGAAAGCCACAATCCGGAGGCAGCGAAATATGACAAAATGTCTGTCGCCGACCGTATCGCTCAGATTAAGGATGATCTTTCCTCTGAAGAACACACCGTGTTACTCGGCTTTGTATTACTGTGCAGTTGTAGCACACCAGAGAAGACCAGCTTCTATGAATACTTGCATTGGTGGGCTTTGTGCAACTACTCGTACGAGTACTGCATCGAGTACTTGATCAAGTACAAGTTCAAGGGCGGCCAATCGTCATTTGCCATCAACTTCTTCAAAGAAGCTTGCTCGACTGGACGCTTGTCGTATGCTTTCAGGACGCCTATCGCTAGTATCAACGATGATGGAAGTGGCGTTCAAGCGATTGCGAGAGATGGTCGTATCTTCAAAGCATCCAGGTTGATCTCAGCAATTCCCATGAACATCTTGAAAGATGTTACTTTCAGTCCACCATTGGCCGCTGGCAAGCTGGACGCCTCCACCACCGAACACGTAAACAAATGTGTAAAAGTGCACGCAGAAGTTCGCGATCGCGACTTGAGATCTTGGAGCGGCATCACATATCCGAACAACAGCCTGATGTACGCTATTGGCGATGGCACAACTCCTAGTGGAAACACTCATATTGTGGCGTTTGGTGGTCAGCACAACCACCTGCAACCAGAGAAGGACATCGACAAGACGATGGATGCACTCAAGACTTTGACTCCAATGGACATCGAGCGAGTGGTGAGTGATTGTGTTGCCGGTGATGCGAGGCTTTTGCTGACATATGCCAGGTTTTCCACAACTGGGCGGATGATGAGTTCGCAAAGGGAGCGTGGTTCTTTTCACCACCAGGTCTCGTGACCGAACATCTCGAGGATCTCCGGGCACCGCAAGGTAACATGTACTTCGCGAACTCTGATTGGGCCGTAGGCTGGAGAAGCTTCATTGATGGTGCCATTGAGGAGGGCACTCGGGCTGCATTGGCAGTCAAGAGAGACCTTGATAGATCCAAGACCCGCACATCTTTAACTTGAGGTGTATGATGATGAAGAATCCCCTACCAGCCATCTTCCAAGTTATGAACTCGATTCTGTGATTCAAATGATCAGGACCGGGTTCACCAGACTGGGATTTCTTGCCCACTCGCCACTGGGCTGTAACAACCAAATCTGCTCCAGACGTTTCAAAGCGACCAGGATGCTGTTCATTCGTGTCTTCTGGTAGACCTGTGCAAGTCTGCTTGTGAAAAACGTTCTATGATACTGGTCTTCGCTGGATGCTGCTGCGATGAAGTATACCCAAGGCAAGGTATGCATGCCCGGACTGTCTGATTGAATGGGGATGACCATTAGGCGTAGTTTTTCGACGTCCTCGTGTAATTGTCCGGAGTGGTAGTTTCCGAGAGCCTGCCGCATATAGATATGTCGCGCTTGCTTGATAGCATCCTGGTAGACAATCGCCTCCTCGGCAACACACGGATCACCGAAGCATTCCTTGGAGAACATGAAGTCGAAATAGAAGCTCAAATCCTTTTGGAAAGTTTCACAGCCTTGTGACGAGTCAAGCAGAGGAGGTGTGAACAATTGGAATCTGTGGTTCATATCAGCTCGAGATTAATGCTCACAAAGTGCACAACGTACATTCTGGATTGCTGAAGCAAGAATCTTCGTTGCACAAGAGTCAACTCTGGTGCCAGTACCTCATTGTGACTCAGTAGGTTAGTAAGCATTGGATACAGATGGATAAAGTCTTGAGATCCTGTGACAGTCTCTCCTACAAGGAGCAGAATGACTGTAGCCCAAGTGGACATACTGAATACTTTGTTGCTCTCTCCAGCAAACGCATCTGCCCGCAGTCTCTGTATGATGGATGAAAGTCCTTTCTCTGCCACTGGGAGAAGATCAGGTCTCTGTGGAGCCATGTGAAAGGCAGCGACAACAGAGACTGCACGTTGTACGAGATCGTCTTCGTAGGCTAGAGGGAGCAGGAAGTTGCGATATCCGTTGGATCCGCTGTCAAAGACGACCATGATTGAAGCAATGCTTTGCGAGACTGTCTGCTGTCAAATTCCTGACGAGGCAGATGAAAAGTAGCAGTTCCAGCTTACAGTGGTTGAAAAGCATCTGTATCCCAGGCTTCAGCAGTTCCAAGGTCAAATCGGCGCCAGGGTCATAGTAGAATGGCATGAAAGTGCCATCGTCGGGCAAAGTCCAGGCAGGTAAGTCGTGCTGTCCTTGGTAGCGGACAAGCTGTATCTCCTCGGCACCGTCATCGTCGATGTCGTTGTTTGTTTCGACTTCGACTGGGATTCGCTCAACATGATTGATCAGTTCGGTAGGTTCTTCCGAACATGGTGTTGACATAGATGGGTTGTCAATTTCACGACTCAGCTTTGTCGCAAAGCCTTCGACATTAGGAAATGCCTGCCCTTTGCGCTTTCCTTTCGAGATCACACCCTCAACAAACCTGATCTGACGCCCGACGCCTGTACATTTAATGCCCTTTTTCGTGCATTTTGCGCATTCAGGGACGCCTTTGTCGCATTTGATACGGCGTCGCGAGCATTCTTTGCAGCCGTCTCTCGGCATTCGCCCGATGTCAGGAATTCGGGTGCTTTGAATTGAAGATAAACGATTTGCTATGCGTCTCTTTGAGCACGGTACGAGGGTCACTCACTGCGACCGAGGAGCACGGGACGGGAACAATGTGCCAAGACTCTTTTCGGCGTTTTCGGAAATTTCAAATCTCAAGCAAGTTTTTGGCTGAGCAGGCTTCTCCCTTGTGCTTTTCTCGCGTTCTATGGGACTTTGCTGTGCTAGACTTCGCACCCGTCGCCGCCCAATGTGCCCGGGTGTTTTCTTTGATCATCCTTCACTCTACGTTCCCGAAAAGGGTTTTTTTCACTTGAGATATCCAAATTTTTCTTTCCGAATCTTCGATCGCCATTTGCCAGCTTAATACTTGCCCGATCATGACGATTGTCAGCTCTACGGACGCGCCTCGACCAGGCGAACCTGCCTGTGGGTCCGGAATATAGTAGATAAACTTAGAGGACCCATTAAATAGAGGGCAGATGGCCGAGTGGTTAAGGCGCTGGCTTTAGGTCAAGATCTAAATCGCCAGTTCGAAAGAGCGTGGGTTCGAACCCCACTCTGCTCACGATTATTTTGGACTACTTTTGGTCGAAATCGGTTGAGATTTGACCATACTTTTGGCCGATCCCGTTTCTACACGTTTTGACCACCTTTCTGTCTTGTTTCTTAACGATTAGAGCTACCTACGAGGTCGGCGTCGGTTTAGGTATATCCTCTAGGCTAGACAATGCTACCCCGAAAGCCACAAGATTAAAGGACGTCTATACAAAAAATCATGTCTATACCAAGATTCTGGTCTTAGGTAAGGCTTCATTTTTTCTAAAGCCTCGGTTTTGGCTACCTAGCATTTTCGTACATGCTTTACAGGATTTTTGACTTTACTTTACTATAACCTTAGAATTCTTAGTAGTGACATGTATCTCTTGCACATTATAACGCACTAGTATAGCTTCTCGACCACGATACGGCTATGCTATGTTTTCGCGAGGCTTTAAACAACTAGACTCGGCCTCGACTGCCCATTAATTTTCGTAGGATACATGACTCCCGAGTCCATCTTACTGCTAGACTTGCTAGGTATCCTTAAGCTGTCGCGAAAGGAGTCTAGACCACTAATAGGCATAGCTCGTAGACGGGAGTAGCACTCGTCGTTTAAGACTACTTTATACTCCTAGGCTAGGCCGGGTACGACTGCCGCTAGATTAAGGTACTAGACACTAACCCTATTCTCCTCTTATCCGGTCATCTAGACCCCGTAATTATCAAATACTTATATAGATGTTTAATATCCGCCTTACTAAACACCCTATACTAGAGCGCAAGCACTAAAAACATCTATCCGTGTTAATTTATAGGAGGCTTTTCTAGCTATAGTCCTAGCGCGATCATAGTTGACTTATCCATAAACTAGACTACCTCTATCTATCAAATTCTTCATCTCTACCTCTATTTGTTCTCTGTGTCTATTATTCCTACCTATCGAATCGTCTATCTCTACGCTACGCTTTCTTCCTAATTTTCCCCTAAACTTCTAAGCTCGCATCAAATACCTAGCTAGCCTCTCTTCGCCATCTAAAAGGATCTTATAAAACAAACAACACGCCACGCATGTTATGGTACAAGGAAATATTAAACCCTCACTTTTACGCTATGCAGTGATGACAAATGTAAACTTCTTTCTCATATGACAACGTTACGGATATGTATAAATCCGCAACCCATCACTAACCCATCCTTCCAGTAATCCCCTTGGTATTATCTTCTCCAAACCCAAAAACCCCTTTCAAGAAATGCCATGTACGACCAAACTCCGCACCTTGAACATCTACCATCCAAAATCATGAGCGAAAAACACATCCATCAAATCCCTCCACTAAGAGATTTCCTCTGTGCACCAAGACTCCCATTTCTACCATATTGCCTTACCCGTTTGACCAATTCCTCCATCTGCGGCACCAATTCAGGGATTCTGAAGGGTTTTGTGACCACAGAGTCCATTCCATGGTCGATGGCATTAGCAATCTGCTCTGAGCGGGCATTGGCCGTGACAGCAATGACAGGAACATGAGCTATAATTTCGCCTTCATCTTGTAATGCGCGAATACGTTTCACCGTTTCCAGTCCGCCGAGAACAGGCATTTCCAAATCCATGAGGATGACTGAAAGTGGGACAGCAGTAGGAGGTGGCGATCTAGTGCGCGGACTAGGTGCTTCTTCATGCACAGATAATTTCTGTTGTTCGGTGATAGTAAGCCGCCAGAATTGTGTCGTGCGTAAGAAGTCCAAAGCTTCTAAACCGTGATTTGCAAGGTGAACTGTACAACCCAAACGACGTAATTGCTGAGACATAACACGTTGATTGATGATGTTATCTTCCACAACAAGGACATGAAGGTGTGGGGATTCTGGCGTGTGGGTGTTGCTGATGGCGGATAGTTTGCGAACAGCACTGTGTGTCTCGACGTCAGGATTCGCGTGTAGAGTTCGAGGACTCAGGTGAGCGGTATCTCGTGTATAAGTGACGGGTGTGTTGAGTGTAGGCGTTGTCAGTGGTGCATCTGCGATGTGGGAGTCGAACTCGACTGCTCTTCTGGCTTTGATGTAGAAGCTGAATGTACTGCCCTTGTTGGGTTCGCTGTGAACACCAATCTGCCCATCCTGAAGGTCGGTGAGTTCGCGGGAAATGAAGAGGCCCAGACCGCTTCCTCCATATTGTTTGTACGTCTTTGGACTGGCTTGTGAAAAGCGGTTGAAGAGTAGTTTCAATTCCTCATCATTCATACCCTTTCCACTGTCTTCGACTGAAAGCGACAAGAATATCTCATCACCAGTTCCCCATTCAGCGGTGAACTGATGTTCGGGTCTGTTTGCTCGGAATGGGACATATGGCGCGTCGTACATGCCTTCTGTTGGTCGCGTTGTCGATGCGTTGAGGTGTACTGTAATCTCTTTGCGCTCGGCGAATTGAGTGAATTTGATGGCGTTTGTGAGGAGATTGATCACCACTTGAAGCAGACGACTGGAATCCAGCATGACATTGCCAACTGCCAGATTCCGGTAGCCTTCATGGACTTTCAAAGCGATGGCGATTTTGGCTCTCACCAATTCAGCCTCATGCATCTTGAAGCATTTTTCCATCAAGGCTGGCATATCCACAGTATCGGGAGAGACGACCAGCAGATTGGAGTCAAGCTTGCTCAAGGTCAGAATGTCATCGACAATGCGACCTTGGTGTTGAGCACAAAGGATAATGGTCTGAGCCGAGTCGAGTACAGTTTCGAGGACCTCGCTGCTGAGTGTCTCCGAGCCAGTCGATATGCCCAGGCGGTTGTTGTTCTCGAGAGATGTCAAGATGCCATCAGCGGATTGCAAGATGGCGGAAAGTGGGTTGCGCATTTCGTGTGAGGTCATGTCTCTGCCGTACAGTCAGTATCAATCACAGAGCGGATATGGGTCAAGTACGAACATGAATCTGTCGGCTTGTCGTTTGTGCTCAAGCGCATCTTCCAATCGCTCGCTGAGAAGACGTTCCGAGAACTTCTTCAGAGAGACATCGAAAACGAAACCTTGAACAGCAACCACTTGTCCATCATGGCCAATCTCGGAAAAGGCTGTGCTTTGCAGCCACGTCTCGCCTGTCATCTGAGTGCCGGTCGCTTCGTCGATGTAATTCCAGGGCTTTTTGACACGGTAATGAAGATTGAGGGGGACACCTTCTTGAGCCAAGGCTAGCCATGCTTCTCCAACGAAGCCTCTGTCCTCTTCATGGATCTGATCTGCCCAACCAAGGCCTCTTCTTTCGGCCTCTTCAAATTCTTCTCTGGTGAAACCGATAATGTCAAAGTATGCGTCGTTGAGATACAGGGGTTGTCCAGTAGGTTTAAGCAGATACATACCCATGGGAGCTTCTGCAGCCATTCTTGCAAATCGATCCTCTGATTGTTCATTCTCAATCTGTTGAATGCGCGATTTTTCGTGGAATTTTTGACCGCTGATGTCGAGCAGCCAGCCTTGAACATGAATAATATTGCCATCATCGTCAAGTTCTGGAGCGGCAGTGGCCAAGACCCAAGTATCACCAGTCATGGTCTCTCCGGAGATTGCATCTGTCTGAGACCATTCCTTGGAGATACGATATTCTATGGTGAAGGATTGTTTGTCTTCAAGGCACATGATCCAAGCATTCACGACCCTCTCGCGGTCATCGGCATGGAGGTACTCGAGCGGATCAGTGCGAGCTTCGATAGCCTGTTCTGTGATGCCAGTGATATCTAGGTAGGCTTGATTGTAGAAGGTGGTGCGTGAATCGGGAGTGATGGCATACATTCCGACAGGGGCGAGATGAGCCATCCTTGCAAAGCGGCTTTCCAGACGTTCAGTCTCGAGAGTGGTGGCGCGGAGTTGTTGTGCTAGCGAAGCTTCGACCTGTTCGAACTTTTGACGAGCTCGGCGATGCTCTTCGGGGAGGAAAATGGCCGAAGCAGACTTGACGAGAATATCGCGCAGATAGTAAGCAAAGATGGCGGCTTCCGAGTCATAGGGCCGGCGTGGAGTGAGGGCTAGGGTCAGGAAGGCCATGACGTGATCGCCAGAGATGTCTGGCAGGGGAATGACACAGACAGTCTGGACCTTGTCGCCTGACGCTCGATCTGCAACAGCGACAGCCATGCTATCAGGCAGGGTGCCGTCTTTTGCTTGCAGAACAACAACATCGCCCGACTTCCACGCCTTGTGACAGACGCGAGCAAGAGGGTCCTTGTCATTGGCGCAGTCGGCCAGATCAAAGCTAAGAGGGACGGCAGGGTGACCGTTTGCCAGGCCGATTGAACCCTCGAGAGAGTATCGCTGTGAAGCAGACATGGAAGAGTTCGAGGACGAGTCGTGGAATGACGGGTTGCCAGCATTGGGCACCGTGTGTAGAAGAGCATAAGGGACGTCGTCTTTGCAGCCTTCAAGACCTTCCAAGAACTCAAACCACAACTCCTTTGTGCTGTTAACTCTTGCAATGCCCTTGTTGATTTTGACAATGGCGTCTCTGCGGCGATCGATGACGACCTGTTCGGTGACTTCGGAGAACTCGTCGACGATGCCGATGGTGGTGCCTTGAGGACCGACGACAGGGATGAGGTTGAAGGACCAGAAGGTGTCTTCGGTGTATCCGTTGCGCGTCATGACGAGAGGGAGTTTGTTCAGTCGAGTGCCTCTTCCCTCGACCTCGACATACTTGATCATGTGGCGCATCTCGGACCAGATGTCAGACCAGGTTTCCTCAGCTCTTGAACCCATTGCCTGAGGATGTCTTGCACCGAACATGGAGATGCAAGACTCGTTGTAGATCATGATGTGCTCTTCACCCCACAGCAGAAGACGGGGGTCTGGGTTGGCCATGATGGAGAGGACGTTCTGGCGGAGGGCGTCGGGCCATGACTGGATGCTGCCGAGTGGGCCTTGGTGCCAGTGGAAGTTGCGCACAAGGTGCATATGGGCCGACATGGCGGGAGAGGGCGCTTGGGTCCAATCGAGGAAGCGGCTGCCGCCGTCTTCAGACATGGTGCGCCATGATGATGAAGCGACCGAATGTCGTCGAGAGTCTGAAGACGAAGTGTAGCTGTTCTGAGAGATGGTGCCGTCGGCGCTTCCTTGTATCTTGTTTGACGGCGGCGGAGTCGGTTCAGACGTCGTCGTTGATGACGGGAGTGTTTCGTCCAAGGCGCATACGATGAGCCACCTCTTTTGTTGTAGTGTGCATGTCCATCTCTTTCCGCCATAGCTCGCCGTCGTCGAGTCTTGTGTCAAGGTGGTGGCCCAGTCGGCAAAGGCTGGCGTGTTCCAGGTCGAGGAAAGCCATCGGTCGAGAGCGGGGTTACGGTAGGCAATGTGGCCTGGCACGATGTCGCAAGTGTCGATGATAAAGGTCAGTCGGGAGTCGTGGTCGAGGAAGTGGAGCAGGCCCAAGTTGTGTAGAGCGACGTCGTTGTGGCAGCGCATGGCCAGCGTGGTCGTCGTCTTTTCCTGGCTGTCGTCCGACGGCGACATGGTCGGTCGAGCTCGCTTTTTGGAGCTGTGTTCGTCGCCCGCCATGAGTCTGGTCATAGCAAGCCCATCGCCTATTAGGACTGAGAGGAAGATGCTCAGCAACAAGCATTCTTAGCAGATGTGCTTTTGCGACTTTAGCCTTTGATTCACTAAAGCACCAGTAGGGTCTGGACCCGACATCGTCGATGGCCGCCGAACCGTCGAACCGTCTTCATCTTGTTGTCCCAAAGCGGCTTTTTCTGTCGACAAGATTTCAAATTCGACCTACCTTCGCGAGATGGCTGCTTCTTTGCATCAAGCTTGGCCTTGATCTCGTCAAGGAAACCGCTCTGCAAAGGAAGGTGCCAGCGAAGGAAAGAGCAACCAACTGTTTTCGATGCACTTTCTCATCTTGGCAAGGATCTGCGCACGATTGCCTTTCTCCACATCTTCGCTGTTCCCAATAACAGATGCACCGCTTCATCGACAATATCACGCTGCTTCCATGGAGCTCACAACAACAATACCTTTTGCGCTTCGTGCCTCAAGAACGAGGTTTGCTATGAATGCGCTCCGGCTTTGGGCCGTTCATTCCAGCAAGACAGCCTTGTCGAAAGCCGAATCATGTTATTGGACAGCCCATCGCAAGACGTGCTCGAGAACTTGACAACGATCCACTTATCAACTGCTTGTCAAGGTGACCAGAAGTCTTTTCCAAGAAAAGTAGGCATCTCTACCCACCTATAATCATTTGGCCTGGCATGCCTGGGGAGCACGGATTCCTCGTATCCGGGCAGCGACGCCGGAAATGCAGCAGTCCGAAGCCTCCATCCCGCTCCCGTGCTCCCGAGGCTCCTCCGCTGCGGGATACAACATGCCCGTACATCGCGACCTTTCTTTCCTGTTTCATTCTTGCTTCCGTTCCTTCCTTCTGATTGCCGTGCAGGATAAGCACCCCTCATCGACGTAATCGAGGACAAGAATGTGGTCTTACTCAGATGCCTGCTTGCTAATCAGTCCAAGGTAATAACTTTGATGTGCTTTTTGTAAAAGACTACATAAACAAAGGTCAAGTACTTGCCAATCACTTTCGTCCCTCGACAGTAGCTCTCACGGCACTCTATGAGAGCACTGGGTGGAGACTTCGACGGTGTTCTCCGCGACTACGCTGTCTACGAATCTGACGCTCTGGTCAAGAACCCCGATCACCTGTCCTACGAAGAAGCCTCCACCATCGCCTGCGCTGGAACCACAGCTTGGACCTCCCTGGCCCAAGATGACCCCAAGAAAGCTGCAAACATCAAGACTGCCCTGATGCAAGGTACTGGTGGCGTCTCACTCTTCTCGCTCCTTCTCTGTCTTCCTCTCGGTATAACACCCATCATGACATCCTCCTCGGACGAAAAGCTCGCCGGTCTTCAGAAGCTCGCAAAAGATGGTCAGAAGATCCACTCCATCAATTACCGCAACACCCCCGACTGGGCCGAAGAAGCCCTCAAGCTCACAGATGGCAAAGGCGTAGACGTCCTCGTCAACAATGTCGGCACCTCCTCCATGGATCAATCCTTCAAAGCACTCAAACGCTTCGGCACCATCTCTCTTGTCGGCTTCCTCGGCGGCACCCCTGAAAAAATGCCCGATGTCACCATGGCAATCTTGATGAAGTCTGCACATGTGCAGGGTATCGCTACGGGAACAAAACAAGATCATCAAGATCTGTGCAACTTTCTGGCCGACAAGAAGGTGGATCTAAAACCTACCATTGACCAAGTGTTCGGGTTTGACGACTCACCGAAAGCGTTTGAATATCTTTACTCTGGCGCTCATGTCGGTAAAGTTGTCATCAAGATCTGAAGAATGGCAACGCATGTATAGCTGGAAAGAAAGAGCAAGCAAGTACATTCACAGTAACATAAGGATATAGATACGATTTCAATATGAATATTTCCTCCCCTCCCCATGTGCTAAATCTCGTCACTTCCAGCCATCTCCCACAGCCATACCTAGTATTGTTTCAATCTGTAGAAATGCACAATCGCTTTCAAATCACTCCAGTCGTCCGCAGAGAGCAGCTGTCCATCACACTCTCAGTAAAGGACTGCGCTGATCTCAAAAACATTATGCATTTCTACAGCCATGCGTGTGACAATAGTTCTGCATATGGGGAGAGGCTGAAAGATTCCAGAATTACAGGGGTGATGTAGGGAGGGCACTTTTAAACCAAGTAGTAGTAGAAATGGAATCGTAGTATTAACGTAATGACTGGTCTTTATCCAATGATTGTACTCCTCCTCCTCCTGCTCTCGTTAAAAAAAACCCCTTTATCAGGGGAAAAAGAGTAGCGAATGTCTTTCCTCTCCCGCCCCTGTCCTCCCCCTCTCCATAAATGCTTCAATCCCCATACACCCTCTTGATGTACTGCACAACTACATCCCCCATCCTCCCTATCCTGCCCTTGAAACTCTAAATTTATTGCCGAGTCTAGAGAAGAAATTCACCGATTTCGGTCGAGGTGGTAGAGTCGTTGGGATAGGAGTGGTTATTCGTATGAGTTGTAATTCTTGAATAGCCGGTGCTGGTTGTGATGGTTGTGTTGCTGGCCTCGTGTGTGTTGATTGATGTCGTAACATCACCCCCCTTCTTCTTCTTCTTCTTCTTCTTTCTTCATCCCTTCCCCTTCTTCCATCCTCATATCCATCATTTTCTCCCAAAACTTGCTCATAACTCGGCGGTGCGAATTCTGGCTTGTCCTCTTCCTCAACCCTGATATTATAATTCTGATAATCGGGAGGATCAACAGGATCGGTAATTTTTCCTGCAGCGACTAGATCCAGGTATTCGAGATAGATTGCTTGATGTTGAGATGCACTTGCTTCTGGGAGTGAAACCCCTGGGTGACGGCGCGGAGGAGTGATGGCAGTGGTGAGTTGACGTGAGGCATGATGGGTTTGTGTGAAGGCGGTTTGATGTGTGCGAGTGCTTTTGCGGTGATGTGATTGTTGCGGCTCAGAGGTGTTGAGACGGTAGTTGTAAAGGTGGCGGGAAGCTTGTTTGCTCATGGCGCGGCGATATGTGGATGAAGCTGCGATTTCGCTCGATGCAGCGCCGGAGAATGCGAGAGATGAAGATGCCATATTTTGTTGTTTTGAAAGTTTATGCGACTTTCGGAAAAGTGGGCAAAGTTGTTTCAAGGAATTTGATGCTGATGTTTGATGTTGGTGATGCGATTCGAAGATCGGATTTGGTTTTGGCAGTATGCGATGGAACGGGTGCAAAAAATTGTATGAGGACTTTGCGATGAGTTTTGGGAGGAACAGACAGAAAAAAGGATGGAGGAATGGAGGGGGAAAGCGGGTATATATAATGGACGTGAGAATTCTGAATAAGGAGCAAACTTGCTCATATATGAATCAAACGTCGCAACCACCGACGTGACTCATTCGACCACGCAACAATGCTACCTGTTATGTTCTCTAAACCAATGGAAGAAGATGACACAATGTAGATTTGCGAGAGTAATGTAGATTCGCAAAGCGACGATGGAGAGCTCATATGAATTTGCCTCCACAGGGGGTTCGTTGGAATTCATACCTTTGGTGGTAGCCTTTGTACATAGCCATGACTAACCATGTATAAGGATGCGCTAAGTGATAAAGTCTCATGCATTATGATATGCGCTTCACCTACCTGCTACATGGCGATCTTAGAATGCACTAAGCACTAGGCTTTGAACATGGCCTAGGCTGTTGGTAAACGAGTCGCATCGATGCTACAATGCCATCCAGCTTGGTCGTCGGTCAACATATCCTACACTAGTGCCATTTGATGGCCTCGATGATGATAAACATGACTAGAATTGTGTGAGAAGTGCTAATAGATCATGGACAGAAATTTCAACAACTTACTCGAGCATATACACACAGCTCCAGTGTAGATCAATGACAAAACTAGTGCTGTCGATCCTGTTGTAGCTCCTTTTCTTCTCTTCGGTTTTCTGTTTTATCTCTCATTCCTCTGGTAATGACGAACACTGCCTGCATTCATTCTTGACGCTTCATCCTAGATATTCCCCTCGTACAGTCTTCTAGGTCGGTGTCATCCATGATAGCGTACTCTTCGTCTTCTTCCTTGATGTTCATCTGTTTTCTCTCTGATCGTCGTGCTTGTGTCGTTGAAGGTGTGGGCGTCTGCCGTGCATAAGGTTCGTATGGAGGCAAGTGGGCTGACTTGAGGTTGTTCTCCTCCGATGTATCCACGTAGCGGAGAGTGGTCTGATAAATGCTTTCGATCGATCGGAGGAAGCTGCGGTTCGCTTGCAAAATCTTGACGTCTGAGTCGTTGGCGTAGAAAGAAGCTCGTAGACCAGCGCTGTCGAACTTCTCAAGCGCCCGGTGCCAGAGCTGTTGGCCGATTTTTGAGCGCGAAAGCTCTTCCCATAACTGGCAGAACATCTTGATCTCTTCAATGTTGAGTTGCTTGAGGCTGTTGGGCTGACACATAGTCCTGAGGTAGAGTAGTAAAAGAACTCGATTGTGTGGAGATGTCAGAAAAGGAAGAGAATCAAAATGCGAAGGGAGGTCGACGGTAGTGCTTGATATATTGTGACAGGATGAAAACTCTATCTGTTTCGGACAGCGAGTCAAATTTGGAGCCGGAGGGCTGTGAGTTGATTGTGAGATGGTTGGTGTCAGATCCACCACCACCACGTGGATTTTCTTGGAAAAATACGGGTTCAGCAGCAACGCTGGGACATTCGTGACCACGGGAGGTCAGCAGCCAGTCAAACTTGAACAAATCACAGACGTTTCCATCGCGAAGGTCTTCTTTCGTGGACAAGATTATATTCCTGCTCGATGGCACGCACTGTGATCATTTTCAGCTATCCTGCCTTGGCGTATGTTGAGTCCCGAGGAGTTGAGAAGAGTACGTTGACAAGGCAGAGGCAAGGATCCAGATTAGTGCCTGTTCGAAGTGTAGTCGTACTCCTCATAAGAACGGAGAGGTACTCCAGGGAATCAGTGTGATCATAAGACAACGATTTGGCTTCCAAACAAGTACTTCTTTCACAGACCATATGGTATTGTCGCAGTGCGGATGATCCGAGAGCGTCGCATGTGGTGAATGCGAGCGAAAGGAGAAGTATACAAGACGTACTTGAGTAATTCAGAGCGTCCGGGGTGATATGGTCTGGTTCCAGATGTGCTTTGTGGATTGCGAAGCAGTCGATTCGTGCGGCGAAGTGCACAAGACTCGTGCGATATCGAAATCATCGCCTCAAGACAGAGGCTTAGCTGTGTCCCGCACGCAAAGGCTCACTCATTGGCGTCGGCAAGTTGTTGTCGTGACAAACGCGATAATTGCCATGGTCCGGGCGCAGAGCGCACACGGGAAAGTGCGAGAAAGGACAGCGGACATACCGCGAGCGCATCGACGCCTCGGGCGAGGAGAATACAAGACGTCGCATGTACGACATCACGAATCATCTCTGTAGCTTTGCGCGTGTCTGCACAATCATTTAGCGATGAGACCTGAGTCGCTGCTTGATAGCAGTTAAATGGTCGTCTTGTCTGAGCGGAGTTGGAAGTGCCAAGCAAAACGCCAAAGCAGGGCCAGGCGAAGTTTCCCCGTCAGTTTCACCAGACATGGGCAAACTTTTGATAAAAATCTAGATAAAAGTGGCAGGAGCGAATGAGAAGTGCACAGGTCCTCAATGCATGCGCGAGAGAGGGTTTCTGGACAACTTCATTCAGTTGTCGTTCGCTACGGTCGCTTCAAGAAATCAATAAATTAACACAAATACAACAAATTTTCAAAGATGATCTCAATGCCATCAGTTATGACTGCCGGACTGCTCCAGCAAAGGATCTGTCTCTGTGGCTTCATGCTCCCCTGCCTGTCCGTCTTTCTCCTTCTTGTAGAAAGTAATGGCCATGACCAGCAGAGCTCCCTGCAAGACACCAGTCACGCAGTAGACAAACCACGTACTCCAGCCCTCCCATCCGACTCTCAACCACAAGCTGAAAGCGAATAAGAAAGCGCCTGGGACTTGAATGACCATAGTCGCGATACTCAAGCTCAAGACTTGCTTGACCTTCCAAGTGGTGTAGAGCTGGGGAATGTATTGAACGGAGGAAAGTATGGCGGCAAGGATTCCAAGGAAATTTGCCCAGCTGAGGAGGTGACTGGGTAAGCGGAAGAGGAATATTGTGGAGATGAGGCCAACAGTGAGGAGAGAAACCAGAGACACAACACCAACAATTACAGCATCGCGCTTGCGGGGCGTATCAGGGCTTAGATGCTCTGGAGGAGTCTGCGCAAACGCATCTCTGGGGAAGAAGACCAAGAAGAGTACCATACTGTTGCTGTTGTCAGCTTCTCATGTGAAGAACAAAGATGAAGAAAGCAGCTTACATGGTCATGAAGCAGACCCATTGTACGCCGATCTGTACGACGCCGAGAAGTGCAGCTCCGCAGGCAGTTCCAGAAATCTCACGACAACATGCCATATCATGCTGGCTAGCCGGCAGGACGAGGATGTTTGCGAGTGCGGCGATAGATGAGATGGTGCCGAGTAGAACCCACCACGGCGAGAGGCCCGCAGAGGTGCCATGTCGGATGATCTTCACATGTTGTGGTATATAAGAGACGAGGATACCGATCACAAGCTGGCTGTTGTAGTAATATCAGAATCTGATGGAACCTTGATGGGGTTTGGGGAAACTTACACGGAGAGGCCAAGAACCCAAGGGTTCGGGGAAGCCAGGTGCTCGCAGTATGGGTCGGCGGTCATGGTTGACGAAAGGTGCGTCGACGGCGAAGAAGATGCTAGATATTCCTGATGTTATATCAGGGCGACGGAGATGAGACAGATCTATGGATGATGATGGTCATGTGGAATAAGAGCAGGAGGTTGGTGGTCGCGGCGAGCACGGACAGCCGAGCAAGATTACGCGACGCGTCGGACTCGTGTCTTGGCGATGACGCTGCACTCCTGCCTAATTTGTAACTTCCGTCCACACACCGTGACACTCTCGCATGTCGAGTTCTATGTCTCGATGTATGGTCCTGCTCCAATTTATGTCAAAAAGACGAACACAGTCCGGAGTCGAGAGGGATGCGAAGCGTGTCGTCGAGAAGCGTGTCGTCGAAAGCGACGCAAGGTAAAACTTTTCGTAACTTGAATTCCATGAGGTGCTGACAGCCTGCTCAGTGCGATGAAGGTAAAACGAGCTGCAAAAGCTGTTTGCGGCTCCAAGTCGAATGTCGCTACGTTAGCAAGACCATCAAATTTCGCGATGTCTCCAGATGGGCAGCCCAGAAAGTTAACCAAGTGAGGTCCGGACGCATGAACTCGGTACCGATCGAGAACGGATGGCTTCCAACTGACCGGCAAGCTGCTACTCAACACCGTGTAGAACCACTATCTTGCTGGAACATCTCATCTTATTTGCAAAGACAACCCGTACTGCGCAGCATTGACAGCATTGACAGTATGAAGCTTCCTGTTATAATCACGCGCACGGCATTTTGCCAGTAAATCTGGATATGCTCTAGAGGCTCGCGATGCATAGTCGGATCGTCTTCCATGCAGCTATTGCTCTAGGTGCTATAAGCTTAGCGAATCTCATTAAATCATACGTCTAAGACAAGACCTCAGTGTGCTATTCTAATTCTGCTGACATGGCCAATGGGCCGGAACACGCTGGGAAAGCCTTATGTCCTGCCACAAAATTTATGTCCGCGCAATGGGATTTTGTATCAGCCGTAGCATATCCATTCAATGTACTTCCCACTATGACCATAACAAATTTGCAACATCATACAGCATTCCCAACAGAATCCTCCATCCTCCATCAATCAAGCACCCCCTCAGGCAAAAAAACCACATAATCCACCGGCGCAGGTTCAATCCCATCCGGCGTACCTACAATCTCCAACAAATCCCCCTCCCTAACATCAACATTTCCAAATGTAATCCTCCTCGCCGAATGCCCGTCTAGATAAATAGAAGGCGTATGACCAAGATAATCCTCACTATCCCCTTTCCACATCCCGACCGTCACATTACCAACCCGAATCTCGAACCTCGACTTTCCACCGTATAAATCGTAGAAATTAACACCAATGCTGTATTTTCCGGAAGGAAAAGATAAGGTGGTGGATATAGAGCCAACAGTGGAGTTTGAAGAGGTTATTACAGCATGTTGGTTGGATGCCGTTTCGAATGGATTGACGGTGTAGATTTTGTAGCCATTCAAGTCCATATTTTCCGCCTCTATGCGCCATGGGTGATTGCCGACGCGATTGTGGTCATCGGCGATTCCGGAGATGTTGTGGTAGAAATCTACAATGGCATCGCGCCAGATGATGGAATGACCGGCTTGGTATTTGAGACGGTATAGTTGTTCGTCAAACCTCTGATCGTCAATTTTGCCTCGCAAGCTCTGCCAGCGTGCAGCAAATGTCTGAGCGGTTTCTGCACCGGCGTAATGGGCATCGTAGAAATGCTGGATTACTGTTTTCCCTGATTTGAGGCGTTGCGTGTAGGGGACGTGGTGGAACCAGAGGAGTAAGTCGTCAGGTGTGGTTGAGATGTTTTCGTACATGGCGGCGATTTGGGGTGGGTAGGTACCTGAGAAGCCTGTGCCATTGGAGACAGTGCGGTCCATTCCGATAGTGTCGTGATCTGCGCGTGTCCATTGTCCCCAGCCGTTGTTATCTTGGGATTGCGGGTTGGGTCCGAAGTGAGTGTAGAGGATATCGGTCAATGTCTGAATGCCGAGATTGCCGCTGTAGTTCTCATACGCTGGCCAAGATTCGACAGCCATCTGAGTAATAGTGTCGATGACATTCTGGTCCAGGCCGAAGGTCAAACGTGTCCAATCCTCGTGAATCTTCGTCGTGTCTTGAGTAGGATCCCAAGCAAGCTTTCCATATGCGTAGAAGTTTGCCATGGACAAGTGACTTCCCAGCCACGTCTGATTGGTACCGACATTGACAACAGCGGCATAACCACCAAGCGACCGCTCGAAAGTCCTGCCTGCAAGGATATCTCTGACCAGTGAGGTCTCGTTGTCAACCCTCATATCGAAACCCAGCACAGTCTCCCAAAGCGGCGGCAGGTAGACCAGATGAGTCTGCTGACCTAGGTACTCCTGCGAGACTTGCAACTCAACCGCCATACTAGTATTCCTCAAGTTCGCAAACAACGGGCTCGCGGGCTCTCTGACTTGAAAATCAATAGGTCCATACTTGATCTGCACGACAACATTATCATCAAATTCGCCATCTAGAGGTTTGAAGAAATCAACGGCGGCGTTCGCACGATCGGCATTCCAGTCACTTTCGTTGAGTTGATTATACACAAAAGCGCGGAACATCACGATACCACCATACGGCTGCACAGCTTTTGCAAAGAGGTTCGCTCCTTCTGCGAGGGTGCGATTGTAGGTGATTGGTCCTGGTTGGCCTTCTGAGTTCGCTTTGACCAGATAACCAGCCATGTCTGGAATCACGTCGTAGATCTGGGAAGTCACGTTCGTCCACCAGGTGACAACTTCTGAATCGAGAGGGTCGAAGGTTGTGAGGTTCGCTTGGCCCTTGATGCCTTGTGTTGGAGATGCAAAGTACAGAGATAGACCAATCTGTACACCATAAGGTCGCATTGTGTCGGCGATACGACCAAGACCATTGATGTTATCGGGGGTTAAAATCGTAGCATTAGCGTTCACATTGTTGACGACGATGGCGTTGATGCCCACTGAAGCCAGCAGACGGGCATATTCTGCGACGCGAGTCAAGTCGTCAACGATAGATCCATTAGCGAAGAAGATAGAAGCACCACCAAATCCGCGTTCGATGCTGCCATCCAGATTATCCCATTGGTTGACCCAACGAATCGGAGCGTCAGGATTAGATGCATATGCGACAGATGAAAAGTTTCCTTGTGCCAGCATTGATAGGTATTCGAAAGCTCCGTACAATACGCCTCGCTCGTTCTGACCCAGGATCTGGACAGTGTTGCCTTCCGTACTGAGCCAGAAGCCGTCTTCCTTGAGATTCACAGTCTGAGAAAGGTTGCCGTAAGCATTGACGTATGCATCGAGAGTGCCGACAATGATGGACTCGTGCGTGCTGTCAGATGATACATGACAGTCTTGACCGAGGATACTCTGAATACCCCGTTGTAATTCCTGGCCTGCTGTGTAGACTGGACTAGTCTTTGTGGTGTTCAAAACGACGATGTTGTGTGGAGTATACGGCCATGACACCGAGGAAGGCAAAGGAGCATATCGTAGCCATCCGCTGAGGCCGTCTTCTGCAAAGGCCAAGCCAATCAATGCAAGATATGGAAGAATGCGCATGATGATATGATGGATATGAAAAGTCTTGGAAGGGAAACCTCCCTACATATATACATGTCTTGAATGAGGGCTGATGATACCTGGGCTGTCGGTAGCCGAGAATGTGGGGAACGACGATCTTGAGGAGAACATGGGGCCCCATCAATTTAGCCTATACCATTGTTTTGGCTTTCGGAACATTGTCGATCTTTGAATGAGAAGCCGGCAATACAGATGAGTAACACCTCTCGAGGAAGTAGAGACTCTCTTCATATGTCACGCCCAACTAGAAACCAGCTCCACCCTTCTGTCCGTTGCTAGGATAGAACTCCCCATTCCCAATGTACTGTCCCTGCCCTTGATAGACCCAGTTGCTGATATACGAAGGAGTGTTGCTTTTTGTGTTACCATTGTTGGTAGCATAAACGCCGACGAAAGAACCTATCCGAATGTAAGCATGGTATACGACTTTCAATTCTCGAGGGCTTGAAAGACTCACCAGTAAACCCATTGGATACCAGGGTAGCAGGAACAGTAGCAATCTGTTGCATTCTACCGGCTTTTGGTCCAGCAGAGAAGGAGAAGTGTGTTGTGTTGTAAGCTTGAATCTGCAATGTCAAAACTTGCTTGTTCCACTTCTGCGGAATTGGGAGAACAGTATCTGTTGGGGCACCTGGACCTTCGGCGTGAAAGCGGAGGTATGTTCCAGTCTTGTTGAGACGCACGATACCTAGATCAGCGTGGTAGTCCTGCGTGAGGAAGAGTGTGACTCCTGATTCATCACCGACAGAAGAGGGCGAGAAGTCAACATCGACGCTGTAGGTAAAAAGAGTATCAGTTTGCCTGCGGCCGATGAAAGTGATACCATCGGTCGGGAGAGCAGTGGCATCACCGGTCAAATTTGAGCGAGAAGGGAGGAGTTGCAGCGTGTTCGGGTGGCCTTTGGGTGAGATGGCATAGTTCTCGGTCTTCGGGAAGCGCCAGTAACTGAAGTGCGAAGGAATGGAAGAGCCAGGGGAGAACTTGTAGTAATCAGGGTCCTTGATGAAAGCACCAGTGCCGCGAATGTTCCTGTTTGCTGGTGGCAACGGACCTGACATTTTGCCTTTGACAGGTCCTCCAAGTACTGGCCATTGACCTTTCTCCCACTTAGCAGGATACAGAACGGTCTCCCTGCCCATCGGCCAAGTTTCGTACTCAGGACCGGAGCGAGTAGCCAATGCAACACCCCACCAGTTGCCTGCAGCATCTTGGAAGAGATCGGCATGACCGACCGTCTGGAAGTACTGGCTGGTATTGTATGCAGTGAGGATGGGATTGGCCGGGTTGGCTTCGAAAGGTCCTTGAGCAGACCTGCCTCTACCAATGGTGACTTGATGAGCTTGTGCCGTGCCACCTTCTGCGAGGAGAAGATAGTGATAACCATCTTTGAGCATCATGTGCGGCCCTTCCGGAGGTTGAACAGCAGTTCCATTCCACAAGAAGCGATCTGTAGTTGTGTTTCCGGAGGGCATGCTGATGTTGACCTGGTGGATCTCAGTCGTGAAAGGATCATTCTGAACAGTTTTGGCAAAGGCCGAATAGACAATGCCGTCTGTATCCCAGAAGAGATCAGGATCGTAGCCAGGGATCTCGGTTGGGATAACATTCGTCCAAGCATCGTTGTTGTATGGGTCGGAAGTGCTCCAATATCCCGTGGCCGCTCCAACACAAGAATTGATGATCCAGAATCTCTTGTTGTGGTATCTCAATGTCGGCGCGTACCATCCTTGCTGCTGACCAGTGATATTGCCGAAAGCGGGAAGTTGCTCAGGTCTGCTGAAAGCATGGCCAATGAGTCTGAAATTTTGGAGATCCTTGCTAGCGTGGATCGGAATACCGGGGAAGGCGAGGAATGTCGAAGTTGCACAGAAGAAGGTGTTGTCCCATTCTTTGACAAAAACACAGCTTGGATCAGGGTTGAAGCCGGGAAGGATGGGGTTGTAGATGGTCGAGTTTTGTTGCTTTGCAGGTTGTGTGCTGCCAAGTCCAGTCAAAGTGGCAGCGACGAAGAAAGAAAGAGCTTTCATCTTATTGCAATACTCAGGATTTGTCTTGGTCAAGAGATCTGAGGAAGGAGCGAGTCGCGATGTATTTATCCTCGTACCATTCTTCCAGGAAGTCTTGGCCGCTGAAGCCTCTTGCCATATGAGGTTGCAATACGACCATAGTTTTCTCACATGCATGCGAACACATCAGGCTAAATGAGTATTCGTAGAAGACCCCTCACATTCTTCATGATGCTGATCATGAAACTGCGGGGTGCACATCTTCCCCCCTTCGAGCCTTGTATCGACGACATGATATACAGTGTCCTGCATTGCTTCATTACGCCAAAATCATGAAGTTCTGGCGCTCTTTGCAGACCTGCTGCGCCTCTTTACAGAGCATACCCGGTATTGCCTAATGATGGATATTGCGACATTGCTGAAGGATGTGCTGGTTCTCATGGGTATCTATTTTGCAACTACTTCAGCCGTCTGTTCAAACGAAAGGCAAGATGACATGACTGGCATATTCACCACCAAGATGAACATTGTGCTGTCCCTTGTTTCTCGCCTCAACCTGAGCCTTTTTGGGTCCTCTACCCTTGAACTCATCAACTAGAGGATACTCGCCCGAAACCTGGACGCTCAAAGATTCACCTTCCTCAAAGTCCATGCCCATGGCCCAGAGACCGATCTCAAGCTCGACGACGGTGCCGGGAGTAATTTTCTGCACTTCGTCGTGAGTGTGGAAGGGGTACTGGGGGTGCAATGCCTTTGCGGGGTCTGTCTTGCGGTGAGAAGCGCGTAGGATACCAGTAGGACCGAAGTAGATCATCAGGTTGCTGTAGTCGGACTCAGGGATAGATGCCGTGTCAGGGTATGGTGCGTGAGACCAGGGGATATTGATGGCAATCATTGCCTTTCCGTCCTTGTCAAGCTTGCGAATCAAGACGTAGACAACCATATCATCCAAGTCGTCGCAAGACATGTAGAGGACGGCTTTGGGCAAACCCATCAATCTCGTCTTTTTGTCGAAGCGGAGGTTGAATGCTGCGTGTGCAACGGGATTGCTGCCACTTTCTGAGTTGTATGATACGACACTCTTCTCGGTAGGTGCGGACTCGAGGAGATTATTCTTCTCGCCAAGGTACAGCTTCTTGTAGTCGGTGTTGGGGATGGGGAAATCTTGTACTTCGATGGGGTAGACGGCATCCTTGTCTCCGAAAGGTAGAGAAGACATTCTGACCTTCGGAGTCTTTTGCCAGTCATTGTCCTTGCCCTTCAAGAAGTGGTCGAAGAACTCGGCGAGCTCATCAATCGACTCTCTGACAGACCAAAGATCGAACCATTCTTGGTAAGGATCCCATCTGAGCCATTTGTTCTCTGTGTTGACCTCCATCCAGCCGCGAATAGAGCCCATGGTGTGTACGAAACTCGAGTAAGAAGCGACAACGTAAGTTGGGATCTTGATCTTCTCGATTTCGGCGCGCTTGTCCTCCCAGTACGGGTTCATTGTGTTCGAACGGCGGTACATCTCTTTGAAGTCCTCGACACCTCTCTTGCCACGAATGACGTGCTCGATGATGAAGTCGAACAGGCCATTGTCCCATGCACCTCCACGAACGAACTGTTCTCTGTAGAGATCTCCGCATGCTTCCCAGGGGGCGATAGCTTTGAGCGATGGTGGTTGCTGAGCGGCGATGAACCATTGAACGATACCGAGATGTGAGTTGCCTGCAAGACCGACGCTGCCATTGCACCTGCAGGACAAGTTAGACGTCTGCGGAAGTGACAGAGAAGGTTGTGTAAACAATCGCAAAAAAAAACCATGAAAAAGTTGAAAACTTAAAAAAGGTGGTATAGACTCACCAGTCCATCTTCGCCAACTCCTCTATGCAATCGTACCCATCTTCACCCTCTTGCTTGCCCATGATGACGATAGCACCGTCAGAATCACCTGCACCTCTTGCGTCGACGTTGACAATAGCAAAACCTCTCGGGCAGTACTCCGCCGGATCAGGACCCTCGAACCTCTCAAGACCACTGAGCGCTCCCTTCGGTACACCACAACCCCATTTCACCTGTGACAAGTAAGCCTTACACCATGAATCAACCCTTCAAAAAACCGACCTTCGACATCATCTCAATACCATTATGCTTCTTGCCAAAAGGACTCCACGCAACAATCGCAGGCACCTTTTCAGCACCATCACTCCCCACAGGCCTGAAGATATCACAGTACAAAGTACAGCCATCGCGGACTTTGACAGCGACATCATGCTCAACGATCATATCTTCAGAAAGCGGACGAGCGTCTTCTCTGAATTTCCAGCCTTGAGGTAGGGTTTCTTTACGAGGGTTGAAGCCTTGGTAGCCATTGTCGCCGATGGTTGGGGGCTTGGTGGCTGTGTTTGCGACTTGGAATGCGACGGGCATGATTGTGGATATGAACGTGCGGTGGAGGTGGATGAGGGTTCTTCTTCCAACAGCGAAAGGGCGGAGTATTATGTTCATGGCTCCATCTCAAGCGGGCCAGAGTTGTGGATTATCACATATGGACATTGTCTTGCTCGACCGCACCCGGCCGCTGCTTACATTGTACGTCTACTGAAGTTCTTGAGCAAGTGTTGACACGCAACCTTGATGTTTTGTCGGCATGTGGAGGAAGGTGCAAAAGTCTCCGGGGAAGCTGGAGCTGACCCGCGCTCGCCCGAGTTCTGCCAAGCTGCGAGCCTCGGGGTTTGTCCGAACTCCGAGAAGCCCTGAGCCGAGGTTGTTCCTGCGTTTTGTAAACTCTCCAATCTCGAGATCATCGTCTCGACGACAACACTTCAATTCGTCAACTATATGCGACTACAATATAGGATCATGTTGGGAGTGGTGTAACTTGTAATGTCTGGTAAGATCTAGCCTAGGCTATTTCCTTGGTTCTTGATGAGTGCCTCTGCTAAGCATTCTCTCATATGTCGTCTTCAGGATATATCGCGACTGGTATTACCGAGTGGGCCAACTAGATAGCCTCGGTTCTACTCTGAAGCTTCAAATGCTACAGAGTCCTCGGGACCATTCTTCCTTCGCTCATCTTGCGAGCAAGAGAAGACAGCATTGCTACTCCTGAATAAGGCACATCTCCCTAGAAGCTGTGATGTTTGACAAACCGGACCTAGGCATTGATTGAGATGTCGTGTACCGCACTAAGACGGCGGACATGGGTGAAAGCCTCATCACCCATCATATCTCCATGTTCTGAACACCATCTCAGCTGACAGTCGCAGCGAACAGAGTTCTAGATGATACGGAAACTAAGAGACAAGGCTGGAGGCTGCTTGTCGTGAATCCGCGCCCACGCTATTTGGGATATCGGGTGGTACAGCGAGCCGAGTTTCGTGAAGTGACGACGTGGTGAAAGTTGCCTGCTTCAGTTCTGGCGTCAAACCTTTCTCGGCTGGCGAGCGGAGTTCGAGTTGTCGAAGAGCTTCGAACAGAGGAGGCAGATATTATGGACATGTAGATGACTCTACTCAACGTTTGTCCCGCTTGTTGGTATCCTGTTCGCGTATCCTTTCACCCGTTGTAGTGCTGCTGGAAAGTCGGGAACTCCATGAAGCTGTCCCAGGTGTCGGAAGGACCGAGCAGTCCATCGATATGGCCTTGGTCCATGTGTGGCATAGTCATATCATGACCAACCATCATCTCATTCCAGCCATCCGTAGGTACCGGAATCGTCTGGGCTGGCAGGACATAGCCATCTGCCACAGTTCCTGTTGTGCCAGCGGCTGAAGGCATCTCCTGGGTCGTCAGATGGCGAAGAATGTCATGAACAGAGAGGTGGGACATGGAGAAGTTCTGCTCAAGACGTGCCAGGAGCTTCTGAATTGATGCTGAGCCCTTTGCGGCGTGAATAGCGACATGGCTGTACTTGCTCAATTCTTGGACGACTTGTTTCAGCAGATGAACATGCTCCTGTCTTTTCTGAGGTGTGTAGTCCTGGGGGTTCATGAGTATGTCCAGAGATGTGTATACCGCAGCTGCAACAGTCGAAGCCGAAATTGTCCAGACAAGCTTATATACTCGCGGCACCGGAGACAGGTAGCTGTGTAGAATGCTCATAGCTGAAGCCATGGCTGCCTCGCGATAACGGGTTTGCTCGCTGCCGATATTTCCCATGGCCAAGGTACGTGCGATGCTGAGCAACATAAACTCGATGCCATGGGTTATGAGGAATCGCTGGAAAGTGATCCAGCTATGCGTGGCCTCCCATTCCTCGTCATCAATGTTGGCAGGGAATTTGTTCGACAAATGCAAGGGCAGGTTCCTCTTGACAATCTCAATCTCCTCCAGCGCTTTGATGAATTTGGATGCGTTCTGATGCGTGTTGACTTTGATGTAAATGTAAAAGATGTACGACAATCGGCACATGACGGACTGGTAAACGAGTGGCGATGGGCTTGAAGTATGCGTTGGTGTTTCGATGATCACATCATGGTTAGCCTCGTTCTCAGTCGAGAACTTGCAACAAAAGCTGGCTGGAGTGATAGCAGGTGGGCGAGACCAACTGCCTAGCCTAGAAAAGGTGTCAGTATGGAGGGCTTGAGTCCTAGTGAGTGGCCTTGACGTACCAGTCTCGAATTACATAAGTCCACCAAACGCGACGACCCAATTCGCGTCTTTCAAAAGTCGACCATTCAGGCCTGTTGCTTAAGTGTCGAGCATGAGCAACCTCACTGCCCAGACGATGCATGTCGAGACAGCGCGCGATACTGGCTGCCCAGCCGGTGAACAGCCACTCTCGTTGAGGTTCGCCAAAGTTGGAGTGGCAGAGAGTCAGTACTGACAGCGCCTGTACAATTCTCAAAGATGGCGAACCCGAGCAGCCATAGCGTTCGACCTCTTTCAGGGCAACCTCATACCAGAGGCGTGACGTGTGAACGGCATATCTCATCTCATCATGTTGCTGATACTGATGAAGATTCAGCTGAGGTAGATCCGATATGGCAGGCACTTCCTCAGGATCTAGGTAGAGCAGACCAGTGGCCAGAAGAGCAAAGTATAGAGCGAGCCAAGGTCGATCCTTGGCGTCTAGCGGGACACCATTGTGTATTTGGTTCCAGAACTCTTCGTGCTCTGCGACAAACTCGGGCGCATGCACAGCACCGTGTAACCAACCAAGCGTCCTTAGCGAATACGTCACTAGCTGTTCGCTGATCTCTCTCGATGGAAGGAGGAGGAAGACAGGGTCGGTCGAGGGTTCGTATAGGCGATCGGCCATGTCTTTTTCCGACAAGGCAACAGGGTCCGAATCGTGCGACACTTGGAGGTCGAACTGCTCAAGAGCAGGTACAAGGTCTTCGAAGGCGGCCATGGACGTCTGACCTTGATGCGACTCTGGTTTAGTGCCGTGAGTATGCCCACATGGTTTTGACAGGGCTAGTGCAGTCTCGAGTTCGGCGATCTGCGCCTGGAGAGCGCATCGCTCTTTGAGCAGTTCATCGACGGTATTGTCCTCGGAGTCTGCAGACAGACGGTCGACGGTGCTCGCCCTGACTTGATCAGTTGATGTTCAGACGGACTGCAAGTAGAGGGGTGTTGAAAGAGGGGACATGGCCTGGACGTACACTGTAAGCATGCCCCGGACGCGGGTGATGGGCCGCTGGCATTCGTGGGCGAGATTCCGGCGCACACATGGCTTACACGGGATCTTCTTGTCGCACTTGATCTTTCGCCGGCTGCACTCGACGCATGATCGCGAGACACGCTGCGACGACCGGATGCTCTGTTCGTCCATGTTGAACGCTACAAGAAAGTCTTGCGGACAAACAGAGGGAAACAAGGCATGTAAGTGGCTTGTCAAAAAATGTCCCGGATCTAAAGGTGCTGCTAATACTTCGGAACTCGGTCATACTTACTTGGCAACCCCTTTGAAGCTTGGTTCGAGTTGATTAGATATACTTTTTCCATCGACTCAGCCTAATAGGTGGATAGCGTGGACCCTGTCTAGACTTGCCGTTTTGGGTCTGCCGCCTCGCGCCAAGACCTCTTTAGAGTCCGATGAAAGGGCCGTCCGTGGGTCAGAAGATCGAGTAATTGTCATAGACTTACAGAGAACTTTTGGTTTCCACATCCGGGCCAATTTGCGCACGAAAATCGAGTCTGCAAGGCAAGGGTAACGTCGACTGTCAAGAGGATCTCCCCAGACACCCCGCATTCTGACTCGAGAAAGGCTCGTTCCCTCCACGATCGGCTGGTTCGGCTTCGGACCTTCCTCTCGAGTTGATTGGTTGATTCGGTCAAGTGCGGGTGAGCTTGCGGCAGGCTTTTCTCGAAGCTTTCGCATAGCTGCGAGTTTTTATTACCGTCGGCGCATCATTTCAAGGCGTCGGCACATCGCACAGCAATCGCTCGACAGCATGGACCAAACTGTCTCCTTGCAGTGTGTGATTGGACAATCTTACGAGATCCTGATGCTTTGAAACAGCTCAACCATCGCCATCGCCATCGCCAGGCAGACGCTGGACGCGAAGTTGCTGACATCCGTCAAACGTTTCGAGGGCCGCTGCAAGCCGGCAGTCCCTGTTGTCGGTACCGTAAGTTCGTCGACAGGAATGGTATCGTGCTTATCTCGAAACCCTCCAGGCATTCAATGTATTCTTGTCGTCCCTGGCATTCCTGGAAGCTGGAGCCGGTTGCCATCAGATCTATTGAACCTGGCTGACTGACAAGAATGGACTCTGGATGATGCAGCGAGCAAGCCCATGACCAGCGGTATCAGTGCCATTTCTCCTATCATCCGTGCTTGATGCGATCACGACCCGCGAACCAACGATCTCACGACATAGCCTATGTTCTCCATGAACGTTGGCAAATTACCTGCCATCCGTTGCACACCGGTTTGTCTCTTCTCGGATAAGACATTATCCGGTTGTTTTTTGAGGTGCGCTTGCGGCGGTAGTCCTGGATTTGACATCCACCAGGGTTGTCATGTTCGTTGCCGCTGGTCAACCAGAACGCTGTGTCCAACCGTCTGGACTTGGTCGGATATGCTCCAGGAATTTTCGTGCGCGATATGCACCCTTGAAGGCCGATCCCGCCATGAAGGTTGCTTGATTGGTCGCTTGAAGCAAATGATCCAGATCATTCGAATTTATCGGGTTCCTTTCGAATGGATGTTCCAGCACCTGGTACTCTCGTCCTCATATCGACCATTTCTGCCGGAGTCCTGGATCCGCGATCATTCAGGTGAGATATTGACGTGCTGGGATATGTCTGTCTCGACTCAACTGCCACAGCCATCAGAACACCACACCACACCAGGTATCTCATTCCGTCAGTGAGATCTTGAGCAGACGCAACGCTCAGAAGTCATTTGTATCGAAGAGACTAGCCATGAAGGTAAATTCGATAGTCGAGCTGGAGTTATCGCTGGACTCGTGTTCGTCGGTACATCCAGATATTCCTTTGGTTCCAGGAGGCAATACCGAGGAAGTACGCTTAGGATTTGATGAACTCCGGAAGTAGCAAGCATTCTCATCTTTAATCTTGCCCAGGTCCAGGTCCAGACAACCAGTTCTTACAGGCCCGCAGCGCATTCACGTCAATGTACTCGTCTCAAACTGTACTTACCTCAAGGCAAGAGATGTTACCGTGATCATGACGCACCAGCCATACAGCAACACCGAAGCCGCCATCGCGAATCCAACAACCAAATTTTGTACCAACGAACAACAAAAAAGCGAAGAAAAGAGAAGAAGTGCAGAGGTGGCAGACAGTCATGTAATAATAAAAACCACGCTATTGATTAAATTCGCCAGAGGACGGCCGAGTTTTTGGTCTTGTACCCATGCATGCAAGGAATACTTCGGCCGAATTTATGCATGATATCGTTGTATGGTCTGAGCTTTTTGTGCAAGATGGTGTGGTGTGCATGGACAGGGTTGTAGGCCTGGCAATGGTTTCTGACTTGATTCTTATCATATAGCGACAACGACGGGTAGCTGTACTCCAAAAGGTTATGGAATGTCTTTTTCCAGTATTTCGTACTCGGCTTAAGAAGTTTGGGAGAAATTGAGCCAAAGTATGGTCGTCGACAACCGAAAATAGCTTTCTGATACTTTGATTCCTGAACATGCACCCAAATCACTATCTTCGAGGTTACCATTCAAACAAAAAACCAGCAACACCTAACGTGACGTGATCGATAAGTGGCAGCCGAGGCGAAACAGCAGAGCATCTTGAGTATGAATCTCTCAACGTACATTTTCCTCTTTCTATCTATCGCACGATGCATCTAGAAACAGAAACAGTGACTGCCAACAATTGATGCCACTGTAATTCTACAATCATGTGCCAATCAGATATCCGCCTTTGACAACGAAGCCCTTCGCCCACTCAACGCAATAGGCTGCGGCTGTTCATCAGCAGGAACAGCCACTTTGACCACCCCATCACTATAGACTTCAGATCCAGACCCCGAGTCCTCCTCCGGCAAAGCATTCTTCGTCTTCTTCCTCCTAATCTTATCATCCAAAAATCTCACCACCGCCAACGTAACACCCACAGCCAACACAGCAATATTAACCCCAAAGGCCCTGCGATATCTCGGACTATCATCACTGCGGAAGATTTGAGCGCCGTAGATACCGGCGATATTGGCGCCCATGATGACCATCGCCATTGCTAGAGCTCTTTCTTCAGAGTCGGTGCAGGTGAGAGACATCCAGGTGATATTCAGGGGGTGGGAGAAGGTGCCGAAGGTTTGGGTCCAGACGACGCCAAAGTAGCGGACGCCGCGGTTGTCTATTTCGGTGAAGATGCGGTTGAGGACGTAGCCGAAGAGGTGGAGACTCAAGCCCGCCATGACGGTTTCGCCGCGCCGTGAACTGAGGAAAGGAATATAAGTATCGAGCATCGTGACGGTGCAAAGAGGAGGACTTACTAGTGATCAGAAACATAGCTGAAAGAATACGAGACGGGGATTTGAAGGAAGAGACCAACAGCCGCCAAAGCATTGGCAGAAAGACCTCCAAAGCCAAAGTCCTTGACGATGGAAGGGGCATAGGTATCAAACGCACGCTGAGGTCCATTGTTCGACAATGTGATCAAGAAATGAACCCACATGCGCCAGTTGCTAAATGCCTTTTTGAAAGCGGTCAGACCAATCTTCTTCTTTTTCTTGCCCTTGGCTGGGTCGTCGAGCAGAACACGGTTGCGGAGAATGTGAATCTCACGAGGCGTGAACAATGCTCGCTTGGGCAGGAAGGTCGAGCACGGGTTGCGGAAAGAATCAGGGAGGAAGAAGCCGAAGATGAAACCACAGAAACAGGTGAAGCCACCCATGAGCACGAACAACCAAAACCAACCGGGCCTGCCAGCGACACCACGCATGTGGAGGATGCCAAAAGCGAGGAGCTTAGCAGAAGCTTGGCCGAATTGATTGCCAAAGTAGAAGACCATGACACGTTTCGCCGTTTCCTTGCGAGTATACCAGGTCGATATTGTCCACAGACCGCCAGGAATGAAGCCAGACTCTGTTAGTCCGAGGAGGAAGCGAGTGGCGATGAAGGATGCGTAGTTGTTCTGAAAAGCTTGGAAGGTGCTGACGGTACCAAAGAGAAAGAGTTGTAGAGTCAACCATTTGCCAGGGCCAACTCGGTAAAGAATCATGTTGGACGGGATCTCGAAGAGGACGATACCCAGAGATAACATCTGCTGGCCGACATTGAACTCATTTTGAGTGATGCCGACATCCCTTCTGAAGTTGTCTGTGATGGCGTTTGCGATGTTGCCACGGTCGAGTTCTATGATGGATTATTAGCTCGTGCGGTGTGGGAAGCAGACAAGTCTCTTACGAAGGCAGAAGAAACCGAGGGTCAAAATGGGCATGACAAGGAGGTCAAGCCTGGAAAGGAGTAAGCATCAACCTGTCCAGATTGGTTGGAAGTCTCTACTGACTTCCATTTCGCCTTTCTCTCTTCTTCCTCTGTCCAATCTTTCTCAATTGTCAAGCCTTCTTCATCATCCCTAGGGATGGGATAGTGGTCGGGGTTGGCAGTCTTGAACTCCGCCATCTTGCTCTGTAACACAACTTCACAGGAGAAAGCACGGCTCTGACACCGTATTATAATGCCCTGGTGTCCCCATTCTTTATATCAACCATTCCTGCCCTGCCAAGTTAATCACCTCATCTTCAATCATAAGATGAGGCGTTCTATTACCTCTACCGATTCGAACAAAAAAGTACCGCATACAAAGACGATGTAGGCCAAGTAACCCGAGAACAGTTTGTGGAAAGTCTCATTGTTCTTGACGACGGTGTGAATCTCTTGGACTGGCGTTGCCAAGGGAGCGCGGCTTTGAATGGTTTCTCTTTTTCAACATCTCGACAATACCTATGTGATGCCACTCGAGACTGTGATGGCTTGATTCGAACATCGAGGACTAGATCTTTATGCAAGAAGCTAAAAGCACACCTGGATTTGGAACATGTGGTAAGAAAGTGGTGGTTTGCCGTCTCCACGTATTTGCGACACAAGGAATTCTGGGGTGAGATTGTCTGGGCGGGCTTCTTGGATGAAGTATAACAAGACACTGGGCATTGAGGCGTGGTAGCTTGACCTGAGCACGCAATGCCAGGCTTTATGGCGATATCTAGAGTGAGAAAAGTGTTGCGCTTTGCGGTTGTGATTTTGGCGATGAGGAATTCGAGATTGTGCCGTCCACAGCTGATAAGTCGTTCGTATTGTTCTCGACCATCCCAATCGGTCTTGTTTTCGACAATCTCGCTAACCATGATAAATATCTCTCTGTCGGCAAGACGCGATCCATGTGGAGCCCAACCAAAAGAAAGGGCATATTATTCTTGCAGCCAGTAGAGGAGAATGGTCGCAACGTCGTTCTTTTCAGACCTTCCTGTACTCGGCAAGGATTTTACGACAGCACACAGCCAGCAGCATGTCAAGCTCCTTGATCAATCGCTGATCCGAGTATTTCAGTGCTGTGTGACGACGGTTGTTGCCATCCTGAACTTCGTGGCTTTCAATCGGTCAAGTCCATGGGATGAGAAAGAAACTGTAAGTCGTGGAGCATCGCACCATTTGCTTGCCTGAGAGACGAGATATCGTCTTTCCAACATTTCACAGAACCTGGCAATGGTATAAACCTCTTGATAGGTCGGTCCCGTCGATGCGACCGGCTCCCGACGGTTGTCGAAATTCAGCATGTGGAAATCATCTTTGGATGCTTTGCATCGAATCGAGTGGCTTTGTTGCGATCTGTCGAAGACTCGTCGCGCCTTCTTGTTCGCAGTCTTGCAACTTGCAACTTGCAAGGAATTGAGGGCACTTTCCCAGAATCTCGTCGCTTCCTGAATCCTGAGTGCCGGCGGCATCCGGCAGCGCTCGGCGAATCGCGTCATGTCCGCTCGACCCTAGCCCTGGAACTCTTGGCAGCCACAACCTTACGCGTCGATCGACGGAATTATTTGGACCTCACCGTCACAACTTCTACCATCCTGGCATCTCTCATGGAGCTGGAAAAGAAGAGACCTTGACGTATAGAGGTTTTCAAAAAACCACAGAGCATGCGACTCTTTGTCACACGACAACTTGCCGTGTTTGAAACGATATCTGCAAATTCAGCTCAACGGTCAAATCTAGGATGACGTCTGGTAGGTTATCAAAGCGCCAAGTAGTCATGGGAAACCATGTTCAGCAGAAACAAGTCAACTCTCTCCCCACGGAGTGCGAGTCGGGCGACAGGAATGACGAGTGGTCCATCTAAACTTCCAGGGTTTCAGCCAGGACTTTGAAGCACCTAGTCAGTGAACAGCTACCTGTTTCTCTTGTATCTGGCCGGACTTCTCTCTCATCCCATCACTCCCACAATCTTTGCCCGCAATGTCAGAGAACGGGTCAATAACAACAGGGGTTTCAAACCGCAAACGCGATGGTTATCGCGAGTGTGACGACCCAGAATCGGCCGACAGCCCCAATGGAATTGACCATTATCCACCGGAAACTGTCACATGGCGAGATCGCGTCGCTCACTTCACCTGGCCTTGGTTCGCCTGCACAATGTCTACCGGAGCCCTCGCAGTAGTCCTCGGTCAAACACCAAACACCTTCACTGGTCTACAAACCATTGGCAAAATCTTCTTTATCTTGGCCATTGTGTTATTTGTCGCGTTCACCGCCATCATCATTACCCGATTCATTCTGGTACCGCAGAAATTCCTGGCTTCGCTCCATCACCCGGTCGAGTCTCTTTTCTTCGGAAGCTACTGGGTGACGATTAGTTTACTCCTCAATTGCATACAACTATATGGTGTACCGAACACCGGACCGTGGCTTGTCAAGGCTCTCGAAATCTTGTTCTGGATGTATGTGGCTGCTGTGCTGATTGTCGGCATTGGACAGTACTACGTTCTGTTCCAATTGGAGCGACTGAAGGTGAACAATGCGATGCCTGCATGGTACGTACATCGATGGATTTCGCATCATGAATCACGCTCTGAGAATACGCGCCTGTTCATTTCCTCCTCTTCCTCTTCCCTCTATTTTCCAGCACCTCTTTTCGTCTTGTTTCTCAGTTCAGTCTGCCTGCCGTAATGAACGAAAATCTGACACTTTATCGAAGGATCTTCCCCATCTATCCATTGCTAGTCATTGGGCCACTTGCAGGTACCATCATTCCGAGTCAACCGCATACCGCGGCCGTTCCGATATGGCTTGCTGGCGTCATGCTCCAGGGAATGGGTTGGTGTGTCGCTCTGATGATGTATGCCATCTACACTCAAAGATTAATGGTTAGCGCCCTCCCTGACCCTTCCACTCGTCCTGGCATGTACGTCTCCGTTGGACCAGCCGGATATACTGCAGCTGCCCTCATCTCCCTCGGCCGACAAGCACCAGCAGTCTTCGAGAGAAAGCAATTCTTTGGCATCACCTCACTTCTCGTCGAAGATGTGATCAAGGTCTTGGGGATTATGGCTGGTTTGTTTCTACTCCTGTTCTCTTTCTGGTTTTTCTGTGTATCGACGGTCTCCGTGATTGCTGGAGCCAAACAGATGTCTTTTACTTTGAACTGGTGGGCTTTTGTGTTCCCAAATGCCGGCATGACTTTGGCGACTATTCAGGCTGGAGGTGCTCTTTCCAGCGCTGGAATCAATGGTCTTTGCAGCGCTCTTACCGTTGCTCTTGTCATTATGTGGTTCTTTACAGCCATTGCTCACATTTTGGCAGTGCGCAAGGGTCAGGTCATGTGGCCTGGGAAAGATGAGGATAAAACGATGAATGGCATCAGATGGGGTGCTCATGCTGCTTGAGTACCATGGGCAGGTTATTCTTCTTCCAAATATTTCTAATGCTAAGATTTCAATTTCCCTACACTTCATTCCAATGGATTCTATACTCAACACAAGCGCATCTTTCTGGCTTTGAATTTCCGCTGAAGCATTTAAGGGCACATTTCAGCAAGAGGTCAGACACGACTTTTGGCCAGTCGGGAAAGTCTTCCTTAGTCCAGATACTAAGTTGAGACAGCAATGTTGTCCGCCTCGGTCTTAAGACAAGATGCATTCTTGTCGCCAAAATAAGCGAACAAGAGCAGCATCGGTGATCAAGCTATGTATCCGGTCTACCAAAAAGAACTGCCAAGCCACACCCCTTCGTGACTTGCATACTACCCAAAGCGTCCACCGCCGCCACCCTTGACATGAAACACCGATACATTTATCATGAACATATCCTTGTGACATCCTGATATACCCCCCATTAATTCTACAACAATCATGCCTACAACAATATCTTCCTGGATACAAAACCGACGCGCTTCTCAAGAGAAATGGCAAAAAGATCCCCTCGAGAAGGAGGAGAACTTTCTAATCATCTCCGCTTTCGAACAACTACTCAACAACAAACTCTCCGCTTCTTCCACCGCATCTCGCATCAATGGAATCGTCTCCCCTCGTCTAATCTCCGGCCTTCGAGCAAGTGTAGGATGTATCTGGGGTCTTTTCGCCGACGCGACCAAACATTTCGGTACATCGCATACACAACAATTGGCCGATGTCATAATCGCAATCCGCGAACTTCCCGATGTGGTCAATGAGAAGGGGTATAAAGTTATCAGATCTGGAGAGGTGCTTTGGAGAGGGATGCCAGATTTCGGGTGGATTTTCGCGGAGCATGGTGTTCGTATGTTGAGTTTTCTATCTATGCTTGGTTGTGAAGAAAGTTGACTGATGTGACTGTAGAGATCAATGGTACTGATGGTATGACTTATGATGAGTGGCATTCTCAGGAAGAGGAATTGCTGAATGCCACTGTGCTTGTTGCGACGTTGATGCAGAGAGGTGGTAGTTTCGGGATTGGCATGATGTATCATGCACATGATGCTTTCAATGAGATTGAACTGCCTTTTGATGATGAGAGGGAAATGGCAGATGAATGGAAGATGTACATTCCTCCTGCTGAGGCGTGGATGTCAATTGCGGGAGAAAAGCTGTTCGGATTGTGTTTCGACAAAAGCGTGATTCACAGCGCTGAACCTTATGAGAGTTTGAGAAAGGCTTTCAATACTGATCGTTGGGCTTTGTGGAAGCAGCGATTTGCAGAATTGGCAGAGCAGGAAGATATTGATGAGCGCTGCAGGGGTCTCGCGAGAAAGGCGGTAGAGAAGATGAGGGACATTGAGCAGAGAGTTCAGCTTTAGCTGTCCATACTACGCAATGATACGAGTTAGCGTGTCGAAAGCACATCATCAGGCTGTTGAAAACACCATGACTTGCTCGTGTGTCGGCGACGGAGGGGCTTCCGTCTTTGCCGCGAGTCCAGATGGGTGGCTCGCGAGTAGTAGTGAGCTGGACAGAAGAGAGTGGGTTGGCAAGATTTTGATCAGGGCTATAGGAACCCTATGCAGCATAAGGAGACTTGCAACTAAAGCTCGTCGCGACACTACCACCACTAAACGCCGTAATCAACGCTTCGATAGCCGCATAGCAACCCAACCCACACACCGCCAATGCGCCCAAGAAGTAAACAATGTTGGCTGTAGTGAACCAAAACGTTTTGCGATATCCACGCATCCATCTTTTCACACCACTATCAACACGAACGTACTTTCCAGTGGCTTGGTCGAAGCCCTCTTCAGGAAGGACAGCACCCTTCTTGATTTGGAAACCAATCATTAGAAGCGCTGGGAAGGTATAGGTGAAATTTCCAATGCAGAAGGCGCCCACTAAGCTGCTGAAGTCGCCGAGTTCTGGGACGGCTCCGGCGACGATGAAGGCGAGAGACCAGTAGATCGGGACCAGGATTATCCAGATGAGTTTTCCCGCTTTAGCTGTTAGGGGTGGGAAATCTGATTGCAAATTGTGTCAGGAGGATGATCAAGGTGGTTAGGACTGAAGGGTAGGGTGGATACGCACGGAAGATTTCCATAAGGACGTTACTGTAGATTACTTTTATGCCGATGTTACCGTATAGAGCGGCAGCGATCAGACCGCCTGTGGATTTGGTGTAAGTATCTGTGACAGACAGGTGGAGAACGAAGTCTCAACATACCAACGATAGACAAGATGTTACCAGCAGTCTGGTAGCCATACGCACTGACACTCTGAATAGCAGTGTTGTAAGTGTACTGTCCCTGATACGAATACTGGAAAATGCCAAAGAACATGTAAGCCAAGTAGATGAAGATGTCCGCGCACAACATTCCCTTCCAGAAGTCCCAAGGATTGCGCATCTCGGCAAGGAGGTTGAAGAATAACATAGCGCCGCCGTAAGCATAGACGATTTGATCAATGCCTTGGAAACTTCCAAGGAACCCTGTACCGCCTGAAGCGAAGCCATACTCTGGAGTGCCTGCGAACGTGCGGATGGGGATGTGGCTCTCGACAGTGTCGTTCGGGAAGTTTGTGTTACCGTAGGCAGATGTTTTGCCTCCGAAAGAACTGAACATTGTAGCGTAATTGGGTGCTGAAACAGCGGCGGCTCCGATTGCGAGAAAAGAAGTGATGACGGTTGTCCACACCGAGATATTGGCAAGCCATCCAAATCGTTGAAGGGTGCGAATTTGACCAAGCACTCCACCAAGAATAGTGAGAATGAGTAGACAGACGATAAAGCAAAGCCCATTGCCATGCACTCCGTTGTTTCCAATCGATATCTGAGAGATGGCACCACCGTTGTTGAGGATCAAGACAGCGACCAGTAGGAACATCTGAAGCGTTTGTAGGATGTTCACGATATGTCTCATCTTGGAGCCAAAGACACGGAAGAAGGCCTGTCCGAAGTCACGAATCGGGTATTTGTCTGAGTCCATGTCGAGGAAGACGAGATAAACATACCAGCCAGATACAGCTGCGCATCCACCAAAGACGGTATAGAGAGCGACGCCTGGTCCGTAGCCTGTGTTTGCAAAGGCCCACCTGTTATGAGTTAGTCAAAGAGTCCGCACAAACATCCAGCATCCAGCTCCATCACTACTTACGGAGCACCAGTAGGTCCCAGGATATCTGGGGTAATCAGGAAGAAGATTGAGCTCCAGCTTGCTGTTCTCGTTGCCCGAGATGCGCGTCTCCAATCTGCATCAGTGACCGTGGAAGCAGTGAGATGCTGTGACTTTGGCTCATTGCCATCGTCGTCGGATCGATGGACATGTCCCTTAGAGAAACGGCTCTTGATGACACCAAGTATTGAGAGGGGCGGTTTTTCGATACTCTTTTCGTACTCTTTCTCTTCGGCGCGAGTGATGGCAGCGTAATGCAGATATTCTTCGAAGAATATGGTTGGGTCATTACGAACCAGGGCCGCCTCAATGACGAAACCCTCGGCGTGGTCCGTATCATGGCCGTGATCAAGCGCGAACAGCGTGGGGTTCTTTGGCTCGCGAGGATCACCACCATCTAGAGCGAGGTTGGCGAGATTTTGAGACCCCATGTTGTTGATGTGTCGAGTCAGGTCTCATGCAGGTACACGGAGCAAGAGAGAGAGTATACTTATAGGGTATGGTGAGTGAAATGGCGTTGTTATCGAGAGGGCTTGCGTACGCAATGTAGAGTGCCGAACATGCCGGATAGCGTTACTCATACAGCGTGACAATCCTCTGAAAAACAAGTGATAAACTCGGAGTAGAACTCTCCGACGGGAATACCGTATTGTTATAACCGAGCGCGTGCGACTGAAACGTTTGCTGCGTGCTGCGGTTTGATTCCAATACTTGATGTAAGGTTAGCCTTGGTCGGACGCAGCACTTTTGGCATTGTAGGTGTCGAGATTCGGGAATGCAGTCGTCAGTCCGATGCCATGTTGTGAATGAGAGGGAGGGGGAGGGGGAAGTTTTGATTGACTGAGAAGGTGCCCAATCGAGAAGGTGTCATCGCTTGCTCGTGTACTAAGCTTTCCCAAAATGCTTGTGAAAGCTTATTTCAGGGCTCCGCTTATCCGGCGCGCAACGGATCACTGTAGGGCATCGTATTCGACGCGTCTACATGTCTCGCACTCTCTTGTATGGCAGTTTTGGGTTGTCGGACAAAACGAGAAATATGAATAGATTGGCGACGGAACCATTCTTTGAAGCCTAGGAAGAAATGGTCTTGCGAATTGATCTTTCGAGAAACCTGCAAAACTCCAGTGTACTATAATCAAAACACGAACCATTCCTATCCAAGCGTTACTCCTCCTTGGATAATTTTCACTGCTTGTCTAGTTTCCTGCACCTTCTGAGATCAGGTAAATCCACGTTTCTCACGGACTTTCCACCGGCCAGTATCTTCTTCTCGTCTTCCTTCTGCTTCTCTTGCCAGTAGCTGTCCATTCTCTAGTCTTCTTTATCTTAAACACTTCTAGGGATTAGGTATCGTAGGTACTCTTCTAGGATGTCGATCTTCCATTCGTCTTTAGTTGTGTTAGGCATAGCTTCGACGACATGATCCGACGCATCATCTGGCCTAGTAAGTTCGTAGTAACGATGACGTCTAAACTCTATGCGACGCTTTAATTCCTGCTCCTCCAGTTCTTGTAAAGCAATAATCACATATTGTAGCACACGCTCCAGATTAGCATTAAAAACGCGACCATTAGACATGTAGATCTTTAGAGGCCTATCCTAGTAAGACGATGACTCTAGCTAGTTAATACAGTATAAGTTGTAGTTCTAATGATATTCCTAGACCGTAGATTCTCGTTCTTAGATCTCTACCTAATAAAGGAGTAATACGGTTTAGGTCTAATTCGAACTATAGTCCTTAGCTCGCGCTAAGCTATACTACCTATTTAGCCTCTTCGAGCCTTACGCTCCTTCTTCTTTCCTCGTCCTATAGCTTGTTTATTTAATGTCATTAACTACGCATTAGTCCTTATCATTCTATAGGACTAATACTAACTACGATCTATATTAATAGCTATCGTACGCGCGCATTTATCGTACTACTTTAAGCCTTAACCGACGGTGCTACGTAAGTATTCCCTTCGAAACTATAGTCCCTTAGAACATAGAACCATTAGAGCCGTATTAGCGTAAGTCTCCTTTATAAGCACCTTAGAGAGCTTAGAGTCCTCGCACCTCTACTTCTAATAAGCGTTACGCGTCGCTTTAAACTCGCCTTCCTTAGATCTATCGCATAATAAGCCTCTTTAAGACCTTACGCGCGCGCTATCTATTAAACTACTGCTACGAAGCGGCTCCCTTATTAACTACGGCACTACGCGCATAATAACACTTACGAGCTACGCGCTTTACTAAGACCCCCCTCTTAGATCTATCGAACTAAGAGGCAGCTCCTCGTTAACTATAGTACCTTACGTATAATAACACTTACGAGCTACGCGCTTTACTTCTACTAGATCTATCGTATAATAAGCCTCTCTAAGAGCTACTAAACTAAGACCTCTTCTATACGCGCCTTCTTAAGACCCTAAGATTATCGTAAAAATAACTAATTTATCGCTTCTCGGCGCTCTTAAAGACCTTCGTATCGACGGCCGTCGCGCCCCTCGTCCATTTAAACATACTAATTATAAGAGCTAGTTAGCTACTATAAAGAGCCCTTAGAACTAGACCCTTCTTTAAGCTTAGAACTAGACCCTTCTTTAAGACCCTCGTACTAATAACAACGAGCTTACTTAGCTACGCGCGTAGCTCATAGCTTACGACCGCTAGCTTAATTAGCTTAAACTCTAGCTCTATAGTACTTTACGCTTATCGAGCCGCCGCTCTAAGCTAAGCTCTCGTTTACCTTCGCTTCTACGTATCTAAGACCCTTACTACGTACCTCCTTAAGTCGCTCGCCGCGTACCTTCTTAAGCTTAGAGCTCTTATTTACCTTTGCCTCTATACCTCTAAGGCCGTCGCCCTTTACCCTCGCCTTATTAAGTCGCTCGCTACGTACCTCCTTAAGTCGCTCGCTACGCCTCCTTACCTTCGCTAGTCCGCGTTCCTAATCTACCTAAGTTTAATAATAAGATCCCCTTCGCTCTATAGCTCGTTAAGATAAAGCTTAAGCTTAATATAGAACTAACTTACGTTAACGAATAAATTAAGATAGACTATATCCTCTTACGTACCTCTAGCTTAGTCTTCGAGCGCCTCCTCCTCTACGTCCCTAGCTATAGCTACGACTATTACTCTAATCTTATATTTAAAGACTCCGCGGATTGCCTCTACTAACTTAAGGAGTAGTATAGTAATCGCTATTACGAGTCTTATACTTATACCGACTTCGAGCTCCTCTACTAACGTAATAACGAGTCGTTTAGAGACTTCTATATACGCTTCTAAGACCTTGTCGGCTACCTTAACCTTCTAGAGAGCCTCCTTATTCTTAAGCTTAAATATAAGCTTAACGACCGCTTCGGTTACTACATTAACGACGGTAAGATCTATACCTCCGTGCGCGAACTCGTTAGCCGTAGTAACCGCCTTAATACTAATATCTACCTTCTTCCTAACGACCCCTATACTACTAACGACGACTATAACGACTTAGGCTCTAAGGCCTCTTACGACTCGTACGAATTAAACGCTCTCGTACGCCGCAATTAAGTAAGCAAATAAGATAAACATATAACTATCTAATGCTCTAGTTATTATTACAGATTTAGAAGAATTAAGCTCGCGAAGCTCGCGCTTTTTTAGGGGGGGATAATAATACGGTTTAGGTCCGATTTAAACTATAGTCCTTAGCTCGCGCTAAGCTATACTACCTATTTAGCCTCTTCGAGCCTTACGCTCCTTCTTCTTTCCTTATCCTATAGCTTATTTATTTAATGTCATTAACTACGTATTAGTCCTTATTAAGGAGGACGTACGACCGGTCCCCTAATAGTGCTTTAGCGGCATAGTAATAAAGTAAGTATTTAGCGTCGCCTATCTCCTCGATAATAAACTTCTTAAAGGGCAGACCGGTTAGATTGCTATATTTAAGCGACGGGTCTAGAGAGTTCTAAACTAGGGTTTAGGGTTAGGGTAGGGTTAGGGTTAGGGTTAGGGTTAGGGTTAGGGTTAGGGTTAGGGTTAGGGTTAGGG
>JGI24891J29808_1000163_pt1 | contig 81555 bp, 89 predicted proteins | sample FreactcultuFSWF8_FD_29808 | JGI IMG/M metagenome (IMG submission 29808)
GGCAGCCGCGGCCGCGCCTCCGCGGCCGTTGACGGAAGATCAATCATCACCGTCGCCAAGCCGTCCGTCACCGCTGAGCCGCGTCCTCCATTTCCTGAAGACCTCACTCGCTTTGACGCATCCGCTGCACACCTCACGTCATCTTCTGTGCACGCCGCGCTCCCTATTCATTCCTCCCTTCGTGCCTGCGATCATGGTTTGGGATCTGGAAATCCGCCCCATCTGTGGACTCTGACCCAGGAACGAGCTGTCGCCGAGCCTTTTGTTTATTTGCAGGGATATGAATGTTCCTCCTTTTTGCGCCTTGCTTTGAACATAAATATAGATGCTAGATTGCTACGTTCTGCACCACTCGCTTCAACAGCCTAAGGTCACCTCGTTCCATTCGCTCTTTCCCTGTTTCAAAGGTTATCGCCATGCGGTTCACAGCATCCTCTCTGTCCATTGCCGCTTGGGCGACGCTGGCAGCGGCAATTCCTGGCAAGAGCTACTGCAGTTCTCCAGGAAATGCCTCGATCGACAGCATCCACCAAGTTCCCAACGTCCCTAACCTCGAAAACTTGTTCATCCGATCAAACGGTGATGTCCTGGTGACCTCTTCGTCCTCACCCTCGCTATACTTGCTCGACGCGGACCACGGTAGCGCCCATTTACTCGCAAACATACCCGAAGCGACAGGATTGACTGGCATTGCTGAGCTGGAAAGGGATGTCTTCTACGTGGCAGCGGCGAATGTCACGGGCACAAGACCCATTGCCATAGGCACCAACGCCGTTTGGAGGGTCGACTTGCGCAAATATCGGGCACCAAATGGCGCCCGCACTCTGCGTACCCCGAAAGTGGAACTCGTCGCTAGAGTCCCGTCAGCGGGCTTACTGAACGGCATGACCCGCTTTTCGCCTCGAGACGACTCCAACTTGTTCATATCAGACTCCGCCCTTGGAAATGTTATACGGCTCAACGTCAAAACTGCTCTCTACGAGACTGTCATTGAGAATGAATCGACTGCTGGCGCCGCAGGAAGTTTCGTTGCCGTAAACGGCCTTCGGACTTTCCGCAACCACCTCTTCTTCACCAACCAAGCACGTCGCTCGTTCTCCAGAATCCCGTTCGCTCCCTCCACTGGGCTTCCCACAGGTCCTGCGGAATTGATCATCAACGGTACCTTAGGTTTCGCGGACGATTTTGCTCTCTCGCGCAATGCACAGCGTGCATGGATTCTTCTCAACTCCCAAAACGTTCTGTTACAAGTGGACATTGCGAGCAAAACGAGCAATGTTGTGCTTAACTCTACTTCGTTAGAAGAAGGCTCGTCTGCGGCAGTGGTGCCTGACGTCGAAGGCTGCCCAAGCTTGTATGTCACAGGTTCTACACCCACAGGTGGCGTATCAGTTGGTGCCCTGTTCGAGATTAATTTCTCTTGAGCGGAGGTACCTTGTACACACGTTACTATGACCGTGACGTGTCGCCACCTATCACTGTAGGCTCTTAATGTTTCGAATAACACAATGGCATGGAATGGTCGAAGAGTGCAGGAGGAAAGAGGATGCGAAACGGAAAGGGAGAACTTGACAGATACTCGATTTTGCTTAGCATTCGTTGTCTTGAACGAAAGATTACAGTGTATAGATATATCTTTGCCAAGCAGTTTACTCCCACGACTATTCCAGCGACCGATGGTCCTAATCTAATAACCTAATCTAGATCATTTACTATGAATTAACGACCACTAGCGGTCTATATAGCACATAGTAGAGCATGTTAGCAGCTAGTGTTCGACACGATAAATCTCTTTAAAGTTTATGTAATTACATTACCCCCTTCGTTATTTTAGCTCCTCGGCGTGCTCGCTAGCGGTATAGATCCTTAAGCTTCTTAACCTCGGCGTGTTAATGCCTCTTATCGAGGCTCCGGTCGTATACTATACTATCGCCGCCCTCGCTCGAGGACCGCTAGAGGGTATTTCTCTTCGTCCTTATTATCGTTATAATCATTGTTTATAGTTAGTTACTAAAGTAGAGGCCTCGTCGCTAGGTGTATAAGCCGCCCTTCCCCTACCGTTAGTTCGACTAGATACTAGATTCCTAGCATAAAGATAAATTTATATATATCTATCGTTTTAAGAAGGCCGAAGTTATTAGACTTATATAGCTCCTCGAGCTCGATACCATTAAATTTAGTAACCGATTACGCCTAAGTCCTAAGTTCGCCTTTACTCTTACCTACGCTCGTCTCTATTATCTATCCGACTAGGCCCTCCTCTATAATTACTTTAGTCGTTTACGTAGGTATCTTAGCACTATTTTTACCGATACTATTAAGTATATTAATAAGAGGTAGGGTCGCTAGATAATCTAGTACCTAAGGTTAAATAATAAGAGAAGGATACGGTAGTTTACTAAGTATATAAGGCGATAAGGGGGAGGTAAGAACATATAGGGTTTTATTAATAGGACATTTTAAGGGTTCCGTCGCCCTAGTAGGAGGTAGCGAGACTTCTTCTTAGGCTATTACTATAGCTATAGGTTTAAGTATTAAGCAATTATTACACCTAATAGGCTCGTCGGATTACTTACCGGTCCCTTCTATAGTCGCGATAACGACTAGAGTATATAGTAGGACGGTATAGTGCCTAGAAAGTTTAGGAAATTGCTTCGTCGTAGGTAGCGTATATACCTATACGGTGACCTTACATATAATAACTACCCTAGAATAATGGCTCCCTAGAAGCATTACCTTAGGTTCCGGTATCTTACCCCTACCTAAAGGGCATTTAACCGTCGCCTTAGTAAGGTTAGGATAGCGGTTAAACATGCCTTTAGGTCTACCTAGTCGTTATAGACATATATAGCTTTTACTTAAGGTTAGACTCTAGGAAAACAAGCGGTAGCAGCGTTCTTTAGGACTACTATGTTCTTTACTAATTTATATATATGTACGACTAGCTAGAACCTATTAGCTAGTTACTTCGTCTACCCTCTACCTACGCTAGAGTAATACCTTAGTTTAGAGGACGAGCTAGTGCTAGATATCGAGAGTAGATAGATCTATATTAATGCTAGTTATCTAGGTTTAAATAGTTAAGATCGTGCTAGGGAGGTAGCCTCTACGAGTTCTATAATAGCTAAGTAAGCATAGCTTCCTATCGCCTTAAGGACTCTTATTATTGTTAAATAATGTCCCGAAGTTAGGTAATCTAACCTTAGATCTCGCTAATCTTAGGGTTTAGTATCGCCGGCGAGGGAGATAGCTATACTTAAGCTAGAAACGCACGCCCTATAATGCTTACTAGGTTAAATAAAAGCTCTTCTTATAACGGTAAAGCTCCTTAGCTGCTATTACTTAATCTATAGTAAGATCTACCTCGTTAGCGAGGTTATTATAGTATTAATATAACTAACGTAGAGCCTCTACGACCGCGGCGAGAGATAGTTTTATTAACTTAGTTAGAATTAATGCTACGCGTGTTACTAACTTCCTCCTTAACATTAACCTCCTCTAGCTCTAAACTAATAGCATTATCTTTACCCTCGTTTCTATTATCTTTATCGTCTTTACTACGCGAGGTATAGTTATTATCGCTCTCCTTATTAATCTAGCGCTAGTTCCTATTACGAATAGTAAGGCGCTCTTAATCTCGCGTAGTTCGACGACTCTAATATCTCTAAGACTCGGCCGTAGCTATAGTATTAGCATTATCTAGGTTAGCTTAATCCTAGATCTCTCGAATGAACCTATCTATTAACTTTATATAGTTAGTCTTATTCTTAGTGCTAGAAGTTATCTCTTAATGCTACTATACGCGCCGGCGCTACTTAATAAGGCGCTCGATACGTCGTTTAATGGTTTTATAGTTATAGCTAGTAGCGCGCTTCTAGTCCTTCCTTATACGCTTAAACTACTTCGAGCTCTCGATCCTATTATACGCTAGAGTATATACCTATAGTAGGTTAATAAACTCCTTCTTCTTTGCGTTACTCTAATAGCGGCTAGACTCGGCGGCATTATTAGAGTTATTGTTACTTATAACGACCTAAGAACTACCTTAACCGCAACCGCGACTATAACTACCCTAAGCGTAAGGAGATACGCCGTCTCCTTAACCTCTTATTCTACCTCTTATTCCTCGTCTAGACGGTCTACCTCGTCCCCTTCCTTAAATATACAATAGTAGAGGTAATATCTAATAACTCGGTAGAGGCTCTTAGGAAGGCTAAATAGGCATAGGTTAGTACTACGGTATAGGTTAATACATTAGAGTTTAACTCTATAAACTAAGTCTAAGTGCCTATATACTAGGTAGCGACTACTAAGACTACTAAGACTACTACTATTATAGCGGTATTAAGGAAGGATAGCTCTACTAGCTCGGCGGTAGGTACTACGAGTTCTAACTATTCTAATTTGACATATTACTTAATGCTCTATATAGCTAACTACTTAGTTATATAGGAAATTCGACCTTAGGCGACATAGCCTCCGCTAGCCTACGGAACCGGGCAAAACTAGTTAAATACTGACTAAAAACGGCATAATCTACCTAGTGTCGAGGGTTAATACTATAGTATTTACCCTCGACACTATAGCCGTTACTAATAGATCGCCGAGCTACTTAGAAGGCTAGAATTCATGGTGTCGAGGTGTCGAATACTAGCTACTAACATGCTCTAGTAAAGGGAAGGCTTCTTACCTTGAGGCTAGGCTATGACGTAATCCCATAGGTATTAGAATCGGACAAACGCGCGGCCGCTTACTATGACCGTTATAGGTAGACTGCCAAGTCATAGGTCACATGTTAGAGTGTGTGGATCTGGCGCGCCGCGTCCAGATTCATACAGACAAAGTGGAAACTCGTGCGGCCGCAGAGCTTTCCATCAAGCAGAACGCCCATAACCCGTCATGTCGCAGTCTGAGCAGCACTCCAATTTCACATGCCTTCCTTGTCGCCAGCTGAAACGGAAGTGTTCTAAAGATCTTCCAGCTTGCACTCTGTGTGTGAAAGTTGGCAGGATGTGCAAATATTTGACGCCGTCGGAGACGCCCAGCAGGCCGGCGGGCCCTTCTAGCATCGAATCCGACTGGACATATCAGCCCTCAGGCGGCAGAGAGCAGTCACTATCTCCCCCGTCAATCGCCCCACTGATCAGGGTGCAAAGTGTAACATCGGCGCCACAGACACAAGTCGACGCCAGATCAACGCTTGCTTCCGTCTTCCTAGATTCGGTCCACAGCCGTGACGCTGATGTTGACATACCCTTTCGACTGCAGTGGCAAGATATCTCCGAAAGCGTCCCAACACTGTCAGTCGACGAGGCCAAAACGATAGCACAGGAGTTTTTCCAAACCACTCATGATTGGCTGCCAATCCGTAAGTGGGACAAAAGTCAAGCTCATCGTGTCGGACGTGCTCACACGCTTGCAGTATCCCGGATGAGAGTTTCTCGTATGCTACTAAGAAACATTTCGATCACGGCTGCCGACCTGCAACTCTTGTTCCATGCAATGCGCCTGAGCTTCGAACGCCCGTCTGAGGCACGAAGCTCCTACTACAATGCGCTGAAATCAGCTCTGGTCACACTAGAGCAACATGGACAGTTCTCAACCAATTTTCTGGGCGCCTACGCTCTGCTTGCCACGTATGAAGTTGGACAAGGCGTGTACCCTGCTGCTTTCTTGAGTGTGAGCAGCTTGGTTAGTCTGTTCTGTGCACTTGGCCTCCACGACAAGACAAAATCTGCTCAGGTCTTGCGGAAACCAGGTGAGAAACTTGTCTTCGATGGCCTCACCAAGCTCTCGCACTGACTCAATAACATACATATGGACTGAGGTGGAAGAACGTCGACGAATGTGGTGGGCGACTTTGATCCTGGATCGGTACGTGCACGTTGGGATGCGATTCCGACCTCTATTCTTTCCGAGCATCACTCCAGGAGAGATTCTACCTGCCAATGACCGTGATGTAAGTCTACAATTTGGTGTGCGACTGCGGCCTTTGCTAACCTCCATTATCAGTGGGACCATGGTGTAAGTCTATATTGAACATTTGTTTGCCCTACAGTACGCCGTATAACTTCGAGATCTCTAGGAACTTGCTGTTAATCCTCTGCTCGTGATGAGTATGCAGGCACCGACATCTGTGACGGCTTTCGCCCGAACTTGTCAGGCCGCGCACCTTCTTGGCAAGGTTTGCGAACACGTAAATGAAAATGCCTCCTCACATGAGGCCGATCTTCATTTTGAGGAGGCTTCCCAACTTTCCAGAGCTTTGCTTGCGCTTGTCAACATGTTACATGAAGAGACGCGTAATGCTGACAGTACAACACGTCACAAGTTATTCGGCGCCCGGGGCCTAGCTTACGCTGCGCTCAGTACTCTGTACGACGTTCACGCTTGTATCGAAGGAGACGTGGTGGGATCAATCGGGGGAAACCGTGGTCTCCGGCTCGACTTGCAACAACTGGCGATCGATGGCTTCAAGGAGGTCGCAGAAATGGTCTCGGATCTCGCTGCGAATGTCGAAGAGTTTGTTGAATCCCACGGCACCAGCAACGTGTCGCCCTTCGTGCTGTTCGGCCTATACACTGTCGCGAGCACATACGCTTGGCAGGTCAGAGAGAACGGCAGTGAGGTGCATCTCGCTTCACTTGTCAACATAAAACGGGTGTTGGAGGCATTGGGCAAGAAATGGAAGGTCGCAGGTGCGTGGGTCCTCTCAATCCGAAAGATGGGTTTCCCTTCCTAGCACGGGAGCTCATTCATTCCCCTGTAACAACTTGGTCACACTTGACGATCCTATACGACTGAACCCCGTCAGATAACCATTTGCTGGTACGCACCATTGACACACTCGCAGGTTGTTATTTGAGTCTTTTGGACGGGCAGGAATATGCTTACGAGGGAGGTTGCTATCAATAGTCGTGACGGGCAGAATCCGAGTTCTCACAATGCCGCACTTGATTGCTGGAAAGGCAGATAGAGTCAAGCAGTGCAACCGTCATCATCTGCACAAAAGAATCGAATGTGTCGTTCGAGAAAGATAGGATTTTCCTCATCCGGATGCTGGGATACAAGTACTGAAGGTCCAAAGGTTTTGCAAGTGGAGAACACCGGGGACAAAACTTCTTTCGTCTCGGAGCGATGTGAACGGAAAGGCAAAATCTAGATAGTCATCTTCTTCATTACGACGCGGATGACACAGGGTTCAAGGGTTGATCAACACGACGTATAGTCTCGAGTCACAGGGACCTTGAGAAGAATATGGATCGACTCTAATTTTAGGTAGCAAACGCATGGACTGGCAATTCATAGTGTATACATTGGGAGCCATCCACAATCCTAGTCACAGATGGTTTGCTTGATGAGACAGCGTAGTTCTGCTTACTCCCGCTTCCCACATGCCAATGCTATGGAGTGGACAAACACTGTGACTATCTTCGAAGGAATGCCATTGATGTCAACGAATATCCAAGTTTGAAGATTGCAGCAAAGGACGTTTGGGGTGCTTATGGCGAGCGAGCAGGGTTGACAAGTGGAAGCCTAATAGATCATTTTAACTTAGCACATTACAGCGTAGCTAAGGATATGATAGGCTACTTTCATTAAGCTAGAAACCGTTATGCCTATATTATACCTGACATAGGCTGCAGTTAGTCACAAGCAAGGACCTCGTTGAACGGCGATGCATTGAGAGGGTGCTTATTGTGATCAAAATGCAGACGCAGCACCCCAACTCGCTCGAGACCCGACCTCGCCCTCGACCTAGACCTCCCTGCCTTCGACCGCGATGGTCTCTCAGTCTTCGACATCATCAAGTACTCCCTACCTCCAACGACGCCTTGAGCATCCACACTCCAGATGCCGTCAGTGACTAGCATTCTCCAAAAGCCAAGTACTTCTCGCAGAGTAGCGGGCGGTCGTGTACGCATCCAGGGGCACCAGGCATCACGATATGTGGATAGTTTGTCCCTACCTTTGCCATCGATGAACGTAACCGCGTCACTCCATCCATCCTCCAGGCACAAGTAGAGGCCGGCCCGTTGTTCAAGATGTGCTGATCCTCGACCGTAGAAGTTTTCCAGTCGAATGCGCTGAGCTAGACACATTGGTGTTGCTGGGAAAAAGTAGTGTGGGAGCCAGATCTCTAGAACGATGCGATTGATAGAATTTGTTGTCGGAGGGCTTGATGCCGATGCTTAGTATGCGTTCGCTGTCTAGAGGCTCCGCCACATGTGTCGCTTCGAACGACTTAGAGGTCCATAACGCGACGCCTGGAGCGACCTGCAAGTTCGACACTCTGGGTCGCCGAGCATTGATCAAGAAAGCAAAGGGAAACGGTTGGTCCAGCCAATTGAATTAGATTGTTTAGGAGAGATGTGTATTCGAGAGGGTCGAAAGACGACTTTTCTTGGTCAAAGGACATGAGGATTTCGAGGGCAACTACGGCAAGTACTTTGACCAGCATTTCCGTCGCCCACTTTGAATAATACAGTCGCTAAGCATCCACACCGACCTGCGATTCAATGCGTCCGGATGTTTTGGGTTGAATCGGATTGAGAGCTTGGCTGGCTTTGCGATAGCGAGCATGCCGTAGCGCGATGTGGTTGCCATCTTGGTGGGCTCTGCAAAGCTTCGCGAGGTAGTGGATGTAGATGTCGCGGAGGAGGAGCAAGACCGACGGGGCTGTTCCAGGCAGCAATGATCACCCCGAGATTTTACCGTGCCGATGTGACCCTGTTCCAGCCACTGCACTTCCATTTTCACAATCGATTGATAAGTTACCAGATACCTCACAGCAGTATCAGTCTCAGACCAATCATACATGTCTCACATCAGAAAGATCAGACATCCAGCTTCTGGTCCCGAGCTTGCACAAGCCATTCCCTCCATAATCGACGGCCTCATCCCTACTCAACGCAAAGTCCTCCACACTCTTCTCCAGCAAAAATCAAACAGGGAGATCAAAGTCATCGAACTTGCCTACAAAGTCTGCTCTCTTGATGTCCCAAATACAGATCCATCTGCAACTCAACAAACCATCATCAAGCTAGCACAAAACTTTGTGGGCGCAAATAACATCAATTACCTCGAGCCAGGGGGGAATTTTGGAAGTCGTAGAAATGGCGGGGAGGATGCTGCGGAGGGTAGGTTTGTGTATACAAAACTTTCTGCATTGACGCGTGTTATTATGGATGCTTGTGATGATGGGGTTTTGATCCATCATGAGCGAAATGGTAAAATAGCGGAGCCGGTGGTGTATTTGCCCGTCATACCCATGATTCTGGTCAATGGATGCGACACCCATGGAGATGGTTGGAGTACATTTATACCTCCTTATAACCCAGAAGAGATTGTTGATAATCTGCGACGAAGGATGAATGGCAATTCAAGGGCGGATATGCGGCCCATGGAACCGTGGTATCGCAACTGGACTGGTCGCTCGGAGAGGCTCGATGCGAACCACTTCATCCTTAGCGGAAACGCTCAGAAAACAGCAGAAGGTCTCCTCAAGATCACGGAATTGCCTCCTAAGCGATGGCCTCGGGACTTCAAGAAGGTCTTGGAGAGGCATATTTCCGAAGCCACCTCCGCGATCAAGAGCTACACACAAATTGCATCCCCCAACGGCATAAATTTTGAAATCACACTCAAAGACAAACAGATGGATGTCGCAACACAAAGAAGCCTCGAGGAAGAACTCGGTCTACACCACATCATGACGACAGAAAATCTCATCGCCCTAGATGCAGATGGCCAAACCCAACAATATCATACAGAACTCGATATGCTTGAAGAATTCTACCTCCTCAGATTTCAAGCCTATCAGACAAGAAAGCAGCATCTCCTCAAGACCATACAAAAAGAACTCACGCAATGGACCGATCAATCCCGCTTCGCCAATATGATTCTTAACGGCGAGCTCGACATATCCCAAGAGGAAACGAGTCTTGCTGAACAATTGCACCAACGGGGATTTGCGTCCATCAAAGATCATAATGATGGCAACACGACGACGAAAAAGAGAAAGCGCAATGCTAGCGAAGTCGATATCGCATTAGCTGGCTATGGGTATCTCTTCAACATGGCCGTCTCATCCATGACGCGAAAAGCTCTGAATGAGCTTGAATCCCAAATCGCTAGTAAACGGGCCAAGATGGACCTGATACAAGAGACCACGATCCAAGAAATGTGGGAAGCGGATCTTCGAGAGTTTCTTGTGGAGTGGGATACTCAGCTTCAAAAATTTCCTGTGCAGGAAGGTTGTGTGCGGTGCGGCGGTCAAGGGTGCCAATGAGAGACATCTGGCAACATCGTCGATCGGAGTGGGTAATAGGAAGCGTTATGCTGAGTGAGATGTTCAATCAACCCATCATACCCAACACAACCTTCACCACAGTATCTTTCCTATACTCTGGTGTATCCCAAGCACACCTCGCATCAACAAGAACTTCTACTTCAAAGTCAGCTCATCCATCTTTCACACCAAAAGAAACATCACTCGTCTTCAAAACTCACCATCCAAAAACTCCTCAACCGCAACTTCAACACCTCCTCTCCCTTCCCTTCCCAAACACACTTTATCTCCTTCTTTGTCAAATACCCAATTTCTACTGCAGATGAAGACCGCAACCTGTAAAGAGGACCACCATCCTTGCTCCGTACCCCTTGGTCTGTAATAAGGATTCCAATCGTCCCTGCTCATCATCATCCTCGCCACCTCCCCTCTAACCTGTGCCTTGGGAAACGCAGTAAAATAGATTGCAAACACACGCCTGAAGATCGGATCGTCGTCAGCGTGGGTTTGGAGAAGAGCATAGGCTTTGGCTATGGTAGTGGTGTAGATTCTATGAGCGAGGGATTCCGCCGACGAAGATGGTGTGGAAGGGTGGAGGGATAGGGTTTGGGGGGTTAGGCCGTAGAAAGCCGGGCCGGAGAATATGGTACTGCCGGTTTGACCTTGTGGTGGAGAGGTAGTTTGGAGTTGAAGTTGAGAAGATGGCATGGTGTTGTATGGCAATTGAGTAAATGTTGCAAGTCCAGTATCCGGGGGTGTCGGTATGCCATTATCGTTGATATTATTGTTTCCAGATTTCGAAATCGTCGATGGTGGACGATGGACAAGTTGCCCATTCATTACCCGCGATGCATCTTCTTCTTCCCCTTCAGCATCATCTCCCTTTTCGATGATTTCTTTAAACTCTTCCATCGAATCTCTGATTTCTTCCGCTAGCACCGCATCCTCCACCTTCCCTAAATGTCGCAGGATCTTATCGTTCAATCCCAAGAAACAAGTGCTCAGTTTTTCTATCGTCGCCTCTAAACCTTGCATCTGTTTCGACAACGTGGCTATCGTATCTTCTTTCCTCTGTCGATATGCTCGTTGTGCTTTACAAGATTGAGCTCTACGGTGCTGTGCAGCCGCCTCATCCAATGCGGAGATTGGTGGCTTGGGTTTATATTTGCGTGGAGGCATTTTTCTTGGTGTTGGAAAATCGATCGTTATCGTGATAGATTGAGACGCGGCTCGGTATAGTAAGATAAAAAGTGGTGTTAGTAAGGTTTCGATTGTAAAAGCAGAGAAGTGGGAAAAGGTGCAAGAGTTATGGTCGGGAGGCGTTAGTAAGGCATCTTGATCGTTTTGTCCGGATGGGGTAATTGCTTCTCCGAGTGGTGCATCATGAATGGGTTTTTGTAAACCTCCCCGACAAGGTTTTTTTTTTTCTGCAGATACGATGATATGTAATCGCGAGTTTGGATCATCGTGATGGCATTGTTATGAGGGATCGCGTGGAGTGGACAATCGCGCTGCCAATCCATTGGTCTCTAGACCTTCTCATACAGGACAGTTATCATACCACGTGAGCAGAGCGAAAGCACTGGAGATAACCTTTGTTCCGGCGCACCATTGTCTAATGATTTGTTCATATGAAGATCTACCACAGAATGAAACTCGATCCTGGTTAGCAAAGCTGAGGCGATGATTTCAACAATGGGTTCAGCAACCCTGGTGGCTCGGACACGAGGCTCTCGCTAGGTCACAAGTTCAATAGTTCCAGGTTCACCAGATACGACCAAATCAATCATCGGAAGCACAGAAGAGGCACACAAAAACCACGAAAGTCACATCTTCCCTACTGGGCCAACCTCGTCGCAGTTCGTGCAATCCCACATTGCAGTACGAGTAGGCAATGATGCGAAGACTTGCTCACCGGTCGCTCGTCTGTAATCCAAATGCTCACCACAAAGACGGCAACGATCCGTCCCAGCAAGCCTCAGAAACTCAACTGCCGCCCAATCTGACATACCAAAACAGCCGGCATGATGCAAGATGCGTATCTAGATCCAACCCGCAGGTCCGAGCAGATATTCAACATGCGCATTGCAGGTGGCAGGTAGCAGTTGGCATATGTAAGAAGTGCATTACCGAGACATGTAGAAGAGCGCGTGATGCTGCCATGTTGATGGTTGCATGTTATATGCGAGTCCCGGAGAAAAAAACAAGGCGGAAGGCTGCATAATGGCATAGGGCTGCGCGTCTGCAGATGAAAAATCTTTATCCTTTACCCAATACCCGGTGTCATTCCAGATCTGGCATACACACTTTGAAGGAGATGTATCGATACACTCTGGCGGGTCCAGATCCGGAATATCTTGGGCAGCTGATCTGAAACATTGCTCTAAGAGACGGAGACGGAGACGGAGACGGAGACGAGCGTGATTGGACTAGATTGAGAAAAGAAAATGTTGTATTGTGGGTATTTGAAAATAGAGAAAAAGAAAGAAAGCCTTCGTGACCTGTTTTTGAGCCATTGTGGTACGAGGAGGTACGAGTGAGCTCGTCTAGACCTTGACGCCGAGTGCATGCAGTTTCCAATTGAGAGCAAGAACGCCAGAGATGCAAGAAATGAGAGGGTGTCATGAGAGGGGGAGGGGAAATGAAAGGGAGTGACAAGAGATGCAAGCGAGAGAACAGCAGATCAAGAGTCCTCCATCTTGACATCTTCGTAACCGTCTTCATCCTCGTCGTCATCATCGTCGTCATCTTCCTCGGCGGCAACCTCTTCCTTGACGTTGTTGGAGTCGATGTTGAGAGTTCTCTCGTACTCGGGGTTGAGCTTGTAGTTCATGGCGAACCTGCCACTACGCATCAGAGTGGCAATCTTTTCGACAGTCGACTTGATGAAAGCCTCAGGCTGATGCAAGCGCTGCTTGAGAGCCTTGAGCGACCAGTAGCGATATTGCTTGAAGCAGTCTGTGAGGAGATCGAACAGTTCTTCCTGGCTGACGCGGACGGCCTTCTCTTGTTGTTTCTTGACCGGCTTCTTTGCTTGGGTGGCTTTGATGAAGCTGCTGAAGGCTTGGTTGGCTTGGGTGTTGGAGTGCACGTTTGCTTCGGGACCGGATTCGAAGCGAGTTGTGCGCTTGGGGTGGAACATTTCCATGAAGCGTTTGTCGGTGAGGCGGCGGTATTCGTCGTTCTCGACAGCGGTGACGGCCATTTCATTGGTGACATAGCCTGCGAGGGCGGTTTGTTCTGTGGGTGTCAGTATCACATGGAGAGGGGAGGCTTCAGAATAGACGTACTCGGAATGGAAGAAGTATAAGGCTTGTTCTTGTTGACCTTGTACTGGTTGTTCCTCTGTCCATCCTTCCTCACGCGGTTAGGGTTCCAGGCCTTGAAGCCGGGCTGATCACGCTCGGAGAAGACGACGGTGTTGCTGTAGCCGGCGCGGGTGGTGGTCAAGTCGTAGAGTTTGGGCACGTCGTGGTGCTTGGGGTGGTCGTGCAGCTTCATGCGGACTCTGGACGTGCCGTCTTTGTTGCCTTGATGATAGACGCGGATCTTGCCCAGCTCAATCTCTTCGTCGTCGGCCATGTCCTCCCAGGCCGTCCACAGCCACTTGGGCAGTCTGCAAAGCCAAGCTCTTTGTTCCTCCGGGTTCGCTGGCATGTGGCATTCGCCAGTGTCTTCGTATTCGTCGGCCTCGTGCTCGGGCTTGATGAAGGCGCCATCTTCTGTCTTGATTCCGTTGGACGACATGATGTGACGATGCGCGACAGGCCGGAGAGAGGGAAAGGGAGAGGGACGCTGCTCTTGTCGCATTGCGCCGTCACTCATTCCGCTCGATTGTTGGTGCACGGACTCTTGCGTCTCCCCGGACTTTACAAGTGACGTCGGCCATTTACCTCCGACAATCCACTCTTGTGAGTGTCAATCAACACCGAGCTCCTTCCTCGCGACAAGTCAGTTTTTCGTCCATCTGGATCATCCTTGATCGCGCCCTCCACTTCTACACTCCGACCATCACTCACTTCCTCGCATCAACACAGCCATGGTCTCGGAACAGGTGACAGACGCTCTGCTCGCGCTTGAAGACGCCCAGGCGAGCAAGAAGGCTCAAGGTTACAATGAGCTGCTCGACAAGATACTTGCTTCTTCCTCTGCTTCCGATGACCTTCCCGCCAACTTGATCGCCTACGTTCAATCTATCCTGGGCGACTCTGTCGGCATCGTCACATCACGTCCTCTTCTCGCATCATTTGTCGGCAAGCTCGCCTCTCTGCCCGATGCCGATATCAAGATCCAAGTCGGCACCAACGCCATCGACGCTCTCGCTCCCAAAGTCGTCTCCTACGAAGATCAAGACAGCCAGATTAAGCTCATGCTTGCCGACAGCTACGAACAGCACGAAGACTTCACATCCTCCGCAAAGGTCCTACAGCAAATCACTCTGGACAGCTCGCAACGCCACGTCTCGGACGACGACAAGGCCAAAATCTGGACCCGCATCACTCGCTGCTACCTCGAAGAAGATGATCCAACAAACGCCCTCTCCTACCTCAACCGTGTCAAGAACGTTATTTACAATGTCCAAGACCAAACCACGAAACTGCAGTTCCAACTCTCCCAAGCACGCATCTCTGATTCCCAGCGCAACTTCCTCGACGCCTCAAACAGCTACTTGAACCTCTCTCTCGAGCCCGTCATCGACGAAGAAGAACGCCTCCAAGCCCTGTCCGCCGCAATCATCTGTGTCGTTCTCGCGCCCGCCGGTCCCAAGCGCGCACGTCAACTCGCCCGCCTCTACAAAGACGATCGCACACCACAAGTCAATGAATTCGCCATCCTTGAGAAAATCTTCCTCGATCGTGTCCTATCACCAGAAGAGGTCAAGGCATTTGCCGAGAAGCTACAACCACATCAAATGGCAAAGACGGCCGACGGCAGCACCGTGCTCGACAAGGCCGTCCTGGAACACAACTTGCTTGGTGTCTCGCGACTCTACTCCAACATTCACATCGACAACCTGGGCCCCATGTTGGGCGTCGACTCCGATCGTGCAGAAGCCTATGCTGCGCAGATGATAGAGCAAGGACGTCTTTCAGGCTACATTGATCAAATCGACGGCTTGATCCATTTCAGCAACGACAGCGGCGCCGATGGTGCAAAGGGCGGTGCTGCTAACCTCGGCACTCGCGAATTGCGCATGTGGGATGCTAATGTCCAGGCCCTGTGTGAGGAGGTCGAACGTGTTGCTACCATGATCCAAACCGCGCATCCCGAATTCTACGCTCTGCACATGGGTGCTTGATTCTTACGTTTACACACTTCTGAATTCTCATGGAGCAGGGGCATTAGCGGGTACTAAAGGGCGTTACTGGACTGTTACGAAGGAGATGTAATTTTCACGCCGTCAAGACTTTCTACATAGATGGATTGCTCAGTAAATCGCTGGGCAATATATGAAAAACTAAAACCACTCTTTTACGATTCTTGCTTCTCAATTCATGCCTCACTGTTGGTCAACTTCAGAAAAATCGCCGCCCTCAGAATTGGCGATCGGGTCAAGACGAGAAGTATCAGTGTTAGACGGCACCGGCAAGACATTCCCCTAAGGCTCACCATCCACTGATCCAGTTTCAGCATTCTCCCCCTTCTGTAATGCTCGACATGCGGATTCCCATGTTTCGTGCCCCCGTTTGGGTCACATATGTGTTGCCGTACCATATCTTTTCCATCTCTGTATCACCAAGCTGTCAACTGTCAACCTCATGCTCTTTGCCGTGATGCCTGGCATGCCGCTGCCCGACGGTTGTCGCCCCCGTGGCCTATCTGCTCTTTCTTGGATGCAACACCGAGGTGCTCCTGTCCCTTGTCGGATGGTCTTCCGGTGTTGAACTCGACCGCTTTATCAGTGTTACGCACTGCTTCCTCCGAGATATTTTGCAGATCTACGCACGTTGGAGATGCGTAAGGTCAAGTTGAAGTATGGCAGCAAGTACCAGACAAGCAGCAAAGTCGTCGCGGAGAGAGGCGATATCGTGTATCACCATGCTTTGAGCATCTTCTCGCTTGTTTGTCAACCCTTTGACAGCTCGGTTGTACAGGATTTGATGGGTGCTGGTAACGTGATGGCAGATGTGCTACCTTGCTCGTGTGCCTGATCATCTGAGCCTCTACCCAACGATATTCCTACATTCATGACCAGCTGAGAAATTCGGAGCCCAACCACACTTGCCTGGCATGGTCTTCGTGCCGCGTGAACGAAGTCAGAAAGGCAACAACAACAAACAAATGCACCAAAGAAGGGTGTTTTTCTCCACATATACGCCCTTTTGGGAGAAAACATTTTTCAAGCACCGACCAATGGCATTTTGATACAATACTTGCTAGCTTACCAGATTATTCGATGGAGCCATGTCGTTTCACCAAACAAAGAACAGTACTCTTTCGCGACCAAATAGAAAAATCACCCCGAGACAAAGCAAAAAATCATTCCATCCCGCCGGACCAATGGTGTTATTGCTACCCAAAACACCACATGCAAATGGCCATTGCGATTGGTTATTAACGGTCATGCGGGAGGTTCGGGGAATCTTGTCTTGGAAACAACTTCAAGTCATCTGAGTGTGTGTGTGTTCCTTCCTCGGGCAGCAAAGGCAAATTCAGTCAAAGGATCAAAAAAATGGAAGCGAGAAGAAATGGCGGAATATATTTTCAGGCTTGGAAGATGGCTGTCAGCACAGCAACAGGGACAAGGGGTTGAAGTGTCGTTGCTGACTTGTATCAAGGTCAAGGTTACGGGCGGCAGCGGGAAGGGAGCGGCCCTCTTCGGCAAATCAGAAAATCAGAAACGGTTTTTTATGCTGTTTCGCTGCAACGACCGTGTGTGTGACGAAACGACATGCCTTCTCTACTTCTTCTCCTTTTGTCGCAAAGCAAAAAAAACGCCAAAACAGCTGTACGCACCCGAAGAGTTGCGCACAGATCGATGTGGCTGAATGTCGGTACACGCCTGAGAAACACCGAGCGGGAAGAAGGCCTTTTCTGATTCGGAGCGGGTTTTTCGTCCTTGCATCCGGCGCGGTTGAATGTGAGGAACTGGGTCCCTTTTGCTCCCTATCCTCCTTACTGCCCAACATGCTCGCTTACTGCGCGCGGCTAAACCGATTGTTGCTAAACTGGATAGCTGGGAGTGACAGCAGCCGCCGTGTTCAGGGTCAGGTGGGTGATTTCTTCTTTGCTTGGACGTCCTTCAAGCAATAGACTTGCATGATGGGCTCTTCTGGGGAACGCCGATCTTCCGACTCATGGCAGGCATGCAGGTGTGTTGCTGCTGCCTGCACCGCGCAAACTCGAACCCTCATGGCTCATGCGAGAGAAGCCGAACGTCCTTCATCAATTTGGCTTCTGTCTCAACACGCCCAGACACATGTCGCCATCCCTGCCAGAATCCTGTGGCGGTCGCCAAAATCCCCCCAAGGGAAACATGTACTGTACTTGTAAGACCGGACGAATCGCATCTTGACAAAACTCGTGACTTCGGTTGAGAGGGGCTTGTTTCTGGCTTCTTGGACGAGACATGGGGTGGCTGGTCGCTTTGACCTGCTGCGAATTCGCTCTGGCCAATCGATAGCCAGCCCGCACCGCCTCTTCTCATGCAAACATGCCCGACTCACGAGGCGCACTACGCATGCCCGCATTACTCGAATACCTTTCGTGATCTTGTGAGGATAGGGCTTGTCTATGCCTGTGGATGACACTTGCCGGCGGCGGCCTGAACGCGTGTGTGAGGGTCCATCTTCAAGCAGTCACAGGTACTGTATATCGCATCCCGCGTGCCGTGTCACGGTCTTGGGTGGAAAAGGAAACTATCCTGATGGGGTGCCCGCGCGGCTCGGCCAAAGGAAGGTAGTATCATTATTATTGTTGCAATCGCACGAACCGGCATGCTCCCGTATCGGCGCGCCCTTGATTCTGCACGACACTATTCATCCACATCCTTTTGAGCTCCCAACCCTTGGGGGGAAGTGCTGCACTGCGCTCTTCGTAATTCGCATGCGCTCTCATCAAATCTTATGGGGTTTTCCTGGTTACGTGGGGCAGCAGCGAAGACGAAACAAGCAGAGCACACAATCGATCGGGCCATGACAGCCTTATGGTTGTCTTGTGCATAGCTACTTATTCAACCTTGGTCTTCATATGCTGATAACCTCTCTACCCTTTTGACTCGGTCATTCACTCCACCACCACATGAAAGTATTCTTATGAAAGCACGCTCATTTCCCTTTACGATTCACACGATAAATACATCACGCACTTCAAAACATCTCTATACTTTCGCTCCCACACACCTTTGATTATCTTCCGAGGTTGTTGTCTCTCAACATCATCATCATATCCCCAGCCTCACTACTCCACACCGCCTCTTCGCCGAACAGGGTTCGCATCTGCGGCGTGGATATTAACAACAACGCCCCGCTATGGCTTTCCACCCTTCACATCCTCACCCTTTTGGTTATGATATGAATGCCAATCATCTGAATTACGACACGCCTCAACAATCAAATCAATCCACAGAATACTATCGAGACAATAAACCGGACGCAGATCAATCGATCAACAATGTCGCCATGATGCGCAACAACTCTACCAGCCACAACTTCCGGAAAGACTCCGTCGCGACAAATTCTGGTGCGTTGAACGATGCTTCGACTTCTTGGGATCATAAGCAAATTTATCCTGGTTCTGCTTTCGATCAGTCACATGCATTTCGACAAGGCGACAACAGTGGTTACGTTCAACATGATCACACACAAGTCTATCCGCATGCGTCTCAAGAGTGGATGATGTCGCCGGCCGGATCTGTAGACACTACAGGCTTTGAAAGCTATCCAGGAGCCAAGTACGAAAACTCACCCTTTCCTGGAAGCCTTCCGTCTGAGCGATCAGCCTTTACGCCGATACACGGTCATGCCTTCCCCCAAGCACATCATGTGTCGAGTCCACAAGCGTCACTGTCACCTCCTTCACATCCCGACTGGATGGACATGACTGGACCCAATAAGCCTCTCAAGTCAGCAGACGTCAAGCCAATCAAACCCCGTCATCAACCCATTCTCCGACGGGAACATCGCGATGGCATTCGAAAGAAGAATGCCAAGATACCTATTCCCTCGGAGATCACCCTCGAGAACATTGATGACTTGATTGAAGGATGCGTTGACGAAGACGAAATGAAGCAACTGAAAGCACAGAAGCGACTTTTGAGAAACAGAGAAGCAGCGTGAGTAACCCATGTTCCTTCCATCCTGTCTTTTACACTCCAAAGCTGATTTATTCATCACAGTCTCGCCTCTCGTCAGCGCAAGAAGAAGCACACTGAAAATCTGGAGCAAAAGGAGAAACACCTCGAGACCAAGCTGATGTCCCTGGCCACTCAGGTCGAGCAATTACGGCTTCAACTCAGCACCGCCGAATCTCAGAAACAATTCTTTGCCGCCGAACACGCAAAGGCTCACGCAGACATCCAGACTCTACACATGGAGAAAGAAGATTTGATCTGCAACCATACCAAAGAGACCGCGAATCTTAGAGGACAGATTCGCTGGTACCGCGAGCAATTTGAACAATTCGAGGGTGAAAGTATTGCGCCAGCCATGAGCAAAGGACCGAGTAGTACCGGCTTCACCGACTTCAATCTGGAGATGGATGGACTGGCTATTGAAGATCATCCTTGGGACAAGTTTATCAATGTGCATGGAAGCGAGGACGCCGAGTACCTGGGCGATACGGCGGAGTCTTTCGCTACAATCCAGCCGCCAAAACAACTGGAACATCAACAACAAGATACCACCACAAAGACGGCGGAACAACCAGTAGCCTCAGGGATCTTGTTCATGTTGCTTTTGTGTGGCGCTTTTGTGGCCTCTCGCTCCTCCTCAACATCCAACACCTCGACGTCCCAAACATCAATCATCCCGAAGATGCCCGAAGAAGTCAGAGCAGCAAGTACGGAAGTCCTGAACAATCTGCTCAAAGACAATCCCAAAGAAGCTTCCCTCTTCCTTCCCGACCTCGCCTCCTCCCACCAACAACAATATCCTACCCCCGCAACAACCACTACTTGGCCAGCCCAGCATAACAACATGCAAACACTCCACCACCATCTCACCGCCCCCACCTCCCTCCAAGAAGCAGAACAAGCTTTCTCTATAACGCCAGCACAGTATGCGGCACTGACCACCTATCCCTCCCACACACCAATCCCACCTCTCCCCACTGCACAAAGTCTACGACCCAACTTAGCAGAAGCCCTAGGCAAGATGAGAGAGCAAAGAGGCGTCAGTCAAGCCGAAATCTACACCAGAAGTCTGCTATGGGAACAAATCCCCGAAGACGTGGTTCGCGAGTTCAGAAGAGCCGTTGCTGCCAGAAACTCGGATACGAATATGATTGAAGGAAATTGATGGATGATATATGATTGTCCTAGAACGACAGCGGAAATTTTTTGGCGAAAAACAGTCGCTGTGATTTTTGATGATGATGATGATGATGATGATGATGATGATGATGATACGATGATGGTGTTTTTCTGTTTGTAATGTTTTTTCTGTTGGAGATGAGATGAGATGACTGGACGATGAAGAGAAACGAAACACACGACTGCATATATGCGAGAAAAGACTCGCAACGACACACGACAAACCAATACTACGACTTTCCATACAGACGACCACACGAAACACGAAACTACGCACTACACTAACGAACAAACCACGACCCAACCATCTCACGCCCAACACAGCGATTTGTTTTCTCCTTTTTCCTCGAACCCTGTCCTTTTCCCTTTCCTTCACCCTGTCCTTTTCTCCTTTTCTCCTGTTGTATCCTCTTCCTTCTTGCTGTCTCTCCTGTATTTCCTGATATGGCGTAAGCGGATCCAAACACGAAATTATGATAGGCAAGGGGTTGAACGTCTCACGACCATTCTCACATGACACATGACATTCTCCATATCTGCTTTTTGATCAAATCTTGTATCTAGTTCATCCTCATCAAATGGAACCAAAGGCTAATGCCAAACTGTCTTCTTATCCAAATGTCTTGAACGCCATGATCTTCTTCTTCTTCTTCCAAATATTGAATTTTCGAAATACGGGTAGTCATGAGTTTTATTGACGTTCGAGAATGAACTCCATCAAACAGAAAGACTTGAGAGAAAGATAGAATTTGGGTAGATGCGAAGGAGGGTGATTGGGGGTATCATAACATCATTTGAATTTGCGCTGAAAGATAGGGAGGGAAAGAACAAGTCAAGTCTACTTCTTACTCATCCCGGCAGCTTGGACATATTTGGCGAAACTCAGATCCTCGCCAGACATCTGGTTACCCGCACTGAGGGCTTCTTGGTAGCGCTTCTGCAGGGTATCTTGACTGACATCTTCGTCTTCGTCTCTGTCGACCAAGGCTCCATCATCCTCATCTTCCTCTTCGGCTTCAGAGACAGTCTCGGCTTCTTCTTTTTGTGCGCGCTTGTTTCCTCCCACGCGCATATCCTTCATCATGCGAGCGACTTCTTTTTCACGGTTTGCTTCCTTTTCTTGCTCGCGTTGAGCCTTTCTGCGGTCGAGATCGGCTTTGTAATCTTTGTTGAATTCTTCGCGCTTCTCTTCCACAGCTTCGAAGAAGGCGTCGATGCCGGCGCCGGTCATACTGCTGACACCCACGACGGAGAGGTTGTTGTAGAATTCCTCGAGCACCAAGCTCATGCTGTTGAGAAGAGAGCCCATGTAGCCTGAACCGCCGGCACCTGTTTCTGCTTCTTCCTCTTCCTCTCTGCGGAGAGCTTCTTGGAAGGACTCGAAGTCGCGCATCCAGTCGATTGCCTCCTCTTCTGACTTGACATCGTTCTTGTTGAAGACGAGGATCATTGGTAGGCGGGTTTTGTACATGATTGAGATGGCGTAGAGCATGTTTGACATGAATGTTGAGGTGGAGGCAGTAGTGCGAGGAGTGTCGATGACATAGGCGAGGACGGTAGGGAAGGACGAGGCGAGGGAAGAGAGCAGAATGCTTCCACTTGCTGACCAGACAAAGACTTCAATTTGGCCAGGTGTGTCGACCAGAACGTGCTTGGGCACCTTGTGTTCTTCTCCCTTCTCTTGGTTTTCCGGCAAGCAGCGCTTCTCCAGGATGACCAAGACTTGGTCAATCTTTGTCGCAAAGAGGTTGAGCGATGTGAGGATGCCACCGTTGGGGCCGAGGTTGTATTGTTTCATGACTTCGCGGTAGTTGACGCTGTCTCTGATGTCGATGTTTGAGTCGAAGGGGACTTTGCGCACGGCGGGATCGAGGTTCATGACATAGGGCGGTGTTTGTTTCGAGTGCAGATGCGAGTTGATGCGCTGCATGAAGGTCGTCTTGCCACTGCCTGCCATACCGACGCAGACAATGGTGACTGGCGGCTGTGCGCCTGTTGATGCTGCGGGTGTTGACTCCATTGCGACGAAGTGCTCGTGATGTTGTGTTGATGGATGGGCAGGAATTATTTTGATGGTGACGAAAATCGGCAGCCACTCGGGTGGTCAATGCACGCAGCTCCTTCCACCCCGCATTCCACTTCCTCTTTCACTTTCTGACCCGGACCTTCCATTTTTCTTTCCAGACGGACGACGGTTGTGCTTCTATTCCAGACTCCCGTCGGCCTCGTCGCCTTCCGCCGGTTTGTCGCCCTGCCGTAGCCGTCTTCCAACCGTGTCGCCGAACCGCCAAAATATTGAATTGACTTTCCTTACCACATCATACACTCATCGACAGAGCAGCCATGTCTTGTCGGGCCCGATACTCAAACAGTGGCATTGCATCACCTACGTATCCTAATTCTTATAAGTCTATATAAACAGGTAGGATGCTCCGCTTTGTAGTACACCATCAAGCACAGCTCTTCCCGCCATGTCTATGAATGCATTCATGGCCTCTGCGCCTTCTCTTGCAAGTGCTTGCGTTGCACAGTCTATTCCATTGCCTTCTGTCTCCGGTGCCAATATCTTGAGCTTGCATGCAACTCCCGTCACAAACTTCTCTCTGCCTTCAATTCCAATTCAAGTCTGGACAAAGTCACAGTTCGATGCTGTTGATTTCTGCAATGTCACCGTCAAATACACCCGTCCAGGTTTGGACCACAACATCACCGTTCAAGTCTACTTGCCTCCAGCCTCCGAATGGAATGGCAGATTTGTAGGTGCTGGAGGTAGTGGTTATGCTGCTACTCAAGGCCTGGTCACCACCATCCCACCTGTCGATGCTGGTTTTGCCGTCGCTTCTACTGACGGCGGTGTTTCTACTCTCGAGTTCAGCTCAGCCGAATGGACCCTGCTGAGTCCTGGAAACCCTGACTACGCCCGCATAAACATTTGGTCAAGTGTCGTACTCAACGACCTTTCTATCATTGGCAAGAGTGTTACCAACTCTTTCTATGGACAAGCTGCTGCCCACTCTTACTGGGTTGGGTGTTCCCAAGGTGGTCGCCAGGGAAACATGATCGCTCAGAGATATCCCGACGCTTTCGATGGCATTGTCGCTCTCACTCCTGCCATCAACTGGGCGGAATTCTTCCCAAGCATGCAGTTCCCGCACCAACTCATGTACGAGTCGGACTATGCCGTGCCTGCATGTGAGCGTGAGGCCATCACCTCCGCTGCATTGAACGCCTGTGACGGACTCGACGGTCTCGTAGATGGAGTTCTCAGTCGTCCAGATCTCTGCAAATTCGACCCGCTTACCCTCGTCGGCAAATCCTACAACTGCGATGGCACCAACAAAATCTTCACCACCAAGGGCGTCAAGATCATCCAAGATGCCTGGACAGGCCCTCGTGCCACCGATGGCAGTTTTCTCTGGTACGGCTACGGCCCCGACGCAGATCTGTCCTACGTCGCCAACACCACTTGCACCGACCAGAACAATTGCACCGTCGCTCCCTTCTCCTTATCCCAAGACTGGCTACAACTCTGGGTAGCCGAAGACCCCAACTTTGAACATGAGCAACCTAACCCGCGACGACTTCACCACCATGATTCACCAAGGCATCAACCGCTATGATTCTGTCGTCAGCGCTCGCGACCCGGATATCTCCAACTTCAGAAATCGAGGAGGTAAACTGCTCACTTGGCACGGCTACACCGATCAATTAATCCCATACCAAGGCTCACAAAACTATCACGATCGCGTCCGCGAACTCGACGCCAATGTCGATGATTACTTCCGTCTTTTCCTGGCTCCTGGAACCCAACATTGTGTACCCGGCAATGGATATTTCCCTACCAACGTTTTGCAGGACTTGATCGATTGGGTGGAAAAGGGCATTGCTCCGGACCAACTCAACACTGTCAATCTCACCAATGTTGATCCTAATACTGGTATGTTGATGGGCAACCAGACCACCGGTAGAGGAAGACCCATTTGCTTGTATCCCAAGGTGCAAGAGTACATCAGTGGGGATGCAGACATGATGTCTTCGTTCCGCTGCGTCATGCCTTGATAATGATGATGCGCACATGAAAAAAAAGACATACATGTATCCCAAGCAGCACCCTTTTTTTCCCGCAGAAAAAAACATCAACACTTCTAATCATATCTACATACCTGCGTAGATCTTGTACATCGCCATAGCCACAATCACCCCTATCTCCCTTATTCCCAATTCTTAAGTTCCACCCACTTTTCTTCTCTTCTGATTGAATCTCCGTTTGTCCTTTCTATCTTTTCCATTTGTCTGGTATGTAGTCTTTTTTTGAACCCCTTTTTGAATACGTATTTTCTCTTGAACTCTCTGTCTTGTGGAATTATAATACTTGGCTTGTAATATGATAGTGCATTGCAGGATTGCGACTTTTCAACGCGGAATTCCATCAAACGCGGAGGACATTCTGCTTAAATTCTCACCACACACGTAAATATCGAGCAGGAAAAGGTGTGATTGATGCGCCTTCTCTGTTCTCTTGAATATCTAATTCCATTCTTTACGACACTTTAACACCCCCTTCTGCCCCCTAATCTTGTTTGTGGGAAATTCTTGCATATATTTCCTCATCCTTCTAGATCCCAACACAACGCCCTCCCATCTTGAGTCTTCAACACCACAACACCTTTGTCTGCGTCAAACCCTTGCACCAATATCGCAAACCAAGATTTATTTGCTGCGATGACGAGTTTGGCGAAGATGTCTGCTATGACGGTGTCGGGTAAGAATCCAGTATATGTCATTTTCGTCAAAGTTTGTGTTGTGGAAGTGGCAGAGGTAGAGGTGTTAAGAACAGAATAGCGGGAAATAATCTCATCGACCAAATCTCCCTGCTCTATGCGTGGAGAAGAAATAGCAGCCAGAGAAAGCCATTCGAGCAATTCTGTGACGTCGTCTTGATTGGATTTTGAAACATCGGCGTCGTGGGTTGGGAAGGGTGGAATTATTACATCCTTCAATTCTTCCGTTTGTGCTGTGGTTTGTTTGATTTCCACATTTTCGCCCAGAGAAATATCGGTGGTGGAGAGGTCGCTGGAAATATCGTGGAATAACCATGTCATTTGCCCCATAAATACTGATTTTGCAGCGTGTAGTAATCGTTCGAATCCTTTTTTTCCAGCAAGCATAGAGGGAAGACGTAGATTTAGCTCAATCTTGAATTTCGGTGTCCCGTGTTTTCTGGCATGAGGGTCTGGGATCGGGGTACCGGGGAGGCCGGCTCGTTCGTAAGTCGCGCGATCGCAGGTTATGGTCAACACACCCTCCACCAATGTAAACATTGCGACAGAAGATGTAGAAGAAAGATACAAAGGCGCGGAAACCAATAATATATTCCCCTTTTTGATTTTGTTTGTGAAGAAATCGCCGGTTAGGATTTCCAGTAGTGGGAGGTTGATTTTCGCATACTTGGATTTCGCATCTGGTAGGCTGGGAGATGACGATGTGGGGGTGAGAAGGGTTAGGGTGTGATAGTATGGTGTGCTGTGCAGTAGATTGAATGGAGGGTTTTTGGTCGGTTGTTGGGTGGTGTCTAGATAGGCTGGTAGGGTTGTGCATGTGAAGTAGCATTTTGGCGTTGGGAGGGGGGTTTCTTTGCCGATGTCTAGCATTTGGACAAATGTCGGAGTTTGGCTGTGAATTCAAGGTGGTCGATGTGGTTTGTCCTTCTGTAAAGTGAGAGGTGGTGATTTGGCCAGTCCGGGAAGATGATCCTGTGACTTTTCCGGATTGCTTCCAAGAGTCCGTGAAAAGTGATGATGGGTTTCGGTTGGTGATCAAACGTTTCCACGAATTGCTCTGTCTTCTTGCGGGCACATCAAATTCTCACTAGATTGGTACTTTGGCGAAGTAGTCGATGAACAGGATCCGAGAATATTTGTATGCTTGAGTTGTGAAATAGATGGTTTGGACATCGATAAAGTTGGCGCGCAAAAAGAGATAGGAGTCGGAAAGTCTTGGCATTCTCCAACGTCGCGGGTATCACCCTGATCACCCATGGATTGCTCGACAATTGACGTAGCCTTACATTTACTCACTGAGCCAGTATTCAAGGTGGAGGATATGAGTTCTCTCTATTTGGGCATCCTTTTTCCATATCTTCTAGAGGTGAATCGTGACAGTATCATGCTGCCTGTTGCCACGAGAGTGAAGCGTCTCACAATCGGACCATCACCAACATCAACGAAAGCCTAACAGTTTCAAGATGCAAAACGAACAAAGTCCTTTCCTATTCAAAAGCGAGATGATCGCATATCTACGCGAATTTAAAAATCAAAACCAAAACCAAAAGCCACCTCCAATGCAATCGAGAAACCGTGTCAAACTCCAAAACCAATGCAAATGTTGTTTATGTGTACGGCAAACTCAAAGCTTTGCCTTGGGATTACCATCTTGAATGGCAAGAGCAACAATGACGGCAATGTCGTCAGGTTTGCCGCCGTGGTATTCCTCGTTGGGGAAATATTTGTGGACCTCCTTTGCGAAAGGACCATCTCTGCGGGTGTCGAGGCCGGCGATTTTGGCATTACGCATGATGGCGTAGGCCAGTTCTGATGGAAGGTTTGCAATGTTTTTCTCTTCTTTGGGGTCTCGTAGCTTGTCGGCCTTGACGATGGCTTCTTTTGATTCGACGCCTTGGTTTGCGGATGATGCGGCAGACCAGTAGCCGCGCTTCTCCATGATGGGTTGGACAATCTTGAGTATGTCCATGGCTGACAAGTTGTCCAGTACGCCATCGGTCGCGAAGATGACGAGTTCGCCGTGGTGTAGCTTGTGGTTTGTGACGTCTGACTGAGCAGGAGTCTCGGAGATCTGAGCGCTGTTGCCAAAGATGCGGTTCTGGGCCTTCATGCGTTCTGTGAGCTTGCTGAGCTGGTACGGCGTGTTGAAGGCGTGTGTTTGTGCAGGCGACATGAATGAGACCTTGCCAGGTGCGAGGATGAGGAAGCCCGAGTCTCCGAGACTGTACATGTTAGTGAGTCTTGGTCAAGACGGAGTAGTCAGGCACTTACTTGGCGACCTCGAGAGCGCCCGAGGGCTCAATGGCGCCAATGCAGGCAGTACATCCTCCAGCTTGGATGCTTCGATCACTCATGACCTTCTCATAGCCGAATTGCAGCAGGTTGCGAGGCTTCAAATCTCCTTCTGTCTCTGGACGGTGTGTCTTGGTCGCCATGTATTTGCACAAACCGTGCGAGTATCTCCCAGGGTCAATACCCGAGTCTCTCCAACCTCCTACACCATCGGCGAGACCAAATACAACGTATCTATCGCTGCGAGCAATCTTGGCCATGAAAAAGGCATCTTCACCAGAATATCGATCATTCGAGCTGAAGTAGGGGTCGTCGCGGTCCAGCAGCGACTGAGGGAAAGTGTTGATATCGTTCGGAGGGGCTACGCCGCTGGATTTGCCGCTGGATGATGCGCCGAGTCGATATGTGAAGGGGGCATGAGTTGATTGACTCCTGATTGGCGAGGGTGCTGAAAAGGGCCGGCCTATGGCAGGCAGTCGCGGGCGGAGGAGAGTGCGGCGGAGAGACATTGACACTGATATCAGGCGAGGAGCGTCTATAGCATGTTGTATGTGCGACAGAAGATGAGAGAGGATCAACAGGAGAAGGGACAGAATCGGCGACAGCAACATCTGATGCTTTGGTGATGCAGACGTTCCTGAAACTTTCCTCGGCGACGCACGTCATTCCGCGTCCCGAGTCAGTCGACAATCCGGGGATGGAACATGCCGCCGACAACTTGAACTTTTGGCGCCGCTGAGCCTGGACAGTTCGACCAAGAGCTGCGACTTTGCGACAAGACACAGACACCATCACAACCCACCGCAATCATGTCGATACACCCGTCACGCCAGGCCTATGTCGAGGAGGACCCCGAGGTATGTCGATCCCCATCTGACGGCGACGCGCGCATGTTCACAAATCATCCCAGCTCCCGTCCACAACTAATGCCCACTGTGCTCCAGGATGCAGACATGACCTATGATCTCGCCAGTGTCCCCCTCGATACCGACTATTACATGCCCTCGGCCGCTGGAGGTCCTTCAGAAAAAGCTGCAGATGTCATCGCACAATTCAACCGCAAGCGAAAAGCAAACGCCATTGCTGTCCCTACCGACGATGTCAGAGTCCGCGCGAGGTTACGAGAGATTGGAGAGCCCATCACACTGTTTGGAGAGCGTCCGGAAGACCGCAGAGACCGTCTACGCGAGTTGATGTACGCCAAACAAGAAGCTACCGGAGAAGATGTCGCCATGGATGAGGCTGCCGAGGATGAAGCAGACGAGGAGGAGCAAGAATTCTACACAGAAGGTGTCGATGAGCTGCTTGAGGCCCGCAAGGAAATCGCACGCTTCTCCCTACCCAGAACACAACAGCGCGTCCACTTCCAACGACTCGAATCCGCCATCCCATTACAACGACATGTCGACCACCGCAACTACGTAAAGGACAAATTATCAGGCTTCGAGCTGTTCGGTTCACAGATTGCTGGAGAGCGACCCGTCAGCATGGCCCGCTTTTCTCCCAACGGAAAGATGATTGCTGCAGGAAACTGGGGAGGTTCAATCAAGTTGCTGGACGTGCCGAATCTAGAAGAGAAGGGTGTGTTCCGTGGTCATACTGCACAGGTCAGTGGTATCTCATGGTTCCCTGGCGCCACTCTTGATGGCACAACAGTGTCAGAAGGCAGCTTGAACATGGCTTCAGGTGGTGGAGAGGGCAGCATTCATCTCTGGTCGCTCAATCAAGACACTCCAATTTCGACCTTGTCAGGTCATTCTGGCAGAGTGTGCCGTACCGAGTTCCACCCTTCAGGCAAATACCTCGCTTCTGCATCATACGACACAACTTGGAGACTTTGGGATGTTGAGACAACCACCGAGTTGCTACTCCAAGAGGGCCACTCACACGAGGCCTACACCGTCGCATTCAACACGGATGGTTCTCTTCTTGCCAGTGCTGGTCTGGACAGTATTGCTTGCTTGTGGGACTTGCGCAGCGGTCGTCGTGTTCTCTATCTTGAGAGTCATGTTGCTCCCATTTACGGTCTTGATTGGAGTCCTGATGGTTATCGCGTCATGACTGGTTCTGGAGATGGTTTCGCAAAGTGCTGGGACATTCGTGCCATGAAGGAGACTGCTTCAATAGGTGCTCACAAGGGTGGTGTCACTGACCTTCGTTGGTTCAAGGGCACCGACGGTCCTCTGAGTGGTAAATCTCTCGACAAGCAAAGTGACTCTGCAGATTACATCCCCAAGAAGAGCGGTACCTTCTTCGTCAGTTCAGGTTTCGACAGAAACGTCAAGATCTTCTCTGCCGACGACTGGTCACTATGCAAAAGTCTGAGTGGTCATTCAGGTCATGTGCTTTCCACAGACATCACCAGCGATGCCAAATGGATTGTCAGTTCAAGCTACGACCGCACGGTCAAGCTGTGGGCAAGAGACGACATGCAGGGATTGTACGATGATGATCAAACACCGACCGGCATGGATACGAGTACGTAGAAAGCTATGCGAAAACATCAAGTACGACTATGAAGCCGATTCAAGCACCTACATATAGCCCGAACACGGACAACTCTGCATGAGATACGGAGCATCAACCCGGAAATATCGTCAAAGATCATCGACGTAGTATTCTACACTCGGCCGAGGCTCTTGATTCTTGATGCCAAGAGCCTTTACCAAGATCAACACGAACGGATGTGGCTTGGGACATCAACGTTATTCTAAAAACAGTATACTTATGACGCGGGGTCTGCTCCATTTTCTTACCGGCGCTCTGTTCACCTGGTGCTTGCTCTGTCTAAACCATGATCATGGTTGTACGGCCGCGGGGCGGGGGCGAGGTGGCATGTCTTTGACTTGAGTTTATAAGGTGAGGGGTTGCCTGCCTTCAATTGATTTTTACTTCATCAGCATCTCTCTACATCAACTCCATTCTTCTATCTCTATCGACCATCTCTACAATTCTTACCACCTTCCAATCCCGCCACAAATTCGACCTCAATAACCTTCGACATGCGTTCTTCACTCTTCGCTGTCGCTGCAGCTGTAGCAGCTGCCAATGCTCAAGGAGCTCAGCCAGCACCTTCTTCGACTGTTGTCGCAGACCCCGGCACCCTTCCTCTCGGTGCTGAATGTGCACGCACTGAGCAGTGCGCTGGAGGAGCTCAATGCTTCGCCAGCAACTTCATGCAAATTACTTCTTGCGGCAAGTTCAACGCTGCATGTGAGAATGACTCCCAATGTGCTACCAACACCTGCAACAACGGCCTTTGCAATGGCATTCTCGCCTCTTCTCTCTGGCTTATGCCTACCTCGACTAGCCAGAGCTTCTCCTCTGCATCCGCCATGTCGACCTCTACACCCCAAGGAGCTCTCCCCGCTCCTTCATCCACTGTAGTTGCAGCACCCAACTCTCTCCCTCTCGGCGCCAACTGCGCGAACTCAGAGCAATGTGCTGGAGATGTTGAGTGCTTCGCTTCCAACTTTATGCAAATCACTCAATGTGGTAAATTCAATGCTGCATGCAAGAACGACTCTCAGTGCGCAACAAACACTTGTAACAACGGCCTCTGCAATGGCTTCTTGGCTTCGTCCGCCTACCTCGCCAACACTGCCTCATCAACTCAGCAATCTGCCTCTGCTGCTGGTACCGCCACTGCTGCCACCGGTGGCATTCAGCCCGCTCCATCCTCCACCGTCGTTGCAGCCGCCGGATCCCTTCCTCTGGGTGCCGAGTGTGCTTCCACCGAGCAATGTGCGAACGGTGCTGACTGTTTCGCCTCCACTGCCTGGCAAATCAAGTCTTGTGGCAAGTTCAACTCTGCCTGCACTTCCGACTCCCAATGCGCAACCAACACTTGCAACAATGGCCTTTGCAACGGCTTCCTCGCTTCTTCCGCATACCTCGCCAACCAAGCATCTTCCACCCTCAGCACTGCCGCTTCTTCCTCCACCGCTTCCGGCTCTTTGATCCCTCTCGGAAAATCCTGCAATGCCACTTCCCAGTGCCAGAACGGCGCCGAATGCACTGTTTCCTCTGCCTACCAGGAGTTTGCTGCAGGCATGGTTTGTGGTCCTTACAACGCCACTTGCTCGTCTTCTTCTCAGTGCAGCTATAACTCTTGCTTCAATGGCAGATGTACTGGTGTCCAAGGATATGAGTACTCCACTTCCACTGCTGTGATTAGTGGAAAGACTACTATTGTCGCCGGTACCGCTGTTCCTGTTGCCAGCTCTGCTTCTTCGGGACTTGCTGCTGCTGGTAATGCTACTAGAAGTGCCACTTCTACTCTTGCAGCCTACACTGGTGCTGCTGGAAAGGTTGGCGCTGAGGCTGGATTCGCCGCTGCCGTTTTGGGCGCTGTGGCTTTCTTGTTGTAGATTTTCTTTTCCTGTTGCATAGCATAGCATTTGCATTTTGTATAATGGGTTCAACATGGTTATGATATTATGTAGATATATGTTATTCTTCCAATATCCTCGTCGAATCTCTTTTGTCTCTTGTGTGCTTGCGTCTCAGCCCGGCTTTCTTGCATCGCAGGTTTTCGTCAATTCTATTCGGAGTATTGAATACATAGAACAACACCAGCGATAGGTAATTTGGGTATGAAGAGCGACTTCCTCGTCGAATGAACGGAGTTAACCTCCGGTCGGCAAGGGAAGGAAAAATCCCGACTCGGTCGCTCTCCAACCAGATCGTCGTCTTATCTTCTTCCATCACCATAGTCGGCACATCTTTGAAACCCATCCGGCCGAGCATCTTCTTATAACAAGCAAGTCTTGCGAAGATCTGCGTACTAACACGATGCCATCGATTCGTCCGAAACGACGTGCTTGCGACAGGTCCAGACGCGCCCGGGAGGTGTTACTCAAACCTCATCCGACGCGTTACTCAAACCACCCATCATCCCTATCCGCAGCAACGATCGGACTTCAACAGTCCATTTTGTTTTTCATTCGGAGAGATTGTGCTCTCGGTGCGTGTTGTTGATGCATCTTTGATGATGAATCGTCTTGAATAGACTTTGGTAGGTCTCTGTTGGTTAGTTATCCCTCTCCTATAAGCTGAGCTGGAAACACACACTCTTCATCTTCCATTTCACCTTCTACATCGTTCTTTCCTTCCAACATATTTTTTGTGTCCCTCTGTCCGACTGCCGACGCAACAATGTCGGCTATTGACCTGAAGCCTTCAGTGTCTACACCTACTCTGATTCCTACTCCAGCAGGATCTCAATCTGGCGACGATATGCACAAGCACAACTACCCTAGCGACATGGAAAAGTCCGACGAATGGGATGAGATGCCCGAGGTACAAGCCATCCGCCGTGATGATGGCTCCAAGTCAGTACACAGGAAACTTGGCGTTACATGGAACAACCTCACAGTCAAGGGTGTTGGAGCCGATGCCTTGTTCAACGAGAATGTCGCTTCACAATTTCTTCCCGGAAGATTCAAGGGTAGACGCACGACCGGCAAAGCATCTCTCAGGACCATCATCGACCAGAGCTCCGGCTGTGTCAAACCAGGAGAGATGCTGTTAGTCTTGGGACGACCTGGTGCTGGCTGCACAACTCTCCTCAAGCTTCTTGCCAATCGACGCTCTGGATTTGCTGAGATTGATGGCGAAGTCAACTATGGATCTCTCAAGCATGACGAGGCAACCAAATACCAAGGCCAAATTGTCATGAACACCGAAGACGAAATCTTCTTTCCTTCTTTGACCGTCGGTCAAACAATCGACTTTGCAACACGGATGAAGGTGCCTGCCTCTGTCACCGCTGGCTTCTCAAGCAAGGAAGAAGCACGCCAAGCTTCAAGAGACTTCCTGCTCAAGCAGCTTGGTATTTCCCATACCAAGAATACCAAGGTTGGCAACGAGTTCATTCGAGGAGTCTCTGGAGGCGAGAGAAAGCGTGTCAGCATTATTGAAACCATGGCTACCCGTGGAAGTGTCTACTGCTGGGACAATTCCACACGTGGTCTTGATGCCAGTACAGCACTTCAATACGTCAAGGCTGTTAGATCCATGTCTGACATCTTTGGGCTCGCCTCGATCATCACCCTTTACCAAGCTGGCAATGGAATATTTGATCAATTCGACAAAGTGCTCGTTCTTGATGAGGGCGAGCAGCTGTACTATGGCCCGGCTAAGATGGCCAAGCAGTTTATGGAAGACATTGGCTTTTATTGTCCAGACGGAGCAAACGTAGCTGACTACCTGACTGGTAAGAACCCCTGACCAAGCACATTCTGGAGCACGTCTAACTTTGTTTACAGGTGTTACTGTGCCTACTGAGCGACAGATCCGCGAAGGCTTCGAATCCAAGTTCCCAAGGAACGCTGACCAGATTGTCGAACTATACCAGGCATCGACTATCAGAGAGCAGATGGAGATCGAGTATGACTATCCTACCACAAGCGAGGCGAAACAACGAACTCTCGAGTTTCAACAAACTATCGCGGACGAAAAGACTTCAGACATCCTCACGAAAGGCGCACCTACAACGGTCGGCTTCGGAGCACAACTCAAAGCTGCGGTTCAAAGACAGTTCCAAATCATTCGAGGCGACATCAATGTCCTCATCATCAAGCAAGTGTCCAACCTCGTGCAAGCCCTCACGTCTGGCTCGCTTTTCTATAACGCACCTGACACTTCCACCGGTCTCTTCATCAAATCTGGAGCTCTGTTTGTATCTCTACTCTTCAACGTCCTCCTCGCCCAATCGGAAGTCACAGATTCGTTCACTGGTCGTCCTGTCCTTGCGAAGCACAAGTCTTTTGCGCTTTACAACCCTATCGCTTGGTGTTTGGCACAGATCATCACAGACATGCCCATCTTGTTGTTCCAGATTTCCGCATTCTCACTCGTCATTTACTTCATGACTGGACTCACCTACAGTGCCGGACACTTCTTCATATTTTGGTTCATCATCTTGATAAGTACCATGTGTATGACTGCGATGTTCCGAACCATCGGAGCGGCATTCAAAACTTTCGACGACGCAAGTAAAGTGGCAGGACTTGCTGTTATGGCGACTTTGCTTTACAATGGATACATGATTCCCAAGACGGAAATGCATCCTTGGTTCGTTTGGTAAGTTCATCGTCTTGCATTTGACGATCTCTACTGATGTACTTACTCAGGCTTTACTGGATTGATCCTCTTGCTTACGCCTACAATGCCCTGCTATCGAATGAATTCAGCGGAAAGATCATCCCTTGCGTCGGGCCAAACCTTGTTCCTAACGGACCCGGATATGGCTCCATGGAGAATCAAGCGTGTACTGGTGTTCGTGGCGCTCCTGTCGGCGCAACGAGTGTTACAGGTGATCAATATCTTGCTACCTTGAGCTACAGCCGTTCCGATCTCTGGAGAAACGTCGGTATCGTCATGTAAGTGTTTCCAAGACCATCTCTGATGATCGATACTAACGCAAACAGTGTTTGGTGGGTATTCTATGTTGCTCTGACTTTCTTGTTCACTTCCATGTGGAAGGAGACAAACGAACAAAAGGGTCTTCTTCTCGTCCCATCCGAGCTCGCCAAGCACGCTCTTCCCGCGATTCAGGACGAAGAGTCTCAACAGAACGAGAAGTCGACTCCTATCTCATCCAACGACTCGTCAATCGACAGATCAGACAACAAACTTGAGGGAGATCTCATTCGAAATACATCCGTATTCTCATGGAAGAACCTGACATATACCGTCCAAACCTCTGACGGCCCTCGTGTCCTTCTGAACGAGGTAAATGGTTTCGTAAAGCCAGGCATGCTGGGTGCGCTGATGGGAGCTTCCGGTGCTGGCAAAACTACTCTGTTGGATGTTCTGGCCCAACGCAAGACTGATGGAACCATCCACGGCTCTGTACTGGTCGATGGGCGTCCTCTGCCTATCAGTTTCCAAAGATCAACCGGTTACTGCGAGCAATTGGATGTGCACGAACCTCTCACGTGAGTATCTCCGGCAAATCAACTAGCGAACGTGTCTTACTGACCATCCTCCCAGCACTGTGAGAGAAGCGCTCGAGTTCTCTGCCCTCCTTCGCCAACCTCGCACCACGTCCAAAGAGGACAAGTTGAAGTATGTTGACGTTATTCTGGACCTTCTGGAGATGCACGACATTGCAGACTGTCTCGTTGGAACATCTGGCGGCGCAGGTCTCTCAATCGAACAACGCAAACGCCTGACTATCGGTGTCGAACTCGTCGCCAAACCCAGCGTCCTTGTATTCTTGGATGAACCGACATCTGGTCTCGACGGCCAAGCAGCCTTCAACACGGTTCGCTTCCTCAAGAAGCTTGCCGGAGCAGGACAAGCAATCTTGGTCACCATTCATCAGCCCAGCTCTCAACTGTTCGCTCAATTCGACAACCTCTTGCTTCTCGCAAAAGGTGGCAACACTGCCTATTTCGGCGAGATTGGCGAGAACGCTTCAGTGATTCGTGAGTACTTTGGTAAACACGGTGCACCTTGCCCCGAGGGGAAGAATCCGGCCGAACACATGATCGATGTCATCTCCGACACTTCAAAGAACTGGAACGAGACCTGGCTCTCATCACCCGAACACGACGCCATGCTTGCTGAACTTGACCGTCTGCAGGATCCTGCCAACAGCACACCTAGAGAAGATGAGACTGAAGGATTGGAATTCGCAATGCCTCTTTGGGAACAAATCAAGATTGTTTCTGGCAGAGCTAACACGACAATGTATCGCAATGTTGACTACATCAACAACAAATTCGCCTTCCATATCCTTACTGGACTGTTTGCTGGCTTTTCTTTCTGGCAAGTGGGTAACAGCGTGTCGGACATGCAGCAACGACTCTTTGCAGTCTTCAACGCTATCTTCGTGGCTCCTGGTGTTATCGGTGAGTAAAAACGATTGTCCTCATTCGGTCTGACAAAACGCTAATTATGATTTTTCCTACAGCACAACTCCAACCCCTTTTTATTGAAAAACGCGACATTTACGATGCCCGCGAGAAGAAGTCGAAGATGTACTCATGGATCGCCTTTGTCACTTCCCTTATCGTCTCTGAATTTCCTTACTTGGTCATCTGCGCTGTTCAGTTCTTCTTCTGTTACTACTATACCGTCGGCTTCCCTGCTGCAGCTTCCTCGGCCGGAGCTGTGTTTTTCGTCTTCTTCCTCTACGAGTTCATCTACACCGGCATCGGACAATTCATCGCCGCGTACGCGCCCAATGCTGTTGCCGCGGCTTTGGTAAACCCTCTGATCATCTTTACTCTGGTTGGATTCTGTGGTGCTGTGGTGCCTTATGGACAAATTACAGAGTTCTGGAGATATTGGTAAGTGCTGCTGTTACTCTTGATATAAGATGGAAATATGATTTTCTAACCTGTGATGGATAGGCTTTACTACATGAACCCCTTCAACTACCTCGTCGGCTCCATGCTAGTCTTTACAACCTGGGATATCCCCGTCACCTGCAAAACTTCCGAACTCGCCATCTTCAACCCCCCTTCCTCGCAAACTTGTATCGAGTACTTGACTCCCTATCTCAATGGTATGGGTGCCGGGACAAACTTGTTGAACCCTAATGCGACGGCTGGCTGTGAGGTTTGTCAGTACAGAACCGGTGCTGATTATTTGGCCACGTTAAATTTGACGGAGAAGTATTTCGGTTGGAGAGACGCTGGTATTGTGGCTTTGTTTGTGTTTAGTGGGTATGGTTTGGTGTACTTGTTGATGAAGTTGAGGACGAAGAAGTCAAAGACTGCCGAGTGAGATTGCGCAAGGTGATGGAGTGGGAGAAGAGGGTTTCGGACAGGACGTCCGATGTTGAGGTGATGGGGTCGGATAGGTGGTTGAGAGTAATGGCAGCACTGTGGGGATATATCAATAGAAGGGGTATGGGATAGAGGCGTTATCAGGTGTACAGTCTATCAATGGACCATAGGATTGTTGTATCAAACTCATTCAAGATCTTTCCACGACAATATCAACACAACGATATGACGGAAAATACAGTTGACAAAATCATTATAATCACTATGGTATTGTTTAATTCTTGTACAAAAGAAGAAGAGAAAAGGCCTCGCTCGCTACAATCTGGTGTCGTTGATGATTTGCAAATCTTCCTCAGCAATCATTGCTTGTTGTCGCTCAAAAACACTATCTCTGGCATTTCATCCCAAGGTGTCGTTGGTGAAAGCGTACCTTCCGTGCCGCCGTTTTCCGAAAACAACTCCGTCGTCCTCGTGACGATTGAATCCTTCTTGCTCGACGACGAATGCCCGAATGTCTTGCTAGACGAAGTGTCAAAAGTCTTGCCGGATTGCAATTCGCTGCCCTTTGAAGCACCTTGTCCACCGAAATCATAAGTCGGCAACACGGGATCCTTATAAATGCCCTTCCTACTCCTGCCAGACTTTTGCAAAAACAGAGGCGCAAGGACGGGGATAGAAGCTGCGATGACCACGATATTGATCTCGACACCCATGACCAGTATCAGTCTTTGTATCGTGAGTGGGTTTGGCGAATAGGTGTATAAAGCGTAGACGTAGTATATCTTTATCACACTGGCGATTGCAGCGAAAAAAGACAGACCGAGTGTGGCTGCTAGCCCCAAGCGAGCTTTTGCCGTCATGACTTTTATGCTCCACACCACGACTGCGGGAAGGAGTGTTAGGTAAACGTCTGTGATGGCGTTGAAGACTACAGCGATCAATGCCAAAATCTTGATGATGTCGTGGCGGACGCAAGATGTGGAGGAAGTCAATAAGCCGTGTCGCCATAGATTTTGGAAGCTTCCACATTGCGTGAATACGAAGATTGTGATGGGGACGTTGACGATGAGTTGGAGTGCGATAAAGGCGTGTATGCTGCGTTTTCTGAATGCGGAGGTCGTGCCGAGGACGCGTAGCATATACAGACAAAACGAAATCCGACTGAAAAGGGGAGCCATGAATCCAACGGCATGGCAGAGATAAAGATATTCTGCGAATTTTGGAGAGTGGAAGGGTGCCAGATCTTCTGCGTGGTTTCCGAAGTCAAGCGTGTACATCAATGTACTGGAGATTCCGTACACGACTGCGAGAAGCTGTTTGAATTGAATGTTGTGGTTAGTGGATGAGATGGAATATTGAAGGGGGTTTGGTGTAGGTGCTTACCATAGAGATGATCATCAAATAGTCTTCCCATGCCAGTCCGTGGAATCGTATGGTTTTCATGACACTTCTTGCCACGACGATGCCGCCGGAAAAGGCAGTCAACACCCACACGAAGCCGACGATTCCAGCTCCTGCCTCCATGATGATGATCCCCGTTCAATAAAAATGCGAGATCAAAATTAATCGACAAGCAAGAAAAAGTCGGTAAAATCCAGCCGTAATCTTTTCGCGAGAAGAGGTTCCCCAGAGGCGAAGGGAGGGGAAGTGTGGATTTATCTCGACTTTCACACATGCACAAAGGATTCTTCGATGAACTCTATTGTGCCAACACAATGTCCCGGACGAGTTTAGAGCTTATCGAACGTTTCCACCCGATGCAGGTCCTACATTTACCGGCGAGGGAAAAAAACAAATGCGGCGCAACAAGAGATCGAATGGAAAACAAGCAGGCGTTTTGAGGGACAGACGTTAGGCGAACGGCTCTGTGAACTCTCTTGACAGCTTGGATGCGATAGGTTCACAGCCCCCAAGGAATGCTAGCGGGCTTTTAGTCCATACTGCAGAAGAATCCAGAATGAGCGAAACCCGCATTCGCCGTTGCGGACATCTAACTCCATCTCGAACAGCACATTCCAAGATCGTGTGGAATGCGTTCGATGAAATCATTTGCGCCATCAGATGGGAAAAAGTGATGTTAATCAAGGAACTTCATGGCTTGATAAAAAATAAAGCATCCCAAGCTTGACGTAACGGCTGTCCATGTTCGTCGGTACTTTCTTTGCGTAGAAAAACGACTTTATCGACTTCGACGTTCCATGACATGCGGCTAGAAATGCCACAGCATCACAGAATTTACTGTATAGGTTCAACATCCGTCCAAATCAAGTCTGTAAGGCTGGGATTTCGGCCAAATTACCCTTGAGCTCTAATAGAAAAATTGGCAAGTGTTCGCGCGTTACTGAACTGTCATTGATATCGATAGAGGCTCCGCTCGGTACTTGAGAATCTTATGACCCACAAGGTACAAGGCTGAACGATCTCCAAAGGGACGAACTTGCAAGAAAATAAATGTAAGAAGGAAGACATTAATTTTGATCTATAGTCTATGTCGTGAATCTATGCATATCGAGGTTGAATCGACGTTTTGAAAGTTGCCCTACAACAACCAGTCAAGGAATTTCCCCCATTTCGTTACTGGTTCCTTCTCCTTGACTGCACCTGCAGGGTCGAAGCGACCAGAGAACAGATCTATCTCAGAGGCGCGAGCAATTTTCGTTCTCTTGACAATCTTCCAAACCACGTATGGAATGATGTAAATTGCAATACCGATGTAAGACGCGAAGAAGGATCCGGTGTCCCAGTTTCCCTTGAGGAAGACGCTGAAGCCGGAGAAGATGGTGATGATACCACTGCCGATTGCGCCGACGTAAGCAGCGAGGGGTTGAAGACGACCCTTCATGGGGAGAGTGTTGCGGTCGATGCCTTGAGCGACACATGCGTGGTGGTAGCGGATATAGCAGATACAGAGGGTCATCCAAGCCAACAAACCAGCAACGGTACTGAGGTTGAGCAACCAGGTGAAAGCCTGGGAGGCACCACCAGAGCCGAGCGAAAGGTAGGCCAGGGGACCGAAGGCAAAGGAGGCCAGAACAGCGTAGTAAGGGACACCTTGACGGTTGACCTTGGCGAAGAACTGAGGCATCTGGTGATCTGCAGCAAGAGCAACCAGCATACGAGATCCGATGTAGCAGTAACTGTTTCCGGCTGACCAGGCAGAGATCAAGATACAAGCGTTCACGATCGAGGGCAAAACGGAGATTCCGGAGTTCTTAATAGCGATGACCCAGGGGGAAGAGTTGGCGTTGCCAGTTCCAGAAACGAGGTTGGGGTCGTTTGAGGGAACGATCATTCCGATGAGAAGCGTACCAAGGACGTAGAAGAAGAGGATACGGTAGGTGACGCGGTGAACAGCCTTTGGAATAGCCTTGTGAGGGTTCATAGTCTCGGCTGCTGCAACAATTACAGTCTCAACACCGATGTATGAGAAACTGGCGTTGATGAAAGCACTGAAAAATGCCAAAAAATGTCCAGTATTTCCCTTGATGCCGTTGTAATCAGTGAATGTCCCTGGGTTACGCCAATAACGGAAGCCAATGGACTCGCCGTTGGGTGCTCCACCGGAGGTGATGACGATGGAAACGATGACCAGACCCAAAAAGCATAAAATTTTGATGGAGGCAGTGATGACTTCAGCCTCTCCGAAGAAGCGAACGTTCATCAAGTTGATAGCCAGGATAGCAACGAGACCAACTGTAATGACTACAGCAGGTGTGATGTCGGTCCAGTACGAAACTACGACTGCGGCCGCAGACACTTCCGACGCGATGGCGATGGTATAACAATATCCGTATGAAATGGCAAGAGTGAATCCAAGAGCAGGGTCAACGAAGCGGGTAGCAAAGTGAGGGAACGATCCAGCAGTAGGGAACTGTGTTTTGTTAGCAATTTAATTTTCACACATCAAACCCGGCATATCTCACCAGAGTAGCGATTTCTCCAACAGACTCCATGACACACCACAAGATCAAACCAACAACCGAGTAGGCGAGAAGGAGACCAAGAGGTCCTGCACTCGCCAAAGCACTTCCAGTTCCGATGAACAGACCCGTACCGATACCACCACCGAAACCAATGAATGTGACGTGTCGTGCCTTCAGTCTACGATGTGTGTGACCAACACCACCAACACCGTAAACAGCATCATAATCTCCCGAACCACCAACAATGACCTCCTCCGAGTTAGTCTTGTAGACCGACTTGTTGTCACCATCTGACGGTCCAGCAACATCTGCCCCGTGCTCGAAAGTCATGGCGAAAAAAGAATCTGGGGAGTCTGGAGAAGAGCTCCAATGTCTGACTCAAAACTGGGTGTGTGGTGAAAAACTGTCGTTGTTGAACAGAGAAAAACACCGAGCAAGAGTTGGTCATAGAATCTCTTTTAAGCATCCTGAAGAAAAATTTCTTCGTCGTCGTCTCTCAACGCCTGGAGAGCACGCAATGCATCATCAGCAGATTTAGAGTTTCGCATAGCGTTTCCAGAACATGATCCGGCTTCCGGGGTGAAGCTTCTTCTTTTCCGCCGAGATCGGGTGCTTGTTTAACAAAATCTCTTGACCTTTTGCTTGTGTGTCGCATGATGTTTTGCCCGTGTTGAAGAGATGCGAATGTTGATATTCAGATGTCGGTTTTACCATGCATGGCAAGCGGTCCGGCGCGAGGACATCTGATCTTTCAGAGCAAGTATGAAGGATCATCTCTCCTTTCGTTCGAGACCTTCAGGCCCCGGGGGGCACCGAAAGGGCAAGCTGGGGAAACGCTCATCTCAACGAATTTTTGTGTCATCGTGTGTCTGTGCCTCTTGTATCCGAGTGGTCGAGGTCGTGTCGCTCACATGAAGATCACGACGACATTGTTGTCATGTGCCATGTCGCAAGATCCTGAGGAATGATGTGCGTTCTTGAAAAGGAAGGAATTGGTGCCGAAACTCGACATTGGGAAGAACAAAACGACACGCGACGAGCTGGAGCTACGGTAAAGCTCATTGCCGGTCAATCCCGGGAGTGGCCTCCGTGAATACGATATGTCCAGTACTCCTAAAGTGCAAGTACAAGGTAGGAAGTGATATCAGTGGGAAGTCACAGATCCTGGGACAGCAACTCAAGGTCAAATTTCGAAGAGTCGACCGCACTCGAAGCAAGACGGAGAGAATAGAGGTCAGGGTCATGTTGATATAACCTGTTCAACGTCCGTGCTCATATTCCAAGCCACTCCACTTCCACCTTCCACCTTCAGGCATACCGATAACGACTAATCATCTTATCATCAACCACGAGTTAGCTTGACCAAAACCACTTATTAGACAACTAGCACGCTCATTTATATCAACCTACCTGGATAATAGCACGCTTACCCTCGCTTTCTGTGCTCTGAAGAATTATAGCCTCACCAGCCAGGATCAAAAATCGCAGTGCCTCCAATCTGCTCCCTCAGGCGCCCTTGGATAGCAAAATGTCTGGCTCACAAGAGATCATCATCCCGCGTCCTGGCACAGAATCCAACTTACCCACCTCTCCAATCCCAGGACCATCAGAAGAACATTTCACCTCAACATTCGGAAACCTCCTCCCTCCCGCTCAATATCTGAAAACCTCAAATGGACAAATAGCATATTACACCTTCTCATCTACCTCTTCCGCAAAAACAACAACAACCACATCACCCTCTCGCGTCCTCTTCCTCCACGGCGTCCAAACTCCCTCCCTAGGTCTCCTTCCCTTGGCAACATCTCTACACACTTCTTTCCCCTCAGCAGAATTCGTGCTCTTGGATCTCTACGGTCATGGATTAAGCGCAACGCCATTGCTACCACACACACCATCCCTTTTCCACGAACTGATCGATAAATTACTAAATCATTTAAACTGGCCCTCTTGTCATTTACTCGGTTATTCCTTCGGCGGCGCAACTAGCATTGGATATATTTCTTCCTCACCGTCCCGCGCCGCCAAAGTGATTTCTATATCTTTAGTCGCACCAGCTGGACTTTGGAAACCAGAAGATCTGGACGTCGGGAAATTCGAAAGCGAACATTATGCTGTGGCTAAATCCTATATATCGGAATTACTAGAAGGTGGAGGACCATTGATCGTTCCCTCTGACTCCGCCTCCCGCATAGCAAATGGCGAAATCGTGGCTGAGAAAATCAGGGAATGGCAGATGGTCAATCATAAAGGTCACACGGCTTCGGTCATCGCCATCGTCAGAGATGCAGGTGTTTTGGCGAGACCGGAAGTTTACGAAAAGGCGGTCGCTACGGGTGTGCCGATTATAGCCGTGTTGGGGGAGACTGATGATGTGGTGTATGAAAAGGACTTGAATGATGTTGGGGTGGGGAATGTACATGTTGTCGAGGGAGCTGGTCATGCTGTTGTGAGGGAGAAGGTGCCGGAGGTTGTTGCGCATATTGAACGGTTTTGGAAGGGTATTCTCGGGGCAGATTAGATGATAGATACGTAGATAAAGCAGATAGAGCGATTGATAGAAGTCTCGTCACTGATTAGGCCTCTGTTGATCTCATTAGGTCGGGCATGCGGAATGCCTTTCGTCTTTATTTGAATGGACGGCAATCACAAATTTGTCGTGTTGAATCATAAGAGTTGCAGAAACAAATTACTCATTCGTTCGATGCGTTGTAGCCAACGCGGTATCCTCTTCGAAAGGAACGCTCGCTAAAGAATCAAACCAAAACCATGCAAGTCTTGCAGCAGGGCCCCCATATCGTCACTCAATATCTGTATCTGACTTCCCGCTGCGTGTGCGTCTGCTCGACAGGACTGACGTCCTCCGCTGTACTGGTGTCGACGCCTCCATGCATGGTGAGACCATTAGCCGCACTGTACTGGCGTCCCATGTAGCTCTCAGTCACACCGCCATAGGCTGGTCGCGGATTTGTGTCAACACTTGGCCCGTAGTTACGCGGCTCGTGTGGATGGGTTGTGTAGTCGAGGTCGTGGTTGTGTGGTGTCTCTGCAGGGTCGGCGAAAGGGTTGTTAGGAGCCAGTGCAGGCGCAGAGGTGTGGCCAGGAGGTGGCCCTGGAGGAGCGGAGAAGGTGTCGTTGATGGGAGATACAGGCGAATATGCGGTATGAGGATCGGCGGCGTAGGTTTGTGAAGCTGGTAGCAGCGAGTTTTGCTGGATCGGGGGTTGCGATTGCGGAGGGGAGAATGGATTGTTGGGGGCGAGCGCAGGAGAAGCAGATTGACCGAGAGCGCGTCGTGCTTGGAGTACAGCGCGCTGATGTCTACTCAGAGCCAAACTCAGCTGCTCGTTCGTCTCGATCAACGTCTGCAACGTGTCGTCGTCTGGCGGTGGAGAGTCGCAGTTGATGTATTCCTGCATGCTGCGTTGAGCAGTCTGACAGCGCTCTGAAAACTCCTTGATCAACTCTTGCTGCATGATTTGCTCTGGCGGGGTGCTCTGAAGTAGCTGGAGCAAGATCTTAGCTGTGTTCCTTGCTTCTTCGACGCGCGATGCGAGTTCCTGCTGTGTAGGGAGAGAGTTCGAGCGCTGTTGTTGTTGTTGTGTGTTCGGATGTTGTGGTACTGGAGGAGCATTCTGACGGTAAGCGCCTTGTGGCAGGATTCGAGCCTGGTAGCCTTTGACATGGCGCCACATGGCCAGAAGGTCGTATAGTCCGTTGTCATAGCTCTTCTCTGCTTCCAGCGAGTCCAGTGTCTCTCTCATCATCTGCTGTACACTCGGATCTCTTCCATTCTTGACAATGTCCTTGACGGTGGAGACGAACTTGGCGTCAATGTTGCGGGTGAAGGAGGGACCGGGATTGTCGGCCAAGATGCGGATCAACATGATGGCATTGTATTGGACTCGCGACTTTGAGTCTTTGGACAGGCATTTGCGGATATGGTAGGCAGCGGCGGCTGCAGCTTGTGGTGAGGACTCGGCGGCTTCGACGATGACGGGTAGGTGTAGGACTTCTTCTCCCTGCCAGCTGTTTAGTCGCAAGCACCGGAAACACTGGCCAAGGGTGGAGAGCTTACGCTGTTGTCGCTGGGCGCTTCACAGAATTGTCGCTGGAGCTCGTCAGTCTTCTGTCTGGTGTGAGTGTCTTGACCAAAGGACATACAATGGCATTCGTAGCATTCGCTTCTGGCGAGTCGACGGCTGGCGCGCTGGTCGTGGCAGGATCGCTGCCTGGCCATTCATGTCAGTAAACATTGCGTCATATCAGACAAGACCGATTCTCTCTTACTGTGACTTCTTTTCAGGAAACCTGCGCGTAGCTTCTTCATGTTTGCTGAGTGTCGGTCTGGTCGACTGTCGTACAAAGGCGCACGTCAAGGAGGTAATGTAGGATGCAGAATGTCAAGTTCCATGGCAATACGGGAAGGCGCATGTGATTGATGGTCAATGCTTGGCGCCGCGAATGCCGCCTGAGAGCCCAGCGGAACTCCGCCTCTTTGACCATTATCATCCACGAGTACTTGCCACTGCCCAGGTAGTTGCAATCGTAAGCTTCACGCTCTGTTGCGTCTTCACCTGTGGCGATTGCGTGTCTGTACTTCGTGTTGAAGTCACTTGCCAGCGACAAAGTCATCCATGTAGGTCGACTGAGTCCGCTCTCATTTCCTGTCTCATCTCCATCCTTCACTTCCATCAATCGACACTTCCGAGACGACTCCTGTTTTGTTTCGCGCCCTTTTCGTCGAGACTATCTTCTCATGACCAAGCCTCCCATGCTGTTTGACATGTGACACAACATAAAAGTAGATTCCCTTCCCTTAGACTTGCCCCTCTAAAGAAGAAGCTAGGAGCTGACAGTAGGTTTGATAGGAAAGGCATGATAAGATGGGCGATAGCACTCCGTACTGTATGCAGAAGATTCAAGAGATGGATTTAGGTGCGCTAGGTACCCCACTCCGGACCTTGTAGATGCCGCAATTAATCCACGAATTATAGCGAGATCACAAACTTCTCAAAGAAGCAAGGTCGAATTGTTGCAACACCAACATTTGATCGTGTCACAAGTAAGGCTTTGCATGCATATGCAAGTGGACTACCAGTGAAAAATACTTCTGCTTATCGAGAATGCAATACGTCTGCTACGCGCCGTGGCTGAGGCTGCGCGAGGAGACTGTCAGCAGTATATAATCTAGTGCTTCTAACAACCCTTCCATCTCGTTGCAACACCCCTCGTCCTGTACATGTTGATTCTGTTATCAACAATTCGATGTTTCTGGTGCACGATGTACCGAACGCCAAGGTTGAGTAAGTTTTTGTTCAACTGGCGGCCTGACATTTCAGACTGACCGAGTAGTATCGTTCATGTTGATGCGTTCAGACGATATAGAACACATGTGAACGGCGAAGCAGTGGCAAAGAAACGCGGGCCCCTTGAGCGCGAATTCAAGACAGCGCGAGTGATGTGGTGGTTCCACGACGAGATTGCCCGACCAGAGATAGGCGACTTTCTTAGGCAAGCCGAGAAATTGGTAGAAGGTTTGCACGACGCGAGAAGGTCTTCAGTGGCAGAACGCAAAAGACCCATCATTTTCGTCTGTCAAGGCCTTGGTGGTCTTCTCATCGAGAGGGTAAGTGCGTGTCGTCTCGATGTGCAGAACTAATTGTTGATTGCCGCATGCAGGCAATATTGATGCTGAGGGATCACACCCAGATCTACAAAGATTTGATTGACAGTATCTCGGGCATCTTTTTTCTCGGCACTCCCCATTACCCCAGCTCCGCCTTTGGGAAAAGCCTCTCAAAGTGTATGGTCGTGGAGTACGGTACTAACCTCACAGATCTTGCATTTCACTGGGAGGAGGTATCTCGATTTGACAGTCTGATAGCCCGAGAACTCGCCGCATCGACCGACAAACAATTTTGGACGCTTACGTTACCATTTCCAGTATGCCAATATTTCGAAAACTTGGAAACAATCTATCAATGGAAGCAGCGGCTGCTTATGTGGGATCAAGAGCGTACCGATTATGTACGTGCGTCGCAGGTCAATCATGACAAGTTTCACTGACATAAACTTAGCTTTGTAACGAGCACACTGTTAACAGGTGGTCCGTATTGAAACACAACTCGAATCGCTCCCGTCGATTTCTCGATGTCGACCACAGGACAATCTGCTCCTTGTCGTATTGCACCGGGCAGATAACGATTTCCTTCGCGGTAGATCTACACGCTATGATCGACAAGGCTCTTACAAGAGGAAATAGTAGCAGCTGGAGCGAAGATATGAGCTTTGTTGAGTCCCTTGAGTGGTTTCCACCTCTCCAAACTCCAGGTGAGTAAGAAAGTTCATTTCGCTACTCCATCCCAACTGATCTGCGATACAGCATCCAGTTCCACGCCGACAGGTGCCTCAAACGTATCTCCGACGAGGGTCGTACATGTAGCCCCTGCACAGTCGACTAGGGACGGCTACGTGCGCTCGAACCCAACCCCGACAAGGCCCAACATGACCTCTCAAGAACATTCAGGTCATCGTGTGTCTGGAGAGGTCAACGAGAACCAGGCAAACGACAACTCCAGCGAGCTTCAGGCAACCATGCGACGAACCATTTCTTCAAAATTCACGACGGACGACTACAAGATCGGTTGGATCAGTGCACTTGCCTTTGAAGCAGCTGCTGCAGAGGTTATGCTTGACGAAAAGCACCCGGATCTACCTCTTGACTCACGTGATTCTATCCTGTACAAACTCGGACGTATCGGGTCTCACAATGTGGTGATCGCATGCCTTCCGGCAGGCTATATGGGCACATCTGCTGCAACGGTTGTTGCAAGCCACATGCAATCCAAGTTTCGCTCCATGAAGTTCGGTTTCATGGTAGGCATAGGGGGCGGTGTCCCCTCCGCTGAGAATGATATCAGACTAGGGGATGTTGTAGTGTCGAAACCGTTTGATAGACATGGGGGTGTAGTACAATGGGACTTTGGTAAAGCTGAAGAGTCAGGTTCTCGTGCAACTGGGCATCTCGCCGCACCACCTAATCTACTCTTGAGCGTTGTGGGACGACTTGAGGCAGATCACGAACAAGGGATCCACAAATACACCAGCCACATCGAGCGATTCAACAAGGATCCGAACTTGAAGAACTTCAGACGTCCGGAAAATGAGCCAGACAAACTATTCCGCGCGACATACAGCCATGCTGGGGGCCCCGATTGCAGCCGCTGTGATTCACGTTACCTGTGGAGATACCCACAGCGCAGCATGCAAGACCCGATCTTGAAAGTCCACTATGGCACCATCGCATCTGGCAATCAAGTCATAAAGAGCGCTCAAACACGAGACAACATTGTGAACGCACTCGGCGGACGCATCTTGTGTTTCGAGATGGAGGCTGCCGGTCTGATGAACACCTTCCAGTGTCTGGTAATCCGAGGGATTAGCGATTACTGCGACTCACACAAGCATGACAAGTGGCAGCGGTACGCAGCCGCAAACGCAGCTGCATACACGCGAGAATTGGTGTTGACCATTCCTGTAGACGAATCTGTTGTGTAGTGCTCCGTGAATCTTTCCGGACTCCTTACCAGCTCGTTCGAATAGTGCTCAATGTGCAAGTTGATCACCCTAACGAATCAATGGTACCACATATTCATCTCACTCACCATAACGCTCGCCAGCATGCTCGCTTTATCAACAAACACGCGGTGCGAATCATTCCGATTCATCAAGCATCTTGCTATAGCATTCATTGGCCCTATTAGTAAGTACCTAGGCTAGGCGTAGGGAGAGTCTATACTTGGTTTACTTCAATCTTTTTCCAGCCAAGAATTATCGACGTTACGACCTACTAAGCATCCACAGAAAGCAGTCTGAAATGCCTGCGAAAATTCACTACCCGGAAATATCCTTCAAGGACTGCAGTCAACAGAGACATACTGGATGATTTGTATCTCGCTGCTGCTAGGGCTGTAGCGAGAATGCCGAATCTGCGAGACCTGCAACTCACAGTGGGCGATGAGGAATCTGGATGTGTGTGCAGATTACCGTCGGATGGCAGATATACTCACCGACTGGTGTGGATTGGCAAGTCTCAGACTACGTACGAAACGCACCCTGATTTGATGGAAGCGTGGAAAGCCGTCTTCGCCGGAGAGCTCGATGTGCAGATTCTCGGTCACGAGCACTATCCAATTCCTCCGGTCTAGAAGAACTGCGACAGAGAACACGACGTTCACCGGTCGTATCACGACGATGTAATACTACATCTCAAAATAGGAGTTCCTCGATGAGTCCGACCGCATCTTGCCAATTCAACACCCTTACTCTCGAAATTCATTCCTTGAACCACATCTAAAGTAGCGGCAATGGCAGCTCTCGTATCAATATACACCACCTGCAAGCACCCTAGTGGCTTGGTTCCAGATTCATCTGGTGGGCTTTGCCCTGTTGTGTTGAACACTTGCCACAATGGCAGCTTTTTCGATGTATCCCTGGAATCTTCGCTCTTCTTCAACGAGCGAACAGAATGACAAAGGTATATCGTGGAAGTCAGCTATAGAGAACCGTCGCATCGTCCTTGAGATGACGTCGATGCTCATCCACGAGTCATGAAACTATAAATATCGAGGAACACGGGAGATCCGCCTTGGCTTCCTCGGAGGCTTGGAGACACGGAAGAAAACAACTAAAATAAGTAGGGCGACCACCTTTCGCTCCACTTAGGTGCAGAAGTAATCTGACGGTGCAGACTCTCAATGAGTTGAACAACATCCATGCAGCCGCGGCTTCTGCAGCGTGAAAAAGTCATATAAGGTAGGCAGGTCTGGCTGAGGTTTTTTCTTTCCTCCTCCATCATCAAACACATCACACACCACACCTCACAATCAATCAACCATCATGCGTAGCTCAATTCTCCCTGCTCTTGCCGCCATGGCTGTCACCGCCGAAGCAGCAAAGGCATACATCCCCTCCGTCTGGAACAGCACCGCCCCCGCCATCCACAACCAGCTCGTCCAGGCCAAGAATGGCTTCTTCGAGGTCGGCGGAGTCGCAGATGGCATTTGCCAGGATTACAACCCAGGCTGCCCTTCCGCCAACAGCACCATCATCTCTGGACCCGTCTCAAGCAAATACGACGGCAACAAGACCACGGACTTCTGGCTCGGCATCACCGACCCCAAAGGCCAGCAAATCTACGTCTACGATCAAAAGTTGATGTACACTCTTCCCCGTACCAATGTCGTCTCCGGCCCTGAAGGAAACGCCATCAACGGTCCTTTCTCTGTTGACTACGACGACCTTGCTCAAGGCACCGTCCTCCGCTTCCAGGGCAATGACTGGGCCGCTTGCAAGACTTTCAACGTCAGACAGGGTGTTCGCACCATCGTCCAGCCTTTGGTTTATGGAAGTTCACTCTGGGAAAATGCCTTCGGCTGGGAATGCACACCTTTCAAGATGACGCTTGAGGAGACCGACGCACCCGCCGTTGACCATTATCGTCGTGATTGCCCCTTCCAGTGGTTGAACACCTCCCCAGAACTCTGTATGGGTCAGACTTGGGGTCTTGTCAACGCTGATGGAAGTTGTGTCGCCCCTGCCTAAGGTTGATTCGAGTACGGTCGGATTCGAAAAACACAAAAAACAAAAGGCTGTTCACTGAGAGAAAAGATTCAGAGGAGGCAATCGGACGTAATCAAAAAGCATGAACGACGTAATGTGTACTATACGAAAACCAATCCAACATGATCACCCAATCCTGCCAAAAGAAAATCACAACCCACCCGCACCTGACTCTTCATTATTCATCAAACCCTTCCCTTCCCATCCTCAAAACTTCCCGCTGATCCAACACCCAAACTTTTTCCCCATTCCTCCCTTCCACAACCTCCACCGCAGCAGCAACAGCAGCCCTAGCCACAACATCCGCATCCTGCGCCCAAGAATCCTTCAACGCACCTCCACTAACCCACCCCAAAGCCCTCGCAAAACTCCTCCCCATATACTCCCCCGGTCTACTATCTTCCCTCTCCCCTACCAATAATCCAGGCTTGAGGATAACCACATGTTCGAATCCGAGCTTCGTGACCGCTTCATCCAATTCCCCTTTCATTTTCGCATAAGGAATTTTAGAGGTGGGAGAGGCGCCCGAGGTGGAGATCAAGATGTAGATTTTTGCTCCTGCGTTTTTGGCCGCTGTTGCGAGGGCGAGGTTCAAGTCATGATCGATTTTCCGCTGGGCGGCAAAACCACCTGCGATTCTTGCTGTGGTGCCCAAAGCGGAGAAAAAGACGGATGTGTTTTGGGGATATCTCGAGGGCCACTCGGAGGGGTTGGAAGATTGAATTGTGGTGAGGTTTGGGGAGGTGGGGAGGGGTTTACGAGAGAAAGCGTGGATGTTTGTGATTTTGGGAGAGGCTTTTAGCAGGGTGAGGATGTGGGAGCCCTTTGGCGGTTTGTTAGATGGTGACTATAGGGAGTGACAGGTTTGTTCGTACCACGAGGCCGGTGCTGCCGACTAGAGCTACTGAAGTCATGGTGTTGTTCTGCTGGAGATGAAATTGACAGACACACGTGTGAAGCTTGCGTATACTTGGGGACTTGCGACGGAACTGTTTTCTATATGTATTCGTCCCTTACAAGTATATTGGACGGATCTCCTTGTTCGATAAACAAAATCCGTGGTCGTGACTCGTAAGTATCAACCTTTAGTCGGGGTAATGTCCCTCCGCATGCCTTTAGGATCCCCAAGATGTCTTGCACTTGGCCGAGGGGATTTGCGGTTCCGAACTTCTTTTTTCCTCGAATACTGTCGTTTTTTTTTTGCTGCTCCTTAACCAACGAAGTGCTCATAAACATTGATTCCTATAAGCTATAGCAGATCTCTAGGGAACTAGTTAGCCGTCGCAAACAGCATTGGTCTACAACGTATTAGCGTGAATCCAAATTTGTGCGGAGCACTTTCCGTGACCTGACAGCAAAGCAACGTCAATTCTCTCTTTCCTCCTAAGATGACTCTAAAGACGACTTTTCGAACCCATAAACCTCAATTTGGGTGATCCGTATTTGGTGAGCGTGATCGATCAATCTATGTCCCAGTCTCAGTGCTGTAAACATACGGGGTGACGATCCGGGAATTGAGTTCAACTTCCCAGGGCTTGCTCGGGTGTATTCACCATCAGTCGTCGCGAAAGACTTTACAAGACGATACAATGGGATTTAAACAAGACTTCTACGCGCCCTGCGCACGTCAGGCCGTGTCTAGTGTTAACAGAGCCTCTTCGGAAGGGGAGCAGGTGGAAATTGAAGGTGTCATGTGACTGGGTTCATGAATACGATGACTATTATACATAAGATTTTAGGGATGCCCCCGGGTAATTATTTCGTACAGACATTAGGTTCGAGAATCTACTTCTCGGTGATGCCAGTCTCGGCTGTGCCGGTGACAGCAGGTCCGCCGACATGCTTGACCTCCTTTGTTGACTCGCCGTCCAAGCGGCCTTGGAAGTCATCAACGGAGATGGTCTTGTTGGTGGTGACGCCGTGGTCCTTGGTCTGCTCCTTGATGACCTCGTGCACAGGCTTGACCTTGTGGGTGACCTCGGGCACAATGCGCTCCTTCTCGATGACGGGCTGGATGGTCTCGTGGAGGTGGTGGTGGACAGACTCGCCAGTGATGGTGGGTTCCTTGGTCTTTGTCTCGTGGGTCTCCTCGTCGTGAGTGCTCTTGAAGCCAGCAGCGTCGGCGGCGACCTTGGCCTTGACCTTGTCGCCTTGATCGTCCTTGTTGATCTTGCGCTCTTCAGTGGCAACGGTCTCGGAGTCGTGCTTGGTGGCTTCAACCTCCTTGTCTGCAAGAGGCTGGATGGTGGTGTGGTAGTGGTCTTGGTGACGCTCGCGGTCGATGACGGTTTGCTCTTTCGTCTCGTGCTCGTGCTTGACGTGCTCGTGCTCTACGGCGGGGGCGACCTCTTGTGTGACAGTGGTGTCCTTCTCGCCTGTGGTAGCAGAGTCAACGACTGGAGCCTTAGCTGCGGGAGCCTGAGCTGCCGAAGTCTCGACTGCTGGAGCTACCTCCTGCTCAGTCTTGGTTGTGGTAGACTGACCTGAGCCGGAGCTGTGATGATGTTAGTATTTGAGAATGCAAAGAAGCCAAGGAATTAACTTACAGGAAGTTGTTGATTGCGCTGGCGGCGGCGTCCATGATGATTGAGTTATGGGTGGAAGTAGATGTGTGATTGGGAAAATGTGTTATTGGTTTGCTTTCGATATGTGAGATGGGATTTGTGCTCTCTTTAAAGAAACATCTCAAGGCGCATGACGAGGTGGAGGTGAGCTTCGAGTGACCTCATCAACAATTAGAGGGGTAGGGCTTGTGCCACAGCAGCTCGAACTTCAAAGACTGCACGTCAGAACCACGTTGCGGACTCCGCTCCGTATATTGCGTTGCTCCACAAGCTCACGCCCTACCGATGGTTGTGTGGAGAAGCGAGTCGTTGTAATAGGCTGGGGAAGGACGGACCTTCCCAATCAAGTAACGCCTGATATGTTGTGATCTGAGCGATCGCACGACTGCGCCACAGTGGTAGTTCTAGACACAACCTGTCGTCATTTTCTGGCGACATCTTCTAACTTCCAGGTTTTGTGAGAAGAACAGATCATTCGAATCCCAGGTTTCGTATGGCCATCATCGCGAGAATTGCTCTTCGTGTGTCTTTACGGTTCTAGAGAATCGAGATCCATAGCTAAAATGGACGTGCTCTTATCGAAAGAATGGTGTTCGAAGCGAGGAAGGCAGTTATAATCGAAAGGTGCTATTCTTAAGGCCTAGAATATTTTGGAGGCTTAAAGAGAAGTAAGAGAAGAATTGCAGATTAGTTCGATAAGGCTACACTTGCTAAAGCTCTCTTAATCTACTTGAACTCGTTAGGAGTGTCTCTAACCTTCTTTCTCGTATGTCTTCCGTAATGAAGACTATTTGTTACTCTCGCTCTTCGTGTCTGCTTTTAGCTCCCTAATGCAGATATTAATGGCCTATATAGTTCATTAAGCGTTAGTGACATCTCGTAACTTCTTGTTAGCTCTAAAGGCTACAAGCTCAAGCTTAGTAAGAGCAAATCGGGTCCTAATAGCATAAGCTACATGTTAAAGTAATAGTAGTCGTTGCAAGCATTTGTTAGTTATACTACCCCCTTTTTCGAACTCATAAAATTATAGCATTCTTGCTGCCTGTCCGGCGATACTAGAAGTTTTATGTAAGTTATATAGCTGTCATAGCCATCTTTCTTTTCTGCTACGTTTAGTAGCTTTACTCGTTAAGACAATAATGCTTACTTTATATTCGAGCTTAGGCACGTCCATCGTCAAATCTAAGGCTAGGAGTTTCTAACTTCTCTACTACTTAGTGTATGTTCTCCGGAGGTCCGTAAGGGTGTAAGTAAGTAGTATAACTTCTTACTCCAAAATGTGCGATTAAGGGAAAATTAAGGCCATGTGCACTCTATGTTAACACACTTTGTAGAGGATGCACAAAAATCCGGCGATTATTTACCTTCGGCCACCGTATGCCTATCTAGACTTTTACAGTCTATTAATAGATATATCGTGAGATCTATAGCACATGTCCTAAATCAGATGTCTTGCTTTCTACTTTGGCGTGGTAGAGAGTCAGAAAAAGGTTGGACCAGGGTCATGTACCCAGCGAAGATGTCTTGGCATTGATGAGTTGCTTTTGTGAATTTGGATGATGGACCAGTGCCTCAGCTGTCTCGAGCTGTTAAGCAAACTGGAATAGCGGGCGATTGTGTACCTGTTCATTGGAACATGTGTAAGAAGAAGAAAGTCGAAAACACAATGGAAGTCGACAAGCTTGGAGCGATTATTGACGTGATTGGGCGGCGGTCAATTCTTGGCGGTCATCCCTGGTTGTCGCGGTCGCATTGTGCGAAATGCCGCGACGAACTCGGAGACTGTCGCTGTCGTCGGAGACTGTCGCTATCGTGCCAGCTAGGGAGCTCAGTATCGTGAAGGCGTCTGTGTCGACAGCAACGCAACGACCGTCACACGCGACTTCCTGACCGCACCCACTCGCCGAGTCGCCGTACTCAAGCGCGCCTCGTCAATTGCAAGACGCCTTCAACCGTCGCCCTCCAGACTGGCCATGCCAACCAGCAGCGTCTATCGCAACCGCAAAGCGCCTCGATGGACAGAATCACTGCCAAGACCTTCCTGATCCATGGTCAAAAGAGCTAGTAACAAAGCCATACCACACCTGCTAGGTCGGGCAGCGTACGCGCTTGGCCACTAGAGACAAGATGATGACCGCCAGAGTGCTACACTTTTCTCTTTGTGCGCTCTCTCGCTCTCGCTATGTTTTGTACCGCGACGCTGTTGTTCGTGAACCTTGTTCGTTCGCGAAACCGAAGGGTTGCCAAAAGTGGTCTTCCTCAACGCACATGGTAAAGTCTATGTTGGACGGTTTTGTCCCTGCCCTAGGATGCCAGAAGATAGACGTGGTTTGTTTCAGTCCTCACAGTAGCTCTGAGTAGGTCTCGGTATGTGGCCATCGCATACCAGTCAGCGACACGCAGCAGCATCGAGCAGTGATTTATCTGTTAAATCCCTGGCACATCATCCTCGAAGACCCAACAACCAGGACGACCTGTCAAAAAAGCTCCAACCAAGCGATCACGGTTAAAGTCGGATTTTGTGGAGATGCGGGTCATAGATGTGGGCAGCGGAGAAGGCTCCCCCACATAAAGAATGCCACTCTCAAGGTATGATTGGCTCGCTGTGCACTATACCGAACTCACCTGCCGAACACCTTCTGCTTAAAGATGCGGCTGAAGATCTGGGAAACGCGTTCATGACATAAGCGCGGCCTTCTTGCCGGAGGTAACATTTTTCGAAGTCGTTATATGTTGCGCTGGTCCTCACATTGTTGGCAAATCGATTTTCATCATTCCAAACATCAATCAAGTCATTATGAGTCCTCAAGCTTCATTCACAGACAAGCTCGCCCTCGGCGAAGCCAAGAGAGGCGAGAACAAGCGCAGAGTCATTGTCACTGGTGGTAGCGGCAAGCTCGGTCGCTCAACAGTCAGATACCTTGCCGACGAGGGCTGGGAGGTCATCTCAGTCGATACTCGTCGTCCTCCTGGTATCAGTGAGGATGGCAAGTCCGGTCTTGGTGGTGCTTACCGCCTCGTCGAGATTGACCTGGAAGACATGGGCGCTGTCTTGGAGACCTTCCTCACCACCGTGCGTTTCCCTCACTAAAAGACCATGGCCATTGCGACTAACACCGTTCAGGACATGGCCTACAGCGGTATCGACGCCGTCGTTCACTTGGCAGCTATTCCTTCCCCCGGCCAGACCAACAGCTCAAGACAATTCCGCACCAACACAATGAGCACATACAACGTCTTGGAAGCTTGCCGTAAGCTCAAGATCAAGAACATCGTTCTCGCATCCTCAGAGACCCTCATCGGTATTCCTTTCGATCCTCACATGCCCGAGTCGTTGCCCATCACAGAAGACCACGAGAGAAAGCCAGAATCGGCGTACTCGTTGTCAAAGTTGGTTGGCGAGACACTGGCCGAGCAATACGCAAGATGGGACCCTGAAGTCAAGATCATCTCATTGAGATTTAGCAACGTCATGCTGCCGGAAGAGTACAAGACCTTCGACGCATGGCAGGACGACCCGATGAAGCGCTACTGGAACTGCTGGGGATACATCGACGCAAGAGACGGTGGTCAGGCTGTTTCCAAGTCGCTGGACAGCAAGACCAAGGGTCACCACCAGTATCTGATCGCTGCAGAAGACACCTGCATGAGACAATCGAACGAGGAGCTCGTCAAGAAGGCATTCCCTGGTGTCAAGTACAACCCAACTGCCGGACCTAACGACACTTTGCTGTCGATTGAGAAGGCCAAGAAAGAAATTGGTTTCAAGCCTGCCTTCAAGTGGCAGGATCAGTTGTAGAGTAGTAGCATGACATAGGTTATGGATCTATTGCCGGTCAAATCCACCACACCTCCGGCTTTCCGCTTCTCAATCTGCGTCATATCACCAGTGTTGCACAGCGTACTATACTGCAAATGCCATGTGTGACCCGTATCGGTATCCTGCGATACGGAGTTTACTCCAAAGCAAAGTGACGTTCACCAAATCAATCAATCCACTCCAGAAACAGTAGCTTGAAGTATCCCGCCTTTGACTTCCTACACTTCGCAAAACACGAGATGCGTTCTGCTCTTCTGGACAGTCAACTTCCGCGGAAAGTATGCTTATATTCAAGCTAATCACTGTTCCCGCAATATGGACCCATCAAGCCACGCGAACGCCTCTATCGTAACGCCAAGTGTCCTCCCACTTGCTTGGTCTTGCTTGACCGGACATGCCGAGTTCTTGACTTTGCATCAAGCTTCTATGATAAACACCGACCTTATGCTAGCGCCATTTACTGGGCGGATCAGACCCCTATACATGGTCTCAGGGTCGTCACTGACCCCATGTCCAGCTGTCACAAGTCACCTCTCTGGAATACGCCTCTGACTTCATCCGAGATCCTTTGCAACAGCCTACGGTGGATAAACAATATCCGCCTGCTTGTCACTTTACAGCAGAACTATCGGTTCTTGGGATGCTACGTTCAACATGCCGCTGGTTATAAACAAGACCCCATGACTTCGGCGTTCCGCCTTTACCTATCAAGACAGGGCTCGTTGTTAGCATGGTCCAAGTGCGGGCTCCTTGCTCCATGCAAATCGCGTTCATCACTCCAAGCTTTCGGTTTGTCCATCCGGTAAACATGTGCCGGACGTTAACAAAGTGAGATGAGCCGTCGGTAAGTGACGGTAATCCTCCGCAAACCTTCACCATCACCAAAGAGGACAACATACCACGACGTAAACACGCGGAAAAACATACAAGATGCTCAGGAAGAAAGTCCTCACGAGGAAGGATTTTCGATAAACAGCTTGACTATTCCGAATGAGAGTCAGATCAGCACTGGTGATATACTCCTAGAGAGAATCGAATGCTATATCCTACGCATTAGAGTTCTCGGCCGAGCTCACAGAGAGCATCAAGAAGCCTCAAAGCATAACACTACACGGATCTACAGTACTCGACACCGGAAGAAGTCAGCACACAACGACGGAGAGACCGGAGTGCACCTCTGTCTGGCGGAACAGTAATCCTTGAGGATGCAGTATGATGCTATGCTGCATGCCAGTGAGTATCTCGTATCTGCATCTCTGTCTCGATCAGACATAAATACTGCCTGTCCTCCTCGGTCAGGCCATTCATTATCATCATCATCATCATCATCATCATCATCATCATCATCATCATCATCATCAAACAAGAACAATCCTCACTTTAAGATCATCTCCTCTTCACCGAGCCTCAGTACCAGCTTCTTCCAATCCCCATATCAAGTCAAAGATGCCTTCCCTTAACAACTCTATCCTGATCTTGGCCGCCATCACTCAGGCCGCATTTGTCCTCGCAGCTCCCATTCCTCAGCTGGCCGGTGAAGGCAACGCTTGCAGCTCTATCTTGAGCAGTACCGACAACGGTATCGGGTATGGCATCGAGAACGCTGAGGGTACGTATTACTTCTCGAACAGCAAGCAATGTTCAAGACTAACATGTCCCTAGACAACACGGCAGCTCTGATCAAGAGCGGCAAGGTCGGCAGACGCCAACTCGCAGGCGAGGGCAACGCTTGCTCTTCCATCTTGAGCAGCACCGACAATGGCGTTGGCTATGGCGTCAAGAACGCCGAAGACAACACTGCAGCTCTCATCAGCAGCTCCACAAAGCCCAAGCGTCAAGCCGACAAGATTGCCAACGGAGCCGCCAACATTCTTTCCGCTCTTGGTCAGAACGACCTTGCGCAAATCGAGAAGAGTAACGGTGACACCATTGATGGGCAACTCACCGATGACGCTTCCAGTGCTGGTGCTCAGATTGGTGCTTATGAGGAAAAGACTCTTGAGGGTATCGGCAAGGCCATTCCCAGAGTCAAGCGTCAGGGTGATAAGATTGCCAATGGAGCTGCTGATTTGATCTCGGCTATGGGCCAGAATGATCTGGCTGAGATTGAGAAGAGCAATGGCGATACCCTTGATGGTCAGCTCACTGATGATGCGACCAATGCTGGCGCCCAAGTTGGCGCATTCGAGGAGTCTACACTTGAGAACCTTGGAAAGATGATCCCCAAGTGAGAAGTTAGAACGAAATGATGATGACCTGTATGGTATGAGCGATGAAAAGCGAGGTGTTGGTGATGTTCGGAGTGTGAGGCAGGCGTTTCTTGTTCTTGTATTTGGCTTGAGCTAGACAATAATGTGTATAGTACGTTTATCATCCATACAGTGGTATGACGAACAGTGACATGGCTCATCGTCTAGCACTTCCCGATAATACCTTCCCATGGCTTCAGGTAGACTGTGCTACTCAAGTCCTTGTTGTGATCGTCGACACCATAATTGCCCATGACCCATTCCTTGACTTTGACGTCTCCGAGTCCCGACCAGTTTACGTGTTTGCCAGTAAAGTTCGTGACAGTAACATAGCTCTCATGCTCTGAGAAACGCACGAAAGCCACGACATCCTTGTCTTCAGGATCCAAGACTTCGAAACCGCCGTAGATGAAGGTGTCTTTGTGCTTCTGGCGAAATTCCAAACAACGTTTCCAGTAGGCGAACACGGATTCCGGGTCTTTCAGCTGTGTTGCAGCATTGATAGCAGTATAGTCGTCGTTGACTCGCATCCATGGCTTCACGTCTGCTTTGCAGAACCCGCCGTTTGGAGACGAGTCCCACTGCATCGGGGTTCGGGTGTGATCGCGAGCTTTCAGTTGAAGCAGTTTGCGTGCATAATCTAGCTTCCGGTGATTGTTGGCGTATTGCGTGCTAGCACTGTTTGATGCTCATCAGTCGAGGTCAAGGAATACCAAGAGCCATGTAAACTTACGCCGACCAGTAGTTCTGAGACTCGATATCTTTGTATTCTTCGATCGTCCAGTCTGGAGGTATGTTTCGCATGCCAAGCTCCTGACCTTGGTAGATGTATTCCGTGCCTCCAAGTGTTGCGGCCTTGGTGCAGAGCATCTTGGCTGAATATGCACGCCACTCATCACTATCATCTGCGAATCTTGAGATAGATCTGGGTCCGTCGTGGTTCTCGTTGAAGATGGCATTCCAGCCGTCACGGTCAATCATCAAGCGCTGCGTTCGCTCATGGATACGCTTCATGTCTGTGGCGTCCCACTCATGGTATGACCACTTCGATTGGCCAGGTTCGTTGTCCATGTTTAACAGCTTAAACAGAAACACCATGTTGAGTGGTCCTTGCAATCCCACAGTTTCGATAATCTGGTCCTCATTGTTGATGAATGGCATTTCACCGACTGTCATTGTGTCATACTCGTCGAGCACCTTTTTCATCTCGTTCAGAAACTCATACAGTCGGGGACCGTTGGCGAAGAACTCGTTGCCTGGTTGGTAGTACTGTCCAGGGATCGTCTTTTTGGCATCCGGAAGACTCTGGACTTTGGAAATATGGTCGATGACATCCATACGGAAGCCGCAAACACCACGGTCCAACCAGAATCGAAGAATGTCATGTACTGCAGAACGAACCTCGTCGTTGTCCCAATTGAGATCAGGTTGCTCTGGTGAGAAGATCGATAGATAGTATTCCTGTGTCTTCTCATCCCATTGCCAGGCTGATTTGGTCGTGTCTAATGTGCGACACCAGTTGTTCGGGGGCCCGAGTTTGCCATCCTTCTCGACCCTACCTTTTCTCCAAAAGTACCAATCTCTTTTTGGGTGATCAATCGATGAGCGCGAATCCAGGAACCAAGAGTGCTGGTGGACAGTGAGCTTGCTTGCGACATGTGAGTGTGAGAAATCGCTAACCTGATCTGAAGTGTGGTTTACGACAAGATCCATCATCAGTTTCATTTCCCGCTTGGCTAGCTCTGCGATCAATTCGTCAACATCAGTCAAGCTGCCATATTTGGGGTCAATGTCCATGTAATCAGAGATATCGTAGCCCATATCGACTTGAGGGCTCTTGTATACTATCCATCTATGAGTAAGATTCCCTAAGACGTTGTGTTCACCTACTAGGAGAGATCCATATGACATTCACTGCAATTACGACATATCAGCACAGCACAGCACGATAAATCAGACCATTCACCTCCAAGATTTTTCAGATAGTCTAGCTTCGAAGTGATGCCTCGGACATCACCGAAGCCGTCACCGTTGGTGTCTCGAAAGGATGCAGGATAGATCTATGACTCGGTCAGTCTTCAACAGGATCCTTAGCCGAATAAGTTATGGTACAACAACATACCTGATACACAACGCTCTCCTTCCACCACACTCGTTCGCTCTTGATGACATCAAGCTTTGGCATCTTTCTGATAACACCGCTGCTGCTGTGACGCTGACAGCTGAGAGTGTGGTTGTTCGGCGGAAGTAAAGATGGGCGAAATCGATACAACTTTTGGGCAGCGAGCACACTGCGGAAAGCTTTCATGGAGTGACACGATGGAAGCGACAAAGTGCAGCGATAGCACTTTTTGACTCAAAAAGAAGACACACCCAAGATCGCTCTTTTTATGTCACTGGTTGATAGCGGGATATGTGTTCTCATGGTGACATTAACAATGTATACTTCACTGTGATTGCAAGATGAATATTCGAGTATTTACAGCAGATTCAGTATTTATGATGATAGCTGCAGCCTTGACGGTACCATGAGCATTGCCGTGATAGCAGCTGAGCGTGATGATGTGTTATCACGGGAAAGGTGTCACCTTTCGATCGCAATAAGTCAAAAAGAACGCACGTCATTCATGCATGTCGACAGGATGACAATGTTGTGGACGCTCTTTCCTGTAAGGTTTTGTGCGACCGAAGGGGTGGAGAAGCTTGGGCCCATGGTCTTTTTCTCGACCCCTGCACCTTGATCGCGTCCAACTCTGTTTTATGATCCACAACCTAGGGATTAATATGCTATCATGTACAATCATATCACGAAATTTCATGAAATCGAGGAGTCTCCAGAACGCCGGACCGTAGGGGGTGTGAAGAGAAGGCTCTTGAGATGTCGCTAACTAAGCAACAACACGGGCTCTGTTACGACCTTGAGCTGCGAACAAATCGGCTTGAAAACTCGGTTCTATTTGTATTCGTCACCTACTTATTTACTCGATCCACACGGTTCGTCATACCGACCAACCACTGTTCCAGCGCCGATTCATCCATGTCCTTCAGCCATTGCTGTGTGGTCTCCCGCACTTGGGTTGAGACCTCCTCGTACCTGACTCTGTCAGTCATGAGCTCGTTCAAGGCGTCTGCCCACGGTGTGATGTCCTGCTCAGGCACGATGTATGTTCCCTTTTCATCACGTTTTCCGTCGACAGTGGTTACCGGAATGACATAATCGAGTCCGAGCATGGCTTCAGGAAGCGCGCCTGCATTGGAAGAAATGACCGGGATACCGCGAAGATGGGCCTCAACCACTACTATGCCCCACGCCTCGAACCAGACCGAAGGAACGAGGAGAACCTTGATGTCCCTCCAGGCGTCTTCCATGTTGGTACATGTCGGGCGAGTTCTGTTAGTAGGTAATTAGTATTTTTGGCTTCGGTCGGACTGAGGTCAAGTTTCGGACTCACGTCATATTCTGTAAGTGTTGCATCTGCTTGCCGACATCATCATCAAAGCCCCAGCTTTTGTACACCAGGAAGTCGAAGTACGGGCAAACTTTGGCAAGTTCGACAAGGATATGCGAACCCTTGACCACGCAAGGATTAATCATGCCAACAAACCTTTTGCCCCAGTTGTGGTGCTGGGCAGGCATCATGTGCTTCTTTTCCTCCAAGTACGTCCACGGATGATGCACGAAGAAGCTCGTGTCAAGTTGGCCATGGTCCAGAGCGTATTGTTTGATGGCGTTGGAAACGCTCCAGATTCCGTCCAGCTGCCGAAGACAGTCAAGCTCTCGATGTGAGCTCGCATGCCCAGGCATGCCCCCAAAGAATGGTCCAAAGGGAAGCTGTTCAGCAGTATGTACGACAGCAACGCGGCGTACAGTGGTACTGGCAGAGTTCAGAGCAAGACTGGCCTGTATGGAAAGTCCATCGTTTGAGATGATGTGTGTCGGCGAGAACCGCGCAATCTCCTTCTGAAGAAAGGAAACAAAGTCGAGTAGCCGCGCAGATGACTTTCCGGTCTGATCAAGGTAAGAGTTAGAACTACAGGTATCAGGTTTGTGGGAAGGTATCGCAGTGTTGCCGCGGCTCAATCACCTCGATATACTGGGCCGTTTCTCTGCCCATCTCCTTGTGCAGACTCTCCTTGCCACCAAATGCGGCGTCAAAAGCTTCACTCTCCAGTGCCACAAATTCAACACCATCATCCATGACCAAGTCGCTGACAACCACGTCGGTCCCTGGCTGGCCGAAGTCTGATCTCAAATGCAGCATTCTCTTGCGCAATTGCTGATGATGCCCGCTCGTAGCCATCTTCGAAACATACTCCTCGGCCTCGTTGCGATAGGAGTAGCAAAGCTGGCGTACGACATGACCACGTGAGGCGAGATGGCGCAGTAGACAGATATTGGCTTTGTATCCACCCGAAGAAGAGAAAAGACCCCTTGCTGTCTGGACGAGGAAGACGCGCATGGGGGTGGCTCCTAAGCTATCATTGGAGGTTATTGATGTGTCGCTTGAGAAGGAGTAACCAGATGAGTCTGAATCACTGGATGGTCGACGAAGCGTCATGGTGAGTGACTTGTACGTAAAGACTTTGGGAGGTAATGAGAAGCTGAGATGGATATTCGAGCTGGAAAGAGAAGAGACGTTGATTGCTATTTCAACATATTCAAGCTGGCGGATAGAACTGCCCACTGACTGTTGTGTAGTGCACGATGGAATGAAAAGACACACGTCACGTCATAAATGCTCTTTGCAGTCTCAAGGGACTGTTATACGGCAATTGACTGATCTGCAGCCCCGGTCAATGTTAAGGTTCGACAGTGCAATGAGGCTCTTGGACATAGAATCGCTCCGCTGGGACACAGCTTCTGCTGGCAGAGGCATCGGCAATACGAGCTACATGTGTTCAACGTAGAGCGTGAACAAGACCCGTGTGACCTTGGTGGAAGATGACGGGATTGTGATTTGGGCCTTGAGTAGTATCGAGTCTAGCAGGACAGCGGTGTAAATGTGGAGTGATGCCTGTGGTTTTAAGTTTCTACGTCATAAGAAATAGCTATAGGTAGATTTTTGCAAGAATGATTGAAGTAGCAGTGAGTTTTGTAGGGGTGACATCCAGTGGTAATGACTCAGAGCAATGTAGATGCATCTGACTAAGTGAGTGCAAGTTGAGGCCGCGCACGAAGCGTGAGTTGTGCATCCTTTGACATTGCGTACTATCCTATCAGTAACTCCTACTCTTATGGAAGCCTGTTGCAGATACCCAAAGAAAGTCATACGCCATATTCCCAAACGACCGAGTCTAGAAGCGCAGCCAGAAGGGGAAGTTATGATGGCAAAACTGATATAGGCAAAATGTGATGCGGAGATGAAAGAGCTTGAACAAGCACTAATTCTCTTGGTATCCATGGCAAGGCACTCTGGATCGGTCTATACCAATCGCTTGTACGAGAGATGAAACGCCAAGCCAATTCCGAAACTTTCGAGGCAAGTCTTGGTATGGAGATTAGGCTATAGTTCATGTAGACGACACCAAACATGCATTCGTGGAAATGTCTCTGTATCATCGATAGGCAAGAAGGTGAGCTTTGGCACATCGATCAACGCATATAAAGCAGCTTCTACCCAACATTGACTCAACATCAACCCAGTCAAATTCGACCGTTCAAACAAGGACGCGGTACTTCGCAATGCATCTAAGCTCGTTCCTCCCTTCTTTGTTGGCTCTCAGTGGTATGGCTGCTGCAGTGGCTATTCCTGATCCTTTCCTGGAGACTAGACAAAGCAGCCCTGCCGCTGGTGTTGTCTACACCAAGTGCACCAAGCCTGGCCTCTTCGCTCTTGCCTTTGACGACGGTCCAGGACCATACACCCAAGAACTCATCAACACTCTCAATGCAGCAGGAGCGAAAGCCACCTTCTTCTTCACTGGTACTTTGTACGGCTGTATCTATGACAGAGCAGCAGCTGTCAAGGCCGCTTACTCGAGCGGACACCAAGTCGCTTCTCACACCTGGACTCATCCTCAGACTCTCGACAGCATGAGTGTCGCCCAGCTCACGACTGAGATGCAGAAGCTGGAAATAGCACTCGTCAACATCATTGGTGTCAAGCCCACCTACATGCGTCCCCCCTACCTCAAGACTGGTGGCAACGTTCCCACCGCCATGAGAAACCTTGGCTACAGAATGATCACCGACAGTGTTGACTCTCAGGACTGGAACGGCCTCTCAGTCTCACAGAGCGAGCAGAGATTCAAGAGTGCTGGACCGAAGACTCCTGACGGCTTTGGTCACATTTCCCTTCTTCACGAGACCTACGCCAACACTGTCAGAGATTTGGTCCCAAGATTGATCACTTGGGCCAAGCAGAACAACTTGAAGATGGTCACTGTTGGTAAGTCATGTTCGGAATTAACATCTCAAGTCAATAAATACTGACAGCAGATGCAGCTGAGTGCCTCGGAGATGCAAATGGTGCCTACGCCAAGGGAACTGGTGGTGGTGCTCAGAAGTGCTAAATAGGCCTACCTGACCGATGTTCGTCGCACTTCTCTCAACTCGCGGGTATTCATCCATATCCAATATCTGATCTATTGACGTGTGCCGTTTTTGAGGTTGAGAAATGTCTTATTCAGTCGAAACTATCCATATCTCTAGTTGTTTGCCGGATCTCGCCTGTTTAGTTGGCCTCTGAGCCTTGCGCACTGCACTTCTTGGTGCAGTAGTAGTTCATCTGTACGGAGCGAGTTAGTCAAGAGCATAAGATCAGTACAGAGCACCTTTCTCACCTCGTCACCACCAATGTGCCAGCCAGCTGAGTTGCACTGAAGTCCGTCCTGAGATGATTGTGAGTAAGCTTGTAAGATTCCGTAGTAGATACAAACGTACGTAAGTACAGTCTTCGCACTTGTCCCACTGGTTGTCGCCAGTGTTGCGTTGCTTGTAGTAGCCACAAGCGCACTCTGTGGCTTTGAGATCGATCTCGTAGTTCTTTTGCCAGTTATAGCTGACACTCCAGCCAGTACCTCCAATGGGCGCTTCGGTTCTGCCAGTCACGCAGACCGCAGAGTTGTGGAGTTTAGCATCGACCCTGAAGCATACGGTCAGTTGATTTCCCGGGAGAAGCAATAAGATAGAAACCCCGTACCGGTAGGACAGAGCTGCGAGGAACAGGGAGCACAGAACGATCTTCATTCTGGGGATAAGATGGGCGATTGTAGAGTCGAAGAGACCGGACGCAGAAAATATTAGGTGAAGGGATGTGTTTGGCTGACTGAAGACGTGCGGGACATTGTCTCTATATGCTCTTCGACTCCGGAGCGTGACTTTTGAAGTTTTTGTCAAAGTGATCAGTCAAACGCGTGTTGCCTTGGTCAAGATAGACGACGGCAAATGAACCACTCGTGTTCAGACTCGAGTCTAACATCACGGTTCTCTTGGACATCTGCAGGAGGTTCTTGGAAGCGCACAGTCAATGTAAGGCATGCTATATTTGTGTTCGTTGATATCTTACCACTGACTCAATGCAGGATAGCATGTCGGACCGGTGAGGCATTTGGGACGAGATACCATGTTCTCAAACTTGAACAGCATCTTGGTTGTGTCTGTATCATGCTCTGTTTCTAGGAAGTACGTTGAACTCTGTCCAAGAAATGTCTCACTTCTGCCATCGTCACAACTCACTTGATCCTTCTGTTTTGGAGATACGCACAGGCTTCAGGGCATGAGGTTCGGTCAGAGTCGTGAACAGACCAGGCTCTTGCGCAAACTTCCGACCAACAGTCATCCGATGTTGTTGAAAATGTTTCTGTAACGCAAATCGGAGCGATTGACATGAGAGATGAGGTCTGGGGAGGCCTTCGGTCGCCTCAACTTTCCCCAGATCACGACCCGGGCCGATATAGGCTCTCCACGTGGGTGTTTACGGCGACTCGGACACCAAAGCCTATCCGCTGTAGTGTGTTTCAAGTGCCCGTATCTGACAGCAAGGACATTGGGATAGTCGATCCTGCCCATCAGCAGTATGTGGCACTTGGCAAGACTCACGATGCGTTGGAGACTGAATGGACCGACGACATGGACAATGATATATAAACCAACATCTTCTTGCAGTCAGTTACGATATCTAATCCACACTCATCACCTCCGCCTGCCCTGAATACACACAATCAACACCTTACAGAAATGGTTCCTTCTCTTTCCCTTGTACTTGCGCTGCATGCCGCAGCTGCAATGGCTTCGCCTCTCGTGCTTCGTGCTGAAAGCGCTGCATCTGCAGTGCTTCCTGAAGACGTCATGGTCTTGAATAAGAACGGTGCAAGTAAGTCCTGGCCGTCAAAGAAAACAACTCGAAGAGATTCCTGACCACTCGAGTGATTCAGTCGAAACCATCAAGCAGAGTGATTGGCTATCCACGCTTGAGGCTGCTGGAATCCTTCTCGAGAAGCCTGCGGTCGATGAAGCATTTCTCAATGCCACAGATCTGTCTGCCGACATCTTCAAGTCCAATAAGACTCTGACCAAGCGGCAAGCAAGCTGTGACGGCACTTTTGCTGTTGTCACAGACACCACGCAGCGTTTCGTCGACTGGGACGTTCAAATGTCCCCCGTGGTATGCGCTGTTGGCGACATGGACATCAACGTCATGAAAGGATGTCAGTATACCTATGTCTCAAGCTGAAGATCGTCTATCTGACTAGTGTTTGCATAGACACTGTTGCCAATGCAGTCACCATTACTGGAAGCGGTAGTCCCACACTCATTGCCGACAGACTGACGGCACAGTTTGGTGTCCAGTTCAGTCGTACTTGGACGACACAGAGCTCGATCACTACCAAGGGAACCGTCAAGGACGGCAACTGCGGCGTGATGATTACCAGACCTCTCGTCACTCGTCGCTATGGTCGTACCATGCAGGGCTGTCCGGGAAGCTACAAGCAAGTCGGTACCTGGATGGCCGACGATCACGGAGAGGGCAGTTACGCTGGCATTGATTGGATTTCCGGTGCCATCTCCATGTGCAGCAAGAAACAGGGCGCCCCTCACCTCACTCGTTGCGAAGGAGCAGGAGAATTCGTTTAGACGGAGTGCTCTTGGTGGAATGCGCTGGCTGTCGTGAGGCGCAAAGGCTGGAAGGGAAGCTGGCGGAACATTATGGTAGACCGGGTCGAAGGTGTGAGAGATTGTGAGCATGGAGGCTTGGTAATTGTTGACGACATGCAGACGGTTGCGCGGCGCCTTTATCAGGAATGAATTGAATAGAGTCACTGTTCTAATCAGAAAGTCAACTTCTTGTTAGTGATCTCATCCAGTGCTGTCCTCGAGCACGCAGGTATCTCGTTTACATAGTTAGCACAGGAGTCGCGCCTGCGATGGACTTTGTCGCAGAAAAGTCAAGATGAGGAGACGCGATGGGCGTGAGAGAAGGGGAGGTGCGACCTCGGAGGATGTTCGACGTCATTTCCGTCAAACGCCGACGAAATTTCCTGTTGTGTCGACAACTTTTCGCTGATCTGCAGCTCTCCAAAACACCGAGAACATGAACGAGGTTCGGAACCACATGTTCTGTACCCGTACCCTTTGATATTCTCTCAAATCTCCACTGAACATGTGTGATTTACACCGTAGTAACCTGCTCGCGCGCCAGCAATGACAAGCCCAATAGTCTGGTGCACGTCGCGATCTCGCCAGGCACGAGCTGTTCAACTCCTACTTGGTCCGGTACGCGTCTTGCTCTTCAACATCTTGTTTCTACAGTGGTCGGCCCGCGCTGCATCAATCGGGGCGGACTGCACCGATGTTCGAGTCCGTGGGGTCTCCATGGGGTGCTGATCTGCATGGTACCTTGCCGACATGCCTGCCGTATAAAAGTTTGCGGGGTCACCTCGACGGTCTGCAAGCCTTCAACGACTATCTTCAGGACTTCGGTTACGGTTCTTGCTTCCCGGAAATGACCTCGGTCATCATGTAGTGAAAGGTATATGAACCGTTCAGACTCTTGCAAGCATGAAAACCTCACCAAGCAACCTCTCTCAAACAACACAATGTTCTTCCAAGGACTTGCCGTTTCCGGCACCCTGTGCCTTACTCATCTCGCTTCTGCGGCCTCAACTGATGGCTTGATGGTCAATACCACCAGTGGCCGATTGCAAGGATTTGTCAACCAGACTGTTCCTGATGTCCGTCAATTCCTCGGCATACCATATGCTCAACCACCAGTTGGACCTCTGCGATTTGCTCCACCACAGGATCCTGTCTCGAGCCGACAGCTCATCAATGCCACCGCACTTCCGGATTCCTGCATGCAGCAGTTCTCGAATGGCTCAACCATCTATACCGCTTATGAGCGTGAGTTCTTGATCAGTGGAGGACAATCGGAAGACTGTCTCTACCTTTCCATCTGGACTCCCTCGTTGGAAGGCATTGATGCAAAAGGCTCGCCTCTTCCTGTCTTCCTCTACATCCCTGGTGGTGGATTCACAAGTGGAGGTCAGAACTCGATGTACAAGATTCCGGACAAGTGGGTTCAGAGAACGCAATCGCACATTGTGGTCATCATGAAGTAAGCTACTCCGTCGATCAGGCTCATCACAGTAATTGATGCTATACAGCTATCGAGTAAACGTTTTCGGCTTCCCAAACGCGGCGGCTTTGTCTCACCAGAATCCTGGACTGCTGGATCAACGCAAGGCGTGAGTATGCGGCTTTCCGCGCGACTCAACTTCTGCTTACCCCCAGTAGTGTAGAATGGACCTCCAAGAATATCGCTCAGTTCGGTGGTGACCCCGACAGAATCACGCTCTGGGGCCAGTCTGCCGGTGGTGCAAGTGTTGCCAACTACCCTTATGCCTTTGCAGACGATCCGATTGTTGCTGGCCTCATTGCGGACTCAGGTGCTACTGGAATCATCGCCAAGTCTGACCCAACGCACTCCAACTTCACATCTCTGGCTGGACTTGTTGGTTGCAGCAACTTGAATGCATCGGCCGAGCTTGCCTGTGTTCGCAACGTCAATGCCACGACGTTGGAAAGCGCACTGTCAAACTATGTCATTAGCAAAAAGACGCCTGCGATCTCTTTCACGCCTTCGGACGATAACATTACAGTGTTTACCAACTACACAGACCGCCTTGTTCATGGTCACCTTGCTCAGCTGGTGAGTCAATCTCTCCAACGGTTCCTTGGTTGTAGCAATGTTTGAACAATATACTGACAAGACATGTACAGCCACTCATCACCGGCTCAAACACCAACGAAGGCGCAGGCTTCGTGCCCTTCACACCATCTGGCCCTGGCAACGCGACTCTTGTCAACACGACTCTCTCCATCATCGCTTGTCCGGTAGCCCGAGACGTAGCCCGTCGCGACCTGGACTCAACAAAATACCCTACCTATCGTTACCTCTACACCGGAAACTTCAGCAACATCTCTCCGGTTTCTTGGTTCGGTGCCTTCCACAGTGCAGAGCTGCCTCTTTTGTTCGGCACGCATGACGAATATGGCCCTGGCAACTCGACCAGCTTCGAATACTCTGTCAGCCAGACGATGGAGGCTTTGTGGTTAAGCTTTGCAGAGAATCCTGCTGCCGGTCCGAAGAGGTTCAACACTTCTGATGGTGGATATTTCGCTTGGCCTCAGTTCAAACAAAATGCGAGTGATCTTGTTGTGTTTGCTGAAGGAGGCAAGACTTTGCAACTGGCGACCGCTGGTCCAAGGGTGGACGACTTCTGTGGCCTTTAATGCATTGAGAGCGACTTGCAAGTCGTGCGGTCCGGATGAAAGTCCAAAGACGACCTTGTGAGTGCATCTGAGCAATTAGCATCGCTACATAGCAATCAGTCCCAACTCGAACTGGCTTCCAATCGTTGAGTGCTTTGTGAACCGACAAAGTGGTCCCTGTGAAAACTTGTGTGATATGCCCGGAGATCTTGCCAGCATCGCGGTTTCGGGATCCAACGATCACAAAAACGAGAAACCGATAAGCATCATCAATAGCACAGCTTGCAGGGACGCAAGTCATCCAATGTACACCTGTTTCAGAGAATTCTGCATTACTTTTTGTCACAAACAGCCTGTGGAAACCACCCGATCTTTGCAATACCGCGACGTCAGTACTAGTAAGGATCATTGACCAGGGTCTTGCTCACGGCGAAAAGCCTGAGTCGATTGTTCTACGAAGAGTCGGTGCACGACGATTGGCCAAACATACGGTGAACTGTATATCCACCGACCGAGTAGATCCGGAGCGGTGCGAGATGGCAAGGTTGAAGACATGAGACCTGCTGCTGATCTCAAACTCGAAGGATGGAACACCTCTGCACATCCTTCCTTCTTGAGACCCGCCGCTTCGGCTTCATGCTGCCGAAGGCCGAGTACGAGAGTATACGAGTGATACCGCACATGTCATTCTTGTTGCGATCTCGATTTCCTGTTCCTCCAACGACTTGTCTTGCTTTATCTCACCTCATCATCACCAGCTTTCCGCTCTGCAAGACTTGTCCTTCCCGTCGTCGGTACTTTGAACAAGTGGCTTCCACACCTGGGTGCGTGTCGCGTGGCAGAATCCAACGATGTCTCTGCAATCTCGGCATGCGACGACGGTTGTTGCGGCCGAACAGGTTCGAACCGTTTCCAACGTCCTGTAGTTTTTCAGTATGCGGTTTCACCCAGCACAGTCTTGGTCAGCAACGTTCAGGCTGAAATTGGACGGTCGAGTTTCCAGAATTGCATCGTGTCACCCTTGTCAGATGCTGGAAGAGACTCGCGCACACAACCGGTGATTATATCTCATGAGTGATATAGACAAAAGTCAAGTCGCAGTATGAGGAGCACTCTTCCAGGATCGGTATACAGGTAAGAAAGATGGACGCGACAGTTGAAGGCTCTCTGCTGGTCAATATGACAGGGCTAGCCAATAGTCTTTCTCTCCCAATTCGTCCCTAATGTCTCACAACCCTCGACATCCTTCTACACTCTGATCGAAATCCACTTTTACCACCGAGTCTGTCCTCGGCTCCTTCGACGAAAGCTAGTTTCCTTTGCTTTTTTGTCGCAACTTGAGGCCATGTTGCTCACCTGAACAGAACCTTCTTCGCTTGTTCTCTGCTGGCCTCGGCTGCGAAACCGCTAAGCCACTGCTCTGACCCTCGTCTTCAGCTTCCTGACATCAGCATACCAGTCGATACCCACTTTGCTGGAGGAGGGATTTGCGAATGTGGCTTGAGCCACGTACATACCCTTGAACCAGATATTGGGGTTGGTTTGGGGTCGTACCAAACACATATACCTGGTCTAGGCACCCCGGGGCCAGACCTGTCATCCATCCTCTTCTTTTCTGTCTCTTCAATCCACAAATCATTCATCGGTCCAGATCACACTCCTCACATATAAACGGCGGATATCCTTACTGTCGTCCAAAGGCTTGGCCTGGCCTTGTTGATGTCTGATACCATCATCACTTCGCAACATGCATGTCCTGGAAGGTTTCTTGTCTCGCGACATCTCGCACCATAGCCCGGAATACTTGGCCGAAGATGTCTCGTCACGGATCCTGACTGTGACGGGTTTCTTTTGTTTCTTCTCGATCGTCATCGTGTCACTGCGACTTTATGCTCGAGCATTCATGGTGCGGCGACTCGGCTGGGAAGACCTATCAATCCTTGTTACTGCGCTTTTTGTCCTTGGTTGCTGGATCTGCTTTATCTTCGAGAAGAAGTCTGGAGTTCTCGGTCGTCACATCGCCGTGGTCTCGATACCGCAGTATGAAAACTTCTTGCTGTGGACATTCCCTCACCAACTTTTCCTCATGCTCGGAGTTTGCACATTCAAGTGTAGTGTCGCATTCTTCCTCATCCGTGTTGGTCGGAGTAGGTGGGCTCGAAGGGCTCTGTATGGCTTGATGAGTAAGTCGTGGACATGATGTGTGACTTCTGACAATTGCTGACCGACACAGTTTTCATGACAATCTGTACACTGGTGTACGCCTCTACTCTGTTTTGGTCCTGCATTCCGCTAAGGGCCAACTGGCACCTCGACGAGCAGAAGGACGCAAAGATGATCTCGACCAAAGTCTGGAGAGGCCTCGCACTTTGGAATAGCGTAATAAACATGACGACGGACGGCATCCTCGCACTCTGGCCCATCCCGATTGTCTACAGGATGAAAGTGTCTCTTGTCAAGAAGATCTTGCTGGGCGCGGCGCTGAGCCTAGGGTGGTTGGCCGTCGTCTGCGGAGGTATGAAGACGTATGCCATGTGGGTGTACTTCACTGCCGAGGACAAGTACTTTGAAGACAACTACTTCATCTGGAGTTTCTTGGAACTGAGCGTGGGCACCATTGCGGCGTCTTTCCCCTTGTTGCAACCATTTGTTCACAAGATCCGGCGTTCCACCTCTTCAAACGATGACAGTGGAAAAGTGGTCATGTTGCCGCTGGCACTGGGTCCAATCGAGCCACCACGAGCAGTAATTCGTAGGCCTGTGATCACTTGGACGGGCATGGGCTTCACATCGATCGACGGCGAGGAAGAGATAAAATGGGATGGACCAGCAAGGAGCGGATCGAGTACACGGGTAGACATGGAAAGGTCGGATAGCGGGACGATATTTGTAGGATACGAGGGGTCGAAAGCATTTGTTTCTAGAGCGACTGTATAGATAAGCGGCATTGAACGAATGTAATGATCAACCAAGCAGACAGAACTAGGTGGGAGCGATGCGCTGCTGTAACTCTCAATTCCGGACGATGGGAGCCCACCCTGCTCAGTAACTCAACGCAAGACGAGTATGGAGGTGCGACAATATTCTCGAACGAATGCGACCATGAGCGTAAATGGCAAGAGCAGGTTGGAGCTCCTTCCTTCTTGTCGATGGGTCAGGCGGAATTGGCCGACTATCTGCCGCGAGGTCGGCTTTCTTTCGCGCGGCGTCCCGCGGTGCTTCCTTTTCAAGTCAACAATTCGCCAACTCACGAGATTGAGAAACGACTCAGCACTCGCCAGTAGAACATCTCGCACTGGAAATCGATACAGCATCATATCCCCTCCGAAGGCGCCGTCCGCCCGCCCGCATGAATGCCGAACCTCGGACCCGACAATCGCACACGCATCCTACAAAGCACACACAGCGCAAGCACAATTCTCCGTCTCAGAAGCTAGTCGCCAGTACTCGTACCCCGAACGCTATCCGAAGGCTCAAGACTTGGGTCATTGCTCTGCCTCCACAAGCGCAATCAAGGCACAAAGCTTTCGGTTCTCAAATGTCGCCCTGTCGCATCACAAAAGAGGAGGAAACAAGAAAGAGACGGAATTGAACACATACCAAAGTCCTGAGTCTGCGGTGGAGTCTTGAGCAACCGTGCGCGCCCACAACCAGATGCGTCTTCAACAGACGGATCGTCGGGTCTGGGCCCAGCATGAGCACACAAGCAAGCAACAAGAGACACTGGCAGATGGGCGAAGAACCACCGCCGCCGACAGCAATGTCAGTCCGAGGTCGATCCTCGGAGCATGAAGTTCTTGCGCGTCAGGCTTCCACCGTAGACAAGCTTCTTGTTCAGACCCAAGGTTCAGGCGCTCTGACCAAACCGGGTTGGCTTCTGAAGAGGCGCTGCCGTACAGATCAAGGTAGGTCAAAGCATCGTGAGCAAGTCCGCAGCTGCGACACAAGCAGAGAACAGACTGCTTATCTCAGCCTGTCTCTCGTCGCCATGCGAAACCTTTCTTCTCGCCGCCAATCGTTGTAGGTCAAATATCTCGCTTAGGCAATCTATTCCACACTCTATACAGCATCCTTGTTCTTGTGTCATTGTGCAGAAAATGGGCGATCTTCACCCGCAATCGCACAGCCTTGGCCGTCTTCTCTTCTAATCTATATACCCAGGTCCCGCCAAACCTCCTCGTCGTTCATCCTGCTCTCCTCGTCCTTGGCCATAGCCGCCTTACAGCCTCGAGACTGCGATTGCTTCGCGAGCAACCATGACGGCCTTCAATCTCTTTCGTCTCTATACAACACTCCTCTCGCTGCTTCTTGTCGATGCACACCGCCATGAGAAGCAGCTCGTCGGTGCCACGGTCAACACCACCAGCGGTCTCATCGTTGGCCATGCTTCCCACAATCGATTCCAAGTCTCCGAATACCTCGGCATACCTTATGCCCAGCCACCCTTGGGCTCGCTTCGTTTCGCCGCACCCAAGAAGTTCAAGTCTACACAACTCCTCAACGCGTCCGCCTTCTCTCCAGATTGTCCGGCAAACATTGGTCCACCGCCAACTTATCCTGGCTTGACCACTACTGGCCGTCGGGTGTACATGAACTTCGTCGATCAAGTCAACAACTCTCAGAGCGAAGATTGCTTGACCCTCAACATCTGGACCAAAGCTTCCAGCAACTCGAGCTCGAAGCCAGTACTGCTGTGGATTCATGGTGGCAGATACACTATTCCTGGTTCAAACAGTCTGTTCTATCGAGGCGAATATCTTGCCGATCAGGAAGATGTCATCATTGTCACCATCAATCAGCGCGTCAACATCTTCGGCTATCCAGGAGCGCCCGGTGAGACTCAAAACGTCGGTCTCCTCGACCACCGCATGGCCATCGAGTGGGTTCGCGACAACATCAAGGGCTTCGGAGGCGATCCGCACCGCATCACCATCTTCGGCCAGAGCGCCGGTGGTTCTGCTGTCGACTTCTACTCCTATGCATGGAAGAAGGATCCCATTGTCGCTGGACTGATTTCGCAATCTGGAACGGCGCTCAGCTTCGCTCTCAACACGCCCGACATGTCTGCCAAGTACTGGTATACGGCCGCGTCTTTTCTCGGTTGTGGCAGCTCTGGCGATGTGATGTCTTGCATGCGCAGCAGAAACACCTCCGAAATTCTGAAAGCTATTGCAAAAGTGCCGTATGAGCCAACAACAACTCTGTACCAACCAGTCTTCCATCCCACCGTCGACAATAAGACTGTCTTTTCAGACTACGCTACCCTCTCTGCCAAGGGAGAGTTTGCAAACATACCATACCTTGCCGGCAACACCGACTATGAAGCGGGCTTCTACAAGCTCGCTGCTTGGGCGACGAACAGAACATTGACATCTGCGCAATGGGACGACTTCATTCTTGCTGGCTTCACCTGTCCGACTGGTACAGAGACTGGGAATCGAGCAAAGCACAGCGTTCCTTCCTGGCGCTACCGTTATTTCGGAGACTGGGACAATCTGCGATTGTATCCTGATAGCAGAGCTTATCATGGTACGGACATTACTATGATCTTCGGTACTGCTAAGGATGTCAGCGGCGTGCCCAACTCACCTGCTGAAAACGAAGTGTCACGGTACATGATGAGAGCTTGGGCTGCATTTGCTCGTGATCCTTCGCAAGGACTGAGTGAAATTGGCTGGCCAGAGTATAGCCCTGACAAGCCGACTCTGGCGAGACTTGCGTACAACAATCAGACTGCACCCTCCTTTGTTGACCCGTCGATGTATGATGCGGAATGTTTTGCGATGAATGATCCAAGTCTTGCTAAAGGTGCCTTTTAATTGCTTGCATAGCCCGCGGCATGATTCAAAGAGGCAGGTTGGCAAGTGTCTTATTCACTGATACGTCGGTGAGATGCGAACAGACGACAAAATAACAAGAGAGTGTCAGAAAGGTCAATTAACATGAGTTCATTCGTCAGATACATTATGACATTTCTTAACATGATCATTCGGAATCGGAAGCATCAAGCTCCGCCAATTTAACCTTGCATCTCAATACCACCAGTGCCGTGAATGCACTCGCCAGTGAAGTACGATCCAAGGGGCGAGGCCAACTGGATGTAGGCAGTGGCAATCTCGATGGGCATACCGGTTCTGTTCATGGGAGCCATGCCCACGCCGACGTTCTTCATACCTTCAGCGGGCACGTTGGCAGTGGCGGGTTGGAGAGGAGTCCAGCTTGAGAACAATGTCAGCGGCTTGGACTGGAAGGAGGGGAGTGAGGAGAGGTGATGGGAACTTACATAATTCCGGGTGCGACTGCGTTGACTCTGATACCTCTTGGAGCTTGCTGCTTTGCGAGTGCACGAGTGAAGGTGACGATGGCACCCTTGGTCGAGCTGTAGTCGATCTTGGAGGCGTCGCCCATGTATGCGAGAACGGAGGCGGAGTTGACAATGTTGTCGCCACGCTTCATGTGCTGGAGAGCGTACTTGCTCAAGGCCATCATCTGTACAAGGAGAATGTTAGCGTTTGTCTTCTTATCTTCATCTGCACGTTGATTACATACCTGGATGATGTTGGTCTGGAAGGTCTTGGTGACGACTGAAATGTCAATCTCTCTGTGATCCTCACATGACTCCTGCATGGAAGCGTTGTTGACGAGGACGTTGAGCTTGCCGAACACCTTGATGTGCTCATCGATGGCGGCCTTGCAGTTCGACTCCTCCTTGAGATCATACTGCATGCCGTGACCCTTGCGTCCAGCCTTCTCAATCTGCTTGATGGTGTATTGAGCATCCTCCTCTTCCTCGGGCAGGTAAAGAATGGACACATCTGCGCCTTCTCTTGCCATGAGGATGGCAACAGAGCGGCCAATACCGCTGTCACCGCCGGTGATCAGGACGGCCTTGTCTTGCAAGAGACCTCTGCCTTCGTACTCTTTGAGATAAGGCTTGCCGTTGTCGTCCCAGTACTCGAGTTGTGTCCAGTTGGCCTGCTCTTTCATGTCCTTGTCAAGACCGGGACCACCTTGCTGGTCTTGTGCGGAGATTTGCCATGTGTAGGCGGTAACGGGGCCTTCTTGTTGCGACATTGTGATTGATTGGAGAATGTGGTTTGAAGATTCAAAGATGTGTGTAAAGAGAAGAAGGTAGAGCAGAGAAGGCGAGGCAACTGCACAAGTAGGTGCAGAGTAGGTGCCAAAATTGGCAATACGTCAATAATGATCTGACAACAATCTGACATCACTGCTGGGGCTCAAGCTGTCATTGCGGGGCAGAAAGGAAACTTTTCCCGGCGGCTCCGGCCAACGTTCTTGTTCGCAACATACCACGTACTCGATTGGCACACACACTCATGCGCTCCCCTATCTTCGATGAGATCCGTGATCAATTGATCAGCGATCACAATCCTGCCCGTGATGGACGCGAAATGGATTACGAGCGATGCGCTGCCCTGCACAATGCGATCGTGAAATACGGCTGGACCGCAAGCGGACGATTGCTAGAAGACTTGCCGACAACCACTTGCTGGCAAGCAGCAGAAGAAGGATGGGAGCAGAACGCTGACCGACTTCACCCATCAATGATCGAGTTTCTCAAACGAGCGCACGACACTCATCTTCCTGAGACAGAACCACTCTACAACTTTTGCTCAAGAGAATACAAGTTCTTCTACTTCTTGGATGGCTTGATCGGACCCCGTGGTTACGAAGCTTACAATTTCGAGCACATCGAGGGATTTTCTGGTCAATACATGACACTCTACACGCCAAATGATCGTCTGGGCTCTCATGCGTCCGGTTTGATGTATGCATCATCAGGTTATTCATGAATCGCGACTTGGGACTGACCGCCTCCGATAGTTACAACCAAGAAACGCATGAGTGTATCATCAATTTCACGAACACTCGCTTTGATCCGATGAACAGAGTCCTCCCATGGCAAAGGCTTGAGACAGTTCTGAGTGTATACATTGACATGATCGAGTGTGAGAAAGTCGTCTGCATACACAATGATGTCGAGAATCCTGGCGATTCAAGAATTGTCCATGGTCCGGGTGATGATGAAGTGCAGTGGCTGTCAACCGATGTTCGACCAGACGCGATGTTTGCAGATCCTGCGACTGGAGTCAAGAGGGACGATGATGCTATGTTCGGGCCTTGGATTGTGCAGCCTTTTACTAAGGACATGCTGGACAAATGTCTACAGACCTGGGAGGCTTTGGTTGATGCCATTGAGAAGAAAATGCCAGAAACTCTGCGGTGCGACAAAGAATTCGAGTATGGTCTGGTAGACGAAGATATGCTCAGGACAGCTGGGATCACTGAGGAGTTCTTTCGACAACTTCTGCTTCGAGCACGAAAACCAAAATTTGCATTCATTGCGCCAGGACTGCAGATGCCGAATTCGGAGGAATTCATGGCGCAGCCGTTCAGAGATGCAAGCGCAGCACAATCAGATCCAGAGGTTCGGGGTAAGATGCCGATTCTTTTGTTTAGAGGCAACGACGTCTGTGCAGCGTCTCAGTACTTTCCTTATCCATACAGTAAAGCCGCGACAATACCCACAGGAGTGTACCTGGAAGGCTGGACGCGGGATGACTTGGTGCCATTCACTGATGCTACGCGCCTATTGCTGCCATTCACGATCGGTGACAACGATACGTGGGCGCAGACAAGCAGTGGCATCGCGATTGAAGATGGGCATGATGAACTCTACCAAATTGGCCACAATCCATTCGTCCCAGATCACGGGGTGTCGCTGCTTGCGATACTGCAGAACTTTTGCGCTCATGTTGAAACCGAAGATTGGACAATCGATGAGGAAGGCGTCAGCGATCCAATTGAGAAGTTCCGTGAGGCAGAAATAGAGGAGCATTTCGAGAAGTACATTGTGCCCATAGGACCTGGCGAGTTCTGGTGATGCGCGAAATCATTCTGTCGAGTATTTCATTCTTGATAACCATTGATCTAATTGTATTCCTGGATGCTACTGCTTCGACATCCTCAAATCAGCTTCCACGATCTGTATTGTTGTAGTCCGCGATACTGCTATGATACAGAGGATGCCCTGGTCTTCCATTCTAGACTTCAATCATTCTTGGAACACCGTCCCAATTCCTGTCCACAGTCATGTATGCGACTGCGCCTTTGTCCCTTGGCTCACCATTCAGCCTCCTCTATGTGCTGTGTCTCGATGGTCTTGACTTCGTCCCCCTTTGCAATTTCTCTTGCCAATTCGTTGACATAAGAGTTTGGGGTCCACTTGCTGCCCGGGACGAACGTGGGACTGTCGCGGAAAAGTTCGTCCATATCCTCAAGATTGAGGCCCTTGGTCTCAGGCTGGAAGCACCAGAAGAAGATGGCATTTGTCAGGTTGCAGACAATGAACACGAGATAGAATTTCTGGATGTACGGGGTCAGCAAAGGAGAGCAGGTGAAGTGAATTTGCTTGAGCACTCACCCAGCCAATTGAAGAGATGGCGATAGGAGTCACTTGGCCGATCATCGTGTTGAAAGCAAACGAGGTCATTGCACCCCAAGACACGCCCTTCAGGCGCATCGCTGTACCAAAAAGCTCTGCTGGGATGGCCCAGCTCAAGGGTCCGCTCGTAAGGAAAAAGACTGCAGGAAGTATGCTGTCAGCAAAAGGCTGTGAACGCCAGATACTGAACGCCAGGCATGACGATTCGACTGACCAAAATTGAAGAGCCATGTCATGACGACGAAAGCCCAATGAGCGCTTGTGTTGTTCGATGTCGTTGGGAAGACCTTGATGATAGCTGCATTGATGACGAAGGTCACGCAGAGAAAGATGTGTCCAAATATCTGTAGGGGTCGACGACCGACTCCGTCAATTGTGAGGATACAGACAGTCGTCCCGGCAAAAGCGATGATTGCATTCACAGCTTGAAAGAGCAAAGATCTGCTTGTCGGAATACCAATCTGTGCGAAGATCTGAGGTGAGAAATACTGGATTGCGCTGACGCCTGTCATTTGGGGTTTTAGGGTTTTAGGGTTTTTAGGGTTAGGGTTAGGGTTAGGGTTAGGGTTAGGGTTAGGGTTAGGGTTAGGGTTAGGGTTAGGGTTAGGGTTAGGGTTA
>JGI24891J29808_1000164_pt1 | contig 80722 bp, 132 predicted proteins | sample FreactcultuFSWF8_FD_29808 | JGI IMG/M metagenome (IMG submission 29808)
TAGTTATTGACTTTTCTACAGAATCTGCTAAATTAAATAGTAGTTGGGATGGCATAAAGCATACCGTTCCAAAAGAATAAGTTAATGCCTGGTTGGCTCAGTGGCGACAGCACCGCTTTTGTAAGGCGGAATACAACAACGGGGGTTCGAGTCCCTCACCAGGCACCATTTTTAAAGGCAAAGTTATGACACGCTATTGGTCCGAAACAAAATTATTCTACTGGCTTCGTAAGAAGTTTAAGATTGAAAAGCCAGTGGCTCTTGAATGGGGCGCTTGGTCAAAGTGGAAGCGTGAAACTAAAGCTGCACATCCTATTGGCTATTGGGTAACCGAAACCTTTCCTCGTATTATAGATAAGATTGATCGCAATACTGTTGGACATATTGATAATGCTCGTTATTATCTACGCAATCGTTTTTGGCGTCAAACTCATGTTCTTCCAACAGGTTTGCCCGTTGGCGAATATCATGATTTAGATGAGCGTATTCTTCATGGTATCATGCAAGGCATTGTTGACTATGTTGAAAAAGAAGTTGCATGGAAGAGCCGTTGGTTAAACACTGAGGCAAGCAAGACTGCTGTGTGGAAGAATGGTCGTTGCCCTGAACTTGCTTTGCAATCTCTAAAATGGGAAATGGGATTGTTTTACGATGAATCATGGGGCATGGAACCAAGCGATCCAAAGTTTGGTCAACTTACTGAGCAAGCACAGCGAGCCATTGATGTAATGAAACTTTATATCTGGTGGAAGTTTGATCGCCCAAATCGTCCTGATGTGCATGATGCAAGTGATTGGACTCAGTATTGTAGGGACATGGAAGAAAAGTATGGCGCAGATCATATCTTTGAAAGTCGTGACCAAGAAACCCCAGAAGAACGAGCGCGTGGTCGTGCGGCACTAGATAAATCGTTTGAAATTGAAGCAGCATATGAAGCAGAAGATACTGCCATGTTGACAAAAGTAATTGAAATTCGTAAAGGACTATGGACATAATTGCGACCTTAGCTTAACGGTTAAAGCGGGTGTCTCTAAAACACCGACAATATGGGTTCAAATCCCATAGGACGCACCAAATACAAGTAAATACAAGATGAAATCAACCGCACGAAATGTAGGCAGCGTAAATTTAAGAGGAAAGAAATATCTAACTTTACGCTGTGGTTGCTGTGAGGCACAGAATTTTAAAGAACGAGAACTAAAACGAGAACACCTAAAACTTATAAGACAGGCGAAAGCAAATGACTGATAAATTAAAAATGAAAATTGAAGGCATTAATGTAGAAATTGATAACGATCTTATTGATGAACTAAAGAAATTTAACATTGATGCAGTAAAAGAAATTACACAAGTTCTAAAAGAAGAAAGCGAAAAGGAAAAAGCAAATATGTCATAGGTAGAATTAGCATGTAAAGAAGCAGTGTTTCATTTTAACAAGAAGCACTTAGAAGACCCATCAATCCCAATGTGGATTATTATGGCCAAAGGCAAAACATATTATGTTGACCATGTTGAAGCCAACTTGCCTTGGACCACCAAAGAAACTCCAACCAATGTAAAAACCAAAGGTGCAATCAAATTCAAAGATTGCCTTGTCACAATTGATACAGATAATTGTGCAAAACTTACTGTTCTCACCAAAGCAGATGAAATAAGATTACGCAACGCAGAGCGTGGCATTACTCGTATTATTACCAAATTTGGTGCATCACTTACCGAAGTATTGCAATCTCTTGACATCAAACATACGCCTATCAAACGCATAGGTGGTGGTTGTGGCAGTAGTTTTTATATCACGGATATTATGAAAGAAGAAGATATGACTATGCTTTCCATCGCTATGATTGGAAAAGGTGATTTTCGTATTCTTACGCCAATTGAAATGTATTATCGTTGGTATGATAATGGCAATGCAGATGATATGGATGAAGATGAAAAATTATATGATTATGATGACGATGATGAAGAATATGCTTGACACACAATATTAAATATCTTACAATAGATTTTTAACGGTGGCACGGCTGTGCGGAAGGGGTGGAGCGAGTATAACTAGAAACCGAAGTGCGGGATGCATACCAATATCAACGGTGCCGAACAGGTGAGAGACCTGTTAGGGTAATGGGCCTCCGAAATTATTGACCAACCCAAAACCATCGTGGGGATAGCAACCCACCCGTTAAAAAACTATTGACAAAATGTGGACTATATAGTATATTAAGAAAATAGAACAGAAAGAGTATATGACAATGTTAATCATGGGATATAAAAACAAGCCAGAGTGGGCAAAGGTTCGTGCTGCATTTAAGCGTTGCACAGACTTACCTGCCGTTGACATTGAGAAGATTGTCAAAAATGTCAAGGAAGGAAAAACTGAGACCATTCCTAACGATCATACTCTTTATGAAGATTTAAAAGAGTTAGGTATTCTAATCAAGTAAAAAAAGCCCACTTTTACCTAAATATTACATAAGGTAAAGGTGGGATTTCAATGATTTCTGGTGATTATTGGTTAAAATTACAACCTGTGGCTGACCCCACTCGTTGGTTAGAACAGGCGCAAGCCAAACATGACATCATCCAAAAATTATTTTCTGGATTGCGTGTTCAACCAAAAACAATTCTTTTTACTCATTTTAATCCAATAGTTTTACTTTTGGAAAAAGAATATACTTGCACCGTTATTGGCGAGCAAGGTTTGAAATATGCTTATCAAAGCAGCAGTGATTTTGTTGATAGCATTTCACAATTACAATCTTCTTTTGATGTTACAATAGCACTTGACGAATACTTTACCTATGCTGATACCGAAAATAATCAGCGTGATTTGTTAGCTGAAATCAAAGAAGTCACTCAAGGTTATCTTATCACCAGTTTACAAGATTATAAAAACAATGCGCCGCATAAGCGCAATCATGTTGACAGTGGCGTATATGGCGATACTATCGTGGTTGAACAAAGTCAAGTTGACAAAAATAATCGGCAGAACTGGCTAAGTCATATATACTTTATAGAAAACAACCATGACTTAACAGTTATCGGTCCAGCATCTCGCCGCACTATGTATTTCAAGCAACTTGCAAAATATAGTGCCGACTTAGGTGGAACTGATTATGTAATCCAAAAGAACTTGTTATATCGTGGTTTTTTCAAAAGAAATTACGAGCATATTATCACAGTTCAATTTTAAGGATTCGTCTTGGTCGATATCAATATAGAAGATGCCATCGCTGCCAGCCTGCGTGGTGCAGTAGAAAATTACTTACAAAGTGCTGACCTTAATCAAATTATTGCTGACACATTACAAAAGCAAATTAATAATGTTGTAATGAATCTGACGGGAAGAGTGTATAATGATCTTCTTAACAAGCGTGATTTGAGTGATGAAGTTACTCAATTGGTACATGGCATTTTGCGTGATCAATTATTGGATGTTGGTTCTAAAAAAGTAACTGAGATTCTTCAAGAACCAGAAATGAATCGGATTATTCTAACCAGTGTACAAAGTGAAGTTCATCGTGTCGCTGGTAGTTATGATTTTCCTCCGAGCAGTATTCCATTCAGCAGCATAAGAATGGATGGGCATGAATTTAATGCCGCTTGGATTAACAATGGTATTCATAATAATTTTGCAAGCACTGGCATAAGTGATACTGCTTCTAAGATTCAACTTCAAATTACCGATGAAGGCATTATCACTACAAACAATATATCCGCAGATAATCTATTAATTGATAACAGCAGTTTCCTTAATAATGTAACTGTTGATGGTTCACTTAAAATTAATGGCAATGTTGAAGATAGTGCCTCTCTAAATCAATATGTTGCAAGCATCGCAAATGATGTCAGCTTAAAGAATATTGCTCAAAATAATACAAGCGATATTGATATTAGTAATCGTAACATTGTTTCTGGTGACAAGGTAATTTTTACCAATGATACTCTTGGTTCAAATATTATCAATAGTAATCTTCGTAAATTAGGAAACCTTACGGAACTAGTAGTAAGTGGTCAAGCTATTATTCATGATACACTTGTTGTTACTGACAGCAAGATTGGCATTAATACAGAAAGTGCAAGCGGTGCATTGAGTGTATGGGATGAAGATAGTGAGTTTACTCTTGTAAAACATAGTCCTAAAACAATGTATGCTGGCAGCACTCGTATAACAGATGTTATTCTTGGCAGCAATAATCAAGAACAAATTGGTTTGCGCACTAACGGAATTATAGAATTAAATGGACCAATTAGATTTAGTGGACTGTTAATAAGCATTGTAGATCGTATTCCAGAACGAGTTGGTGAACCTGGCGAAATTGCTATCATGAATGATGGTAGTGCTATATACAGGTGCCAAGGTCAAAATAGCTGGGGGAAGATTCTATAATGCGTGTTTTTAAATGGATTTATAATATTTTTGATGATATGATATACAAATATAAGCGTCGTCAGTTGCTTAAGGAACTTAAGAAACGCGACCCATTTGTATATTGAGGAAAGATGTTATTAGGTATCAATGCTAACAATCATGATGCAAGTATCGCTCTTGTTGATGGGTCTAATATTCTGTTTGCTGGTCACGCTGAACGGTATAGCAGAGTAAAAAATGATCCCCATCTTAATGAAGCACTTATTGATGATGCGCTTCAATATGGTATTCCAGATAAAATAGTATGGTATGAACAGCCATGGAAACGAGCAGTTCGTAATCTTGTAAGTGGGCAGCGCCCACTGCATTATAGTTTAAAAAATTATCTTAAAAAATATGGGTTAGGCAAGATACCAGTTGTGACCACACCACATCATGGTGCGCATGCTGCTATGGGATACTATACCAGTGAATTTCCTGATGCTGCTATTGTGGTAATTGATGCTATTGGCGAACTAGATTGCACTAGTATATGGCGTGGTCGTGGTCACAAACTTAGCAGAGTTTGGCACAATGTTTATCCGCAAAGTATTGGATTATTTTACAGTGCTATCACAGATTATCTTGGGTTTAAGCCCAATGAAGAAGAATATATTGTCATGGGTATGGCAGCATATGGTGAGCCAAAGCATCTTAAAGCAATGCTTAATGAGTTCTTTGGAGCATGGTCGCCACCTAATGTAGAGTTTAAGCATAATCTACATCGTGGTATGCGTTGGTGGACTAAACCAAAAGATGAAGATTGGAAGCCAGAAGATATTGCTGCTTCTGCGCAAGCATTGTATGAGCAATATCTACAAGCAATTTGCCGTTATGCTCGTGAAGTGATTGGCAGTGATAATCTTGTATTGGTAGGTGGTTGCGCACTTAATTGTGTAGCAAACAGTAGATTAAAAACATTTACTGAATTTAATAAGATATGGGTGCCACCAAATCCTGGCGATAGTGGTTTAAGTTTAGGTGCGATTACCTATCATACCAAGAAGCATGTGCACCTGAACCATGCGTTTCTTGGTTATAACATTGACCGTAAGGTAGATGTTCGTGCAGTGGTTGATGCGTTAGAAGCAGGACAAGTTGTTGGTATTGCAAATGGTCGTGCAGAATTTGGTCCACGAGCGTTAGGAAATCGTTCGTTGCTTGCTGATCCCCGTGGCGAGGATGTGAAGAATCGTGTAAACCAAATCAAGAAGCGTGAGCCATTTCGTCCATTTGCTCCTATCATACTAAAACCTTGGTTCAGTGAATATTTTTATAGTAAGATGCGTGTAAATCATGATTATATGCAATATGCAGATGCGTGTATGTCGCCTGGCGATTTTCCAGCAATCTGTCATGTTGACGGAACTTCTCGTGTTCAAACCATTGATCATCCAACTCCAAGTATAATAGTTAAAATATTAGAATTATGGTATTTCAGAACACGCTGCCCAATGTTGCTTAACACTAGTCTTAATATCAAAGGTGAGCCGCTGGTGAACACATGGGCAGATGCTGAACGATTTAGTCAATTACATAATGTGGCGGTATTCTAATGCAGGTGGCTATTATTGGTGATAGTTTTACTCACACTTATAAAAATACATGGATTGAAAAGGTTTGCAATGAACTCAATCTCACCGTAATTCACCATGCAGGATTTCGTGGACAAGCACAATATAGAATATATCTTGAATTTTTAGAAATTATAAAAAACAATCCAGATGTTATTATTTGTTGTCATACTGAGCATACTAGATTTTATAATAAAGATGGCAGCAGAGAATGGTTACTTGAAGATGAAGATTTTGGCAAGTATATTTTTAGTTCTATTCTACGAGATATGCAAGAAATATGCAAACAGCGTAATATCAAACTTGTAAACATTCCATGCTTTGAACATGATTTTATAGATAAGACTTACGGTTTATGGATTTTATCCAACGGTGGATTAGTAAATTGCAGCCGAACAGATTATAATAGAGTTTATGGGGAAGATTGGACTACTTTCCAAGACCCTAGATTGAACCATTTTAGCGCAAATGGACATCAGATATTGGCTAATAATATAATTTCACATATTAAAACGTATATTACCACTGACCAAGAGTTTCATATTTCCTTACTTTATCCTGAAATATTTGCTTGACATTGCGTTTAATTGTGTTATATTCTTATTATGACACAAAAACGTATCGGCTTTTGCTGCAAATGGATTGACACCGTGGATCAACTTGATGGCTTTAAGCCTAAGGATGATGCACTCCTTTACAACAACAAAACCACGACAGTAGCTTGGTTAAACCGCCAGACCAAGGCAGTTGCTGAGCAACGTCTGTGGGATATTATGGAGCATAATACAGATGCCACATTACGATTGGTACAGCGTGTTGGAAAACTTGCGCCAGAACTTCGTATGGTACGACTTAGTAGCGATATACTTCCTGTGTACAGTGAGCCAACTTGGGGCTATTTCTGGACTAATCACGACGTTCGTGAAACCGTCGCAAAGCGACTGGCCGCAATTGGAGAAGCTGCTAAACGTCTCGATGTTAGGGTCAGTTTTCATCCTGGCCAATTTTGCGTCCTTGCTAGTGACAGAGAGAGTGTTATTTCAAATTCAATTGCTGAGTTTGAATATCATGCTGACTTGGCTCGTTGGATGGGTTTTGGTTCTAGTTGGCATGATCACGGTTTTAAAATCAATGTGCATATTAGCGGCAAAGGTGGTCCAGCATCTATACGAGCCACATACGCCCGCCTCTCGCCCGAAGCTAGAAATCTCATCACAATAGAAAACGAGGAATATACATATGGACTTGATGCTTGTCTCTCTTTGGGCGATATCTTGCCTATCGTTTTTGATACTCATCACCACTGGATTCATAGTGGAGAATACCTATCTCCAACTGACGACCGTGTTAAAATGGTCAAAGACAGTTGGCGCGGTGTCCGCCCTTCTCTTCATTACTCTGTTAGTCGTGAATCTATGGGTCTCACTAATGACGGTAGACCTGACCTATCCACGCTGATGGAAAGTGGTCACAAGAAAGGCACACTGCGTGCACACAGTGACTTTATGTGGAATAACGCAGTCAATCAATATGTTGGCGAGTTCTGGGATAGCTTTGATATTCAAGTAGAAGCTAAGGCAAAGAACCTTGCTAGCAAGAAATTACATGAAGAATTAACAAAAGGAAACTAAATGAGTTATCTGTTTACTAGCGAAAGCGTAAGTGAAGGACATCCAGATAAAGTCGCAGATGCTATCAGCGATGCTATTCTAGATTTGATGATGGCACCACAGGATAAATCTTATCGGTGTGCGTGTGAGACACTTGTTACTACTAATCAGGTAGTAATTGCAGGTGAATATAAAGGTGAACTTGATCCACAGTTAGTAGATGCTGCTGTTATCAATACTATCAAAAATATTGGATATGAGCAAAATGGATTTGATTGGCGCACCGTTGAAATCCTCAACCTAATGCATGGTCAAAGTGCTGATATTGCGCTAGGCACTGATACATTTGGTGCTGGCGATCAGGGTTTGATGTTTGGTTATGCGTCCAATGAGACACCAAACTTTATGCCAAGTGCTATTCATTACAGTCATGAAATTGTCAAGGTATTAGCTGAACATCGTAAGAGCGGTCGTGATTGGCTTGGTCCAGATGCCAAGAGCCAGATTACGGTTGAATATAATGATGACAGCAATCCATTTCGTATTGATAAAGTAGTATGCTCTACGCAGCATAGCGAAGATACTGATATGCACACGGTGCGCACACGAGTAGAAAAACTTATTCGTTCTGTACTTCCTGACCGTTTGGTTGATACTCGTACAGAGTTTCATATCAATCCTACTGGACGCTTTGTTATCGGTGGACCAGATGGAGATACTGGGTTAACTGGTCGTAAGATTATCGTTGATACTTACGGTGGTTATGCTCCACATGGTGGTGGTGCTTTCAGTGGTAAAGACCCCACAAAGGTTGATCGCAGTGCTGCTTACATGATGCGTTATCTTGCCAAGAATATTGTGGCAAGCGGTCGTGCAGATTGGGCGACGGTTCAGGTATCATATGCTATTGGTCTTGAACAGCCGATGAGTTTCTATGTTGAAAGCAATGGCGATAGTCGTGGCTTGACAAAGTGGATTCGCGAGAATGTTGATTTAACTCCACTTGGTATTATCAACAAGTTTGATTTGTTCCGTCCTATCTATAGTTCTACTACAAACTATGGACACTTTGGCAAGGATGGATTGCCTTGGGAAACCGTTGATCTTTTTTGATCAAGCATAAATAAATTTATGTTGCAGTGCAGCATTTTTTGTGCTACACTGCAAAGATAATAAAGGAACCGTTCTATGCAACCATATACAGTGGATGAATTAGATTTTATAAACAACGGCACAACCGCCACAACAAAGGAAATTAAAATGTTTGATGCAGATGAATTTATTGATACCGTCCAGACCGCAAAGAAGACTATGGTAAAAACTTTCGTTCAGAATGAAACTATTGCCAAGAGCATGAACGCATTTGTTGATGCGCAGACTGCTTATACAAAGGATGCTGTCAAGGCAACTGCTAGTGCAATGGGAATTATTTCTAACGAACTAGCAAAGTCAGTTGAAGAAGTTTCTGCTGGCAAGCATTTCAAGAAGATGCAAGAACAGGTTTCAAATGATCTTTATAGCACCTTCTGGAAAGAAGCGTTCAAGCATTATACTCCATCATACAAATAATTTGACATTTTAATTTAATTGTCATATTATAGATATTAAATATCCCTATAGGAGAGATAATCAATGAACACTATTATTCTATTGCTTGGAGTAGCTGCAATTGTTGCGGTCATTTACAAGTTGATTAATCATAAAGATAAGACACCAGAGGTTGATCCTTTGGATAAGATTGAAGCGGACGCCAGGCAAATCTTGGCAGATGCTGAAAAGGCAGTGAAGGCAAAAGAGAACGAAGTATTACCTGTTGCTGAATCTGCCACCGAAACACCAAAGAAGGGAACTTGCGGCTGTGGTCGTAGTCCAACAGGCAATTGCGTTGGACTTCATAAGTTGAGTGATGCTGAATGGGCAATGAGTGATCAAAACCCAAACCGTGTTGAAGTTGCGCCAGTTATCGTAACGGCAGATATGCAAGTTGCAGTAACAGCACCAGTGGCTACCCCAGAAGAAGCGGCACCAGTCAAGAAGCCTCGTGCTAAGAAGGCTGCTGCTCCAAAAGCCCCTAAGAAGGCAAAATAATTAAGAACCTGCGGCATCGGTACTGAGACCAAAACTAAAGATGTCCGTTAAAAACACCGCTTCATGGCGGTGTTTTTTTTGCTTGACAACCCTGAAATCTATGTTATATTAAGAATATAAGCAATGGAGATAGGCATGATTGTCACGGTAAAAAATACCATGTATGGGCAAACCAAGCAATTTACCTATGAAGGCGAAGAGGTTTCTGTTCCTAACTGGGTAGATTATCCTGCCATTGCTTTGGCAACTGGAACTCGTCAATTTCCAGTTCGTATCATTGCTCGTGAGCATATCGTTAAGATTGACGGTGATGCCGTTGAGCAAAAAGTTTCTATTCCTACTGCCAAGCGTCAGTTTCAAGTTACTGGCAGCAATAACAATGTTTATGTTGTTACCGTTGATGGTGCTTATAAATCTTGTACTTGCAGTGGTTTCCAATTTCGTCGCAACTGTCGTCATATCGTGGAGGTATAATAATGTCTGAACTTATTGATTGCCGTGATGAGTTTACAATTCGTCAGCGTATTAACTTTGTCAAACGCAGCTTGCGTGACATGGGACAACATAACATTGGCATTACTGTAATGCCTGATGCTAAAAGCGATGTTGGTGTATGTATTGTTATGGTTGATAATGATAGCGGTGCAAGTAAACCACTTGATCCTGCAATTTTTGAAAACATTGATCAAGTTATCAAAACTGCTAATTCTAAATCAACTTATAGTTGATTTTTATTGACGACGGTATGATAATAATATATATTAGTATCAATAACTCGGAGTTTACATGTCAAAGAACGTATTGGTAACAGGTGGTGCAGGATTTATTGCTCACCATGTTATAGACCATATCCTTAAAACTACTGACTGGAATATTGTCAGTCTTGACCGCTTGGATTTTAGCGGTAATCTAAATCGTCTTAATGATATGATGCAAGATCATAGTCCACAAACCAGAGCACGTGTAAAGGTAATCTTTCATGATCTCAAGGCAGAAATTAACCCCCTTACGAAGACTCGTATTGGCCACGTTGATATTATTCTTCACCTTGCCGCTGGCAGTCACGTGGATCGTAGTATCGATTATCCAATGGAATTCGTATTGGATAATGTGGTTGGAACTTGCAATATCCTTGAGTTTGCTCGCAAGTGTGATAATCTAGAACGCTTTGTATACTTCTCAACTGATGAAGTATTTGGTCCTGCACCGCATGGCGTAAACTATGGTGAATATGATCGCTATAACAGTGGCAATCCATATTCAGCAACAAAGGCTGGCGGTGAAGAATTGGCAGTATGCTATGAAAACACTTATGGTCTTCCAGTATATGTCACGCATACTATGAATGTATTTGGAGAGCGTCAGCATCCAGAAAAGTTTATTCCTATGTGTGTTCGCAAGGCACGTGATGGTGAGTCAATTACTATTCACAGCGATAGCACTAAAACTATTCCTGGTTCTCGTCATTATATCCATGCACAGGATGTTGCCGAAGCCTTAATGTTTATTCTTGGACTTAAGGATTTTGTAATGCCACCAGAATTTGGCGGAGCAAAATGTCCTAAGTTTAATATCGTAGGTAAACAGGAAATCAATAACCTAGAACTAGCACAGATTATTGCCGCTAGCCAAAATAAACCATTGAATTATGAAATGGTTGACTTCCATTCTAGCCGTCCTGGTCATGACCTTCGTTATGCACTTAGCGGTGAATTTATGAAGTCACTTGGTTGGGAACCTAAGATTGAACTTACAGAACGTATTAAACAAGTAGTAGATTGGACTCTTGCTCGTCCAGATTGGTTGAACCTAGATGACTGATAAAAAATATGGTGTATTCATTACTAGCGCAGTAAATGCAAAGTTCTCTGTTTATAAGCCAGAAGAACGACTTGCACAAACGCTAGAAACTATTAAGAGTGTGCGCAAGCATATCCCTAATGCTGTTATTTGTTTAACAGATTGTGGTATTCCTGGTCTTAACGATGATCAACTTGCTGAATTGACAGCAGACGTAGATCATTTTATTGATTTCAGCGAAGATAGAAGTGTAAAGCATATCTATGATACAATTTCTTTGATGAAATTTAACAATGGTATTCTAACACAGGACATCGTAAAGAACTTGACAGAGATGGCAGTTGTTCGTAGTTTCTTTTATTATGCCATTGAAGAAAATTGGTTTGACGGGTGTGAACGTATCTTTAAGGTAAGCGGTCGGTATGAACTAACTGATACCTTCAAGATTGAAGATTATGAGAACGATATTGTTGGCGATAAGTATGTTGTCTCCAAGCGTATGCTAAGTCAGTTTATGCATGGTATCACTGGCGTAGATCAGCAACATATGTTGCGAGTTTATAGCTTTGGTGGCAATCGTATTCGTGAGTTTATTCTACTTCTTGAGGATATGATTGAGCATATGCAAGCACGAGTTAACGAAGGTGGATATATTGATATTGAACATCTTTGGTATAAGTTCTTGCCTAAGAGCGATGTAATTGAATTTGCTAGAACTGGTGTTAAAGGTTTAGTTGCTCCAAACGGGCAAGAAATTGAAAACTAAGTTTATTGGGGAATCGTCTAACTGGTAGGACATCGGACTTTGACTCCGCGAACGGTGGTTCGAATCCATCTTCCCCAGCCATTTATCAGCATATAACACAAACCCTTGTTCTATAAATAGAATGAGGGTTTTTTTATGCGTAGAATAGGCATATTTGCTACAATTTTAACAATCGTATCACACACTGCATTTGCCAGTGAGATGACGTTTGGCTTTAAAAACCCTGAATTTAGTGGCGATGGATTTTCTAGTCATGTACTGACTATTGAAAATGAAGAATATACTCGTAAGCAATCTCTTATCGCTCAGCAAAAAGCTGATGCCGCAGCAGCCGCTGCCGCAGCCAGCAACACTAATTTAAGTAAGTTTCTCAACAATCTGGAAAGCCGCATCTATGCGCAGCTAAGTTTACAACTTAGCAATGCAATGTTTAGCGATGGATCAACTACTGGAACTATGCAATTTGAGGGCAGTACTATATCTTGGATTAAAGATACAACTACTCAAACTATTGACCTAACGGTAATTGATGCTACTGGCAATCGTACAGATATCACAGTTCCAATAGGGAGTTTCAAGTTCTAATGTATAAAGCATTGTTATTATTAATTTCAGCACTTGTGTTAGCAGGTTGTCAAACAACGCCGCCATATGATGCAAAAGTACCAACTGCCGCAAGCGATATGCCACAGCGTGTAACAAAAAGTTATTATAATGAATTGGCTAATATGCCACCACCTGATGGACAGCCAGTTACCATTGCTATGTATGGATTTGGCGATAAAACTGGACAACGCAAAGAAAATGATAAGTTCAGTGTTTTAAGTAGTGCTGTAACACAGGGCGGAGAAGTATTTTTAATTAAGGCACTTCAAGATGCTGGTCATGGTAAGTGGTTTCAAGTCGTAGAGCGTGTTGGTTTAGATGATCTAATTAAAGAACGTCAACTGATTCGCAATCAACGTGAAACATATGAAGGGAAAGATGCTAAGCCGCTATCACCAATGCTTATTGCTGGTGTCATGGTAGAAGGTGGTATTGTAGGATATGATACCAATGTACAAAGTGGTGGCAATGGTGCTGCCATGTTAGGAATAGGACTAAATCAACAATATAGAACCGACGAGGTTACTGTGATTGTAAGATTGATAAGTGTTCATACTGGTGAAGTGTTAATCTCTGCTGGTGCCACAAAAACAATCTTAAGCACAGGTGGAAGTGGCACAGTGGTCACTTTTTTAGACCAGAGCACGATGAGTTTACAAGTCGAATCTGGTGCAAATGTCAACGAACCCACCACATATGCTGTGCGTCTGGCAACAGAAGCAGCAGTTGTGGATATGATCAAACAGGGTGTTCAAAAGAATTTGTGGAGTTACGCGACTCTTAAAAAGAAGGCGTCGTAAAAACTCCTTAAAGGAGTGAACAGTTGAAAAACTTTATGAAAGCCGCAATTAGTATTGTGGGTATAATGCTGGCAAGTCAAAGTTTTGCTGGTACGATTAACAATGTTTACATCGACCAGGTTGGTAGTGGCAGCACTATCACACTAAATCAACAGGGGTCAAATAACGAAATTGGAAATGATACCACTGCAACTACGCTACATGGAAATGGTCAAACAGTAAGCATTTCTCAAGTTGGTAGCGGAAATACTCATGTTGTTAATGTACAAGGAACTAATAGTGTTTTAAACAGTGTCGTAACTGGCGATAACAATAATACTACGGTTGCCTGTGGTGCTGCGCCTAGCAGTAGTTGCACGGATACCGCCATTACTGCAAATGTTACTGGTAATACCAATAACACTAGTATCACCTCTGGATCAAAAAGTACTGTTAGTGCAGTTGTTACTGGCAGCACCAACAATACTACTATTAGCAGCAGCAGCACAAATTTGATGGGTGCAAGAGTTGATGTTAAAGAAGCAGGCGATACCAATGTAGTAAATGTTCAACAAAGTGGACCAGCAGGTGCAAATGGTTTTGAAGCCAAAGTTGACATTGCTGGTGCTAGCAACAATGTGGCGGTAACTCAAAATGGCACAACCGACAGTACAGTCAATATTAAGAGCGTTGGTTCTAACAACAGCATTTCTGTTACCGCAGGTAACTAATGCTGCTATTGGAACAGTAACAGAACAAACTGGCCCCACTGAGATACAACGCGAAAAGGCCAGTATACCTAGTGAAGTAAACAGCGGCGTTGAAATGAACGACGCCGTTGTTACTGCAAAGGCGCGTGTCGGTATTACATTTGAAGACCAAACTAAAGTTGAAATAACCGAACAAAGTAAACTTGTTATTGATGATTTCGTATATGATCCTAAAAATAGTGATGCAAGCAAACTTGGTCTAAAGGTTGCTATCGGAACTGCTCGCTATGCTAGTGGTCAAATCGCAAAAGAAAATCCACAAAGCGTAAAGATTGAAACACCCACTGCAACTATCGGCGTTCGTGGAACTGATTTTAGTATGACAGTTGATGAAATCGGTCGCAGTCTTATCATTCTGCTTCCAAGTTGTCCTGCAAATTATAAGAATATTGAAAAAGATTGCATTACTGGCAAGATTGATGTGACTACTGATATGGGAACTGTTCATTTAGATAAACCATTTCAGGCAACATCAACCAGTGCCAAAGAACAAAATCCAATGAAACCTGTTATATTGGTGTTAACTCCTGAACAAATTAATAATATGCTTATTCTTGTTCAACCAAAGAAAGCAGAAGAAGAACAAACTCATATGCGAACTGCACTTGATATAAACTTTCTTGATAAAGATTTGTTGGCTTTTGATGAACTTAATATGAATTATTTGTCTGTATTCAATAAACTAGATCAAAATGCGTTGGATTCTGAATTTCTAGCCAATATGTTAGACCTTGCCAATGCTGCGCTGCTGCAAAGTATGTTAGGTGGGCAAAATCAAATGCTTCCAAACTATGACAAAAACAAACAAGCAGGATTAAAATATTACTTGATTGATTCTAGTCTTACGCTTTATAGATATGGGACAAACAGTTATGCGCAATTAACCGTTGATAAAGACCAACCAACTAGTCTTATGTTAACGCAAGAAGGCACGAGTTTGCAGCAAGATGTTCAACACCAAGGCGGTTCAATTATAAGGATTACCCAAACCCAATGAAAAAATTATTGTGCATACTCTTTATATCAACTCCATGTTATGCTGGCAGTGTTTATATTGACCAAGTTGGCAATGGAAATAATATATTTGTTGAACAGGTTGCAAGTGGCAATCCACAAGCAACTGTTCTTAATCAAGGCGATGACAATAATCTAACTATTGTGCAAGAAGGTAGCGGAAACCATCAGGCATTTATAGGAACTCCGCCAACAGGAATGAATACAGACGGAACTCTCGCAACTAATACCAATGCGGCAAACAATAGTAATAATACGCTTACTATATTACAAAATGGCAGTGGAACTCATACTGCTGCTATTAACTTAGATGCTTCAACACCAAATAATAATAATGTGGCTACTATTACACAAACTGGTGATGCTAATAAAAGTTTTGTTCTTAATTTAAGCGGCAGTGGAATTGGCGCAACTGTTGTGCAAGATAACCCACTTACGCCCGATAGTGGAAGCATGAGTATTCAATGTTTAACGCCGCCTTGTTCTGGATACAGTTACACAAAACATTAAATATAGTATGCGCATAAGTGAAATAGAAACCAAACCACAAAAAACTGGACCAGGCTATTATGAATTATTTCGTAATGGCAAGCCAAACGATATGCACGATAATGCAAAGTTTTTTGATTCATATGATGAAGCAGTGGATTGGTATACAAAATTTCGCATTGATTATGCCATAAAAAATAGCGGTGCCAAGCCAGAAGAGTTTAGTGTTGTTCGTGATGCTAATACATGGGAATATTTTAAGACGCTACCATCACCTGCAAAAGAAAAAAACAATAGGCTGATTGATCCAAAATATTATACAGAAGCATTAAAGTTTTGGATAGATTACTATGGCGATAGTCGTCGTGGCGCAGTTGAAATTCACGATTATAGTAATTTAGTTGATGCTATAATACAACATGGTGGTGTGCTATACCGTGTAGTATTTTTGAAGAAATTTGAAGACTTGAATCGCACAGATTTAGGTTCACACTGGACTGTTGATCGTGGTGTTATAGATGACTATATTGAAGGCACTGGTAGATACTATAGTGAAGGTAAAGAAGTTTATGTTTTACTTACTGCTGAAACTCCACCAAACAATATTGATAATTTAAGTGTGGATGTTCGTGGTAATCCAGAAGAAAAAGAAGTGAATATTATTAATCCTCGTGCTTGTAAGTTTACTGCGCAGATTCTTGGCACTGATAAAGTAATACCATTAAATTAAAATTGCATTGCTCCATAAAGTGTGGTTAAGTATACTTGCTTACAACAGTAGGCAGACATTACACACAAACACACAAAGGAGATTATAATGTCAAACGCTTATATGATTCGTCTTGAAATGCTTAAAATGGCACAAACCACACTTGATACAGAATACCAAAAAAAATGTGATATGATTCGCACTGATTGGAACAACAAAACAGTTGTGGCAATTAGCAGTAATGAAATTATACCAGAACCTGAACTTCCGCCAATTTATACAATGGAACAGATTGTTGAAAAAGCAAAAGTTCTAAATGACTTTGTTAGTCAAGGTTAAGTAAGAGTTAGGTGCGGCGGCGTGGAAAGGACACACAGCCCTAGATACGGGGACGAATGGGAATAGAACGACGAACTAGCTAGCACGGGAAGATAAGCCCTTCTGCTTTATATAATACCATTTAAAATTGTAGGTATATAAATCCTACCCGCACCGCTTTCTAAATATACCCAATGAATCAATATAAATCAGTTTTTATTAGCGATGTTCATTTAGGCACAAAGATGAGCCAACCTACGGCTCTGCTTGAATTTATTAAAACCTTTGAATGTGAACAATTATATCTTGTAGGTGATATCATTGATGGTTGGGCAATGCATAAATCATTTTATTGGCCCCAAGCACATAACGATGTTATCCAAAAACTTATGCGTTTGGCTCGTAAGGGAACAACTGTTACCTATTTGCCAGGCAATCATGATGAGTTTTTACGCAGTTTTGGCGACCATGAGTTTGGTAACATTATATTAGTTGATACTTGTATTCATACTGGTATCAATGGTAAGCAATATATGGTCATGCATGGCGATCAATTTGATGTGGTTGTCAAGAATATGAAATGGCTTGCGCATGTTGGCAGTTGGGCATATGATGCGCTAATTGCGGTCAATGTAGTTGTATCTCGTATTCGTAAGATGCTTGGTATGCCACTATGGAGTTTAAGCGCATGGGCAAAATATAAAGTAAAACAAGCAGTAAATTTTATTGGCGATTATGAAGAAAATCTTTCGGCTTATGCTCACAGCAAAGGCGTAGATGGAATTATATGCGGACATATTCATCATGCAAATATTCGTCAAATTGGTAGCACCACTTATATGAATAGCGGCGATTGGGTAGAAAGCTGCACTGCGTTAGTTGAAACTATGGACGGTGAATGGAAAATTATAAAGTGGGCAGATAATGAAAATAACCTTAGTAACTGATACCTATGCACCAAGCGTAAACGGCGTTGTAACTACTCTTGTTAATACCGTAAAAGAATTAGAACAGCTTGGACATGAGGTTCAGGTTATTGAACCAAGTCAGTTCAAAACTTTGCCAGCGCCAGGTTATAATGAAATTAAATTAGCATGGAATATCTGGCGAGTTGGTCCTATGATAGAAGCGTTCAAGCCAGATGCTATTCATATTGCCACAGAAGGTCCACTAGGCTTTGCCGCTCGTTGGTATTGTAAGGTAGAAAAGCGCAGTATTCCACATAATACATCTTATCATACTAAGTTTCCAGAATATTTTAATAGATATCTTGGTATTCCTGTTGATTGGGGATACTGGTTTATTCGTTGGTTTCATAAGTTCTCTACAAAGGTATTGGTTACTAATGATACAATGATGCGTGAATTAAGCGAGCGTGGTTTTGAACGATTAGCAGTATGGAATCGTGGAGTTAATACTGAATTATATAATCCGCAACGCAGAAAAATTAATGTTGGCAAGAAACCTACTATCCTATGTGTAAGTCGCGCAAGCATTGAAAAAGGTCTAGATGATTTTTGCTCATTGAAAGTAGATGGCACCAAGATACTAGTAGGCGATGGACCATATCTTGCAGAACTTAAAAGAAAATATCCGAATATTGAATATGCTGGTTATAAAAGTGGTGTTCAGCTAGCAGAATATTTTGCCAGTGCTGATGTATTTGTATTTCCAAGTAAGACTGATACATTTGGCGTTGTAATGTTAGAAGCAATGGCTTGTGGCACTCCTATCGCAGCCTATCCTGTCACTGGACCAACTGATATCATTGTTAATGGCGTTAACGGTTATATGGATGATGATTTAGAAACCGCAGTTGAACAAGCACTTAAATGCAAGCGTAAAAATGTTTTTAAGGCGAGCAAAGATTATACTTGGGGCAAATGCACAGAAAGTTTTGTGACTAATTTACGACAAATTGTTCGTTAAATAACTACAATCATGAGCACCATCTGGATATTAAGTCAACACCGTGAAAGTTATGAAAACACTCGTTTGTTAGAGTGTTTTGCTGCAAAGAGCATTGATACTAAACTCGTTCATCCTGACGACTTTGATATCATTGTTAATCGCAGTCGTTCAAAAAGTATTCGCTATCAAGGCACAAGCATTTCTATGCCTAAACTTGTGCTAACCAGAACTGGTAGCGGAACAAACTATTTCAGCAGTGCGGTTATGCGCCAGTTAGAAAAGTTTAGTGTGCCAACTATCAATAGCAGTGAAGCAATTGCCAATGTTAAAGATAAACTGTTAGCGCATCAAATCCTAGCACAAAACAATATCCCAACACCAAAGACAATGTTGGTTAAGTTTCCCGTGAGCAGCAAAGTTGTTGAACAAGAAATAGGATTTCCATGCGTTGTTAAGGTGCTGCAAGGTTCACATGGCAAAGGCGTTCATCTTTGCCAAACCAAAGAACTATTTGAGAATCTAATGGACTTGGTAGATAATCTTGGTGTCAAAAAAACCATGATCGTCCAAGAGTTTGTTAATGCAGCGGCTGGCACTGACCTTCGTGTATGGGTAGTTGGCGGTAAGACCATTGGCGCAATGAAGCGCATTGGTCCAGAAGGCGATTTTCGTGCTAATATTACTAATGGTGGAACAGGCGAACCATTTCCTGTTACTCCAGAAATGGATTTGCTATGTCGCGAAACTGCCAAATGTCTTGGGCTTGATATTGCTGGCATTGATTTGCTATTTGACGAAGATGGATACAAAGTCTGCGAAGCAAATTCGGCACCTGGCTTTGAAGGGTTTGAGAAATATTGTGGCGTAGATATTGCCACCGCTATTGTTGAATATATTTCTTTTAAAATTTCTTAAAATAAATTAAAAAATATATTGCATAACTACTATTTCTTTGGTATATTAATATTATCAACTAACGAGTTGATACAACCCAAGAAAGAGAAACAATGAATCATTTCATTACAGTAAACCCTTTATTTCAGAACTATCCTGTTTTAAAGAATGGCGATCACGATTACATCAACATTCCGATGAACAAATTTCTACATCTATCTCCGATTCCAGTTAATCGCGATAGTGAGAATCGCATTGGCAAGATGCAGAAGACATTTAATTCTGTTTATGCCAAAAACCAATTGCATACCATGACTGAGTTTGCACTTGGCGTTGTTATCAAGGATTTTATTGATCCTGAAACACAATATCAGTACAGAAAGGGCGACTTGTACATCATTGATGGCAATACTCGTCAGCACTTCTGGAAGACTAACCCAGATAAGGCAGTATTGCACAATAACGGTCTTACTGGACGAATTCATTACTTGACTAGCATTGAAGATGTTGACTTCTCGTATAAGATGTACAACAATGCTAAGAGTGCTGAAACTATCTCAGAACAATTGCAAGGTTTTCTTCGTAGATTTAAGTTTGAACCTCGTTCAGCTACTTTGCGTAAGGGCAATTTTTCTCAGGCGCTTGCATGGGCAAGTATGACTCCCAAGACTCCTACTAAGACTCTTTTGGAACAGTTCCAAATGAATCTTGAAGGTGTTATGATTACTGATTTGATCCCGATGAGTGGTGAAAACAGTATTTGGAATCCAGCAATGAAGGGCATTAGTTCTGCTCCAATTCATTCTGCTATTCTTCTTGCACTGCGGTTAAATCCAACTAATGCAAATCTTCATGCTTTGATAGAGAAACTATCAAAGATAACTGCCAGCGACCTTAAGTTTGTCATCGCAGCAGACAAGGGCGATGCAGCAGATATCATTGCGTTGGAATATACTCGTCTCTCAAACATGAGAGTGAAGAACGGCAATGCCGAACCTTGGCTAAAGAACATGGCTGGCCTAACGACATACGAAAGCCGTATTCCGCAGATGGATTTCCTTATGTACTACATTGGTCAGTACATGGATGACCCAACTAAGCAATGGGGTTTGCGTTTTGGTATCGCAAGTGATCGTTGGGAAGGTGCTCACGAGAATTTCTTCACTGCCTATAATGGAACTCTACATCCAAGTTTCAAATTTGATGATTATACATTGATGGAAAAAACAATGAATTTAAAACCGAACAGTCTCGCTGCTAAAGTTTTAAGTGCTCATTGAACTTTTTTCAACACTGAATATTCACACCCCGCAAAGAAATTTGCGGGGTTTTTCATGGGTAAATATATTCATGAAAAAAATTTTATTATCGCCGTGGACTGCGCTCATCACATTAGCAATTTTAGTTGCCATTAAGATTTCATCACCTACCTTCGTTGAAAGTATTAAACTACGATATTTTGATACTCTTATTACAAGCAAGGCTCCTACTGATAACCCAATTTATACAGTAAACATTGATGAAGCAGCACTTGACAAGTATGGTCAGTGGCCGTTTAATAGACAGATATATGCGGATATAATTAAAGATATCTATTCTCGTGGCGCAAGTCTTGTAGTATGGACAGTGCTAATGCCAGAATCGGATCGTCAAGGCGGCGATGCAGTGTTAGCAGATACTCTCAAGCAACATCCTGTGATTCTTTCAAATATTCCAAGTAGCGTCAACAAAAATACGCCTCGTCCTAATGGTGCCGCTATTGTTAACTCTAATTTTATTGATAGAATTTATAACTATCCTGGCATTATTGCCAACATTCCAGAACTAGAAAACGCCGCTATCGGTGTCGGAACTACTAATGTATATCCTGAAATAGATGGTGTAAATCGTCGTATTCCACTGCTTGTGGGCAGTGGCGGCAAACTTTATCCAACTATTGGCATTGAGACACTTCGTGTCTTAACAAATGAAAAGAACTTTAAGGTTAAACTAAGTGAAATCGGCATTGATAAGATGGGCATGGGCAAATCTATATTCACTACTGACCAACTTGGTCGTGTATGGATTGATTTAAGTCAACAGCATAAGCAAGTAAGTCTTATGAATATGCCACAAAACTTTGATGGTGCCGTTGTTATTGTTGGAACATCGGCTGCTGGCATTGCTAATCCTGTTCCAACTGCCATTGGCGCAGTATACCCACAAGATATCCAAGCCACCGTAATCGCTACTTTGGCAAACAAGGTAAATATTTCTAGACCAGATTATGCAGAAGGAGCAGAACTTGCTGCTATCATTATCGGCGGTCTATTATTATTGTTTTTATCAAGGTGGGTATATGTCGGATTATCAACTATCGTATTACTTGTTGCTGCTGGTATTGGTGGTAGCATGTACGAATTTAGCAGCAACCTTTATCTGTTTGACGCTACTGCATTTACTGTTACAATTATATTAGTAGCGTTACATGCGTATGGAGTTAAGTTTGTTTCTGAGTTCTTACAGAAACAACAAATAAAGAAACAGTTTGGAACTTATCTTTCACCAGCAATGGTTGAGAAACTGCAAAAGAATCCAGAACTATTGGCACTTGGGGGAGAAAGCCGTGAGTTATCTATCATGTTTACAGATGTTAGGGGCTTTACTTCTATTAGCGAGCATTATGGAAGCGACGTTCAGGGGCTAACCAAGATCATGAATCGCTATATGACAGCGATGACAGCAAAAATATTAGAAAATGAAGGCACACTTGACAAGTATATTGGTGATGCTCAGATGGCATTTTGGAACGCACCACTTGATGATGCTGACCATGCAAAGAACGCAGTAAAAACAGCAATGCAAATGTTAGGAAGTTTAGATGCATTTAATAGAGAAGTTGCGCTTGAGGGTGTTCCGCCGTTCGGTATGGGATTGGGCATTAACACTGGTACTGTTGTCGTTGGAAATATGGGTAGTAGCCAACGTTTTGATTACACTTGTCTTGGGGATAGTGTCAATCTTGCATCAAGACTAGAAGGACAAAGTAAACCATATCATGTTGCTATGGTGATTGGCGATAAGACTAATGAGTATGTCAAGAGCGATTACTTTACGCTACCGCTAGATTGCATTGCAGTCAAGGGCAAAAAAGAAGGCGTGAATATTAATACCGTGCTAGAAGTTCGTAGTAATGCGCATCAATATGCTGCTGACAAGGTTCGTCATCTTAATATGATGGATGATTATCGTTCACAAAAGTTTAAAACTGCTGCCAGTGCATGTAAAGCATTAATAGGTTCATTTGACGGGCAGATGGATGGCTACTATGAGATGTGGATTGAACGCTGTATGGAGATGGCTACTAACCCACCAGGTAAAGATTGGGATGGTGTTTTCAGAACCAACACCAAGTAATTAACCGTCGCCTGGTATCTTTTTATTTGCTCGTTTAAGAGTGCGTTGAACTTCTTCTTCTTTTGCTTTGGCAGCAACATCTGCCACTGCATCATCAAGATGGCGTTGGCTTTCAATTTCTTTACCGCGCAGCATTAGTACTATGTTTAACTTTTGGTTAAGACGAATTAAATCATTATCTAACATACGAATACGATCAATAAGACCAATCAATACCGTATTGGCTTCGCCCAACACAGGTTTTACTTCCGTTGTAGCCCATACCCACACGAAATAAATGAAATATCCCATGCCTGCTGCGGCAATGATAGGAAATCCATATTTGTTAATTGCGTCTGCTAATCCAACTTCCATTATTTCTCTTTGATCTGCTTGTTTAATTCTATATATTCGTCTACTATTCTTTTATTTTTGGTAATAATTATTAATCTGTGCTGAAAATAAACAGTATAGTACCTGTAGCCACTAATCACATGGTGGCGTTCTTCTACTAGATACTGATACTGTTTATGTTCCACTTCATCATGCTACCACCAAATATTTAACAAAAGGTTAATTATTTCTTAGGGCATTTCTTTTTATTTTTTAGCTTGCAAACAGGAGCAGTTGTTTTCTTTACTGCCTTTGGTGCCTTGTGATGCACTACACTTTTACAAGCCTTTGCATTTGATACAGGATCACAGCTACCAGCAAATGCTGAACTTGCAAATCCAGTTGAAGCAAATGCCATAACTGTTGCGATTAATAATACTTTCTTCATTTTAATTCTCCGTTATTGGTAATGGGTCTATATTAACACGGCACATTCCGTTGCCATTCATACATGTTGTCCAGATAGGCGGATGATGCCTATGATGGTTCCATATTGGAACTGGATCAATTGGTATTGGTACGCCAATTCGTCGCATTGTATGATCTATTGGAATATGCCTTCCGTTCAAATGATGATTAGCTGCAATTACTGACGTAGATGATAACAGTATTGTTGCTAATATCAAGTATTTCATGCTATTCTCAAAAGATAATCTTTACCTGCATAAACAATTACTGCCATTTGAATAAGCAGACTTGCTACTACAAAATATTCAATCATTTAGTCTCTCCTTGCGTCATTCTTTCCGTCTGCACGAGCAATACGATCTAAATCTGGGCGTACACCAAGTGCATTACTCATAAGTGTATCAATTCTAATAACATCGTGGTTCATCGTCTTTACACGGTTATCAAGTGCCATAATGATACCTTTGATACCATTCACAGAACTAGTAACGCCAGCAAGAATAAATTTTAGGGTTAAAAAAACAAAATAACCGCCTGCACAGGCGGCTGCAATAGGGAATCCAACTTCACCAACTAATTTTAAAAAGTCCATTTACGACTTCCAATTTATTGAATTATAATCTTTAATATCGCTTCAAGGAGTATTACACCACTAATAGACCCAAATAAGCAACCATATAAAAACTCAGGCCATAATATAAAATTAGGAACATTATTCTTAATGCATTGCCATTCTTGAGTAGACACGATATAGAACTCCAAAAACTTACTAACTATATTTACCATTCTTTAATAAAAAAATAGCTTGACAATGCGTTATTTTAGTGTATATTAGGACTATGAAACACAGAGACATGATGATCGATATTGAGACATTGGGCAAAACGCCTGATGCCACCGTTTTAACCATTGCTGGCGTTACCTTTGACCGTATGGGTGACTACAGTATGATTGCTGATCCACGCGATTTAGATTTTTTCTATTGTCGCGTAGATGTAGATAACCAAAATCGCCAGATTGACGAAGATACTGTTCAATGGTGGTCAAGGCAAAATGAGGAAGCAAAGGTAGAAGCATTTGCTCCTACTGATAGGTTGCCGCTTGCTGATGCCATGAAATCATTCAACCATTGGGCGCAAGGAGCAGATCGTTATTGGGCAAATGGCGTCCAATTTGATTTTAGTATCCTTGAAAGTTGCAATCGTCAATTAGGTTATAATAACTCTTGGCAATTTTGGCAAGTGCTAGATGCTCGCACCATTTATAAACTAGTTCCAGATCATTTTATTCCACAAAATAGCAAGCACCATGCGCTGTGGGATTGTCTTAATCAGGTGCAACGCTTAACTCAGTGTTTTCACAAGTTGGGCGCATATCCAAATAAATAATTCTCTAAACTGCTATCAACAAAGGAAAAACTGGCATGAGCAAAACTTGGGGTTACCATCTACTACTAGACTGCACCGCTGGCGATAAGGAACTTATCGGATCAAAAGAAAATATCTATAACTTTATTAAGGAACTAGTTGTTGTCATTGATATGACAGCATTTGGCGAACCTTGGATTGAACGTTTCGCAACTCATGCGGCAGATAAGGCTGGTTACAGTCTTTGCCAGATGATTGAGACTTCAAACATCACTGGTCACTTCTGTGACAATGATGGAAATTTTTATATTGACGTATTCTCATGCAAGCCATTTGAGAATGAACTAGTGTTCTCTACTGTGGAAAAGTATTTCAAGCCTCAGAAGATTCGTCATCACTATATTTCACGTGATGCTTAACTGGCACCTTTGCCAATATCAAATGAGAACTTACCCTTAATAGCGGTGCTGGTATAATTTTTACCAGCATCGATTATTACTTTTCCATCAAAGTTTGGTGGATATACGGTTCTAAATCCTGTAATATGAACATCACCATCAACAACCTTAGCATCAGTATATACTTGAATGATACTTGCTTGGTTTAAGAAAGCGCGACAAGCTTCTTGAAACTTATTATCATCATTAAGTTTTTCAGCAACTTTCTTTGCACAGTTTGCAAGCAATACTAAGCCAATATTATAACCAGGACTGCTAGCCCTGCTGCCAAATGCAATGAATAATTTTTTAGCATTTTCACTCATTTCTTCTGGTTTATTAGTTTTACTATCAACATGATGTAAAATTTCATCTTTTAAATATTTGTCAATAATGCCCATGCGTTCACCAAGTACAAGCGGTCCCATCTTTTGACCTTCGTTGGCAATCGTTTCAATAATACTAACAGCATGTTTATATTTTCTTTTTAATGAAGCATTTTTATCTTCATTCATTGCATCCCAAATATTCTTGACACTAGCTTTGGCACCGTTATTTCCCTTGGTGCTAACTCCTAGCGTATGTCCATCTGGCGCAACAAACTCACTGTCAATTAAATTATTACTTTTACTTTGTGGGAACCATACAGCACAGCGATTATAATCAGCTTTTAAAATATCTGTTTTGGCATTGATTGCATTAGTATCTTTAATCACGCCACTCATCAGCGCGAGTGGACTAATGATTTCACCAAGATGGTCACGTACACTAGATAGCTTATCGCCAAGTCCTTTAAACACAGCAACTCTTGCTCCGCCAGCAACCATGCGCAATCCTTCCATAATTTCAGGACTTGCGCCATTGTTTTCAATAGCTTGAAGAAGTTCGTCTGCACCTGTAAATTTGTTTTCGCTTTTAATCAAATCTTGTGGAGTCATGCCACTGCGTGATTTTTCCGAAGTTTTGCTGCTCCATACCCAACCTTTAGGCAATTCTTTATTTGCCCAACTGCTAATAACATTATTTGGAACAGATTTGTACCAACGTCCCCATAACATAATATCACCGTCATCAGTATCCATAAACGCAATAGCAAAAGCATTATTGATTGGCTTCCCAACATTTACCCAAGTAATTTCTTTGCCTGTTCTAATTTGAATACGATTGATTGCTTCTAAGGTTGTTTCATGATCTTTGTATGCATTGTTTGGTTTTGTATCAGGGTACATTTCAGCATAATTAAATGTTGCAGTTAGCCCATTATCATTAACATAGGTATCGCCATGCTTGCGACCAAAGATTCCTTTAGCTTCTGCAATGAACTCTAATGCTCTCATTTCTGTTCAGACCTACGTTGCATCCATACAGCATCATTTGCTAGGGCTGCATTAAGCTTTTCTTTAACATCTGGAGCAAGTTTAGCATAGATAGATTCTACGCTGCCAAGGTCTTTGCCACTTGCATTTGGTCCAATTAAGGTCTTTGCAACATCATCAATATTCTGTGATATAAGATCGCCTTTTTTACCATCAGGCTTGCGAGCGAATAATCCTTGATATGGACTCCACATCATATTTTTTAGCTTGGCAAGACTACTCATAACGATGATCTTGTCAGTGCCTTTATATGGACTATTTTGCGGCAAAGAGTGCTGATGGAAACGACTTACAGCCTCTGCATTTGGTGCCACCATAATATCAGTTTGTACATTGACTTTTCCCATTGGAACAAGGACATGAACAATAACGCCAGTCTGTGCTGCGTCAAATCCAAGACTCTTAAAATAGTCAGCAAGTTTGCGTCTGGCTTCTTTGGCGTCATTTGTCTGAAAGAACGCCATAAGCGCACCTTCATCAGTCATTACATCATAATCGCCACTCATCTTTCCTTTAACAGGATTAGCACCACTTCCAATTGGAATAACTTTAAGTCCAGTCTTGGATAGCGCATTATTAACCGTAGTCAATACTTCGGGAAGTATTGCTTGGTCAAAAGAAGATGTGCCTGGAAATACATTTCCGCTTTCAATTAATAATGGTTTAAACTGTTTGAATCGCATAAAGATATTTATTGTATTTGGATGTTTGGAAAATATCTCACAAATACGTCGCCTTTATTGTTGCGCACTTTCTTGATGCGACCAACAATCTCGTCAAAGAAGTTCCATGCAAGTGGCACAAAACAAATTTCACGATCAGGATACTTCTTTAATTCATCAATTGTAACAACAGGGATGCTCATGCCTGGTGAGAACTTGCCTTGCTTCAACGGATTATCATCAATAATAAAGTCCATATTGATGTTTCCAAAGTTAAGCAGCGTGTTACCCTTCGCAGGTGCTCCATAGCCTACTATTAGCCGCTGGTGAGCCTTGCGTTGCCCATCTAGCACCATTGAAAGGTCATTGACCGTGCGTCTTGCTCCGTCTGCCCATTCTTTATAAGTTGCATAATTGTGCAATCCTTGAATAGCTTCCCAATCAAGATATGCCTGAATACGAGCAGGACTATGTTGGTCAATAGAGAACACAAAGATGTTGCTGCCACCATGAATAGTTCCTTTGAACACGTCAATCATATTCAAGCCAACACTGCTAGCAAGTGTATACAAACTCTTGACAGAGAAGAAATTGCGATGCTCATGATAGATTGTATCAAATTCATTATTCTGAATCATATCGCTTTGACTATTCTGAATGAATAAGAGCGTGTTAGCATTCATAATATTGCGACATAATTTTAAGAACATTTCTGGATCATCTTGATGCGCAAATACATTCTGTGCATAGATGATATCAGGTGTCTTATCTATTTTGAGCAAGGCTTCTGGTGTCAAGAAATCACAAATAATTTTATGGTTCTTGGAAGAGATTGGATAGATGTTTTCAGCAGGATCAATGCCGATGGTTTCTAATCCATGCTTCTTGAAATAGTTTAGCTGCGTACCATCATTGCAACCAATTTCTAGCACTCTGCGAGGCTTAACATCTGGAAAATATTCCATGACAAAATCTGCAAACCATGCAAAATAATTCTGCATCGTGAGACTTGTGCCACTCACATAAAGATAATTCTTGAAGATAATATTTGCATCAACAGCATGGGTTAATTGTAGGTGCGAACAGTCACTACAATAATTAACCGCAAGTGGATAAGTGTTTTCAGGCTCCACAGCCGTTGCCTTAAAACTGTTGGCAAGCGGCTGAGAACCTAAATCTAATGTAAGTTTAAGATTGATATTGCCGCAACATAGGCAACGCTTAATTGGTTTGCAATCGGTCATATTGTAGTTATTACAAACCAATCATCTTGCTAGAATATTTGAAACCACCGCCACGATAGTCTTCTACAAGATAATCTGCAAGGATTTCAAAGCGAAGGGCAGCATCTTCCTCGCCACTTTTTTCAAGATCGGTCTTGGCATCTTTCAAGAACTTGATAATAGATGTAAGGGAAATCTTGTCGCCGTCAACAAGGGCTGCCGAATGGGTTTTGCCTGCACGTTGGTTGCTCATGGTAATTTCTCCATTGATAATAGCCTATAATAACATATTTGGGCGGCGTGTCAAGTGAAATTAAATAAAAAATGCTGCCAGATTTTAACAACCTAGATATAACCCAATATCCTATGCGATGGGGATACTATACGTTGGGTTTGCTTGAACATTTCCGACCAGATATAGAGTTCATTTATCTTAGATTTAACAATCATGAACCTAATTTTGTTGATCATGACTTGGAAAATTATGACTGGTTAGAGCCACAAATACAACAGGCATTAGCCAATGGCAAAATAGTTTGTATAGTACCATGGGATGAAAATATAGTATTTCTAAGAAATCTACAATTAGAAATTATATTAAACAAGTATACGAACGATCCTGTATATTGGATCACTAATTTAGAACCTAATGCAAGCGATGTTTATACTACAGAACATCTATGGCAAAGTTATCATTTACTTAAAATAAAGATTATTGAATTGCCTTGGTGGTTGCTTAACGATTGCTTAACTTATTATCGGGTAGCAGATACTGCACCAAATCAATTTAGCTATGATAAAAGCTATTTGAGTATGATAGGAAATGCTTGGTATCCACATAAGTTCCAAGTAATACGAGAATTAAAGAAATATAATCTAACGCAATATGGAATTAATACTGCCTCAAAATTAAGTGACATTCCCTTAGACTTGACGGATGTTTGCAGCGTCAATCCAATTCCTCCCTATACTGAATGGAATCCTTTATATCAAAAGATGGCGGCACAAAAGCAAAGAAATGGTATTTGGATTAGCAGTAATGTAGAGAATTACCTACAAATTAATGAATATTATCCAAGTATTCCGCTAATGATTAATGCTGAAACTGTTATGATTAAGTTGTTTGCTACTGAGAAAAGCATATGGCCAATCTTACTAGGACGAATGTTCTTAACATATGGTCGCCCTAAGATATTGCAATATGTTCAGCGGTTTTATGATATAGATATTAATCGGTTCAGTAATACCGAATATGATGCAATAGATGGATATAGTTTAGAAGATCAGTTAACTAGATTAGATTGTTTAATATCTAAGAATCAAGAATTAATTAAAGATTCCAAGGACTTACACCGAGAACTTCAACTAGAACTTGAAGATGCTCGTTGGACATTTGGCGAAAATATGTACAAATATTTCAAAGATCAGGTTGGCAAAATAATATAATATTTCTCTTGACACCTTAAAATCCTGTGTTATATTGGGTTATAAGGAGAATTTGACATGGACAAACTTCGTTTTATTGTATCGCTATATTGTGACAAGAAAAACCTTGTCTATGAATCATATATGGACGGGCTGCTGAAAAACGGTGAACTTTCTCATCCTCTCATTGAGACACTTTGCAAGTATCATAAGGAATGGATGAAATGAGTTGGGGCAGTCCAGTAGAGGTTGAACGACACCGCCGCATCAAGCTATCGGTTGCTGCTTATGCATATGAGGTACACAGCGACAGTATTATGAGTGATGGCGACTTTGATAAACTGGCGCTACAAATTGACAAGAATGTATCCACTGATAACGAGGTAATGGATGCGTTCTTCCAAAAAGAATTTGAACCTGATACAGGACAATGGATACACAAACATCCTGACCTTGCTGGCATTGAACGCATTTATAACAAGATAAAGAAAGTTAAGAAAAGATGAACAAGATTATCGTATGTGACATTGATGGCACGATTGCCAACACTGAACATCGCAAGCATTGGGTCGCAAGCAGGCCAAAGAACTGGGCTGCTTGGAACGCTGCTATGGCGAATGATACGGTGCATGAAGATATTAAGTGGCTGTTAGACAGTGTTCATAACCGTGCTAATACTCGTATTATCTTTTGTTCTGGGCGTGGAGAAGAAACACGAGAAGTTACAGAAAAATGGTTAGATGATAATTTCATCCATTTTGATGCTCTTTACATGCGCAAGGAAAGGGACTATCGCAAGGATAGCATCGTCAAGGTAGAATTGCTTGAAGAAATCCGCAAGGATTATGGCGAACCTTGGCTGTGGGTTGATGACCGTAATCAGGTTGTTGATGCCATTCGTGCACATGGCGTTCGTGTTTTACAGGTAGCACCAGGAGATTTCTAATGATTGACTTTCTTGCATTCATGTTTGTCATTTGGATTACTTGGTGGCCAGAGGATGTTGGTGGAACTATTGCCAAAATTCGTAAAGGATATGACAAGGCTATGAGTAAGGAATAATGGATATGTTATCAAACATTATTCTCTTATTCTATGCCTTGATCATACTTGGATTGTGGGGCGTAATTGCTTGGCGAAATTGGGGGCGGCAGAAGGTAATATCGTATTTTGCTCGTGATGTCGCTAAGAAAATTTCGCCTTCACGAGGAAATACAACACGCAATCTTTGCTGCAATGGCGGTTATCATGATCCAATGTTTATGAAGTGGCAAACTCTCTATGAAACTTGGTTTACAAGTGAATTAAAAAATTGCAAAGATTCTAATGAAGTATATGACAGATTATTTAAAAAATATGCTAGACCGCTTGAAAAATGGTTGCAGGAAAATATGGTAGGACACTATGCTTATTGGGCAAATCACGATGGTGTATATTTGCTCTTGACAGATGAGCAGGATATGGTATTCTATTATATGAGATTTGGCGATGCGATGCCAACGGCAAGCGATTTGAAGAGTTTGATATGACAACCATTATACACATCAACAGAGGCATCATACAGGCAAATGCCAAGCATGGCAGAAGTGAGCCTGTTGTTCGTGTTGAACAGAATGGTGTGGTAACATACTGCATGGAAGTAGATATCAAAGGCCCATCTCGTATGGTATATAGTCCAGACAAACCACGCAAATGTGGTGCTAAACTCTGGATTGAAACAGAAGCAGAAGTTGAAATGATAGGTGTAAAATGAGCAAGGTTTATATGTTAGTAGGCGTACCAGGTTCTGGCAAGTCAACTTGGGTTGCTAACCAGAAGTTTGAAGATGCTATCATTGCATCTAGCGATGCGTATATTGATACGGTAGCAGCAAAGGCTGGCAAGACCTATAATGAGATGTTTAGCCAGGCAATCGGATATGCACAAAAGTTCTGTGACTCTCAGGTACAGACTGCTATTAATCTGGACAAGACGCTTATCTGGGATCAGACTAACACCACTGCCAAGGGTCGCAAGATCAAGTTGGGACGGTTGCCAAAGGAATGGGTAAAGGTATGTGTATTCTTTCCTACGCCAGATGAGGACGAATTGCAACGCCGTCTTGATTCTCGTGTGGGCAAGAGCATCCCAAAGGATGTTATGGCAAGCATGATTCAACATCTTGAAATGCCTCAGCTTTCTGAGGGATTTGATGAAATAATAATGCTTGACAATCCCTAAAAACATGTTATATTGAGAATATAAGCAATGGAGATTTCGCATGTTTCTCACGATTTCTGGCAAGCCATCTAAGGTTTCAACCAAGACTGTCAAGGCAGCTATGGGGTTTTATGCCGATTATCTTATGAAGAACCATGCGAAGGTTGATGTCTATCTTGACTTTGAGAAAGGTTATCTTAAAAGTCAGGGCAACCAAGCCGATTGCTGCAATGATGATGGTAAACAGTTTACCATCACTGTTGATGCTGACATGGGCGAGCGAGCGGTGTTGATGGCGCTCGCCCATGAGATGGTACATGTTAAGCAGCATTGCCAAGATAAATTTGGTTTCAATGAGCGCAAGCGCATGTATCGTTTTGGTGGTGAATATTATCCAGAAGATATGAACTATTGGGATTGTCCTTGGGAGATTGAAGCCTTTGGTCGTGAACTTGGTTTGTATGTAATGTTCAAACAATCACAAAAGAAAGCAAAATAAAATGGCACGAACGCATTACGCAGAAGTAGAATATGATATCGGTGAGTTTGATGATGACGAACTCATTGAAGAGATAGAATCACGCAATCTTAATTTTAAACCAGAAAAAGATGACCCGCTCGTTTATGAATTGTTTTTGGCTCGTGTTGAAGGAAATGAAAAACGATTTGAACAATCATTACGAAAACTTTTTCTTGACAGATTAAATAAAACAGTATAAATTATAACAATGGACTGATAGCCAAGCGGTAAGGCTCCCTGCTCATAACGGGGCGAGCGTAGGTTCGAATCCTACTCGGTCCACCAATCTTTTATTAGGATATATTATATGGCTGCTGGTTGGTCTAAGCGTACATCTACTAAAAGTGGTAATAGCCGAACTACTACTACCTTTAATAGCAACGGCGGCATTACAACTTCTTATAGTAGTGGCACCAAAGGCAATCGCCATACCGTTACCAATCGTGGCGGCAAGACAATCGTAAGTGATACTATCACTAGTGGCGGATGGACTAAGCGAACAAGTAAAACAATCGGTGGAACAAAAACCAGAACTCGCAAGCCTCGCAAGATGACTGCTGCCGAGGCAAAAATGTGGGGAGCAATTTTAGGTAGTAAATATTTTTGGATTGCAGTTTCAATCTTTATCATATACGCAATGTTAAAAAACAATGGAATAGTAAAATGACAGCATATATTGAATTTAATAACGATGTTCAGCCAAGCATTGATATGTTGCGTGATATGTTGCGCGAAGGCGTATGCGAAGTAACTTTTACTAAGGTCAATGGCGACTTGCGCACAATGCCGTGCACTCTCAATCCTTTTATGTTACCACCTGCCCTTGTAGTAGAAGGCGAGGAAAAAAAAGAACGCAAGGTTAGCGATACTTCACTCGCAGTTTTTGTTACTGATATTGGTGAATGGCGTTCTTTTAGAATTGACAGCATACATAGTATTAGTGTAAAGTAAAGATAATGTCCCCTTGGCGTAATCGGTAGCCGCGACAGACTTAAAATCTGTTTCCCAGTGAGTGCCAGTTCGAGTCTGGCAGGGGACACCAACATAAAAAGTAATCATGACTGAAAATTATAAAATTGATATTACACTACCCTCTGCTCATGCCGCATTTGCAGCACAGTTTTGGATTGATCAGATGGTTATTTGGTGCTTGGAAAACGGCATTGATTATACTGTAAATCAATGGCCATATGCTAATGAGCAGCATGGTTGGACAAGTCAATGGTCATTCAAGAATAGCGAAGATGCTGTGCTATTTGGTTTGCGTTGGAAAGATAATGATTGGGGATTAGCCCATCATCCAGTTTAATCTTCAATATGTGAAAGATTAGTTGGAATAGCAGGATCATCTTCACCAGTGCGTAACACACGATTGGTGAGCAATTCAACCCACATTTTGTTATCCTTTGCGCCATTAAGTTTCCAGAAATTAAACTTAATATTGCTTTGAATAGGACGCACAAACATTGTTAGGTCTTTTGGCACTAGCATAAGTTGTGCAGTGGTGCGCATCATCTTCTTTTCATCAGCAAGGCGCATTGCATTAAGTTGCCAGTTGTCAACATATTTCTTGGTTAACCAGTCAATAAGTTGCGCTGGCGTTTCGGCATTATCAACAACATGCTGCGCAATAAGCAAGCGACTGCGGGAACTAATAGCACTCATGCTTTCGTTATCGTCTGCTCCATATTGATAACCTGCCCACTTTAACCATACGCCATGATTGGTTCTAGCAACAGTTTCATTGTGTTCAATCTTTTCAATCTTATACTTGTAATCTTTATCTTCATATCCACCTGGTGCCCATGAACCTTCAAGTAGATAACATTCTTCTTGATTGAATATAAGAGTGCAGCCAGGAAGTTTCTGCTTAATAAGACTCATTGCCACTGCCTTAACATCAGTTAAGGTAAGGGCTTTTTTAATTTTTATACCATCTTTAGATGGCGTCTTTGTGCGAACAGTGATTTCTTTTTCATCATCTAGTACCATAAGTGAAGCACTTAATACGCATACGCCACTATCATTCATACCTTCGCAATATTGCGTAATATCATCCCAGAAATAAAGAGTTTCTGTATTTTTATTCTTCTTTTTACGGAATGAAAGATCAGGAACATAGTTACGGTCACGGTTTTTAACCCCGATCCAGCCAGTTCCTTCAAAATATTTGGCGACAATTACACACATGTAGTTATTTAGGTGTCATAATCGGAATGGTAAATAGTAGTATAAAAACAAAAGGAGCCTTAAAATGGCAAGTTTAGATCAACTTAAAGAAATTTTCCCACAAGCAAAAGAAGAAAACCTTGAAAAGTTTAGCGATGCACTTAATGAAGCAATGAACGAATTTGAAGTAAATTCTCTTGCTCGTGAAGCAATGTTTCTTGCTCAGGTAGGACATGAAAGCGGCATGTTCAGTGCTGTTAGTGAGAACCTTAACTATAAGGCAGAAACTCTTTCTAAGGTTTTTCCAAAGTATTTTCGTGATGTAAATCCAGAAGACTTTGCAAAGCAGCCAGAGAAGATTGCTAACCGTGTTTATGCATCTCGCATGGGCAATGGCGACGAAGCAAGCGGCGACGGTTATCGTTTTCGTGGTCGCGGACTTGTTCAGTTGACTGGCAAAAGCAACTATGAAGCATGTGGGCAAGCACTTAACAAAGACCTTGTTAGTGACAGCGATTATCTTGCAACTCCAGAAGGCGCGGCTCGCAGTGCTGGTTGGTTCTGGCAACAAAATGGTTGCAACGAAGTAGCTGACAGCGGTGATATTGAACGCTGCACTAAGATCATCAATGGTGGTACTATTGGTCTTGAAGAACGCACCGCACATTGGGAAAAAGCTAAGTCTGTATTGGGGGCTTAATGCCATTACTAATCGCAGGCGGCGATAGTTTTACTTGGGGAAGTGAATTACCAGACCAGTATATGGATCATCTGGTAAATTTGCCAAGTCAATTAACATGGAGCGCAAGAATAGCACAACATTATGGTTGGGATTATTCTTGCGTTGCCAAACCAGGATGCGGCAATAATAGCATCACTCGCAGAATAATAGCTGAAATTAATAAACATCCAAACGAAGAAATTCGTGTTGCTGTTATGTGGACTTATACGCATCGTAGTGAAATCAGATTGCGTAATATGAAACCATATAACACCATAGTCAATGATTCAGTACAAGCAGCTAGATTTGATGTTGATGATTTTTGGATTAATTTAAATGCGTGGCATGGATTATCGTTTGAAGAAAAAATGGAATATTTTTCAAAAGATATTCATCCAGAACGATATGAATTTTTTCGTGAACAACATGATAAACTTTTTGAAATTGGCATGGTGCAAGCCAGCGATGCTCTTTATAAAATAACAGGCGACTACAGTTATCATAATTATAATTCATTAAAAGAAATAATGTTCTTAGAAATGTATTGCAAGCAACATGCTATTCCATTCTTCTTTTGCAGTGCAAGTGATGAATTGTTCAAGCCACAACCACCTGATGTTTTAAAAAGCGGATTATATAATTTAGATTGGAATCATTGGCACAAAGATAATTCATTTTATGAATGGGGAAAATCATATCCTCAAAATGGCAGTCATCCTGGCAGCGAAGCACATAATGATTGGGTTAATTTAGTATTGCCAAAGGTCACCGAATGTTTTCAAAAATAATAACAAGTGGCGATAGTTTTACAAGCGGATACTGTTTAGATAATCCACAACTTGCCTGGCCTCATATATTAGGAAATAAATTAAACTTACCTACTATTAATCTTGCTTACGAAGGCATGGGAAATGAACATATTTTTAATTCAATCATTGATTATTTTATATTAAATCCAGATCATAAAAAAGATAGTTTAGTCATATGTGGAATTTCAAATATTAATAGAGTTGAATTTATTGACGCTCGCACAAACACGCCATTTACAACGTTAATTAATAATCGTGATAACGACCCATTAATAAAATTATTTTATGAAGGTTATTATGACGAAAAATATTATTTTATTAAATTTTTACGAAATTTAATTCTAACTCAAAATTATCTAGAATCAAATAATATAAATTATCTTTTTTTTAATGCCTTGCCACTATTGCATCCTAAAAAGATAAGTGACGATATATTAATAAAAAATTTATTAAAACAAATTAATCATGAAAATTATCTGTGGTTTTATACTAAGAATATGTGTGATATTATCTATCCAAATCAATTACCAGATGGTCACCCAAATGCAATTGGTCATGAAATGATGGCAGAAACTTTATATAAAATAATTCTTGACAAAAGTGAATAAACTAAGTATATTAAGAGAATAAGAAATGGGCGATTAACTCAGTTGGTAGAGTGTTTGCTTTACACGCAAAATGTCGGCGGTTCGAGACCGTCATCGCCTACCATTCTTATATACGGACAGGTGGCTGAGAGGCCGAAAGCACTCGGTTGCTAACTGAGCGAACCGCAAGGTTCCGTGGGTTCGAATCCCACCCTGTCCGCCATTAACATTTAAAGAAAGAAAGCATGACAGATTATAAAGTTGCAGATATTTCCCTAGCGGCATGGGGTCATAAAGAAATTGCTATTGCCGAAGGTGAAATGCCTGGTCTTATTGCCATTCGTGATGAATATAAAAATCAACAGCCACTAGCAGGTGCTAGGATTGCTGGCAGTCTACACATGACTATTCAAACTGCTGTACTAGTACAAACACTTATTGCACTTGGTGCTTCGGTTCGTTGGAGTAGTTGCAATATCTTTTCTACTCAGGATCATGCTGCCGCTGCGCTAGCAGATCAAGGCGTTCCAGTGTTTGCGTGGAAAGGCGAAACAGAAGAAGAATATTGGTGGTGTATTGAGCAGACGCTGCGTGGTCCAGATGGATGGACTCCTAACATGTTGCTTGATGATGGACATGATTTGACTGCTTATATCCATGATTATCATCCAGAACTTTTAAGTGATATTCGTGGTGTTACAGAAGAAACTACCACTGGTATCCATAAGTTGGTTGAGCGAGTTGCCAATGGTACTCTAAAAATTCCAGCAATCAATGTCAATGATAGCGTAACCAAATCTAAGTTTGATAATCTATACGGTTGCCGTGAGTCGCTGGTAGATGCTATCAAGCGAGCCACCGATGTTATGGTTGCTGGCAAGACTGCGGTTGTATGCGGCTTTGGTGATGTCGGTAAAGGCAGTGCTGCCTCTCTTCGTGCGCTCAATGCCCAAGTATGGGTAACCGAAGTTGATCCTATCTGTGCGCTACAAGCGGCTATGGAAGGCTATCGCGTTGTTACTATGGAATATGCTGCTGATAAGGCAGATATCTTTGTAACGGCAACAGGCAACATTGGTGTCATCACTCGTGAGCATATGTCTCGTATGCGTAACAATGCTATTGTTTGCAACATTGGTCACTTTGATAGTGAGATTGATATTGCTGGCATTGCAGATTGCGAGTGGGATGAAGTTAAGCCACAGGTTGACAATGTGCGATTCCCAGATGGCAAGAACATTATTGTGTTGGCAAAGGGACGCTTGGTTAATCTTGGTTGTGGAACTGGTCATCCTAGTTTCATCATGAGCAACAGTTTCACCAATCAGGTATTGGCACAAATTGAATTGTGGAAGAATCATAATCAGTACAATGCTGGTGAGATTTATCTGCTACCAAAGCATCTTGATGAAAAGGTAGCGCAGTTGCATTTGGCAAAGGTTGGAGCAGAACTTACTGTTCTTACCGAAGATCAGGCCAATTATATTGGTGTAAAGCAAAGCGGTCCATTCAAGTCAGAAACCTATCGCTATTAAAATTATGAAAATATTATTTCTCGTTGAGTCACCAGAATGTGTAAAAATCTTGGAAGAAATTCCAGAGATTAAAATCATACGAGAAAGCGAACTTGTTGAAGATACCCCGTGGAAACACGGGTTATCTCAGGTTGGATATACAAACTATGTTGTCAGCCGTGCTACAAATCTAGGCAAGATTTATAGGTTTAGTAAGCCACTTGCATTTGTGTTAGATCAGCGTCATCATAATGCGGTTGACAAGATTGAACATGATTTAAGTATTCGTGTTGTCAATGATCTAAGTGCAAAGCGATTGCGCGATAGTGTCATATATAAATGTGATAAAACATATTATGCAAATGACTTGACACTTCAAGAATTGCGTGATATATTTGGCCTAATGGTTCCATAGTTCAACTGGAGAGAGCACCCGCCTTCTAAGCGGATTGTTGCAGGTTCGAGTCCTGCTGGAACCGCCAATTTATAAATAACTGAGCATGAAAATGAATGAAATTATCCTAGAAGCAGGCGGTCAGCCAATCTATTACTTTGCATACGGTATGTTAACCGATCCTGGCATCATGCAAGGCGCTCAATTTGTTGGGCGTGGACAGTTACAGAATTATAAGTTTGAATTTTATAAGTTTGCTGATGTTGTTCAAAGCGGCGGCGATACGGTTGATGGTGTCCTATGGGAACTTCCAGATGAAGCCATGCTGCGCTATCTTGACCATATTGAAAGCTATCCAAATATGTATGGTAGGAAGATTGTCCCAGTATTTGTGGATGGTCAAAAGTATGAGTCTTGGGTTTATTATATGACCCCATCTACCCGTGAATGGGCGGGTAAAGACCGTGTACCATCCAATTCCTATGTTACCACCATCATAAATGGCTATAAACACGCTGGAATTACCTCAAATCAGGTAAATGATGCCTACCAAGAGTTGGCAGATTACTAAAAATAGTGCTTGACACGCCATAAATCTATGTTATATTAAATTATAAACAGGAGTAGGACAAATGCACTACGAATTTCCCCGTATCACCCACCTTGATCAGGTTCGTCCTGCTATTGAAGGTCGTGATGAATTTATCATTGCAGAGCGTGATTGGGGCTATGTGGTCAACTACATGGTATCCATGACCGATACCTTTCCACTCGTTGAAACTGAGATGGATGCAATCCGCCGTGAATGTCGTGGTATGCTGTTTCACAAGGACGGCTCTATCATGTCACGCCGTTTGCACAAGTTCTTCAACATTGGTGAGCGTGATGAAACGCAGTTTGCTGCGATTGATTTTTCACAACCGCATGTTATCTTGGAGAAGTTAGACGGCTCTATGATCACGCCTGTCTCTATGCCTGATGGTAGCATCCGTTGGGGTACAAAAATGGGTTTGACCGAAGTCTCTATGCAAGCAGAAGAGTTCGTTGCTCGCCATCCACAGTATGAGCAATTTGCTCGTATTGTGATGAATAACTTGGGACTCACTCCTATCTTTGAATGGTGTTCTCGCAAGCAGCGTATTGTGGTTGATTATCCAGAAGATCGTCTTGTGCTGATTGCTGCTCGTAACACTATAAACGGCAAGTATTTCAGCCTTCGTTGGTTGCAAGAATATGGCGAGATGTTTGACATAGAAGTTGTAAAGACTTATGAGGGTTCTGCACAATCTATGTCACACCTTATGGATGAAACTAAGGATGCCGAAGGCATTGAAGGTTACATCGTTCGCTTTGACAATGGTCACATGGTCAAGTGCAAGGGTGAATGGTATCTGCGTATTCACAAGACCAAGGACAATCTGCTTCACGAGAAGAACATTATTGAACTTCTTGTTGAAGAAAAGATGGATGATGCTAAGGCGTTCATGTTAGATGATGACCGCAAGCGTGTTGAAGAATTTGAAACTGACTTTTGGATGGGCATTGCTCAAACTATTAAGTCATATGATCATTACTATGACACGGTGTTAGCACATGACATGGATCGTAAGCGGTTTGCCTTAGAATGGCTTCCTACCATCAAGGCGCAAGATGCTTTCGTTGGTAACATTGTGTTTGGTAAGTTTGATGGCAAGGACACTCGTAAGATGGTGCTTGATATCATTCGCAAGCACTTGGGTAGCCAGACTAAGGTAGATGAAGCCCGCTCACTATGGGGTTCATTCCGTTGGGATTATCGTGGTGTGGTGGGCGAGTAATCGCCCACTACTAAATAATATCAGCAAGGACAATATTATGAAAGCGCATGAAATTATTAGCGAAGCAGAAGACAACGACACAGTTTATAAGAACTGGCGTAAAGAAGTTGGCACTGACAAGCAAACAACTCGTGATATTGTAAGTGGCAAACCAAGTTGGAAACCAGTTCGTAATATGGACAACGAACTTGCTGCTATGAACAAAAAACTTGCGAAAAAAGAAGATGCTGTTAGAGAATCCGATGATATTGATGCAAAGATTGATTATTATGAAAAAGCACTTGCAAAAGCAATAAAATTTACAAATAGTAAACCTGCTAACTCTGGCGAAAACTACATTATTCCGTGGTATAGAAAAAAAATAAAAATTTTACAACAAAAGAAAGATGCAAAACAACAAACTGCAAGCGGTAATCGTCGTTAAATAACCCACTGAAATCATTACATAATTTTTTTTAATAAAACCGCTTGACAACAGGCGGTTTTATGCTATCATGTATATGTAGGGTGATGGAGAACGGTAATGAAAGTCTGGATTGGATATCACTGTTATGACACTGGTGAGGATGTATTCCGAACCGTTGAGAAGGTGTTTGATGATGAGGTCAAGGCATTGCTGTGGGTAGAGGATGAAGAGTTCAAAAAGAATGCCGAACGTGACTTTCAGGGTCAAGTGGTTGAGTGGCGTGAATATGCGGAAATGGTGGTAGAGTGATGGAGATAAAGCAATGAACAAGCGAATTAAAGAACTTGCTGAACGGGCTGGTGCTTATGAATTAAGTTATGGTTATTATCGTGGTGAAAAAAAACCTGAAAATTGTGTAGCATTTCATAGCATTGATTTGGAAATGTTCGCTGAGTTGATCGTTCAAGAATGTGTTAAGATTTGCACCGAAGGTAACCAGATCGAAAAGGTCATGGGTTTGTATTACTCTAAACAAATCAAAAAGCATTTTGGAGTTGAGTAATGAAAAAGCAATATCGTATTTTTGTCGTTGAGTCCGAGCGTGGTTGGGGTCAGAAATATGAGCGGTGGGATTATGATACCTACGAGGAAGCAAAAGCGGCTATTCATCGGATCAATTCCGCTAATACTGCACCAACTGCCCCTGATTGGTATATGCAAGCAGAAGACCGTGTTGAAGTGGTTGAGGTAAATGTTGGTAATTGAAATACCGTATTGGGTTGTCGCAACTGATGCAATCATGGTTGTATGCTACGGTGTATGTGCCATGATTGCAGTAGGATTTGATATTCATAGGAATAACTGGCGTAGCAAATTAAAAGACTGCAAATCGTGGGCAATTGCCAAATATGTCAATTACAGGTATAAACATCAGGCTAATGTTACAATTGTTGAGGGCGCTCACGTATCTGTTATCAAAGAATTATATCTTGAAATACGACAATGGGTTGCAGAAAACATTGACAATCCTGAAAAAACAACATGGTCGGAAGCTACCGATATTGTAGCAAATAATGTTACACTTATAAGTTTAGAGCCAACAGTGTTTGTTTTTAAGTTCAAACGAGCAGAAGATTTAACACATTTTGTAATGCGATGGAGTTAATATGTCACTTAAACTTACATTCAAAATGATTACAGAGGATACCATTTACTTTCAGGATGTAAAGTTACCTAAGCCATACAATGTTCGTGCCGCAATGACTCATATACGGGTTAGTGAGGTTGATACCATGACAGGTATGCGTGGTGGCATAATTGATGAAGTTGCAGAATGGTGTAAGGAAAATAACTGCGGTGTGCAGTATGATGAGTATGCCAATAAAAGTCTAACGCCAGCATTTGGATTTGATACCGAAGAACAGTTAGCACTTTTTATGTTACGATGGGCATGATGTCGTGGGCGGCGTGATCGCAGATTATAATCTACCAGCAACAGAGTGGCGGTATAATGGTGTTGCTCCTATGGATGAGATACTGTCATGGTGTAAGCAGACTCTGATCGCACACACTTATGGCTACTATGGTTGGGAGACCATCTACTTCTTTGATAAGTCAGCATATGTATTATTCTTGGTGCGGTGGGCATGATAGTTGATATAAACCAAGTTTCACGGCAGTTTGATCGTTGTAATACCTATATTGCAAAAAAATATAATGGTAAACTAAAATACCCAAAACACTTGATTCAATTAGCAGAAGCGTGGCATGAAGATCAAGGCATAAAGATAGGCAGAGACCAAGGAAGATTTGTATCACTTAAATTTGCCAGTGAAGAAGATTTTTTAATTTGGGCAGTGCGGTGGTCATGATAGAGTTTAACACAGAAAAAATAATGTTCAACCATAACATAAATTTTGATGAGTTGGAAAAATGGCTATTGAAAAATATAGGCATAGGCGGTAAATGGCTGAACAAAAGAAATGCAGACGGCGAAGTTTTTATTCAAGCAGAATATGGGGATGAATGGGGATTATTTTTAAGAAGTGGTTGTCGCACGATTGCAATTGTTGATGACGAAAAAGCAACATTATTTGCCGTGCGGTGGTCATAATGAAACAGCGAATACCAATTTTAAATTATTGGGATAAAATAACTGAGCATTATTATGCTAATCCAGATATACAAGATAGTGGTCATACTATTTGGGATTGGTTGCAAAAAGAATATGGTGCTAAAAGATTATATAGTAGCCCACCAAAGATTGACGCATATATAAAAAATGATTTGTTAGAATTTGAAAAAGACGAAGATTTAACGCTATTCTTGGTGCGGTGGGCGTCATGATATTAGATAGAACAAATATTCTTTGGTTAAAGATATGGCAAAATTTGAGAAAAGAATATTGGAAAGATAGTTTTAACCATAATGATTTACCTACTTCACAAGAACTTGACAAATATTTGTTAGAAAAACATCGTGTATTGATTACATATGAAAATTCTAAAAGTGGTCCATCAGCTATAAAAAATATTGAATTGCAGATGAGTGATGAAGATGCTATATTGTTTATAATGAGATGGTCAGCATGATTAAAATTCCGTTATATAATATGGTTTCCGCAAACCCATCTTGGCTTCAAAATTGGTATCATTATCATAAAAACGATAATAACGATATTTTACATGGTTGGCCTCAGTTAGCGGAAGATGCAAAAGTTTTTAACGGCAGATTAAAATGGGCAGAACATCTTGATGCTGAGTTGATATTTGACAATGAAGAAGACTATGCGTTATTCTTGGTGAGATGGTCGGCATGAAAGTAATAACTTTGGCTTACGATAAAAATTGGGAGGCTCTTGAATGGGCAAAGAATCATTGTCCAAGTTATATCACGAATGATGTTAAACCAATAATACCAGATGATGAACAAGAAGTTGATGAGTTTCGTTATGTAATACGATACCGTGCTCATCTTATAAATTATTATTTCAATGAAGATGAAGATGCTGTATTATTTGCATTGAGATGGTCATGATTTATAAAACACGTATATCATTGAAAAATTACTGGGGTAAAATAGTTGGTTATTACTATGACCATCCAGATATTCAAGATCGTGGTCATAGTATTTGGGATTGGTTAAGGCATGAATATGGTGCCAGACGAATTCACGGACACCCAAATCATAGTGACTTATTGGAATTTGAAAAAGATGAAGATGCAGTAATATTTGCATTGAGGTGGTCGTCATGAGTAGAACAATTACAATAAATTATTTGAGTCCTACTGATGAAAAGTGGCTTGAATGTATTAGTTGGCTTACAGAAAATGTTGGTAAAATCAAAACTTATGGCGGACCTTTGAAAGCATATGGTTGGGAAATGTGGGACGCAGAGAGCAAAACTAGACCTACATATATGCAAACCAAGATTAGGTTTTACAAAGCAGAACATGCTATGCTATTTGCATTGAGATGGTCATAATGAATATTACAAAAACCACAGTTCAAGCCACAACTCGCAAACTTTCTGATAGTTTTAATAAGGAAATTCCACAAGAAATTGACATTGGCAATATTCTTGCCGAAGGAATTAAAAAAGAAATTGATAATGCATTTCAGCATGAAATTTTCAAGTCAAGGCTTAATAGAGAAAATTGGCATATAGTTAAAGTAGGCAATCCATTTGACAATGAACTTACCGATGAATGGATAGCGGAAAATATTAAACATCAATGCCGCAACTTTGGATATATTTTTTATTTTGAATCCCATGAAGATGCCGCACTATTTGCAATGAGGTGGGCGTAATGAAACGAGAGTGGGTATATGCGCCGTATATCCAAACATTCTTTTGGGATTATAGAAATACTAAAAAAATGTCATGGAAAGATCAAGAAGAAGCGTTGTTATCGGATAGCGAATTTGCAACTTGGTGTGCAGAAAATAATTGCAAAATACAGCATAGTTGGGTAGAATGTCCTAATGACGAAACAGCAATGCTTTTTACAATAAGGTGGGTAGAATGATAGGATTTAGTTTGCAAATAAGCAATCCGTTTTGTAAAACTTGGGCATCCATTAATAATATCTTTTTACGAAATTATAAAATTACAAAATATAAAAACTTGGAAATACAAGTTGCGTTTTGTAGTAATTTGGTTGAGTTTTTTAGCATCAACATTTACACTTATTGGACTGGTCGTGACCATGCTGGTCCAAGTTTTGACTTGACAATACTGTGGTTCTATGTTAGTATTAAATTATATGATGGGCGTCATTGGGATGCAACTAATGAGTGTTGGGAAAAGCACGATGAACGAGCGAATTAAAGAACTACTTGCAAAGGCAACTACGAGGACAAACCCCGAAGATCGTCAGTGGGTATTTTCCAAAGTTGATCAAGAAAAATTTGCTGAACTAATTGTGCGTGAATGTGCCAATTATGCTTTTTCCAATGACCAAGATCATAAAGCAATGCTAAAACATTTTGGAGTTGAATGTTGAGTAGACGAATGAGAGAGCCTTTCCATACCCTGATATGGAAGGCGAGTGTGGGATACAACGACAGTTGGAGTCGCGTTGATCCAGAGGTGTTGGAAAAGTTCGCTGAATTAATCGTCAAGGAATGTGCCGACATAGCCAAGAATAGTCAATACAGGGGCGCAAGTAGCGATTATTATGATGGCTTTAATGAAGCATTAGTATATTCTGCCAATAAAATTAAAGAACATTTTGGAGTTGAACGATGAACGATAAATCTATTAAAAAGTTTGATTCAAAAACTCTGGCAGAAGAAATTTGTTCAGTCCAACCGATGCCTGCTAACGCATTTGCTGATCTTTATAATAGCGCAAAGAGCAGAGAGCAACTAAAAGAAGAAGGTTATGAACCTGTATCCAATCTAGGGTTGATGTGGATTAAAAAGGATGAAGAGAAATGAGATTAGGAACACCATTTGATGCACTGCATGAAGCCGTAGCCGCTGCTGTGCATCGTGACTTGCCTGAAATTACCTATCAAGACCGAGATTGGGATGCTTATCGCGCTCTTAGCAAGGAACAGCAAGGTGCGGCAATGAAGACCGACACTGTACCAAAGGTTACCAAAACTCGTCGTGTTCAGGCAGATGAAGTTGAAGTAGTAATGTTCCCACAAACATGGGGCAGTACTGCACTTGGTTATGGTGGCATGGGTGGTGCTGCAATTACGGGTGCCTACACAGTGGTGGTCAGCTACGAAACCCACATATGCGTGTATTTTGGATATGGTCGGTTGGCATACAGATTAGATTATGCTGAAATGAGTGCAGAAGGGCGTGATAACTTTCGCAAGGACTTGCATGGTCATAGCTTAAAAGATATTGCTGGATCAGGAGTGTATCGGTAATGGATGCGGAAATTGCAGCAATCCGTGAAAAGATTGCCAAGTTAGAAAAGTATCGTGATTTGGTATGGTTCATTGCCAATGATTGTATTGAATTGAGTTATGAAAAAGCGCAGTCGCAGCGTGATTATTGGAGCAAACGCTGTCGCAAATTGCGAGATGAATTGGAATATGATGCAAGTTTTACCAGTGAAGAACTTAACCATAGATTGAGCGATGACATCTAATGGGCGTAGATTCTTTCACAGTTAGAACCTACTATTTGTCGCTTACTTGTGATGCGTGTGGTCATACAGAAGAACACTCGCATGAGGAAAGCGAGAGGGATAACCTTGCTGATAATGTTGAACAGCGTAGTGAAAAGCGCAAAGAAAAATTGCGTGGTTGGCATTATTCTTATCACAAGATAGAACCAGTATGGGATGCGTTTGCAAGATTTGAAAGTCCAGATATAGAAGAAATGACACGCACTCTGTTGTGTCCAAAATGTAGTGAGGAGAATATAAATGTTTGAAGCAGAATATAAATGGTATTTTATTATGATGGCGGTTGTAATGTGCGCTATTATGGTTGGTGCAGGCGTTGATAGTTGGCAGAAGAGCAGTTGTAAGGTAGAATATGCCAAGACCACACGCACAGTTGCAGAAATCAACGAGATTTGCAAGTGACCTATACTACAAGTGAATTGTTTAAACTGTGGGCAGAAGATAAGTTATGGCTTGTTCATGACCCAAAAACACTTGAAGGTTTCATGATGTTTGCGGAAAGTAAAAAAATAATCCCCAACGAAAATGAACCAGATAGTGTTACTTGTTATCTTGTCAATGAAGAGTTTGATAGTATTTGGGAACAGTTAATTCAATCCAATAAACAGAGGTATGTGACTAGATATGATCACTGTTGAAAAATCCGATACCGTAAGCGTTGGTCCCCACGATCCACAGTTTAGGTTCATTGATGGTTTGCGTCTTGTGCCTCGTGCTGAAATTAAAATAAGCGATCCTCACGGAGAAATTCCTGATATTGAACTTGGGATAATCAGAGATTGGATTAGATTAGGTTATGTTAAAGCCTATGCTAATATGACCAGTGAAGAATATGTGTTAGCAGCAATGAGGAATGGACAATGAACAGCAATTATGATATACTTAAAACTATTGTGGTAATCGCCCTCATTGCTGGCGGTGCTTATTCTTCTGGCGTTAGTCATAATGGTGAGTGGGTCGGGTTTTTAATATTAGCATGGTGGATTTGGTAATGGATAAAGTATCGGTAGAAGAAATCTTAACTGATTGGAAATATATTTCACTGGCAGAATATGCTCGTCATATTAATCTTGCACAGGTCGGTATTGATGCTGCACTTGTCACGAGTAAAAGCGAGTTTAACCGCTTAATTGAAAGTGGTGGCATACGGCTAAACGGCACAAAGGTAAATGACCCCAATGCTTTCATCTTCTTTCCGCCAAATAAAGACTTGACAGATATTAACAGCAGTGTTATTATGAGTATAGATCGTAAAAGAGCAGAGGCAGTAGGCATATGACCAAAATTGTATATAATGCGTGTCACGGTGGATTTGGATTAAGCCATGAGGCTACCATGCGGTATGGCGAACTTGCCAATCTTAACCTTCTGTATGTTGAGGGCGATCATAGATGGAATAGCCATTACTACAAGGATGGCATTGAAGACGATGACCATTACTTCACTGGTCGTGATATTGAACGCACTGATCCGCTACTCGTACAGGTTGTAGAAGAATTAGGTGCAGCAGCAAACGGTGATTTTGCTCGCTTGGCTATCCGTGAATTGGCAACTGGTACGCAGTATCGCATTGATGAATATGATGGGTTTGAAAGCGTAATGACCATTGATGATTATGAGTGGAGCATTGCATAATGTTGCGGTGGCTATGGGATTTGCTTTTTACTCGTTCGCAGTGGACTATTATTAGGGAAGTTTGTTTAACAGAAGATAACCAAACTGTTGGTACAAGATTTATTCTACAAAATCAGTGGGGTAATATTAAACAGAAAGATTGTTCGTGATGATTGGTTGGATCAAGGAATTATGTGAGCGTGATGCGCCGCCCCTATTGTGGCCGCTTGGCACCATAATTATTTGCGCTGTCACCAATTTATTTTTCTTGCTTTTATATGCAATCAGTGTTATGTTGTTTGCATATGTAATGGGTTTGTTGGCTGGTGCTATCGTAATGTATATGGGTTTGCACCTTTTTGATAGGAAGAAAAAAGATGAAGAAATACTTTAATGTCTGGAACTTGTTTATGTTGTGTTGTGCCTCAATCTTTGGGCTAACAATTTATCAGGCATCACTGCCCTATGAACCAAAAGATGATAGCGATGGTCCGCATGAAAATAGCCACATGGATGTATTCACTGACCATCTAACAGGCTGTCAGTATTTGTATCGTGCATCGCTCACTCCTCGCATGGGCGCTGATGGCAAACAAATTTGTAAGAAGGATTGATAACATGGACGACGAACTTAACGCAAGAGCAAAAACAACATCAAAATTACCGCCAAGAAAATATCCGCCCAAAGAACAAGTTGCCGCAAACCACGAAGCAATTCGTAATGAAGTATTGAATGATTTGGCACGTCTTACAAAAATTCAAGAAAAAAATAAGTCTTTGCGTGTGCGGTTTTTGGATGCACTATCAGTCAAGTTGCACAAGTTGGCAGACAGGGTGAAAGCAATGTCTAACAATATTGATATGCCTACCGTGAAAACATCAAAGATGACTGAACTTGAAAAAATTGTTAAGGTAGCAGGCGTACCTGCTGACAAGACTTTTGTTCCCCAACCATATATTGCATATACAACCGAAGAAGAAAAGAAATGAAAAAGATTTTACTGGCAGCAATGCTATTGGCAACGCCCGCAATGGCAGAAAAGCCTGTTACGCTAACTTGTTATTTCCAAAGTGGCGAACACTTTACTGCTGTTGGCAGCGGTGGAACTACCATGATCCAGTGGGATAATAAGAAATTTTATAGCGCAATTTCAAACTTTGAAAATCCCTGGCTAACCATTGTTGAAGTTGCCGAAGATGGCAGTCGTTTCAAGATGGCAATGAATGTGCAGACAAAAGATGCATATGCCGAAACGCTATTTGCAGATGGTCACAAGACTGGTGGACCGCTGTGGTGCGCCTTTCAATAACTGCTTGACAAACTAAAAATATATGATATATTGATTATATTGAAACAGGAAAAATAACATGCAATATTCTGATGAACCTCGTCTCCCTTTTAACCCGATCAAGGCTATTCTTATCGTAGGCGTATCTGCCATTGCAATCTCTGCGGTGTTTAGTAGCATTTTTGTCGTTGATCCAAGTGATCGTGCTGGCGTTCGTAGTTTTGGTGTGGTCACCACCGATAAACCTATTGGACCAGGTATGCACTTTAAGATGCCATTTGTAAGTCATGTTGACCGTCTACAGGTCAGCTTGAGCCAGTTGGATATGCCGCCATTCAATACAACCACCGTTGATAATCAGCGAGTGACTATTGATGTCAATATCACTTATCGTATTCCAGAAAGCGCAGTATTCAAGTTGATGTATGATACTGGCGCAACTGGACCAGGCGACATTTCTAACCAGATTAGCAATGTGGTGCGTGATCGTGTTGGTCGTATTATTGCCAGCAAGAATACTACTACGCTGAGTGCTGACCGTGATAAGTTGCAGACCGAAATGACCACTACTGTTGAAAAGGCAGTTGGCGAACTTTTTGGTATTACGATTGAAAGTTTCCAGATTACAGAAATCAAGTATAGTGATGCATTTAACGCCAGCGTAGAAGCTGCGGTAAAGGCAAAGAACGATGCTGTTGCAGAAGAAAACCGCAAGAAGGTGTATGAGTATCAGGCACAGCAAAAGGTTATCACTGCCGAAGGCGAAGCAAAGCAAGCCACTGTTAAGGCAGAAGGCGAAGCCAAGAGTGCTGCTATTGCCGCACAGGGCGCTGCTAATGCTCTTGTAATCCGTTCAGAAGCAGAACGCAAGGCTGCTGAATTACAAGGTCAGGGTGAAGCTGCTCGTCTTGGTGCAGAAATTGCTGCTCTTGGTGGTCCAGACAAGTATCTAGAATTGCAGCGGACTATTGCCACTCAGAAGTGGAATGGTCAGGGACCAACTACTGTAATGAGCACCAATGGGCAGATGCCTATGTTGCTTAACATGCCAAACAAGTGAGGAGAAAACACATGGCGGCTAAGATTAATTTTAAATTGACGAAGGTAAACGAACAATTTACTATCAATATGTATGACAATGGTTATATGATTGAAGTTGCTGGTCGTGATCATGAAGATGAATGGAAGACCGCAAAGATCATTGTTAGTTCAGTTGATGATCTTATTGAATTGGTCAAAGAAGCGACTCAACTTCCTCGTAATGACTAAAAGAAAAGCTAAATCTAGTGGCGTTCACTTATTTCCTGCGGAAATCACTCGCATAAAAGAGTGGTTAGACAGCGATTTGATGATGCTCGCCACTAGTGTAAAGATCGTTGTTTCAAGTGGCAATGGTATTGGACAGCATGTTGATGCCATTGCGCTTGATGAAAAAAACGAAGAGATAGCAAGAATTGATGTAACTGATTATGAGGCTTGGTGATGAATAAGAAAAAGTTTCCTACATTAAAGTTCAGTTGGACACAGCCACTTACTCACAATGATGGGTATGCGTGGATGAATGAACTTGATGAAAGCGACATGATGATGATTTATCTTGATATGCTTGAATTTGAAGTTGAGAATGGCAAGGTAGATGATGCTGTTGCCATGCTAGATAAAATTGGCATCAAATGTTGAGTGATAAATAAGAATGTAGGGTCACTCTGAATGGCACCTATAACTAGCGTAGAAAATAAACAGTAGTAAAAACTAACTTTGAAAACTAACTTAAGAAAATAACTAGCTTATAAATTAAAAATAATAAATGTAAAAATAACTAGCATGATAGTAGAGTAAAAGAAAACTAAACAATAATAATATAAATGAAATATAAATCAGGCACCAGAGATTTATTTCTCTGGTGCTTTTTTATTATCTAAATATCTTCATCCAAAAAGGAAACTTCAATGAAAAAGATTTTACTAGTTCTACTCGCACTCATGGTTCCAACTCTTGCTTATGCTTGGAATCAGCGTCCAAATCAGCCAGATGCTGTCTGTGCTGCGTTCATGCCTTATGGCAAGATTACTGATACACAAAAACATGATACTACCCCACTTTGCCGTCAGGGTTATTATGTTCAGCATGACAATGCTGCTAAGGAACCGCTATGGGCAGCATGGGAAATCACTCCACAGCATGTTAATGGCTGCGTAGCCCGTTCTAATGCGTTCGTTGCCGATGCTGCTCTTCCTGCTGACAAGCGTTCTGCTCCAAGTGATTATGCTGCTAGCGGCTATGATCAGGGACATATCGCCAATGATGCTCATCAGTCATGGGATCAGCAAGTTGAATATGAATCATTCCTAATGTCCAACATGTCACCACAGTTGCCAGGTCTTAATCGTGGTATCTGGAAGTTGCTTGAAGGTTCAACAGGTGCATGGACATTCTCACGCAATCATACACTTCTCATCTATGCTGGTAACATTTATACTGTTGGTAAGGATAAGACAATCGGTGCTAACAAGGTAACAGTTCCAAACAAGTTGTGGAAGGTTGTTATTGATACACAGACCAAGGAAGTTTATGCTTTCCTATTCCCACAGGCTGAAAATCAGGGCAATGATCTAACTAAGGTTCAGGTTAGTGTGGCTGATGTTGAAGCTGCAAGTGGTTTGACTATTCCTCTTCCTGCTGGTGTTGATAAGAAGGCAAAGCCTGCTCTATGGGCAGTAGACTTTAAGGCAGTTGCTGCTGCAAAGAAGACTCTTTGCAAGGGCGATCCAGGCAACGACTAAATATTATACACGCGAATGAATACTGATTAGGGGAAGTTTTTACTTCCCCTTTTTTATTATAAATATTTCTATGGCTGGCAGCATTTTATATTTTTCATATGGGCATAATACCAATATACCCGAATTAAAACACCGTATTCCAAAAGCAAAACGCATTGGTGTTGCTGTTGCACCAAACCAACAGCTAGAAATAAATCATTATACTAATATCGTGGCAAAAGATGGCGCAAAAACCTATGGTGTACTATGGGCAGTTGATACTGATTCATTGAAAGTGCTAGATTGGTACGAAGGCGATGGCAAAGATTATGACCATGCTTTTATTGAAGTGCTATACAAAGGTGAATTATATAAAGCATTAACTTATGTAATGATCAAGAGCAGAGGCGATATAAACAGATCACCATCCCACAAATATCTAAAACATGTGTATGATGGGTATAGAATGAACGGCATACCCGCAGACCAATTAAGCATCGCAGTAAGAAATCGTCAAAATAATTATTGACACGCATTAACTAATATCTTATATTAGATGTATGAAGAAAATTGATTACTTACACATGCTTCACAAAATGCTTGATGACCAGATTGATGCGTTAGAGCAAGAACACAAACTTCCCGATGCACAGGTAGAAAAATTAATTGCTGATTTGAAAAAACGGCGATTGCAAATTCGTGATGATATTAACGCATTAGACACAAAAGAAGAGATTGCGTATAAATGAAACCAAAAAGTGCAAACGGTTCAAGCGGAGTTTTGCTTCCAATCGGTGAAACATGGGTATTCCGTGTTTATCATGAAAACGGCGAGTTTACCGATTATGATATTCACCATAGTGATTTAAGCGTAATCATTAATGATGAAGATGCTTACTTCTATGAACGAGAAGATGGCAGAGCATACCTTGACCACTCTCCGCAAACATTAGGAATTAAAAATGGCCTCTTGGATTTATGAAAGTCCAGACGGTGGAAAAACCGTCACTCGCCGTCCATTTGCTTGTTATGATGATAATTTTAAAGAAATTCGTGTGCGTATAAACACGCTGCCAAATAATGAGCGTGAAGAAATTTGGACTACTAAAAATGCTGCCCATGACATTGTAGAGAACGCATTTTTTGAAGCCATGATCCGTGAAGAAAATCCTACGGTCATGGAAGCATGGGAACAATATCAAGTACTATTAAATTTAGCAAAGCAACATCAAAAGGTATAATTATAATCATGCAGGAAATTTATGAAAACATCGCAGAAAATATTAGCAGCAATCCACAGATGCTTGCTTTCTTGGATTGGTGTAGGAGAGTTGACAGTATTACTATTGTTGGCTTTGGGAGTGGTCTTTCTACTCTTGTCGCATTAAGCACAAAACCAAAAACAATTACCATATATGATCATGTCTTAACAGAAGGCATTAGTGATTATCAGGATTTAGCAAATGAATATGGCGTTCAGCTTATATTCAATACTCAGCAAATTCTTGATGTAGAAACTATTGCAGATACAGATATGCTATTCATTGATTCTTTCCAAGAAGGAAACTATGTTTATACAGTTTGCACACGATTTGCGCAGTTTGTAAATCGTTATATCTGTGTTAATAACTCATTTAGTTTTGCTCATATTCCTAATCCACAGGTTCAACTTGGACAAGGTGGGCAACCAATTGGAATTTCATTTGGCATCAACAGCTTTTTGCAAAATAGCGATCCTTGGCATATTGCCGAGAATCTTTATTGGGCACCTGGCATGACACTTCTTTATCATAAAAAGGATTTGGTAGATGATGGCTCAAAATAATTTAATACAACTATTTCGCGACTTAGACAAAGTTCTAATGTCAAATGATCCAACTGTTATTGATGCTTTCAAGCAAGCTGTTGTGTTGACCAAAGTAGCAGAAGATAGCATGAACATTGATCCTGTTGGTCCACTTGAAAAAATGTGGCGTGAAATGCAAGATATGCGTCATGATATGGAAAAACTTAAAAACGATATTATGTTTAATAATAGACAAACAGGCCCATATTGGTCACCAAATACCTATGAGCAAGGCAGAAATTATGGTAATTGGGGAGTTTATACAACAACCACTGCTGATGATAGAATGAGTGGATACAGTTCTACGTCAATATTTACTGATGAACAGATCACAGAATTAACAAATGAGTTGAATAAAAATATCATAACAAGTGGAACAGTAATGCCAGCATCGCCTACTGATTTGGATGCTTTTACAATGTTTGATCCAGATACAGGCGATTCAATGTCGGTGAAATATAAGTAATCTATGGCAAAAGAAGAATTACTAACAATGGAAGGCAAGGTAGTAGAGGTTCTCCCAAACGGAGTATTTCGTGTGGATATAGATAACCATATCATCCTTGCCTATGCCAGCGGAAATATGCGCAAGAATAAAATTAAGATTATTCAAGATGATCGTGTATCAGTTGAACTAACTCCATATGATTTAACTCGTGGTCGTATAACTTATAGGTTTAAGTAAATGCAAGCAGTAACCTTAACAGAAGCAGCAAGAACTCATATTCGTCGCACACTTATCAATATTGATAAACCATATCTAGTATTTGGTCTTAAAGGTGGCGGTTGCGCAGGGTTTGAATATTTCTGGGAACCAGCCGATGAAGAACTTTACGCACAAAATGGTACTCCGCATCTGGATGAAATGATTGATCTTGGCGAAGATAAGAAACTTGTCGTAGATGGTAGTGGATTAATGTATCTGTTAGGCAGTGAAATTGATTATAAATCCGATTTTGTAAGCAGTCAACTGGTTGTATCTAACCCTATGGCTAAAAGTTCATGTGGGTGTGGAACATCAATTAGTGTATAAGAAAAACTCCTGCTAAATATTGTGCAGGAGTTTTTTTATGGTACAAGAGGTTATTAATTTAGGTGCATTTGCGAATGATGGCACTGGTGACCCGTTAAGAATAGCATTAACAAAAACAAATAACAATTTCAGTCGCTTGTTTGCCACAGTCGGCAGCGTTGACACATATACCACCAATACTCCTGGCGCAAACTTAGTTTTACAACCCACATATAATGCGAATGTGTTGATTGGCGTAGGCAGTGCGCTAGTAGCTAATGCTACTTGGTTCACTGGTATGACTGCCAATAACGCTACATTTTATGGGCAAATCACTACTAGCGGCGTTTATCCAATCATTGGTAACCTAAGTGGAACTGCTAGCACTGCTACTGTTGCCACTACTGCATTGTATGCCACCACTGCTGGCACTGCTATCAATGCACAGAATTTCACAGGCAATAACCTACCAAATGTTAATACTATTGGTAATTTGATTGCTGCAAACATTGCTATCGCAAATATTGGAACTCTTTATAGTAACAGTAACATTTATGCAACTGGTAACTTAACTACTAGTGGATTCGTGACAGGTAATGGTTATTATTTGAGCGGTCTAAATGGTATTACACCAAGCGCATATGGCAATACCAATGTTGCTGCTTACCTAACAACTTATAATGGCAATGTTTTAACCAGCAATATTAACATAAACGGAAATGTGGCGCTTCGTGCGGGTGCAAATCTTGTGCTAAGTGCTACTGGCAATATTATTACGCCAGCAGGCACCAATGCTAATATTAATATTAGTGCTGATGGAACAGGTGATCTTGCCATTGCTGCCGCTACCCAAATTTGGGTTAATGATACTACGCAAGCAACAAGCACACAAACAGGCGCAGTAATTATTCAGGGCGGCATCGGTATTGCTGGAAACATTTATAGTAGCGGCAATATTGTCACAACAGGCAATACTTTTGGCTATTATGCAACATATAGCGGCAATGTCAATGCAGCAAATCTGCTAGCCAGTAATGATCTTATCGTTGGTCCATTGGGAACTGTTCCTACAACTTATCTAACAGCTAGCTTTGTAGATAATAGCACAAACTATACACAGATTACNCATTCAAAACATTGGCAATGGCGCTAGCACAAGTGCCGATGTCGTTGCAACCGCCAATAATGGCAATGATAGTGCATACTATGTTGATCTTGGTATCAATTCTAACAATTATAGCAATAGTAGCTTTACTATCACTTATCCAAATGATGCTTATCTATATGTTGCCAATGGTAACATTGCTATTGGAACTGCATCTCTTAGCAAGGCGATTGTATTCCATACCGATGGTACATTAGCCGCTAATGAGGCAGGGCGCATCACCAGCAGCCGTTGGGTGCTTGGTGGCACCGATGATGCTACAAACAAACTTCAAGTAACAGGAACAGCTAAATTTAACAGCAATGTTACTGTTGCTAATATCACAAGCACTGGCAACGTCACTGCAACTTATCATTATGGAAATGGCAGTACGCTAACTGGCATGTATGGCAATACACAAACAAGTGCATATCTTGGAACATATTTGCCAAATTATAGCGGTAACTTAACTGCTGGCAATCTTGTTGCAACAGGCAATGTTGGCGGAACATTCTTTATTGGTAACGGCAGCTTGCTTACTGGCATGTATGGTAATATTCAAGTTGCCTCATATCTTCCAAGTTATAGTGGCAATATCAATGCAGGCAATGTTAATACTACAGGCAATGTTAATGCAACCTATTTTGTTGGTAGTTCACAATACTTAACTGGTCTTTATAGCAATGCTAGCGTAGCCAATTATCTGCCAACTTATTACTCAACTGCCAATCTTGCTGCCAATGGTATAGCTAGTACAAGTTATATTTTAGGTTATATCTCTATCAATGGTTATGGCTTTGCAAATCTTGCCAATACAATAAGCAATACAACAACGTTATATGGCAATGTATCAACCTTAATTCTTGACAATACTACTGGAGCGACAGTAGCTGTTGCAAATGTATATCTGCCAGCAAATTCTACTATTGCTGATGGAACAAAAGTAACTATTGGAAGTAACATTAATATTAGTAGCTTGCGAATTATTGCAAATGACAGCACAGTTAGTGGAAATATTTCAAGTATTACCCCAACCACTCCTGTAAGTTGGCATTATGTAAAATTTGCTCCTTATAATGGAAGTCCTACGCCACAACCATTGCCAGGTGGACCTCGTTGGATACGAGTTGGTTAAACCAATAAATATCCTAGTGGAGCATATAAAGTATGGCATCGTCGTTTAATGGTTTAGCCACCAACCTTCAACTTGGTCGTTTAATAAACGTGAGTGATAATTGGACATTTTTGACAAATGTTCCGATCAATAATGAAATTGCCGATACTGTAAATTTTACTGCCACTGGTATTCCTTATCATGGATATGGCAGCATATATGAAACTACTGCTATTTTAGCCGAATATTATAATCGCAGTTGGGTTGATAATAGTGGAGAAAATTTAACCGCCAATCCTATGACAACTGGTCAACAGTTGATTGGTTTTTGGTTAAATGGTGTTGCAATTTATCCAGCAGCAATTGATACTGTTCCACCATTTGGATTTACTACGCCTTTTGGATTTCATTTTGATCAAACTTATGCAAACGGTATTCGTCAAGGGAAAATAGATAATGGTCAACACTGGTACAAGCAAGACCTTGCTGGTGGACGCCCAAACGCGAGTGGACAATATTTTTATAACGATTATAGCTTTGCTCCAATTTGGATAAGTGGACGAGGCGGTCGTCCATATAGCAGCACCGTTCATGGCTTACCAGAAGTTAATGTTATTTCATATTTGAATGGAAGTTTATTTCATCCTGATGGACATAGTAAAATTCTTGGTTTTAGTCTGGATGGATTTCCAATTTATGGACCAAATGGTTATGTAAATCCTTTGGATAATGCCAGTGGCGTTAAGAATATGGCTACTGGTTATGGATTAAAATCTCCAAGTTATCGTGCTGCTACTACTGCTCACGATTTGGTGACATATCCAATGGGTATGTTTATTGAAGATTATCAATTTGTTGGCGGTGGAGACTTAGACACCCACAATGGTCGTTATTGCGTTACTCCAGATTATCCAACTGGCACTTATGCTTATTTCTGCACGGTTGATAATACTGGTGCGCCAGTTTATCCGTATGTTATTGGCGATACGCTATTTCAACAAATAGATGTATTAACCCAAGAAAGTGCACAAGGTTATGCAACTGGCTATCCAGAATGGATTACTCCAACTGGAAATCTTGGCAAGGTTCAATCCTTGCAATTTTTTGAATTAGGACTTCAAGCAGTTGATCCAACTGGTCAACCAGATGGAAAAGATGTTAATTATAAGTTAATTTCAGGAAAACTACCTGCTGGTTTACAAATTGACAATAGTGGGCAAGTAACTGGTAATCCAAAAGATACCTATAGTATTGATGGTGTTCCAGAAGCAGTTACACAAGATAGAACAAGCACATTTACGGTTCGTGCAATTAGTGCTAGCGGAAAAATTACTGATCGTAGCTTTACCATAACTGTCACTGGTAACTATCCTCCTCAGTTGTTGACAAGTAATTATACAAAACTTGGCGAATTTGTTGATGGTATTGTTATTAATATACCAATAAGCGCAATTGACTTGAATAGTGATAAGTTAACTTTTTCATTGCTAAGTGGAAATTTACCGTTAGGCACAAGTTTAAGTGCAGATGGTATTATTAGTGGTCCACTTATTCCAAATTATGTTCCGCCTAGTGGATGGGATATTGATGCAAGTCCATGGGATGCTACGCCATGGGACCAAAGTGATTTAAATTTACCAATTGGACAATCATTTAATAATATTAGTAAAGTAACATACTACTTTGCGATAGAAGTAAGTGACGGCAAAAGTTTTGATATAAGAAATTATAGTATCGTTGTTTTTAATCATGAGGCAATTAGTGCTGATAATACATTATTAACAGATGATGATACAAATATAAGCAGTGATACTTCCACTTATCGTCAACCTATATTACTCACCGATAGTTTGGGCGATTATGCTACATTTACAAGTGGAAATTTTTATGCCTTTAAATTTGAAGGTATAGATTATGATAATGTTGCAGTAGGTTATGGTATTACTGCGGTAAATGGAACTGGATGGGATGCTGGTCCTCCTGTTGATAGCGATACCGCAGCATTTGAACTTGCACAAGGAAACTCTAATACGGTTAATCCTGCATTGGTTGATACCGTTCCGTGGGATACTGCTCCTTGGGATCAAAGTTCTTTTGGATTGCCGATAGACCCTGCTACCAATCGTCCATATCTTACTCTTGATCCTTCTACGGGTTGGCTAACAGGATATATTCCTCCGCAATCAGCTATTACCCAAACATATACATTTGCAGTGCAGGTTTACAGCACTTCTAATACTTCAATAGTAAGTCCATATAAAATCTTTACCCTAACAATTTTAGGCTCTACTAGTTTAGATGTAAATTGGATTACGCCATCAAGTTTAGGTTCAATCAATGCTGGCGAAGTAAGTCAGTTAACTTTACAAGCAACCGCAACCAGTGGTCGTCAATTATATTATTCACTTGTAAGTGGAAGTCGTATTCCACAAGGATTGACATTACTAAGCGATGGATCAATAAGTGGGCGAGTAAGTTTTCAACAATTTAGTTTGGATCAAAACACTACTACATTTGATGTGACCAATAGTTTAATTGGAACAACAACTGCGCCAACCACTATTGATAGAACTTATAAAATGATAGTAGATGCCTATGATTATAGTCAAACAATTGGCAGTCAACAGACATTTACTCTTACGGTTAATAATGTAACCTATACACCTTACGATAATCTTTATCTTGTATGCTTGCCAAGCGTTGCAAAACGAACTATTCTTGATTTTCTCTTAACTGATACTGATTATTTTGATTATAATGATATCTATCGTCCAAATGATCCTTATTGGGGAGTTCAGCGCGATATTAAAATTCTGGTAGGATATGGATTAACACCAAGTCAGGCCAGTGATTATATTGCTGCTATGCAACGCCGCCATTATAATAAGCGTTTTTATTTTGGCGATTATCATTATGCAACTGCAACGGATAACAATGGCAATGCGCTTTATGATGTAATATATGTTGATTTGCTTGAAGATACCAAAACTTACAGTACAGTAAATGGAAAATTAACTGGTGCTGTACCAAATAATAGTTTCTTAGTAAAAAGTGGTGAAAGTCTTTATCCAAATGATTTAAATTTAATGATCAACGATATTGATGTTGCTATTGGCGAAACAGATAGCAACACATTGCCACAATGGCTTACTAGCATACAACCAGATGGAAATATTTTAGGTTTCAATACTTTTGCAGTTTTGGCATATTTAAAAGCTGGAACTGGCGAGCGTGTATTGTTTAATCTTAGAAATACTCCAAAGCAAGATATTAAATTAATTCCATTTGTATCAGATCGTTATATCTTTGACAATAATATGGATATTAATTTTGATTTGACTACAGGAAAATTTGTAACTAAATCATATACTACATTTGATACTGGGTATGTATTAAGTATTACACCAAGTGCATCCGTGGCATATGCAGTGGATGTACCATTTGACCAAATAAACGGACATACAATCACTCAAATTAATGCTATCGGTGGTCTTGATGGCGATAATAGTGGTGATTGGGATGGCAAGACTCTAGTGTTTAGCACACAAGAAAATTATAATGTTGGGTTATTTCCAAATGAATATAACCAAGGTTGGAATTTGAATGGAGCAATCGTGCCTGGTTATGCCGAAGTTCAAAATGGTAGTGCAACCGTTAATGAACGAGGTGGAGTTTGGACAATTAGTATTGTTGATAATACGGTATATTTGGCATTTACTCAACAAATATTAATCAATCAAGTTGTTCAAGTTCAGTTTGGTGCTAAATCTGGCGAAACATGGCAATATAATTCATCGCATGTTGGTGTAGCAAATCAAACAGTTCCAAAGTATGAACAGATTAATATTCAAACTATTCAGCTAAAATCTCCAACTACATTTGATAGTCACCAAACTCAATTCATTAATAACGAAGATCAGTATCAATTGCCGTTTGCAAGCGACAGCTATCTTAAATTCCCCAAGTCAACCATACTTGGTTAAATATTATTGATGTTGTTTTTTAGTGATTATCATGTAGTAAATCATTGGATTAAACGACTTGAATTACAAGAATCATACGAAATATGCAATAATTTAGAAGAATTTATTGCAAGTAATGCAAGTGTTAAAATTGCCTTTACAAAAGGGCGCACATTTGATTATGATAATCCAATGATTCATGATAATGATTTATTTGCAAATTATATAAACAAGCTTAGTTCCAATAGTCATTTAGTTTTTTCTTTTGATACTGAAATACATGATTATTATTGGGAAATTTATGATAAATGCGGTTCATCAAATGTATACTGGGTAAAGCCAGGTTTTATAAATGATAACAATTATTCTAAAAATATAATACCATGGATGTATTTTTTTGAAACGGGAGCAAGATGGTATAATTTTGATCTTACCCATAAATTATCCGAGTTAGAAATAAATTATAATAAACCGTTATTGTTTGATGCTCTTCTTGGAAGACCTCGTGCGCATAGAAGATTTGTTTATGATAAAATTTTACAAAATAATTTACAAGAGTCTTGCATACTATCTTATCAAAAATCTGATGCAGGCAATGACTTTCAATATTTTTGGCAAAATTTTGTATTTGAAGACAATTTAGATGAAAATGTTAAGGTAAAATTGCAAGGTACTCAAGAATATGTTACTTACGAAAATATTGAAATAGCGTTAAGTGCAATCATTCCTATCAAAATTTATAATGATGCCGCTTATAGTATTATAGCAGAAACTAATTGCAACAATAATTATAGTTTTTATACTGAAAAAACATCTAAACCATTTATAGCAAAACGAATCTTTGTTATGTTCAGTGGATGGAAAATGTTAGAAAATCTTAGAAAGTTAGGGTTCAAAACATTTGATAGTATAATAGATGAAAGCTATGATTCTATTGAAAATAATGAAGAGCGATGGACTGCGGCGTTTGAACAAGTCTTGAAACTTAGCAACATGGATCAACATATTGCTTATTCATCTGTTAATGACGTGATTGAATATAATCATAATCATATAATGAATACTGACTGGACTCAGCTAGCTTTAGATAAAATAAAACAAGTGATTTATTCAACAAATAAATAACTTATAACAGCTAAATATTTTAGACATGGAAATCATAAATGAGTAACGTAAACCCAAATAATATCAATGGTGCATATCCAGTAGCAGGTGTAGATAACGACAGCCAAGGATTCCGTGATAACTTTACAAACATTAAAAACAACTTCACTTTTACATCAAGTGAATTAAGCGATCTGCAATCAAAGGTGATTGTTAAGAGTGCATTAACAGGCACGACGCTTAACAATAACATGGCTGGTACGCTTCTTACCAGTGCGCAGATTCAAGATTTCCGCGAAACAGAATATGACAATGGTATTATTTCCACAAACGTAACTCTTGACCATACTCGTGGTCATTATCAAAGAGTTCAGACAAACGGAACTATTCAGATTGCGTTCACTAACTTTCCAGCCGCTGGCACCGCTGGCCGTATTCGTGTAAGAATTTATGTAACCAACACTGCTCATCGTATAATTTGGCCTTCTGGCTTAATTTATGGCACACAATATCTACAAGATTATAACCAAACAAACAATAGCATTGGTTATACTCAAAGTGGCGTAGGTTATTATTGGTATGAAATCATCAGCGATGATGGTGGCTCAACTTATACTATCTTCCCTCTTAGCCGTCCTCGTATGAATCCAGATTATTACTATGCAAACATTAGTAATGGTGCAAGCACTACAAACACAGCAAATGTTACTGTCGTAAGTAAGTTGATCTTGGACAATGGTGCTACTGGTGCGCTATCTAATGTTGCGGTTTCATTTCCTAGCTATCCAATTGATGGTCAGTATCTAACTATCAGTGCCAATGTTAATGTTAGCAATCTTTACTTGGTCGCAGGCAATGTTATCAACGGTAATGTTACATCATTGACTGCTGGCACTCATCTTGGTTATACTTTCGTTGGCTCACCTCGTAATCCAACTGTAAATCAGTGGTTCAAGACACAACTTTAATTATTGACTCCTGATTTAATAATAGATATATTATATCAGGAGCATTTTTATGACCGATTTAAAACTATATCAAGAATTTGTAAGCGCCGTAACAAGCGAACCAAGTAAACACGAGTATGCTTTTAGCGAACGCTTTGAGCAGCTTAGCGAATATCAAGAAGATAAAACCAAGATTAACCCAGCCTTGCTGCTTACTGCTGGCATGGGGTTAAGTGCCGAAAGCGGTGAATTTAACGAGATCATCAAGAAGATGTTCTTTCAAGGCAAGCCACTTAATGCAGAAAATGTATTTCATATGAAGCGAGAGTTAGGCGATATTATGTGGTATTGGGTTAATGCCTGTACTGCACTTGGACTTGATCCCAATGATGTTATCAATGAGAATGTTAAGAAGTTAGAGTCTCGCTATCCAGGCGGCACTTTTGATGCTTGGCACAGTGAAAACCGTAAGAAGGGTGATCTATAATGCATCCAATGATAGGTGACTTAACAGGAAAAACATTGGACGAGTTGTTAACAATAACTAATGACATGCACAAGAAAATGGCATGGGCTGCTCGTATGGGACACAATCATATGATACCACAAATGCGAAACGTATTAGACTCCTATCAAGAAGAAATTAATAAGCGGTATCAACAAGAAGCAGCCGCTGCAAAAGAAAATCCGATTTTCAAAGATAGTTTGGATGTCGGATGAGTGAAGTTAGTTGGAATGTAAACTTTACCGCCATTAACTGTTTTAAAGATTTACTTGAACCATGCAATTATACTATTAGTATTGGTTTCAATGATGAATCAATAAACGACGGTGATCCTCATGTAGCATTTGGCAGAGTGCGCAGCTTGATAAAAGATTTATATCAAGATGCAATTTTTGTCAATGTTGATAATCCATTACTTCCTGTTTTTAATAAAAAATTCAAATCTAGAATTATAACACTTCCATATCAACCAAATAATTTTATCATTGGCGTAGTTACTTGGTATAAAATTTTAAGCATCACTCAGGGACGAATGACGCTTGAATATATCTCTGTTAGCTGCGATAAAAGCGATGACATTGCCTTAAATGTTGACGAAGATATTGTGACAAATGATGAAATTATGGATGATATAGCAATGAAAAGTTGGGATAGACCAGCATGGTGGTTTAGGTCAACCCCTACTACTTGGGATATTCCAACTAAAAAGAATAAAGAATTTATAGTGCTAGCCGATGAAAACGAATGGCCAGAAATATTGCAATGGGAGAAGAAACCTGTTAAAATATCTAAGAAAAATACGGAAAACAATATTATTCCGTTAAAGAAATGGAAGCCAGAGGTTATTAAGGGTGACAAATCTTGACAAATATGGTCGTAGCATAATCAGTGATAGTGAGTTAGCGGATTTACTTTATACAAATCCGCAACTTTCCGTTGATGATATTGCTATTACCAATCCAGAAAAGTATAATTCTGCGATAGCCAGTTTGTATTGGGATTATAAGCCGCTTAAAAAACTAGCAACCTTAAATGGGTCAATACAAGAATATCATAGTATGAACCAACAAGAATGGTTTATGCCCCAAGAATATAAAGACTTAGATATTGCCAAGTGGGTATTAGACCAATGTGCAGATCAGAATGAACTGCAACGCGCTGGTCAAGAACTAATGGAATATGCTGATAGAGATTTATTGCCATTACTTCAATACTTAAAATATCTTGTTGACATTATGCGCAAGAATAGTGTAATATGGGGAGTTGGTCGTGGATCAAGTGTGGCAAGTTTTGTTTTATATTTGATTGGCGTCCATAGAATACATAGTTTAAGACAAAATTTAGACTTCAATGAATTTATGCGGTAAATACCGTGGGAGTAAAAGTTAATGCACAGAACTGCAAATGGTAGATTTTTAGACATGAACGCGCTAAAAATTCAACAAGAAAGAACTATCGCTGTTGGTAATAGTAGACAAAATGCACGAGGCGACGTGCTTGGACAAGGTGGAGAAATCGTAATGACTCGTGATCAGTTAATGACACAACATTATAATGCACAAAAAGGTTCGCCACTAAGCGATAATACTGTTTATAATAATTCTGATGAAGCAAACGCTGCTGCGGTAGCAGATATCTTTGAACAGCCAATTGACAACGGACTTAATGATATTATTGAGTCACAGCAAAATGCAACAACTGTTGATCCAACATCAGCAATGTCTCAAAATGGCGGAGTTGCAGATGCTACTGTACGTAGCCAAGATTTAGCAGACGCACTAAGAGCACAGAGAAGAAGAATATGAAAACCAATCTTATTGGTCCACGCAGTAGTGGACTTCATTATCACACTGACTATCGCAAAATTCAACCAACTAAGAACAATGTTCTTGTTAAAGATATGGATTTTGGCGAACGCATGACTCTTGGCGGCATCATTATCCTTGATGACGATAAGAAAGGTCAAGGCATTCGTCCTCGTTGGTCACAAGTAGTAGCGATTGGACCAAAGCAAGAAGATGTAAAACCAGGTGAATATATTCTTGTTGCACATGGTCGTTGGACTCGTGGGCTTGATATGACAGATGAAAATGGTGAAACCACTACTGTTCGTCTCGTTGATCCAAAAGATATTCTTATGAGCAGCGATGAAATGCCAAAAGAAGATTTGACTGTTGGCATTAATCCAACTTACTAAACCATTTGACATTCCTCTAGCCTTATGTTAGTATAATAGAATGATTACAAATTATCTTTGGACAGAAAAATACCGTCCTCATACGGTAAACGATTATGTTTGGCGCGATGATGCACAACAGAAGCAAGTTCTTCAATGGGTAAATGAGAAGAACATTCCACATCTGTTATTCAGTGGTGGACCAGGCACAGGTAAAACAACGCTTGCCAAGGTTCTTATAAATGATCTTGGCGTAGAAGATTATGATGTGATGCAAATCAATGCGTCAAGAGATAACGGCGTTGACTTTATCCGTGATCGCATTGAAGGATTTGTGTCCACAATGCCATTTGGCGAATTTAAAGTAGTTCTATTAGATGAGGCAGATTATTTGTCTCCTAACGCACAAGCAGTGTTGCGTGGGTTAATGGAGACTTATAGCAGCACTGCTCGCTTTATCATGACTTGCAACTATCCTAATAAGATTATTCCAGCGTTGCATAGTCGTTGTCAGGGTTTTCATATTGAGAAACTTGATAAAACAGAATTTACTGCTCGTGCGGCAACAATTCTTGTTGAAGAAAACATTGACTTTGATCTGGATGTATTGGATACCTATGTAACTGCACAATATCCTGATTTACGAAAATGTATTAATACTCTACAAAGTGGATGTAGCAGCGGAACTCTGCAAGCTATCTCACAAGGATCGCAGAACAGCAGCGATTATCGTCTTCAAGCAGTTGAATTGTTCAAGGCAAAGAAGATTCGTGAAGCCCGCAAACTGATTTGTAATCAAGTTCGTCCAGATGAAATGGAAGAAGTGTTTCGTTGGATGTATGATAATCTTGATTTGTTTGCAAGTAGCGATGAAGCACAGGATAAAGCCATTATTATCATTCGCAATGGTTTAGTAAATCATTCTATGGTCGCAGATGCCGAAATCAATCTAAGTGCTACTTTCTGCGAATTGGCGGAGTTGTAATGAATCGCAGTGAACCTGATACTTTTTTGCATTGGTTTTGGCAAAACTATAACCAAAAACTTACAAAGAAAAAGTTTACACAAAAAGAAAAAAACCTGTTGCGACCAATAGCCGAAGTTATGGCTATAATGGATGGCAATGCTTTCTTTGGTATGACAAGAGATGATAACAATGAAGATACTTGGTATGAACAGTATCTTCCAGAAGCATGGGCAATATACAAAGGTCAAGGAAAAAATGGCGGTTGGATTCAAGAAACCAGTTGGGCCAAAGATTTAAAACATGAAAATGAATCTGTAAAAGATGCTTATACTACTTGGCGATTACTCAAACTCTTAAGCAAAGGAAATTAAAAGGGACAGATTTCTCTGTCCCTTTTTTTATTTCAAATATCGCCGTACATTCTAAGAATTTCTTCTACGGCAGGATGACGTTCAATGTCATTGCCAGTAAATGTAACGCTTCCAACATATTCGCTATCTTGGAATCTATCTACAAGACGATTAAAGTCTAATAGACCATTTTCACCAACACTGCGATCAGTTTGTTTAACGTCGCCTGTAACCACGATTCTGCTGCCTTCACCAATACGAGTGAGAAGCATTTTCATTTGGTTAGGAGTGGCGTTTTGCATTTCGTCAGCGATAATCATGCAATTTTTAAATGTGCGTCCACGCATAAATGCAAGTGGACAAATTTCAATAACGTGATTTTCTACCATTTGTTGAGTTTCACGAGTATTATAGTACTCATGGAGAACATCAAACAGTGGCTTGGTCCATGGTTCCATCTTCTGGTTTAAATCGCCAGGTAAGAATCCATGTTGTTCACCTTCTACGCCCACTGCTGGACGAGTAAGGATAATACGCTCAATATCACGATTTTTTAGGGCTTTAATTGCGGCTTGCATTGCTAGGAGGGTTTTGCCAGTTCCTGCTGGTCCGCTTGCGATGATGATACTTACTGAATCATCCATTAATAGGTCTAGATAGTGTTCTTGGTTAATATTTCTTGGGATTATATCTACATTTCTTTTTTTATTAGGTTGAAATTGATCTGGTTCGATAACATTATTATAATTTCGTTTTTGTGAGTTTCCGTTTCCATTGTTAAAACTATTCATTGGCTGATTATACTTCTGTTTACGCTTATGCTGCATTTGATATCCCTGTGTTGGTTGTAACACAAAAGTATTTAAGTTTGTTAACATGACATTATGATGTAATAGTTGTATATGTATTTTAGACATAAATATCTTAGGAATGTCACACAATGGATATTAAACAGAATTTAAAAAGCATAAAACAAATTTACATGAGTGATGCTTCTATTAGCATGCTTTGTGATTTTGAACGTGTATTGGATAGTATGGATTTTTATACGTTTCCAAACTGGCGTATTGGTGAATTAGTTGAAGGACCGATTGTTAATCGCTATTGGGTAAAATGTACATTCATGTGGCCATTTGATCGTATGCCTGATCCAGCAGCAGCCAAACGTTTGTTGCCATATGGCGCAAAAGTTGTTTACAAAAAAGATGTAGTACAAATGCCTGTTAGTATTCGCAGTCCAGCAGATATTAGACCAGGCAGCCATAAAGGAAAATTAGTTGATTTTCCAATTTGGCATGTTGAAATTTTGATGCCTAAAAAACTTATGGGCGATATTAAACAAGGTTCAGTAGATATTGCTGGCGAAGAAGTTGATTTGGCTGATTTGCAAAGCAGTATTGAAAAGGGCTTGACTGATCAATCATCAAAAAATAACAGTCAAGAAGAACCAGAATCACAGGAACAAGAAAATGAACAAACAGCTTAATGAAGGTTTGCAAGCAAATGACCTTAAATATTTGGTAGCTGATACTATTCATATTGATGAATATAATAGTAAAATGGGCGAACCAAATGATGTTGTTACATTAAGTTTCAAAGTCAAGGATTTGATGCCAGCAACTGATTTAGTTAGTTTTCTTGAAAATGGTTATGACTTTATTCTTGATGCTGATGTTAGTACTGGTGAAATTCGTGATAACGAAAGAGTTGTGTTTGTTGAAGTTCAACGTAAACCAGGCATTTACAAATATATTGGCGAAATGCTAGATGACTTGAATTATCTAACTGGTGTAAAGCGCGAAGATTGGAAATTTCGTTGGTATAAAAGCAATGACTATGTGCAGATGAATGAAGAGAACTTTGAAAAAATTGTTCCTCTTACTGCCGACAAATATGATAAAAGCATTGAAGAATATAGCAATGTAAAAAATGAAAGCGAAAAGTTAAATAGTGATATAGAGGCAATCAAGAAACTAAGCGGGATTATCTAATGTTTGGATTTTCAATTTATAAGATACTAGCTGTATTATTATTAATCGGCTCAGTAGTAGGATATTTCAAGTATACCCAAGACGAATTAGCAAGATTGAATCAAGAAGTCGCTACTAAAGACTTTGCTCTTAAGACAACAACAGCAACTCTTGAAAAAACACAAGCAGATTTAAAAGAACAGCAAGCAATTTCTCAAAAAGCAAATGAAGATTATCAGGCTGCTCGCAATGAAGTAGATGATATCCAACAAAAATTTACAAAAAATAATCGTGATATTGGTGCATTTGCTGCAAGCAAACCAAAAGAATTACAAAAACGCATGAATGATGCCACATCTAAATCATTCCGTTGCATAGAAGATACAGTCAACAAAGGTTCGTTAAATGCTCAAGGTTGTTAAAGTTTTTCCCTTATGTCTATTACTTGCTGCTTGTCAGACAGCAGGCACAACCGCAGTTGTAACGGTTGAGCGCCCAACTTTAGTTTTACCAAGCGTAGACAATGTTCATTTGAATGATATTGAATGGCATGTTGTAAATAAGAACGCAAAACCAGGAAGTGAAGATCACATTGACACGGCATTTGGAAAAGCACATAGCGAAAGCCTTTTCGCCATTAATCCAAGAGATTACGAAGACTTGGCAGTCAACCAAGCCAACCTTGTTAAAGTCATTAGACAATATCAAGCACAAATTAACGCATATAAACAATATTACGATTCCCAAGCCACTAAAGATGGAACCACCAAGACCTCAACTACTCAAGGAAGTACCAGTGGCAGTAGTAATTGAAGAAGATGATGAACCAATCGGCCCTCGTCGTATGGCAGATGATGAGCGTCCAGAAGATGCGCAGTTAAAAACTGCTGCTCCGCCTGCGCCTGTATTATCAGAATCAGATCAGAATAACATTGAACTTCGTAAACTTCGTCTTGAAGAAATGCGTTTTTCGCTAGAAGAGAAAAAAGAATATCATAAGATGGCGATTGAAGATCGTCATGAAGATCAAAAAGAAGATGAAATTTCTTATGAACGAGCACAAATAGCCAAAGAAGAATCAAAGAAAGAAACTAAGACCAGTGAACATTGGATGAAATCATATTGGCGTCCAGCAATGGGTTGGCTTTATATGCTTATCTGTGCGTTTGACTTTATCATTGCGCCCATATTAAGCATGATGATGCCAATTTTCTTAAAAGGTCTTGGTGCCACTACGGTAACTTATACTCAATGGCAAAGTTTAACATTGGCTAATGGTGGATTAATTCATCTTGCATTTGGTGCTATTCTTGGTATTACTGCTTATGGCAGAACGCAAGAGAAAACATCAGCAGGTGCAGCAGCGGCAGCGGCTGGTACAAAACCAAATGTTGGTTCAATTAGCACCACTTAATTCTTGACAGATATCTGTTATCGTGGCATAATTATCATATGAGTCATTATCAAACACTTGGCGTAGCGGAAAGTGCTAGCCCCGAAGAATTAAAGGCTGCTTTTAGAAGCCTTGCTAAACAACATCATCCAGATATGGGCGGTGATCAGGCTAAGTTTCAGCAGATTAACGAGGCATATAGCACATTAAGTGACCCAAACGCTCGTGCGCATTATGATCATACTCGTCGCAATCCACAACCACAATTTAATCAACAGCATCAAGCATATCGTCAGGCTGGCAATCCATTTGAATTTCATTTCAATTTTGGCGGTGGTCCAGACCCAATGTCTGCGTTCCATGAACAATTTGCCAGTCAATTTGGTTTCCAAACTCGTCAACAGCCTAGAAATCGCAACTTGCGAGTTCAGGTTAATATTCCATTCCTAGAAACATTAAATTCACAGCATAAAGTTATAGAATATAAAACTACAAATGCTACTGAACGATTGACCCTAGAAATTCCTGCTGGTATTGAAGATGGGTTTGTATTTCAAGTTGTCGGGCGAGGTGATGATGCCAATCCTGGCGTTCCACGAGGCAATCTGGATATCCAAATTCATGTTATAAGACATGATAGATTTATAAGAAATAATGAAAATATTATGGAAGATATCACTATTGATGCTTTCCAAGCAATGTTGGGTTGTACAATTCCTATCAATCTTCCAAGTGGTAAAACCATAGAACTACAAATCCCACAAGGAACTCAACATCAAAGTCAGTTTGGCATAACAGACGAAGGGTTTGCTAGACAGAATGGTGCTCGTGGCAAATATATTGCTAGAATAAGTGTTAAAATTCCATCAATCTTGACCACCGAACAGCTTAATTTGGTTAAAGAAATTCAAAAAATAAAGCCGATAAATACTTGACAATCGGGGAAAGTGTGTTATATTAATAATATGACAAATTTTAGCAACAACGGCGACCTTGAAAAAGTAGTTAAGATAGCGAAGCAATTTGCTGTTGATAACAATCATCAATATTATACCGTAGAGCATCTACTTGTTAGCATGCTCTATGAGCGCGGATTTTCTCGTATTCTTGGTCAGTTAGGCATTGACTTAGAAAACCTTATCAAGGAATTAGAAGATTATATCTTTGAAAATATTCCACAAGGCAGCGATTCCACAGAACCCAAAAAGACACAAAGTCTTGAACGAGTGTTCAATCGTGCGTTTACACAGGTAATCTTGCTAGGTCGGCAGCAACTTAATATTACGGACCTTTATCTTTCTATCTCCAAAGAAACTCATAGCCATGCTGCGTTCTTCTTAAAGAAGTACGGCGTTGAACCAGAAAAAGTTATACAAGAATTTAACAAGAATAATAAAAAGCAAGTTGGTGTTGGGCATAATAATGCTCTTGACGAATTTTGTACCAATCTTAATGAATTGGTCAACAACGGCAAGATTGATCCAGTAATTGGTCGCACAACTGAAATTGCTGAAATGACACAAATTCTTGCTCGCAAGAATAAATGCAATGTTATGTTGATTGGCGATCCAGGCGTTGGTAAAACTGCTATTGCCGAAGGTCTTGCATATAACATTGTTCATAATGAAGTTCCAAAGTTCTTGCGTGGACATGATGTTTATAGCTTAAATGTTGGTTCGCTGTTGGCTGGCACAAAGTATCGTGGCGACTTTGAAGAGCGTATGCAAGAGATTATGAACGCTGCCACAGAGCGTGGCAATGTTATTCTCTTTATTGATGAAGCACATCAGATGAATGGTGCTGGCGCTGGTAGCCAAAGCAGCGTTGATTTAAGCAACATGATTAAGCCAGCATTGGCTCGTGGTGACTTTAAGGTTATTGCTTCAACCACATGGGAAGAATATACCAAACACTTTGAAAAAGACCGTGCAATGATGCGCCGTTTTAATAAAGTGAATGTCGGTGAACCAAGCATTGCAGATTGTATTGCAATTCTTAGTGGCATTAAACCAAATTACGAAGCATTTCATGGCGTTAAGATCACCGATGCTGCTATCAATGAAGCAGTAGCATTGAGCCATCGTTATCAGGCTGATAAGAAGTTGCCAGATAAGGCAATTGACTTGATTGATAGTGCCGCAGCACTTCGTCGCACACAGTCTCGTGGTTCTCGTACTATTGATGTTGCACAAATTCGCCGTGAACTAAGCCGCATTACTGGTATTCCAGAAGTTCAGCTTGGTGCAGAGAATACACAAAAGATTATGCCTAATCTTGACAAAGATATCAAGGCAAAGGTATATAATCAAGATGCAGCAGTAGATGCCGTCCTTGATCGTGTATGGGTCACACAAGCGGGTTTAAAGGCAGAGAACAAGCCTGTAGGATCATTCCTATTCCTTGGACCAACTGGCACAGGTAAAACTGAACTTGCCAAGCAGCTAAGTGAAAAGCTTGCTATGAAGCTGCTACGCTTTGACATGAGTGAATATCAAGAAAAGCATAGTATCTCACGATTGATTGGCGCTCCTCCTGGCTATGTTGGTTATGAAGATGCTAACCTTGCTGGTGGTCTGTTGATTAGCGAAGTTGCCAAGAACCCACATTGCATCATTCTCTTTGACGAGATTGAGAAAGCACATCCTGATGTTGCACAAGTATTGCTGCAAGTCATGGATGAAGGATTTATCACTGGTACAAATGGTAAGCGAGCAGATTGCCGTCAAGCATTGCTTATTATGACAAGTAATCTTGGTGCTGCTGACAGCGAGCGTCTTGCTATTGGCTTTGGTAGCCAAGATCGTGGCGATGCTGTTGACAATGCTGTTAAAGAGCATTTTCGTCCAGAGTTCCGCAATCGTGTAGATGCGATTGTTACATTCAACAAGTTGGATAACAAAACTATTCGTAAGATTGCTGAAAAGTTCATTTCTGATCTTGAAGCACAGCTTACTGACAAGAATGTTAGCCTCAATGTTACTGATGCTGCCTATGATTGGCTTGTCAAGAAAGGATATAATCCGCTTCTTGGTGCAAGACCGATGAACCGCACAATTCACGAACATATTAAGGTTCCACTAGCCAAGAAGATTTTGTTTGACAAGACAAAGAATCATGCTAGTATTAAAGTAGACCTAAATGGTGACAAGTTAGAATTGGTGGCAGAAGATGACAGAGATAGCAGAATTAACGCTGATTGAATACCGTGATCGATTCAGAGACCATTTGTTTAAGTGGCATATTAGCACTGAAAACAAACTATGGTATGGAAAGTATCATTTTCGTGTAGAACTAGCAATTCCAAGAGATTGGAATATTTTTGGAAATATGCGAAATGTCTTAAAAAAGCTTGATCCAGACTGTCGTCTTCGTAAAGAATCATTTTTGCGTTTCTTTACGAATAGCACCACTGCGCTTGATGCAATTCTTGCTGATCCATCATTGCTTGCATCAGTCAAAGGATTTACCACAAGCAATAATCAATATATTTCTGAAATTAAAAACCTTGACAATATCGCAGTTGATGTTAAACTAATAAGTGAAACAAGGTATGACCCAGATATTCCTTATCAGGTTGAGTTTGAAACTTATTGGGGTTGGCAAACAGGTGGCTATGGTGGCAGAAAAACACAGAAAGAAAATCTACTTGAATTGTATGAGTTTGTTAATAACAACAAAGATGACTTGTCATTTCCATATGAACTAAACCGTTGGTGTGTTCGCACTATTGCAAAACAACGTGAAACAAATTATTACTATGGCACAGTTCGTGTTTATTGCAGAAGTGCAGACAATATTCCGCTCTTGTATATGTTGTTTCAAGATGGTATCAAAAAAGTCTATAAATTAATAAAGAAAGTGAAAGCGTAACATAATGAATATTGAATTAGCAACAGCCTTGATTTCTCGTGGTATCGTTAACAGCAAGACTCGTATTCTAGCACGGTGTCCAATAGCAGCCTTTGGTGGAGTTCCTACTGAGAAACTGTTATTTCTTAATGTAGATAAAGTTATTAGTGAAGAAGGCACGATGAAGTTTATTTCATCACATCGCACAGGTCGCAAGTTCAGTGTTCCTATTGACAAGATTGATGAAATTGATGGTATGGAACCCACTCGTCTTGGTCTTGCTTATGATATTAAAGCAGATGGCGGCAAGAAGGGCGCTGGCAAAAAGCGTGGACGCAAACCTAGAATAAATACATTGGAGAATATCAATGGCTAAAATCTACGAAGAAGTATTAGTTATCAAAGTAAGCAAACTTGTTGCTGACAAAGAATCAAGTCCAAAAACAATTATCAGTAATGATGTTGTTGAAAATATTGAAGCAGTTGTTCAGGAACTAGTAGGCGAAAAAGTAATCGTTGAAATTGAAAAAGCGGAATAATAATGGCAAGTATACCACAAGTTGTATTAAGTGAAATTGAATGGGGACAAGCATATCCACCATATGATGGTAGTAGCACAACTTGGAGCAGCAATGCTTTTAAAGGTAATGGTTATTATGGTTATACCGATGGTCTTCACACTGTCAGTTACAAACTAACTAACTTTGTTGGCATCATTAAATTTCAAGCAACCTTACTACAAAATCCAACCGACAGTGATTGGTTTGATGTTACATCCACTACTGTTGGCGATGGTACTAACGCAGTTACTGGAAATTTCTTTTTTAACTTTACTGGTAACTTTGTATGGTGCCGTGCTCATATTACTAATTTTTCTTCTGGTAATATCAATCAAGTTCTTTACAATACATAAAAATTATGTCATAGTGTTGGGGGTAGATATATAATAATATCTACACTTAACGGAAAGAATTCAATGACAGAAGAAATTAATCAACAACCGCCACAAGATAATACTTTTGGCTTGCCTCCAGAGGCACTAGACTTTTTAAGAAAACAACATATTCATTTTTGTTTACCAATGTATGGTGGACTTTGTAATGAAGCAACCTTTATTGCAATGATCAAGTTTGGTATTATTGCAGGTAAGATGGGACTTAACTATTCTATTGATACAATGGTTAATGAATCACTTATTACTCGTGGTCGTAATAACCTTGTTGCAAAATTCTTGTTTAATCAGGCTGCAACTCACCTTATGTTTATTGACGTCGATCTTGGATTTGATCCAGAAGCAATCATTCGTCTTCTTCTCGCCAATCAGGATGTCGTCGGCGGCGTATATCCAATGAAGCGTATTCCAATTCGTTATGTTATTAACACTGTTCCAAATCCAGTTACTATGGGTGACCTTGTTGAAGTTTCCACACTAGGTACTGGTTTTATGATGGTAAAGCGTAATGTTATTGAGCAGTTGATTGCTCTTCATCCAGAATTGAAGTATCGTGATAACATCGGCATTGGTGCTCAGTATGAACCACTTATGTATGGTTTGTTTGATACTATGATTGACAAGGATGATAACTATCTTTCCGAAGATTGGACATTCTGTTATCTATGGCGTCTTGCAGGCGGTAAGATTTTTGCTGATACTGGCATTAAGCTTGATCATACTGGTTACCACAAGTACGAAGGCAATGTTGAAGAACTTAAAAAGGTTCTACTCAACCAAACTTCAAATGGTGGACCTCATCATCTTGATCCACAGCAGCCACAACAGCCACAAGCTGCTCCTCCTCAAGCAGTTCAGCCAATTAAGTTAAACCTTAAAAAGAATGTTGACAAGTCTGCAATAAAAAAAGGTTAATTGATGAGCGACACCGAATTAGTTGAATTTAAAATTATTTTAGATAGTAAGTGGCACAATGATCCACCAAAATTTGAAATATTGTTAAATGACGAAGTTACAGGATATGGTGTCGTTTCAGAAAAAGAATCTGATAATGAGGAAAAAGTAATCTCATTTGCGCGTGATTTAGAAGAAGGCGAACATACTATTAAAATTCGCCTTCTTGACAAACAACCAAAACATACGCCAATTGATAATCAAGGAAATATCCTTGATGATCAAATATTAAACATTAAACAAATAGAAATTGATGAAATTGAACTTGACTATTTGTTTTATACACTTGGAAAATATCATAAACAAACTAACATTAAAGATGGGTTGCCAGAATATGATGAAACTCCACTTGCCGACAGCTATAAAAATTTAGGATGGAATGGCGAATGGCGCATGACATTTACTGTTCCCACCTATATGTGGTTCTTAGAAAACCTATAAATATTTGATGTTCATATCACAGATAATAAACGAAGCCCCAAAAGTTGGTCGTGCTTTTCAGCATGTAGAAGACCTTGTGTTGATTAATGGCAGCAGTGGTGCTGAAACTGCTGTTGCTCGCCTTAGCGAACTTGCAAACAACCCACAGACCATTAGATGGAAATGGGACGGTAAGCCGCAAGTATATTGGGGCCGTGAGCCTGATGGAAGTTTCATCATGGTTGGTCACAATGGTTGGTTAAAACCAAATGAAAGTGGCAAAAGCCGTTCACCAAGTGAACTTGTAAAGTTTATTATGAGTACTGGCAATGTTACGCCTGATAAAGAAGATGAGCGTATGCGCTTTGCTAATGAATATGCAAGTCTATGGTCACTATTTGAAGCAGCAACTCCCAAAGATTTTCGTGGATATGTTTATGGCGATTTATTGTTTATGCGTCGTCCTCCACAGGAAAATGGCGCATTTGTATTCACTCCAAACAATGTAACATATAGTGTTAAATCTAACACTGAACTTGGTCAGCGTATTTCAAAAGCAACCGCAGCAGTTGTAGGACATGCTTATTTTCCACAATTTGGAATGGGCGATGATCAGCAACAACCTATTGATGACTTTACTCCATTTAACAAAACGCAAGGTTTGATTGTAATGGGACCGCGCTATGCACAAAATCCTGTAAAGGTTGATACAAAGAATTTACAAGATTTGCAAAAGTATATTGCTGCTAATAAAGGCGCAATTGATAACTTTCTTAATGATGAACGCCTTGCTGCTATGAAGATGGCAGGATTTAAAGGTGTGTTATATAATTTTAATAATCAAATGGCAAAAGTTGGAAAAACAAGTAATCTTGCCAATGAGTTTATTAATTGGTTAAACAGTAGCAGCAAACAAAGTGGTCCAATGCAAGCAAAGATTGGCGATTGGATTAAGCAAAACCAACGAGGTTTTATTGCTACATTTGCGGTATTAGAAAACTTACGCACGGTCAAGAATCAAATTATTGATCAGTTAGATAGTGAAAGTGGCGACATACAGCAAACTACTAAAGGTCAGCGTGGTGGTGAAGGTTATGTAAACTATGGTGAACCTAACATTAAACTTGTACCAAGGCACCGATGGACGCCCAATTAAATTTTAATACAAACAAGCTAATTATAGTTTGTTATCCACGATTTGCAGGTGGAAAGTTTCTGATAAATTGTTTAGCACTGAGCAAATATGCTACATTCCAAGACAATTATCTTGTGAAAGAAGATTTAAATTCAAAAAATTTAGATAAAGAACCTTATTATAATTTTAAATTAAAAACAGCATTAAACAGTTTGCCTTCCAAAAATGATATGAACAGATGGGGTAATTATGAATATGGATGTGTTCAACTTTTTAATTGGGCATCTGGATCATTTTGCGAAGAAGAACTATCCAATGAAATTGTTAAAGACGAAGTAAAACTCTTATCAAATCAAGAAGAAATAAATTTTTTTATAGTTGCACACGATAACATTAGTTTAAAAAGAGTATTGAATCATTTTCCAAACTCAAAAATTTTATTGTTAACTGATTTCGTTGATTTTATGATAAACGCAAGATTGTTGAAAGATGATCCAACAGTAATTAATTTAAAAAATTATAAATCAAACTGGACAGATGACAAATATTTTGAATATATTGATTCATTTTCTGAATATAAAATTGATTATACCATGAGTTATGCAGATATCTTTGAAGAAGATAAATTTTTAAAAAGAATAGAAGATTTATATGATGATTTAGGTTATGATGATTTTAACCGTGATTTAGTAAGCAAATTTTACCAAGCTTACATATCATTGCATGTTTGATTATACCGATAAATATTTTATCTGGATAGTATTATGACATTAACCACTCGCACAAACTTTACCGAAGCTGTTGGACCGCATGTTTCTTTCTCATTTGGTCGCATGAATCCACCACATTATGGACATGAAGGTTTAATCAAAACACTTCAAACCGTTGCCAAGAGTGGTTCTTGGGCTTTATTTTTAAGCAAAACTCACGAACCTAAAAAGAATCCACTTACATATCAACAAAAATTAGATTGGATAAAGGCGCTTTATCCACAAGTTCAAGGACATTTAGTTGAAGACCCCAACATCAAAACATTCCTACAAGCAGCCGCATATCTTTATGACAAAGGCTTCCGCAGCGCCACTTTTGTGGCTGGCGAAGACGATATGCCACAGATGCGAAAGGTCTTGGAAGATTATAACGGAAAACAAGTAGAGCATGGTTTCTATAATTTCAATCCGCTTACATTTATGGAAAGTCCTCGTTTAACGAGTGCTACCAATGCTCGTGAAGCAGCGAAGAGTGGTGATGCAGAAGCATTTGAACGCGCAACTCGTGTTCCTCCAAATATTTTAGTTAATGGCAAAACACTATTTCAAACTGTTCGTCTTGGTATGAGTTTACCAGAAGACCCAAGAGAAAATGAAAGATTTAGTGAAAGTATTATCTCTGAAAGCATTATCACCGAAAGCCTATCAGTAGAACAACTTGCACATATCAGTGATAAAGCACTTGATGATGCTTATCACTATGGTTTATCTACTCCTGGCAATAACTTTGGTTGGTTAGCAAACATTGAAAGTGCTACCGCTGCAAAGCGCATGATTGATAGTGGCATTACTGATATAGACGCAATTGCAAGTGCTATCCACGATGGTTGGAACAAGACTGCTATGTCTGATTATATGGGTAAGTTGCAGTTAGATACACCAACTATTCCCGACAAGAAAAAGAAGCGTTATGCGCTTGCCCAACAAACTTATGCACAGTTGCCAGAAGTAGAAAAAGAAAAAGATCGTGTAGTTGCTCGTGCTATGTTAAAAGCAATGGGCATTGTTAGTGAAAGTAATATTACAGAACTGTATAATGAACCAAAACCAGAACGCGATGATAATGGTCGCCCAGAGTTTATGGAGTGGGAAGATTTTATTACTGCTGTTGCCAATTTAGTCAAATCTAATTTTGATATTAAAAAAGGGTTTAAAAATAAAAAATTAGAAAAAACACAAGCAGTTGTAAAATTTATTCCATACGATCCATATGAATTTGGTCCCGTGACGTTGTATGCTTACAAGGATCGTCGCCCCCCACATCGCATTGGTGTTAGAGCACATATGCAGGTTGGCACA